>Ga0268263_1000876_pt1 | contig 34034 bp, 37 predicted proteins | sample Biomet5_FD_190358 | JGI IMG/M metagenome (GOLD analysis project Ga0268263, IMG submission 190358) | Microbial communities from bioreactor (seeded with sewage sludge) at LBNL, California, USA - Biofuel metagenome 5 (SPAdes) (version 4) | ecosystem: Engineered > Bioreactor > Anaerobic >... | reverse complement strand
TCCCATCCGGACTTTCACCGTCGGTCTCGGAGTTTCACCGAGTCAACCGCTCCTGCAGGCAGGAACGGGTCGCGGACTATCACCGCCGGTTCGGACTTACACCGACCCCGGAGCACGTTCAGTCGCAAGTTTAGCCCCCTGCTGATCACAAACCGGACACGCGTGTGGAGCGATGGACACGGGCTGCGCTGTAGCAGACTTTTCGTGGCAGGCACAGGCCGGCCCCGCAGCGAAAGGACGCATCCATGCGTATCGCCGTCCCCTCCGAAGTCAAGAATCACGAGTATCGGGTCGCCATCACTCCGGTCGGTGTCGCCGAGCTTGTCGGCCACGGACACGAAGTCTTTGTTCAGGCCGGTGCCGGCCTCGGTTCATCCATCGCTGACGCCGAGTACATCGCCCAAGGCGCGACAGTCCTGCCGAATGCCGCTGACACCTGGGCAGCCGGCGAGATGGTGCTGAAAGTGAAGGAGCCGATCGAATCCGAGTACGCCTACCTGCGCGAGGATCTGTTGCTGTTCACCTACCTTCACCTGGCTGCCGATCGTGAACTGACCGACGCCCTGCTGTCCTCGGGCACCACGGCGATCGCTTACGAGACCGTCCAGCTGCCCAGCGGCTTACTCCCCCTGCTCTACCCGATGTCGGAGGTGGCCGGCTGCCTGGCTCCGCAGGTCGGCGCCTACTCGATGATGAAGGCCCAAGGTGGACGCGGTGTGCTGATGGGCTGTGTCGGCGGCGTCGCCAACGCCAAGGTGGTCATCCTCGGTGGCGGGACTGCCGGGCAGAACGCGGCCAATGTCGCGCTCGGCATGGGCGCGGACGTCACGATCCTGGACACCGACCTGGACAAGCTGCGCAACACCTTCTGGCGCTACGAGAACCGGGTGCACGGCATCGTCAGCTCCACGCTGAGCGTCCGGGAGCAGGTGCTGGCCGCCGACATGGTGATCGGCACCGTGCTGATCCCCGGAGCGAAGGCCCCCAAGCTGGTCACCAACGAGATGGTGGCCGCGATGAAGCCTGGCTCGGTGCTGGTGGACGTGGCCATCGACCAGGGCGGCTGTTTCGCCGATTCCCGGCCGACCACCCACGATGACCCGACCTTCGGCGTGCACAACTCGATCTTCTACTGCGTAGCGAACATGCCCGGCGCGGTGCCGAACACCTCCACCTGGGCGCTCACCAACGCCACTTTGGCCTATGCGCAGCAGCTGGCCGGCAAGGGCTGGAAGCGCGCCTGCAAGGAGAACCACGCGCTGGCGCTGGGTCTGAACACCCATGCCGGGCAGATCACTTTCCCCGGTGTCGCCGACGCTTTCGGCTTGGAATGCACCCGCACCTCCGACCTGCTCGACTGAGGTGCTGCTTCGCCACGTCCGGCTGGTGCCCGTCGGTTCGGCGGCACCGGACGGACTTGTCGATCTGCGGATCAGCGGCGACCGGATAGCTGAGCTCGGACGGTCGCTCACCCGGCTACCCGCCGAGGATGAGCTGGACGCCGCCGGCCGCTGGCTGATCCCCGGCCTGTGGGATCAGCACACCCATCTGGGCCAGTGGTCGCGGCAAGGAACCCGGCTGGATCTGGCCGGCGCCACCAGCCGTGCCGAGGCTCTGGCCCGAATCCGGGCCGGGCTGCACGCGACGGGCGAGGTGCTGGTCGGCGGCGGCTTTCGTCCCTCGAACTGGGCCGATCCACCGACGACGGCCGCGCTCGACGAGGTCAGCGACTCTCGCCCGATCGTCCTGGTCAGCGGGGACGCGCATTCCGGCTGGCTGAACTCGGCAGCATTGCGCCGCTTCGGACTGGCTCACCGGGACGACCTGCTACGCGAAGCGGAGTGGTTCGACCTGCTGCCGACAGTGCTGGCCGCCGAGGACGCCCAGGTCGGGCCGTCCGTGTATGCCACCGCAATGCACGCGGCGGCCGCGCGTGGAGTGGTCGGCATCGTCGATTACGAGTTCGAGCCGGGTTTCGTCCGCTGGCCGCAGCGCTACGCCGAGGCCGGCGTCCGGCTGCGGGTGCGGACGTCCACCTACCCGGTCGACCTGGCGGCCGCGATTGACGGCGGGCTGCGGTCCGGCGATGTGATCGACGGCGAGCCGTTGCTCACCATGGGTGCGCTGAAGATCATCTCCGACGGCTCGCTGAACACCCAGACCGCGCACTGCCGCCAGCCCTATGCCGACGGCGGGCACGGCGTCCAGAACGTGCTCGGACCGGAGCTTCAGGCGCTGCTCAGCAGAGCCGCGAGCGTCGGACTGAGCGTGGCCCTGCATGCGATCGGCGATGCCGCCCTGCAGATTGCACTCGACGCGTTCGCCGCCACCGGAGCCCGGGGCAGCATCGAGCACGCCCAGCTGGCCGGGACCGAGCAGGTGGCCGAGATCGCTCGGCTCGGGCTGATTGCCAGCGCGCAGCCGGCGCACCTGTTGGATGATCGCGGCGTCACCGAGGTGATCTGGGACGAGCAACGCGCTGGACGCAGCTTCCCGCTGCGAGAGCTGGCCGCGGCCGGCGTTGAACTGGCCCTTGGCTCGGATGCACCGGTAGCGCCGCTGGATCCGTGGCTGGCGATGGCGGCGGCCGTCCATCGCGGCGAACCCCACGACGCTCCGTGGCACCCCGAACACTCACTGACGACGGCGCAGGCCCTGTCCGCCAGCACCGATGGACGGGCCACGCCCACTGCAGGCGCCCCAGCCGATCTGGCGCTGCTAGACGCGGATCCGCTGGCCGCTGGGGACAGCGCAACAGTCGCAGCTCAGCTACGCCGGATGCCCGTCGCAGCCACCATCGTGGCCGGCCAGGTCGTCCATCAGGCCTGGTGAGCTTCAGCAGGCTCCGTCCGGAGTCTGAGTGGCCTGGTCGATCAGCCAGATCCCGCCCACTCGGTACAACTGGTACTCCAGTGCCAGCACCGCACAGCTGTCACCGCGCACCGCTTCGGCGCGGGCCGATATCCCTGCACGCTCGCCTTCGCGCTGTATCGACTCGAGCTGTAGCGAGCGCCAGCTGATGCCGGCGGCATCGTTCCGCCAGGCGTCGAAGCTGCCGGTGGCCAGTCGGGCAGCCGGAGTGAGGAGCTGCCAACTGCTCGGGTACTGGCCAGCGTTCAGGCCCGCAGCAAGCAGCCAGATGGTGAGCGCGGGCTCACCGTCGATCGACTCGTCTCCGATCAGCGGCGGCTGCAGCGATACGTCGGCTTCTCCCGGGCAGGCCGGGGCGACGACCGGATCTGGCCAGTCGGCCAGATGCTCGGCCAATACCGATGCCGGAATCGCCACGGTCACCTGGGCCGAGCGATCCCGCCACGCCTTGCCGCCCATCCGAGCCACGATCATGCCGACTGCTGCCCCGGAGCGGTCGAGCACCGGACCACCGCTGTTGCCGGGGGCGACTTCGAGGTCGAGGGTGAGCAGCCGATTCATGTCGAAGCCGTTGACCACCACGTGATCGCCGGTCGATGTGACCACGCCCTGGGCCGCCGACACATCGTCGCCTCCCAGCGGGTGTCCGAGCAGGGCCATCGGCGCGCCCACCGGAGCCGGGTCGGTGGCCAGAGGCAGGGCTGCGGGGAGTTCCGCGGTGGTGCGCAGCAGCGCGGTGTCGGCGGACGGGTCGAGCCCGGCCACCTCGGCCAGGACCATGACACCGTCGGGAAGGGCGACGGCTACCTGCCGCACGCCGGTGACGACGTGGGCGGCCGTGAGCATCAGGCCAGGACCGACGACGAAGGCGGAGCCGGGAGTCGGCCCGGCGTCGCACCGGGTGGCCAGGACCTTCGCCACCGAGCCTTCGCCCGTTGCGACTGCCGCCTGCAGCGCCGGATCGTCGACGACGGCCGGCGCCTGACCGCGCATCGCGCAGCCAACCAGCGATACGACAGCGATGAGGCCGATCAGAATCCGCAGGACGGGACGCATGCGACCTCCTTCGGCTCGGTTCGGCTCAGCTGTCGTGGATCAGCGTGCCGTCCCGTGGAAGAACACGTCCAGCAACTCGGTGATCGCGCGCGGGTCGGCACTGATCGCGGGCGGGACCAGGAACGGGTAGAGCATGCCGAGCAGCAGCCACAGGCCCCAATCCGGGTCGAACTCACGGAGCTCGCCACTGGCAGTGCCCTCAGCCAGCAGCCCGGCGAGAGGCTGCAGGAACCGTTCGGCGTAGGCCTTCCCGACATTCTGCCGATCGTCCTCATTCAGCCGGTCCGTATCGTGGCGAGCCAGCCGAATGATCGCGCGCTGCTCGGCCGACAGCTCGAAGATCCGTCCGATGATCCAGCGGATCCGTTCCTCGACGTTGCCCGGACGAGCTCGTCCGGCCTCGACGAGTTCGGACATCTGGTCGAGGGACTCGGTGACGATCTCGGCCAGCAGCTCGGCCTTGCCGGTGAAGTGGTAATACAGCGCGGCCTTGGTGATCCCGCAAGCCTCGGCGATTTCGCGCATGGAGACGCCGTCGTAACCCCGTTCCAGGAACTGGACGGTGGCCGTCTGCAGAATCCGCTCACGCATGGTCGGACGTTACCGCACCGCGGGCTGCGCCTCGGCGGTCTTCGACTTCAGGAAGACCGCGGCGATCAGCAGCACCACACCGATCCAGCCGATGAAGGAGAAGGCCCTGGTGTAGCCCAGCGCCGGTGCGCTGGCCGAGGCGGCGACCGCCCCGACGACCGCCGCACCGAGAAGCTGGCCGATGCTGGTGAACACGTTCACCAGACCCTGCGCGGACGACCGCTCGGCGGCCGTGGTCTCGTTCAAGGTCACGTAGCGGATCGGTGCGCCGAGCAGGGCCGACATGCCGAAGCCGATCAGCAGGCCAGAGGCGATGAACAGCCACAACACACTCGCGGTGGCGCTCAGCAGGAACATGCCGACGGTCATGATGGCCACGCCGACGACGATCACGATCCGGGAGCCGAAGCGATCCAGCAGGCGTCCGGCGATCGGCGAGCCGGCACCCATCGCCAGCACCACCGGCATCAGCAGGAAGCTGCCCGTGCCGCTGGTGACACCGAGTGCGGTGACCGCCAGCAGCGGCATGAAGACCAAGCTGGCTTCACCGAGGCCGGCGCCGGCAGTGAGCAGGTAGCCCAGCCGCAGCTGACGGCGGGCGAATAGCCCGACCGGGAAGACCGGGCTGGCCGCGCGCTGTTCGACAAGGATCAACAGGACCCACGCCACCACGGACGCCGCCAGCGACCCCCACACCATCGGTGTGACCAGGGAGCCGGCGAAGTTGGCGGTGTCGATGTTGACCAGGCCGAAGGCCAGTGCCCCCAGCGCGACGGCGAGCAGGGCCATGCCGAGCCAGTCGAAGCCGCGAGCGTCCGCGTGACGCTCGTGCGGCAGCTCCCGCCAGGCGAGCACCATCACGACGGCGGCGATCGGCAGGTTGATCACGAACAGCCATTGCCAGCCGGCCAGCAGCAGAACTCCACCCAGGATCGGGCCGATCACGAAGGCGATCCCGAAGACCGCGCCGATCAGACCCAGCGCACTCCCCCGCTTCTCGGCCGGGAAGGTGTCACCAATCACCGCGCTGGCTACCGGGAAGATGCCGCCGGCGCCGAAGCCCTGGATCGCACGTCCGACCAGCAGCAGCGCGAAGCCGCCGACCAGCCCGGAGGTGATCACCACGGCCGAGCCGATCGCGAACAGCGCCACGTCAGTGAGATAGATCGCACGGCGTCCGAAGTTGTCCGAGAGCTTGGCCATCAGCGGCGTGCCGATCAGGTTCGCCAGCACGTACACGCTGAAGATCCACGACACTGCCCGCGAGTCGAGCCCGAACTGCGCCTGAATGGCCGGCAGCGCCGGCCCCACGATCGCGATGTCGAGTGCCCCCATCAGCACCCCGACGAACAGCACTCCCAGCAGACGGTTCCGCTGCTTCTCGTCCATTGAATCCTCACTTACTTACCGGTCGGTAAGGAGAATACCACTGGCATCAGAAAGGCACATGCCCCCGACCATTGAGCCATCCGGCGCGCAACGAGTGAGGGCGGCCCCGTGTGCCTACGAGGCCAGATCCTCGAGGGCAACTATGGCCGTGCGCACGCCGTCTTCAGTGGCAACGCGTTCAGCCAGAAGTGCAGCTCGGTCACGAACGCGCCCGGTCTTGATATACGTCAGCGCAGCACGGACCGCGTCCGGGTCAGGGCGTCGGGGGTCGAGAGGCAGGGATGCGACACCGAGGCCAGTGAGTCGGCGCGCCCAGAATGGCTGGTCGAGGGTGAATGGGACGGGGATCGACGGCACCCCCGAGGCGAGCGCAGCATGACTCGTGCCCGCGCCACAGTGGTGAACGACCGCCGCACAACGGGGGAACAGCCAGTCGTGGGGTACGTGGCCGGTGACGAACACATCCTCGGAGGTCCATTCACGATCAGTTCCGCCGCTAGCGAGAATCACCCGGTGACCGGCCAGACCGGTGAGGAGAGCGTCGGTCAGAGCAACGGTTCCAGAGAAGGCGGGCATCGATCCGAAGCCGACATAGACCGGCGGCTCGCCGGCGTCCAGGAACTGCTGCAGGGCTGGATCTGGACGCCATCCTGCAGGTGTAGGCAGCCGCCACGCACCGGTCACCGATGCGGTGTGCGGCCAGTCGTCGGGTCGCGGGACGAGAGTCGGCGACCATGCACCGAGCCGCCGGACGGCGTGCGTCGGGTTCCCGATACGGGGCCGATCCAGCTCGCGCCGGGCACGGTTCACGGCCCGCGCGATCGTTGCCCAGCCGGCGAAGTCCACGAGGTGCCCCAACGCCCTATTGAGGAACTGAGGAACGCGCATGTCGCCAAGCCCGGACGGGGCGAACTCACGAGTCGGGGCGAGGGGCTGTAGCTCAGCGATCACCGGACGTGCACCGATATCGGCGGCAACCGAGAGGGCGTGGTATCCAGCCGTCGGCATTCCCACCACGACGTCCGACCCGGTGGCGGCCGCAGCGATGGCCTCCAGCCAGGCCCGATCGTCCCGGTGGTAGTCCCTGAACGATCTCGCGGTCAGGCGGCCGGCCTCAACCATCTGAACGATCGGAGCACCGGGACGCATAAGTTCGGTGATGTCTCCGGCGAGCGCATGGAACTCCAGCCCGCGCTCAGCCGCCATGGCGCCCGCGGCCTGCTCGGCCACGACCACAGCACCGTGACCCGCATCCGCGAGGCCGCGCGCCAGCGCAACCAGTGGAATGTTGTCGCCGAGACTGCCATAGCTGACCAGCGCGACCTTCACCGACTCCCCCGCCCCTCGAACGGCGCACACTGCGCCACCACCACTGCCCGCATCAATTGCCGGGCCTCCTCGGACGGGATCGAGGTGGCTGCAAGCCCGAAGCAGATCGAGGAAAACGACAGCCACAGGGTCCAGGCAGCCAGGCTCGCCGACGAATCCTCAGCCAAGCGCTCATCGGCGGATAACAGTCCGCGGATCGCGTCTACGACCTCGCCGAGCCGGGCTGTGTTCTCGGCGTGATCGTGCTCGCGCAGATACGCGACGAAGTAGTCGCGCAGACCGTCCGGCATAGAGATCGACGCCTCCACCAGACCGCCGAAGTAGCCCCACACCCGCTCGGTCACCGATCCCGGTGCCTGCCTCGCTCGAGCCAACATGTCCAGCGAGGCGGTGGTCGAGGCCTCCTCCCAGACTCGCAGGAACAACGCATCCTTCGACCCCACACCCGCAACCGTGCCCACCGAGACCCCGGCCGCCGCGGCGATCTGAGGGACCGTCGTCCCCGCATACCCCCGTCGCGTGAACAGCCCAGCGGCAGCAGCTACCACCCTGCGTGACGACTCCGCCTTGGACTCAGATCGGCTACTCATGACACCTCCTGAACGCATTCACTGAATGCATTCAGACTATGGGCGGCGCATCCACTTGGCAACCATCGGGAGGCAGGACGCACGTGCGAAGATCGCGGCACGGAAGGGGAGTGGATGCACCCACACCTCCGTGGTGCAGGGGGGATTCCCCGACAACCTGTCCGGCACCCCCACCTAAGTGAGCACTCAGGCAGGCTCGCTGATACCACAGTGGTGGCATTGGCGCCATGGCGATGACTCTGCGGCTGAATCCCGAGGACGAACGGGCCCTCGCCCTATTGGCTGAGGCAGACGGAGTCAGCAAGCAAGAGGCGACCGTGCGCGCGATCCACGAGGCCGCCTCGCGCCGGCTGCGGCGAAACAAGATCGCCGGACTCTCGGCATCGGCCCGCGAGCGCTACGCCGACCTGCTCGACCGGCTCGGCCAGTGATCGAATACCTCGCCCTCGAAGACATTCTGACGCTGATCGAGGATCTCGGGTGGGGCCGATTCGCGACATCGGGCTGCTCGACTCCGCTGTACACCGTCCCCAGGTCAGCGTGTTCGGCAGTGATGCCTACCCCAGCATCGACGAGAAGGCCGCAGCCCTGCTGGAGTCTCTCGTGCGCAACCACCCGCTCGTCGACGGCAACAAGCGGATCGGGTGGCTCGCCACCGTCGTGTTCTACGGCCTCAACGACATTACCCTCGAAGCGCCCGATGATGACGCCTATGACCTCGTCATCGCGATCGCCAGCGGCACCACCACCTACCAACAGGCGTCCACGGCGCTGGCCCACTGGCACTGACTGTCGCGTGTGCGACGATCAAGTCGTGGAAGAGGAGTGGATGTGCCCACCCCAGCCGGCTCATCTTGGCGGGGCTGAAGAGTTTGCGGGTTGCCCGGCAACCGTGCTCGACTTCTGGCGCTTCGCGATGCCGGATCTGCGGACGAACAACGTGCGCGGCTACCTCGCGGAGTTCCTGGTCGCCCAGGCGGTCGGAGCGGCCGGCGCCAAGGTTGAGTGGGATGCCTACGACGTCCTCACCCCGAGCGGGACGAGGGTCGAGGTCAAGTCCTCGGCATATCTGCAGGTGTGGGAACAACGACGCCTCTCACGAATCGTGTTCTCTGGCCTTCGCGGACGGACCTGGACGCCACGGGAAGGCGAGAGCAGCAACGCGACCTACAACGCCGACGTCTACGTCTTCGCCGTACAGACGTCGCAGACTCACGCCGAGTACAACCCGCTTGATACCGGCCAGTGGGCCTTCTATGTGCTGCCTCAAGTCACACTGGAAGAACTCGGGTACGACTCGATCTCCCTTCACACCCTGGAGGCTCACGCCGGGGAACCAGTCACCCTCGGCGCACTTGCAGAGGCCATCACCGCCGCCTCGGCGCTCAACCAGCGGGACTCGTAGCACTCCGATGGTGAGGCTGACTTGATCGCACGCCGGGCAGGTGAGAGCGTGCGGCCATGCGAGATGTCCTGCTGAGCCAGCTCGAGCTTGCGTGGAGCTTCGCCACCCGGTTCGCCCTGCACGACCTGAGCGAGGATCAGATGCGCTGGGAGCCCTCGAACAACGTCGTCACCGTGCATGACACTGCGGACGGCTGGGTCGCCGACTGGCCCGACGAGGAACGCCCACCGCTGCCCGACGCGACCATCGGCTGGCTGTTGTGGCACATCGAGATGTGGTGGGCCAATACAGCCGACGCCGCTGAAGGCCGCCCAACCCGCGCGCCGAGTGACATCCAGTGGTCTGGGTCGACCGCCGGCGTGATCGCAGCTCACGACCGCTGGCTGGGTATCCTCGCCCACCACGACATGGACGCAACGGTCTCCGGCCTGATGCCGGAGCCGCACCCGTTCTCCTTCGTCGCCTCCTGGGTGAACTTCGAGCTCACCAAGAACCTCGCCGAGATCAACCAGCTCAAGATCCAGCATTCCAACCGCACGGCTTCGATCGGCGGCACACACAGCACCCAGGCGATCACCATCACCAACAGGCCCGACTAAGCCAGTGAGTGTCCGTACGAAACTAGCCCGCGCCGGTCTGTACAGATGCATGTTCACGCAGAACCGCACCGAAGAGCGGGGCCGTGGTTAGGCTGACACGAGAGTCCCCCGGCCGGTTGGCCGGGCCGAGACCGTGGGGGAACATATGACCGAACCGAACGCCCACCCGGGGCCCTACCAGCCTGGTGGCGCGACGCCGGGCCAGAACCCTGAGTGGCCCACTGCACCGATCCCCACCATCCAGCCGCCCGGCTACAGCCAGCAGCAATGGCCCACGATGCACCCACAGCCGACGGTGCCGCCGCAGGCCTACAGCCCGTACCCGCAACCGCCGTATCCAGTGGGTGCGCAGCCCGGCTCGTATCCGCAGGCTCCGTACGGACCGCCGATGTATCCGCCCAACATCGTGATCAACAATGTCGTCCAGACTGCAGCCGTTGCCGGGACGGTCGGACGCAGGAAGTCGGTCGGAGTCGCCTTCGTCCTCACCTTCTTCTTCGGCCCACTCGGCATGTTCTACTCGACGGTCTCGGGCGCGATCATCATGCTGCTCGCCAGCATCGTCCTGGTGCCGCTGACAGCCGGTGTTGCCGGCGCCCTAGCCTGGCCGATCAGCATCATCTGGGGCTGCGTTGCAGCCTCCCGAGCCAACTCGAGTGGCCAGATCAACCAGACCAACTTCCGCTAGAGGCCGCTCCCGCGCGCCCATTCAGCGACACCTCAACCAGACGCCGGCCCTACTCGGTCGAAGGGTGCGCCAGTCGCACCAAGATGTCGTCGTCGGGCACCTCGACGATCTCGGCAATGAGCCAGTCTGTGCGGGTGTCGGGGAGAAGGAACGACTCCCACTCGTACTCGCCAACGAGTTCGAGGCGGCCGGCGACTGTGACGCGCATACCAGCCGCCACGTCGGACGCGTGCCCGTCGAACTGCGCCTGGAACTGGTCGGCCCCGACCTTCAGCACGAACTCCGCCCCGTAGTGCTCGCTTGGGCGCCCGCGTTCCGCGGCACTCCATAGGTCACGAACCTTGCTCGCGATCCCCGTCAGTGCGTAGACCTGATCACCGCGGCCTCTACCACCCTCGATTTCGACGATCCCGTCGGAGATGCGGAGATCTGCGACGGCGACCACTCCGCGAATCCGAACCCCCACGGACTTCAACAATGAACCGACGCTCGGCCGCGGCGGCTCGTCGTCCGCCAGCATCCAGTTCATCACGCGCACCCACACACGGACATCCTTCCCTACTCACTCGGATGGGGAGCCACGAGACCCGTCCGGAGCTGAAGCTGCGAGCGGTATCGGTGACCTCACGCGCATCACCGGTACGAGTGAGTAAGGAGAACCTAGGATTCCGACATGCGGTCTGATCAGCCCGGCCCCCTCGACCACGACGAGCGAGCTCTCCTGGACGCCTTGCTTGCCCACGACTTTCCTGGGGTCGAAGAGTTGCGCACGCAGGCCGACTGGGTCGAGGCCAAGCGCGGGTGCGAGTGCGGCTGCGGGACGATCGACTTCGTGCTCACCCGCGATGATCTCCCGGCCTCAGGTGCAGACAGTCCGGCCCCGGCGCAGGGATTCGCACTCGGCTTCGATGGCGAGGAGGTGGGCGGTCTACTCCTGTTCCTCCAGGACGGCTACCTCGCATCACTCGAGGTCTACGCGTACGAGGACCCTCAACCACTTCCCTCGGTCGAGTCAGTGCGCTGGTGGATCCCAGGGTCGGATGTCTCGCAGCATCGTTGACATCTGGCGATGGCACGGCAACCAAACCCCGAATGTGAACGCGCTGACGCCCCGTGTGCCAAGTCCGAAGACGTGCGTGGGCGGAACCATGCCGCCGACAGAACCATCGATCCGGCGAGCTGCCGTTCGCGACCCGACGTTGCGGCTCTCTCAGCTGCGGCACGCGATCGGTACGCGGACCTGATCGACCGCCTCGCCCACTGAACTCCATCACTCGCCAGCGGGCGCTGACTCACTCGTAGACCGAGACGACCTCGACCGCGCAGCGTGGGCCAGTAGATCGAGAAAGTCGCTTGTCGGCAGTAAGCAGGGGCGCGTCGAGCGCCTCGGCGACAGCAACGTAGGCGGCGTCGTAGATCGTGAGGTTGTCCCGCAGCTCCCAACACCGTGCGATCAGCAGCCTGTGATCGATACGCTCAAGCGGCAGATCGCGCAGATCGTCGAGTGCCTGCGCGACACGTGGGGAATCCAGTTGGCCACCGCGGACGAGCCCGCGCCACACCGAAGCCACCTCGAGGTCGATCAGCGCAGGCGCAACCAGTTCCTCACCTCGCATTCGAGCCCGGGTCGCGTCGCCGTCGGATCCGTGGTCGAGAAGGGCGACGGCCAGGACGCTGGCGTCAATGACGAGCACGGTCGAACCGCAACGCGCTCACCGCGTCCGCCAGGGAGAGTTCTCCCCCCACCCGCCCGCTCGCCCGCTCCAGCACCTCGTCTACCGTCGGTCGCGACGCCTCAGCGATCAACTTCGTCCGCAGGTACTCCTGCAACGACTGGTGGGCCTCACTCGCCCGCTGCCGCAGAACCGCGTGCGTCTCATCTGGCACGTCCTTGATCTGTATGTTCGGCATGGAGCCATTATGGCTCCATGCCGAGAGGTGACGGAAGGAGGGCTGTGCACAACGCGCAGTATCGGCGATGTGGGACGCTCAGAACATGTCGGTGAACGTGGATCGCCAAAGGCTCGCCGCCTACGGGCTGGTCGTCAGCGAGGGCCGCGTGCTGCTGACACGGGCCAGTTCGAGCTCGGACTTCCCTGGCGCCTGGTCGCTACCTGGCGGTGGCGTCGACCACGGCGAACATCCCGAACAGACGGTTGTCCGAGAGTTCCTCGAGGAGACCGGGCTCGCGGTGGCCGTAGACGGAGAGTGCGCGGTGTTCAGCGACGTGATGGACATCCCGCACAAGGGCATTCGCCTGCATCATGTCCGACTCTGCTACCGCGTCACGGTCGTCGGCGGCACACTTCGAAACGAGTACCACGGGACGACCGATCTCGTCCGATGGGTCCCAGTCAACTAGGCACGCAACCTTCACGTGATCGCGCCCTTTGTTCGAGCAGCCATCGAAGCCTGGCCAGGCTGGCCGCCAACCCAAACGAGCTAGGGCAGCAGATCCCAGTACTGCCTGCGTGCGGGCATGGCGTGGATCACAAGTTCGTCGCCGTCGAGGATCAGCACGACGGTCTCCAACAACCGCGCGTGAGTGTCGAACCCGAGGCGGAGTTCGCGGTGCGGCACCGCCTCGTCGAGCGGCTCGATCCATAGTGGCCAACCCGCAGCTTGCTCGGCATCCTCAGGCATGACCCCGTGCTTGAGGGCGCTCGGGTGGATCTTCACGCCGCGTAGTGCGCGAGCGCGGCCCGAATAGCCTCCGAGCGGCTGAGATCATGACGTTTGGCCGCCGCATCGAGAGCTTCCAACTCCTCGGCAGTAAGCCGAACGGCGACCACTTGCGCCGGCTCAGCGCCCCGGCCCGGACGCCCTCGCCCACGGCGCTTCAACTCGCTGACGTCATAGCCACCCTCAGCCTCGTCGGCCCACTTCTGGATCTGCTCGTCGCTCACCACGAGAAAATCGTATAACGAAACTGCATGCGGGGCCACAACCTCGGCGAGACCACATCCACGCGCGTCCGGCCGGCAGCGGCCTTCGACAAGCTCAACCAACGAGCCAGGCTCCGCCGGCGGGGCGGGCTCAGTCAACGAGCTACTCGGCGAGGATCACCAGCAACTTTCGAGGGCCATGGACGCCCTCAACCCGGCTCAGCTCGATATCGGAGGTTGCCGAGGGGCCACTGATCCAGGTCAGCGGACTGCCGGCCGCGACGGCGGAGCCCAGGCGTCCGATGGCCTCGGGGACGTCGGAGACCACCTGATCGGCGCGGACGACGACCACATGCGCGTCCGGCATCAGGGTCAGGGCACGACGCCCCTGGTCGGACCCATGATCGAGGATGATCGTTCCGGTCTCGGCGACCGCGACGGCAGCGGCGGTGACCACCGCGTCGATCTGATTGAGTTCCAGGCGATCCAGGACGGGGTCATCGTCGCGCACCGTGAAGCCGGCACCAGTGATCTCCGTCCGCCAGGCCGCGTCGATCCCCGACGGCAGCACCACAGAAGCCACCCCGGCTCCGGCCAGCAGTGCAACCACCTGGGCCGGAACGTCCTCGGCAGCCACCCGCACGACGGTCGCCTTGTAGTCCTCGACGGTCTCGACGAAGCGGTCCAGCACATCGACCATCGGGGTCGGACGCTCGTAGACCCACTCGATCGGCACATCGATCGTCGGGTCGGGCTCGATCACGTCGGCCAAGGCCGTCCGGATGCGGGAAAAGATCTCATCGCGGGCGTTCATCGCTCGCCCTCCTTGCGGTTGTTCTTCCACCACTGGCGGAACGACTCTTGCGCCGGCACCGGAAGGTCGCGGGCGTTGGTCCAGGGTGAGGCCGGCCATGGCATGGCCCCCAGATGGCTGCGCGAGGAAAACACCTTCCCGGCGAGGCCGGAGAAGCGCTCCAGGAACTGCAGGTTGCGATAGTCGCTGAGCGCCCAACGGGCGAGCCCGATCGCGGTCGGTTCGAGCTTGGGCACGTGCTTGGTCTGGGCGACCTTGTGTCGCAGATGCACCAGGATGTCCGGAATCGGAATCCGCACCGGGCAGACGTCCGCGCAGGCCCCACATAAGGTGGACGCGAACGGCAGCGACTTGTCCAGCTCGGTCTCGATGCCGCGCAGCTGGGGGCCGAGGATCGCCCCGATCGGCCCCGGGTAGACCGAGCCGTAGGCGTGGCCGCCGACCCGCTCGTAGACCGGGCAGATGTTCAGGCACGCCGAGCAGCGAATGCAACGCAGCGCGGCTCGTCCGATCGGGTCCGACAGCACCTTGGTTCGGCCATTGTCGACCAGCACGATGTGCACTTCCTGCGGCCCGTCGCCCGGAGTGACCCCGCTCCACAGCGAGGTGTAGGGGTTCATCCGCTCTCCGGTGGACGAGCGCGGCAGCAGTCGGGTGAACACCTCCAGATCGGCGACCGTCGGCAGCACCTTCTCGATGCCGACAACGCTGATCAGGGTTTCGGGAAGGGTCAGACACATCCGTCCATTGCCTTCGGACTCGACGACGACCAGAGAGCCGGTCTCGGCGATCGCGAAGTTCGCCCCGGAGATGCCGACCTTGGCCCGCAGGAACTTCTCGCGCAGGTGCCGCCGGGCCGCACCGGCCAGCTCGGCCGGGGAGTCGGAGACATCCTCGGGGGCCGGGGTGCCGTACTGCTTCATCTCACGCAGGAAGATCTCGCGCACCTCGGAGCGGTTCCGGTGGATCGCCGGCACCAGGATGTGGCTGGGACGGTCGTGGCCGAGCTGGACGATCAGCTCGGCCAGATCGGTCTCCCAGGCGGCGATCCCGGCCTGCTCGAGCGCCTCATTGAGGTCGATCTCCTGAGTGGCCATCGACTTGACCTTGACCACTTCGTCCACGCCCTTGGCCTGGACGAGCTCGATCACGATCTGGTTGGCCTCGGCGGCGTCTCGGGCCCAGTGGACGGTGGCGCCGTTGCGGGTGAGCGAGGCCTCCAGCTGCTCCAGGTAGGTGTCCAGGTGTCGCAGCGTCCGTGTCTTGATCGCCTCACCGGCGCGGCGCAGCTCCTCCCAGTCGGACACCTCGGCCACCCGCTCGGCCCGCTTGGCCCGGATCGTGGTGGTGGCGTGGCGCAGGTTCTTGCGCAACTGCGGATCATCGAGTTCGGCTTTGGCGTTCTTCTGAAACTTCGGCATGCCGAAGTAGGTGCTCGACGGTGCCGGCGTCCGACGGGCCTGCGGCTGGGCCTGAGCGGTCATCACGCCACCGCCTCGGTCTGGGCGAGGATCTGGGCCAGGTGGATCGGCTTCACCCCGGCCCGCTCGCGATGCAGCAGCCCGGTGATGTGCATCAGGCAGGCGTTGTCGCCGGTGACCAGGTATTCCGCCCCGGTCGAGCGGACGTTGCGGGCTTTGTCGGCGCCCATCGCCACCGAGACGTCGGGGTTCTTCACCGAGAAGGTGCCACCGAAGCCGCAGCACTGATCAGCACCGGGCAGCGGCACCAGCTCCAGGCCCTTCACCTTGCTGAGCAGCTGGTAGGGCCGATCCCCCACCTTGGCCACCCGCACCGAGTGGCAGGTCGGGTGGTAGGTGACTCGATGCGGAAAGTAGGCGCCCACATCGGTCAGTCCCAGGACGTCCACAAGGAACTCGCTGATGTCGTAGGTGCGGGCCGCGACCTCCCGAGATGCCGTGGCCAGCCCCTTGTCACCGCTGTGATCGGCGAGCATCGGGTGCTGGTGACGCACGGCGCCGACGCAGGAACCGGACGGGCCGACGATGTAGTCGTAGGACTCGAAGGCCTTCACGTAGTTGCGGACGTTCGGCACCGCGGCGTCGTAGTAGCCGGTGTTGGTGAACAGCTGACCGCAGCAGGTCTGTTCCAGCGGGAACTCCACCGTGCAGCCCAGCCGCTCCAAGAGCGTCACCACCGCTTTCGGGGTGTCCGGGAACATGACGTCGTTGATGCAGGTCGCAAACAGTGCGACTCGCGGACCGGCAGCGTCGCTCGGCATCGCTCCTCCTTCGGCCCCTCGGTGGGCCATCGGGCTCCAGTGCCCGTCACCGTCCGGCCTATTGGTCAGACCAATTGAGATGATGGACCTCTCGCGTCCTGGCGTCAAGCGCCACCCGTTCAGGCCACAATGTCGGAGTGAGCGCAGAAGAGGACCGCAGCGGGCTACACGCCTACCAGATCGTGCTCAGGCATATCGAGGCCGGGATTCTGTCCGGCGAGCACCACGCCGGCGACCAGCTGCCCACCGAACGTGATCTGGCCACCCAGCTGTCGGTGAGCCGCTCGGCGGTCCGCGAGGCGATGCGCGTCCTGCAGACCCAGGGGCTGATCACCTCCAGCACCGGCCCGGGCCGCGGTACTCGGATCGCCCCGGCGCGCGGGGACGCACTGGCTCGGCTGTTCCAGCTACACCTGTCGCTGTCGACAGCCGCCGATGCGGATCTGACCGAGACCCGCATCGCCTTGGAGCGCTCCTCAGCGGCTCTGGCTGCCCGGCGGGCCACACCCGAAGCGCTGCTTCGGCTGCAGGCAGTCATCGACGAGAGCGAGCTGGTCGAGGCCGTCGATCAGTTCAACTCACTCGACACCGAACTGCACGTCATGATCGCCCGGGTCGGCGGCGCCGAGCTCACCGCCGACCTCACCGTTGGCCTGCGCGAGGCCGTCCGTGAACGGATCCGGACGCTGTCGAAGGCACTGCCCGACTGGCCCGGACACCGGGCTCAGCTGCTCGCCGAGCATCGCCAGATCATCGACGCAATCACCCAACGAGACGCTCCCGCAGCCGCGAACCTCGTCGAACAGCACATCCGGCGCGCCTATCGGACGCTGGGAATCGCGCCCTAGGCACGCCGGACGCACCGAGCGATCCGGCCCGTCCGGCTACCCCAGCAGCGCCGACCCGTAGTGGCTGATGATCAGCACGACAAGGCCGAGCAGCCAGGCCACCACCACAAAGGCGTCCACCCCGAGTCGCAGCCCGGCCAGCGCGGCCCGCTGCGCCCGCGGCGGCAGGAACAGGTTCCCGTCGCGCAGGTTCACGTGGGTCAAGGTCACGAACACCAAGGTCGTCGACAGGGTCACCAACAGGCACCACGGACAGAGCGCCCCGATCACGAACATCGCCTCGAAGAACAGCCAATAGGCGAAGACGAAGCCGATCGTGTAGACGACTTGCGCGGCCAGCATGAAGCCCCGTGGGAACTTCACGCCGGCCAGGCCGGCCACCGCGATGGTGATCACCACCGGCTCGGCGATCAGCCCGAGAAAGGCGTTCGGGAACCCGAGCAGGCTGGCCTGCCACGACGTCCCGACCGTGCCGCAGCTGATCACCTGGTTGATGTTGCACGCCAGGTTGGCTGACGGATCACGGGCCAACTCGATCGCGTCGACGCTCAGCACGAAGGAGGCGATCAGGCTCAGACCGGCGGAGAAGAGCATCGTCCCGAACAGCCAACCGTTGGTCTGCCGGAACCGATGCACTCGCTCAAGGATGTCGCTCACTTGGCCGCGGCCTCGACCGCTGCCTTCAGCGCACCCGCCTGTGACGTGTTGCCGGCGAACTTCTCACCGTTGATCTTCACCGTCGGGGTGCTGCTCACTCCGGCCGCGAACGCCGACTGAGTGGCCTGGACCACCGCAGGCTCATTGGCCATCGCGGTGAAGGTGTCGGCCACCGACTGGCTGACGCCCACTCCGGTAGCCAGCGCCTTCAGCTGGTCGTCGCTGAGTCCTGGCGTCCCCTCTTCCGGCTGGTTCTCATACAGCGCAGCATTGAAAGCCAGTGCTTTGTCGGGCTCTGCCTTGTACACGGTGAACAGCGCATTGGCCGCCCTGGTCGAGTAGCGGGCGGTACCGGACTGCTGGTCGAGGAACGACATCGGGTGAATCACGAGCTTCACGGTCCCGGCATCGACCAGGGACTTCAGATCGGCGCCGTTGGCCCGCTCGAACTGACCGCAGTAGGGGCACATGAAGTCCTGGAAGACGTCGACGCGCACCTTCGCGTCCGCGGTGCCGATGACAACGGTGGACTCGTCGACCGAGCCGGCTGATGGGGCGGATGGGACGCTATTGACCAGGGCGAATACCGCCCAGATCACCGTGGCCAGGACGGCCACGCCGGCGACGGACATCAAGATCGTGCGAACCCGGCGCTCCTGCTGGACTCGCTGCTGCTCTTCACGCAGCCGCTGGCGGCGGCTGTCTGGTTGGGGCTGATTGCCGGGGCTGGCCGGCGGGACACTCTTCTTGGACATGGGTTGCTCTCTTGGTTGCTGGGTGTGCCCGGCAGCGCGCCAGGGCACGGTGAGTGCGGCAACCAGCAGGCCTGGGCGGCGCACAGCCACCCCGCCCGCGACGGCGGTCACCGCGAGGGTGAATCAGCAACCACACGGAGGGCCGCGCCGCGACTGCGGCGACGGCATCGTCCGGGCGACCCGGACCGGCACTGCGATGGGGATCAACACGCGCTGAGGCACGCTGATCCGCGGGATGAGGCGGACGGCCAGTCGGCGCCGCAGCCAGCTGCGCAGCTGGCGCAGCACCCGGGCCGCCCACCAACCGACACCGAGCGCGGCCAGGACCAGCATCGAGCCGATCACCAGGGTCAGCACCGAGACGGCAAAGGAGAACTGAACGACAGCACCGAAGTGCTGCCCAGGAAGGTAGGTCCCGTTCGGGCAGGCTGTCGAGGCGCTGAACACATGTAGCCGAAGCCCGATCTCACCCAGGCCGGATGCCGGATGCAGACACACGCTGGAGTCGATCCGCAGCAGCGGAAGCACCTGCCCCAGCCCGATCACGCCACTGACCGCGAGCAGACCGGCGGCGAGGATGCGCCCCCAGTTTCGACTGCCCCACATGGTGTTCTCCTGCCGGAAGTTGCGGCAAGTGTAGCCTGGACCAACACACCGACCGGGCTCCGGGTGTGCCAGCAGGCCTGCTCGGATTGACACAGGCGCTCACATTTGGCAGCGTTCGGCGCAGGGAGAGTTCGATTTCTGGGGAGCGAGCGGGCTCATTTTGGGGGAGTATTCTTCACGCCTTTCTCAATGAGGCCGGCCAGGGCATCTTGGACCGGGGGCCAGATGACTGTGCAACACCCGGACGGGGCGGTCCGTCCGGAAGGTGGGGAGGTGTCCGGCGAGCCGGTGACACCTGCCCCGCGTCGTGTCGCCTTCACCATCACCAGCATTGGACAACTAGGCGTTCTGCTGGCCCTCACGCTGACTGCCGGAGCTGTGGCCGGGTGGGGATTCACCTGGATCACCAGCGCCGAAAACCCGATTCCCGGCTATCTCGCCGCACTGTTGTGGACCGCACTGGTTCTCGCCGGCTGGGAACTGACTGCAATCATCGGAAAATGGCTGCTGATCGGTCGGGCCCGCCCTGGGGCCCTCGATTTGTGGGGTTTTCACCATTTCCGGTTCTGGGCGGCAACCCGGCTGGTCCGTGGCGCGCCGGCCGCACGTCTGGTCGGTTCGGAATGGCAGCGCTGGCATCTGAACGCCAGTGGTGCCCGAATTGGGCGGGGCACCGTACTTCTCTGCGCGACTCCCCCCGTGCCCGACCTGATCGAGATCGGGCCACACAGCCTCGTCGGCGAGCGGACGCTGCTGTCCGGGTATCGCCACGCTGACGGGGCGCTGATCCTCGACCGGGTCCAGCTCGGGGCCGGAACGGTCGTCGGCGACGATTGTGTGCTGGAGCCGGGCAGTTCGCTGGGCGACCACGCCCGACTGGCCGGCTCGGCGAGCGTCCAGCCCGGACAGAGCGTGCCCTCCGGCCAGAGTTGGCACGGGTCGCCTGCCCGTCCGGTCGATGCCGAGTTGCCGAACCAGCCCCAGTTGATCGCTGAACCGCGGCTGGGCCCGCCGGTTCGGCGGGTCGGCCACGCGATCACACAGCTGATTGCCTGGGTCGCCGTCTTGGCCGGTGCGGCCGACGCCATCGCCTGGCTCGGCCGCTACCTGCTCACCGAGCTGTTCCCGGCCGCGGTGGATGGGTCAGCATTCGGCCTCCCGATCGCACTGGGCTGGTCCCTGGCCCTGGCCGGGGCGATGCTGGTTCTCGCCTTGGTGATCATGGTGGTCCTGTCGGTCGCACCTCGGGCCCTGGCCGGCATGTTCGAGGACGGGCGGGTGTTCCCGCTGCCGAGTTTCCGCTGGACGCTGGTTCGAATGGTCCGAGCGACTTCGAATCTGCCCTGGTTCAGCACACTGTTCAACGGCTCCGCGCTGGCGACCCGACGGCTGAGGTTGCTCGGCTGGCGGCTGCGGCAGCGTCCGGGAAGCATCGAGGCGTTCGGCGAGGACGTCGGCCAAGCCAACCCGTTGGCGATCACCTGGGGTGCTGGCAGCACTGCCGGCGACCGACTGTGGATCGCAAACCTGGAGTGCTCGGCGGACGCATTCCGGCTTGCTCCGGCTCGGATCGGCGCCGACTGTTCACTGGGCGACGAGGTCTCCTGGCCAAGCGCGGCCCGGTTGGGTGATGGCTGCCAGGTCGCGCCCCGTACCGCGGTGCCGGTGAGCGGGCCGCTACGGATCCGGGTCAGCCTGAGCGGCAGCCCTGCTGTGGAGAGTGAGCGTGAGCCGTCCGAACGCAGCGAGTGGGGACGCTCGCTGCCGGAGCTCTACCGTCAGCTGGGTGACCGGGCCCGGGCGGATGTTGTCACCATCGGCCTGCAATTGCTGGTCGGCTGGTGTTGGCTGTCCCTGGCAGTGCTGGAAATCCAACTCCTTGTCACAGCCGGATTGCCGAGCTGGCTGGTCGGCTTCGGCATTGTGATGGGAGCGACGCTGATCCGCTGGGCCTGCTGGCTGGGCGTGGAGGCCATTGCCCGTTCGGTGACCCCGGCCCGTCCGGTCACCTTCGCGGTCCGCGACCCGCGGTTCAGTCGCCATCATCGAGTCCGCAGCCTCGGCCTGGAACCGCCGAAGCTGCTGGCCGGGACGGCGCTGCGAGCCGGCTGGTGGCGTCTGCGCGGAGCCGAGGTGGGCCGCTGCGTCTTCGACGATGGCGCCACCATGAGCGAGCCGAGCCTGGTCCGGATCGGCGACCAGGTGCAGTTGGGCCAAGGCGCGTCCCTGCAGAGCCACGAGACCAAGGACGCGGTCTACTCTCTGGCCGAGATCACCGTCGCAGATCGGACGGTGCTGGGTGCGCATGTTCTGCTGGTGGCCGGCACCGAGCTCGGCCGCGACACTCATGTCGCTGCCGACTCCGTCCTGTTCGCCGCGGTCGGACCGGCCGGCAGCAGTTGGCTGGGCAACCCGGCGCGGATGAGCCTCGCGCCGGCGGACGGCCCGACAGCCGGACCGAAGCGGGCGCCTGTTCCTCCTCCCGACCTGCGTCCCACAGCCGGCCCCCCCTCGGCTCGCGCGGTGCAGGAGTCCCCGGCCGCGACTCCCGTCACGGCACAGACCCTCGCGCCCGCGACCGTGATGTCGCCACCTCCTGCGCCTTCCGCCGTTGCGTCGCCGGCGACTCCGACAACCCCGGCACAGCCTCCAGCGCCGGCCCCAAAGCCGCCCCGGATCGGAAAGCGTCAGCATCCGACGCCCGAATCCAGCGAGCCGTCCACTCCCCCGACTGCAGGGACGCCGCTGCCGCCTGAGCCTCACATCGTCCCGACACCCTCCGTCGGACAGCACTTCACCCTGCTGGGCACCAACTTCGGTGCCGAGCGGATCGCAGTCCCGGAGCTGGCGGCCACCATCGCCGTACTGGACCTCAGCGACACCCCACTGATCGACTTGAACCTGCCGCAGACGCTGGCCGGCTTCGGGATCCCCGAGGAGTGCCTCGAGGACGACCTGAGCCTGCGCGATGCACCGATCAGCTCCAGTGCCGAGATTCGGTCGCTACTGGCCCGAGTGCTGCTGCGCCAACTGCTCAGCACCGCACATTCCGAATACCAACCTGAAGAGTGGGGCTTCATCCGCGCGTCATCGGGCGGGCTACGTCCGTTCTGGCCCACGACCGACGAGGCGATCAGCATCGGCCGGTCGGACGCCGCGGTCGTCGCCGCCATCGCGCCCAGGCCGATCGGAGTGTCGGTGCTCGCCGAGTTCGGCGACCCCAGCCGGGAGCCGGCTTCGGTCGAGGCGCTCACCCAGCACGAATGGGAGTGGCTGACCCATGGCCAGCATTCGTCCAGTGGGACGTCGCTGACCAGGATCGCCGCAGCGAAGAGCGCGGCGATCAAGGCGGTCAGCGAGCTCGGCCAGGCCAAGGCCACCGAGCTGGACACGATCACGACGCAGGATGCCGTCCATTGGCGTCGTCCCGACGGGCCCGAACTCGTCCTGCCCTGCATGGTCTGGCCCAGGCGGGTCGGCCGGGTGCAGCATTGGATCGCGGTGGTCGGCTCCGTCGATAGCGGACTCGGGGAAGACGACGCACGGGGGGTGGTTCACGATGGCTGGCTCTGAACGGGTCACCGGGGCCCAGTACCGACGCGCCTTGGTCACCTTGGCCGCGGTGCTGGTGGTTGGTGGCGTTTCGCTGACCTCACCGTCAGTCCTGAGCTCTCACTCGACCCCCCCGGGCAGCAGTGTGCCGACGGTGCCGATAGCCAGCCCCACCCCGGGCGCCACCGCTGAGCCGGTTCTTCCGCCCGGGACTGTGGCCGGCACCTCTGATCCGGATCCGTCGTCACCGCAGGCCAGTGACCCCACGCTGAGCCCGACACCCACGGTCACGATGACGAGCCTGCCCACGATCAGGGTGAAACGGGTCAGCGTTCCGTTCACCACGGTGACCCGCAAGGACCCCCAGCTGGCCAAGGGCAAGACCAAAGTGCTGCGGGAAGGAGTGGCCGGGCTCAACGAGCTCACCTATACCGACGGCAAGCTCACCTCGACCAAAGTGATCAAGAAGCCGGTGACCAAGTTGGTCTCGATCGGCACCCGGACGACCAAGCCGTGGCTGACCGGCCAGCAATGCGTGTTCGAGTGGCAAGGTCCGGTCGCCCGAGTCACCGTGAACGATCCGGACAAGGTCGGCTACCACCTGTGGATCGTGTGGGGCGAGAACAAGCGCGACTACAAGGCGTCCGGGACGAAGTCCTTCGAGTTCCGGGCCGAGTGGCAGAAGCTGCGCCGGACCAACTGCGGAATCTGGCTGAGCTGAGCTTCGGCTACTTCGACACTCGTAGCTTGACCGCCGCACCCTTGGCTGCGTTGGTGTTCACGTCACCGGAGTAGGTGGCGGTGAACTTGCGGGTACCGACCTTGTTGAACACGAAGGTGAACTTCGCGACGCCGGCGGCGGCCTTCTTGAGCGTGACTTTCCGGACCAGCTTGCCGTCCAGGTAGAGCTTGACGGTGCCAGTGGGCTTCACTGAGCCGGCAGAGACCTTCACCTTCACGGCAAGCTTGGTCTTGAGGAGCTTGGCCTTCGATGAGGCCAGCGAGATCTTCTCGGTGCTGCTCGCCTTGCCCACCTTGTAGCTGAAGCGGGAGGTCTTGGTGACCCCGCCTTCGGAGTAGCTGACCGTGACGGTCCCGTTGGCGATCTTGGCCGAGGAGAAGCCGGACAGCTTGGCGCTGCCGGTCACGGTGCGGCTGGAGCCGTTGCTGTAGCTCGCCTTCACCACCAAGCCCGCAGTGCTCAGCGAATCACCGATGCCGTAGGTCAGTCGGGACGGCTTGGTGACGGTGATCGAGGTGAGCTTGACCGAGGTTGTGGTGCCTGAGGCCACAGCCTTGTACTGCGAGGTCAGCCCGAATACCCCGGCCACATTCGAGGCCGCGTACTCCGCCGATGATGCTGAGAGCGCCTTCTGGCCCGCGGTGGCCAGATCCGGGTACACCAGGTTCGCCACCGGCCTGATCGTCCAGGTCTTGTTGTTCTGCTCTTCGACCCGCACGGTGCCGGCCATGAACAGTACCGACGCTCGGCGAATGTGTGAGGAATCGGTGACGATCGTGTAGCTGGAGAACCCGCCGAGTTTGGCCAGGATCTCCATCGAGTAGCGGGCATTCCCCACCGTGCTGGTCGACGTGGTCTCGCTGATGATTCGGCTTGAGGAAACGCCATTGGCGAGCAGCCAGGACTTCATCACGGCAGCCTCGGTCTTGCCCTTCTTCGGGGCACCGCCGCTGACCAGGATCTTCGAGTTCGGATAGGCCTTCAGCGCCTTCGCGGCGAGCTTGAGTCGACGTTCGAGCTTGGCTGAGGCCTTACCTGAGGAGGTGAGTGCAGAGCCGAGCAGGATGAAGACATGGTTCTTGGTGGGCAGGCCGGAGGGGACGGCGGTGTTCATCTTCATCCCGGCCGTGACCTCGGCCCAGTCCTCGACGAACTCGCGCCACACTTTGCCCTGGAACGACGACTGCTTGGTCAGTGCTGCGACCGCAGCGTCACGTCCATCGAAGTCGCCCTTGCCCTGCAGGTAGATGGCTTTCGCGCGAAGGCTGCTGGTGTCGGTGCCGCTCGCAGCCGATGCCGGTGCAACTGGGCCGGTCAGCGCGATCATGCCGGCGAGCGCTGCACTGAGCAGTGTCGCAATCAGGCTTCGCACAGTGGCGGACTGCCGCATCGCCTCACCCTCCTTCGTGCTGCTGAGTGGGGGTCTGTCAGCAGCTACTGGCGCACCCTGGACGGGCGCCACCGGTCTCCTGCTGGGGGCCGGCCTTTTTGAGTCTGGCAGCCATGATCGGAGTACACAGAATTACTTGAGGGTTTGCTGACTAGGGGTTGAGGGTTGCTGTGGGCCGCGATTGGCCCCCGTTCGGGGACGTCGGAGGTCCGCCCGAGGCCCATCGGCGCACGTCAGCCGGGCGAACTGGCAGACTCAGAAGGTGCTCACTGTGACCGTCCCCGATACCGATCTGCTGGATCGCCTGAAGGATCTTTCGGGCCGAGTTGAGCTGGTCCTGTGGGACTTGCTCTCGCCGCTGCCCGCCGAGGTCGCCGAACGGGTGAGCTTGGTCCAGATCGGTCACTACTGGGTCGAGCCGGACCGTTGGCGGCGGCTGGCCGAGGTGCCGAACCTGCGCTACGTACAGCTTCCCTCGGCCGGGTTCGATCACGCGCTGCCACTGATCCCGCCCGGGGTCACGTTGTGCAATGGCCGAGGTGTGCATTCCACGGGCACTGCCGAGCTGGCACTGGCGCTGATCCTGGCCGCACAGCGCGGGCTTCCCGAGGCATTGGCGGCCCAGCACGAGGGACGCTGGTTCAACCCGGAGCTGCCGTCGCTGGCCGATCGCCGAGTGCTCGTTGTCGGCGCCGGCTCAGTGGCCCATGCGGTGGTTGAGCGGCTACGCCCCTGTGAGGTCGAGATCACGCTGGTGGCCCGGACGGCTCGTCCGGGCGTGCACGGCATCGACGAGCTGTCCGCGCTGTTGCCGAAGGCCGACATCGTGGTGCTCACCGTCCCCTACACGCCGGACACTCACCACCTCCTGAATGCCGAGCACTTGGCCGCACTGCCCGACGGCGCCTTGGTGGTCAACGTGGCCCGCGGACGCGTCATCGACACCGAGGCGCTGCTCGCCGAGCTGACCAGTGGACGGCTGCGCGCCGCCCTGGATGTCACCGACCCCGAGCCGCTGCCGGCGGACCATCCGTTGTGGCACGCCCCGAACACGATCATCACCGCCCACCAGGGCGGCAACTCTGACGCCACCTACCCGCGGGTGGCTGCGCTGCTGCGTCGCCAACTGGAGCACCTGCTGGCCGGTGAGCCACTGGACAATATCGTCGCCCACAGCTGACGCACTGATCTCGCGCGAACGTCCGCTGCCGGGGATACCGCTGCGGCCCGGCCGGAATTCCTCAGTATGTCGCCCGCAGGGGGTCTAGTTGACCCGCCAACTGGCTGTCACCCTTGAGTTGTGTCCGCCAACACTCAACCGCGATTTGATCGCGCCCAAACACCGGAGCAGAACGTCGTCATTGCCCGGCTCCAACATGGCTTTGCCGCACATCTGCAATCCGAACCTCTCAGCGTCACGCGCTGGCTCATGTACGGCCATGCACGGCTGTATGTGAAGACTCAGCAGGGGCGTCCGATCGGATGGGTGGACGTACGCACCGGCGAACGAGTGCTCGAAGTCCCCGAGATGCAGGCCGACTTCGAGGCTGCCATTGCGGCCGTCCAGCCCGCGATCCCTGCGGCCCACACACCGCGGCGCGCCCTCCTGGAGTCCGTGGCGGCCGGCCGAACCAGGATCGAGACACCCGCACCACGCAGGTCGGTGCCCGATCCGGACCAGCCGGTCTGGTCGGTGGTGGCCGAGGCTGACCTGCCGTCCAGCAGGCGGCGCGGACGACGCTCTGACCGAACCCCGAACCCTGCCGCCTCGCCGATGTCCGCCGAGCTCGCGGTGCCGCAGCAGGAAAGGCTCCGGCTCGGGCGCATGGACGCCCTAGCTGACCGGATCCGGCTACGCCGTGGCGCGACCGAACAACAGGTGCTCGCCCACCGGCTGAGCAGCTTTGTCGAGCGACAGCCAGGCTGGGACTACCTCACCACCGACGACCTCGGCATCACCGACGCCGCCGTTGACTTCCTTGTCGGTGGGCCGGCAGGCATCTTCGCCATCGATGTGGTCACTCCGACCACGGCAGCCTTTCGCGGAGCCGGCTTCGCCAAGCGGGCCAGCATCGTGTTGACCGGCGCCATGGAGACACCGGTCTGGGTGCGCCATGCGCTCGTCCCGATCGGCTTCACCGCGGCCGAGGCCGCTCTGCTTCCTGCCGAGTTGCCGCTGGTCTCACGACGTCAGCTGCCGGGCTTCTTGCTCCGGCAGCCGCACGTCCTCAGTGTCGGCGAGGTCGAACTCGCCCTCGGCTACGCCAGGTTGCACTGGACCTGGCGTAGCTGACCGAGAGCCTGCTGCCGGAGGACGCGCGGACACCTGTCCTCCGGCAGCAGAACCACGCCACGCAGGAGACACCCGGTGAACGTGGCGGCGTCCACCGGGTCGGCAAGCGGCTCAGCCGAACCGGTATTGGATGCCCATGGTCGGCTGCGGGTACTCCCAGCTCTCCAATGCGGAGCCGAGCCCCACGATCCGGCAGGTGCCACACTCCAGACAGCCGGCATGGTCGAACAGCTGTTCGCCATCGGCCCCCAGCCGATACAGGCCGGCCGGGCACACCCGCACCAGCTTTGCGAACTCGTCGGACGGCGCGGGCCGCAGCGGCCGGATGTGCGGGTTGGCCTCATCCACCTCGTACTTGTTCAACCCGAGGTACTCGTCCACATTCACCCTGATCGGCGGCTGGTCGTTCACAGTGCCTTCACCCCCTTGGTCAGGTCCCTGACCAGATTCCACAATCCCGCCTGCTTCACCAGGGGGAAGATCTCCTTGCGCAACGGACGCATCGGCGAGCCATCGACGAGGAAGAGCGACCGCATCGCGTCGCGGGCCAGCTGCGGATACTGGGTGAACATCCGGGGTGTCGATTCCATGAAGCGCGGGAACCGCCGCAGCGTCTGCATGTCTTTCAGGACGAAGCTGCTCTGCAACGCCGTGCGGTAACCGCCCAGGCCTGCCGCGGACGTATCGCCGGCCTCCAGGGCTTCCACAGCGCTACGTCCGGCGAGCTGTCCGGCAGCGATCGCCAGGTCCATCCCCCGGACCGTGTAGCCCGCGTTGATGCACATCAGTGCCGATTCGCCGGCCAACAGGACCCCGTCGCCGACCAGCGGCGGCATCGCGTCGTAGCCGGCCTCGGCGACCAGGTGGCCGGAGTGCTCGACCACCTTCCCGCCGGCGATCATCGGGGCGACGCTCGGGTGCTTCGTGAACTCCTCCAGAAGCTGGTAGATCGGCTCTGGTGAATCCAGCAGGTCGGAAACGGTGGCCACCAACCCGATCGAGATCGAGTCGGTGTTGGTGTAGAGGAAGCCGCCGCCGACCCGCCCGTGGGTGGCATCCCCGACGAACAGCCACGCCAGGCCGTCCCCGGGAGCGCAGAGCGCCCGATCGGAGATGGTCTGCGCGGGCAACTCGATCACCTGCTTGATCCCGACGGCCACCTGATCCGGCCGCGGAACCGCTGCTCCGACGGCCTGCGGGGTGAGCAGCGAGTTGACCCCGTCGCACAGCAGGACGACGTCGGCGCTGATCTCGTCCCCGCCGGCCCGGACGCCGGTGACCCGTCCGTCGTTCATGATCAGCGACTCGACCGCGATCCCGTTCACGTATTCGGCTCCGGCCTGCTCGGCCTGTCCTGCCAGCCACGGGTCCAGGCGAGCCCGCAGCACCGTGTACGACTCGTAGCGCTCGTCGCTCATCAGCTCATCGCTGACGTCCAGAGTCGTGGCCGCGTCCGGGGCGAGCAGACTGATCCGCTCGCGGGTGACCCGTCGCTCCAAGGGCGCGCTGTCTGCGAAATCTGGAAAGACGGCACGCAGGGCGTGGGTGTACAGCCGTCCACCGGAGACGTTCTTCGCTCCGCAAGTGGTGCCACGTTCGACCACCAGCACGCTGCGTCCGGCTTTGGCCAGTTCGTAGGCGGCCACCGATCCGGCACAGCCAGAGCCGACCACGATTGCGTCGAAATCAGCCACCAGATTCCTTTCGATCAGCGAAGGCGGTGCCCTCGCGGTGAGTGGGGTCAGTTGTTCGGCAGTGCGCTTGCTTCGCCGAGGGTCAGATGCCGGGTCTCCGGCGCCATGAACACCGACAGCACAAGGGCGATCACCAGCAAGCCCGCTCCGGTGAGCATCGTCGGCCCGATTCCGTAGGCGGCCAGGAATACCGGCAGCCCGTAGGTCGAAATGACGACGCCGATCCGGCTGATCGCGATGGCCACTCCGACGGCAGTCGCTCTGACCTCGGTCGGGAACATCTCGTTCGGGTAGAGCCACTGCAGGATCCCCGGCCCGCCGGAGAAGAACGCATACAGCGCGAAGGCACCGATGATCACCACGATGTGCGCCGCCGGCCAGATCCCGGGGATCAACAGGCCCAGCGCCATCAGCGCCAGCGAGCCGATCAGCAGCGGACGCCGGCCCAACGAGTTCAACCAGTACATCGCCGGAACCGTCCCGATCAGGAAGAACACACTGACCAGCGCCTCACCGAGCACCGAAAGACTGCCCTCGCCCAGGCCGAACGCCGACATGATCATCGGACCGAAGGTGTACATCGCCCACATCGGCACCACCTGGCACAGGATCAGCACGCCCAGGAACAGCACTCGGCTGCCGTAGCCGGCGCGGAACACCGAACCGAAGCCGGCCCGCGTCGGGACCTCCTCGTCCAGCTCGATCTCGGTCCCGAACACCTTCAGCATTACCTGCTTCGCCTCGTCCAGGCGTCCTCGCTGGCACAGCCAACGCGGCGATTCGGGGATGTCGTGGCGGCCGATCAGCAACACGATGCACGGCACCAGCGCGCTGCCGAGCATCCACCGCCAGCCCTGATCGACCGAATACAACCCGTAGCCGACGAAGGCAGCGGCGGTCGCACCGAGATACCAGGCGCCCGACACGATCCCCATGCTCACCGCGCGCTCGCGGCGCGGGCTGAACTCGGCGATCAGCGAGGTCGCGATCGGGTAGTCGGCCCCGATGAAGAAGCCGAGCAGGAAGCGCAACGCGATCAGCTGCCAGGCCGCGTCCACAAAGCAGGCAGCCACCGAGGCCACCCCGATCGCCGAGACGTCCAGGATGAACATGGTCCGCCGGCCGAGCGCGTCGGTCAGCCGTCCGCCGGCCAGCGAACCGAAGAAGATCCCGGCCAGCGCCGAAGCTCCGGTCGCGGCCACCTCCGACTGGCTCAGGCCCAGTGCCGGGGTGAGCTGGACCAGCGCCACCCCGATCAGCGAGAGCACATAGCCGTCCAGGAACGAGCCGCCGCTGGAGAAGAAGATGATCTTCCTCAGGAAGCGGTTCATCCCGGCGTCGTCGATCAGCCGCGGGCCGACCGGGGCGGGTGGGGAGTCGTCCCCACTCGTCCCAGCTGGTGCTACTTCCATTCGATGATTCCCCAGTTCAGGTGCGGCTTGGCGTCGGGAGCGTCGGTGTCGACCAGACGGAAACGTGCCTCGTGGTCGCCGACCTGCCACAGCTGGGTGGTCAGCGAGGTGCCCGGGTGCACCGGTGAGGTGATCCGGGTCTTGAACCGGGTCAGCCGCTCCGGCTCGCCGGGGATGTAGGTGCGAATGAAGTGCCGCATCACGACTCCGGCGTAGCTGATCGCGTGCAGGATCGGACGCGGCTCGCCATTGGCGGCGGCGTAATCCCAGTCGATGTGCTGGGGGTGGAAGTCGCCCGAGAGCCGGTAGATCAGTGCCTGGTTGAACGGGATGGTCTCGACCACTTCGGCGTCCGGGGCCCGGTCGGGCATCTCCACGATGTCCTTCGGCGCGGCCGGGCCGCCCCAACCGCCGTCGTAGATCAGGCAGTCCCAGGATTCGTTGGTGCACAGCAGGGTGCCGTCGGAGTCGTAGGTGTCGCCGATGTGCTGGGCGAGCAAGCCCTTGCCCTCGCCGCGGTCGTAGAGCCCGGCCAGCTTCACCTTGGTCTCAACCCGGTCGCTCATCTTGGTGATCGGTGCGTGGAACCGGATGTCGAAACCCCAGTGCAGCGAGCCGGCGTAGTTGTAGCCGTAGTCGATGGTTCTGGTCACCTCAGAGTCGACGATCAGCATCGCGGCGAACATCGGCAGCACCTTCAGCTGGGGATCCCGTTCGTCGTGCTCGTTGAGGTAGATCAGGTCGTCCCGGCCGTCGATGCCGGCACCGCAGCCGAGCGCGAACAGTTCCAGGTCGCGAAAGCTGTAGTCCCGGACGAACGGGCCGTAGGTCTGGCCCACCATCTCAGTCTTGATCCTGCCCATCAGTGATTCCCTTCATCAGTCCCGCGGCATTGCGGTTCAGCTCGTTGTAGGCGGCATTTCTCGATCTTCATCGAGTCGGTTCGAGGGAAGTCGTCGACGAACTCGACATAGCTGGGCACCTTGTAGCCGGCCAGCCGGCTGCGACAGTGCTCGATGACCTCGGCAGCGCTCAGCTCGGCACCGGGCTGCAGCCGGACGTAGGCCAGCACCGCCTTGTCCCGGATCGGATCGGGCACCCCGATCACCGCAGCCTCGGCGATCAGCGGATGCGAGGTGAGTGCACATTCGACCTCGCTGGCCGAGACATTCTCGCCGGCTCGCTTGATCAGGTTCACCGAGCGGTCGACGAAGTAGAACCAACCGTCCTCGTCGCGATAACCCTCGTCGTGGGTCCGCAGCCAGCCGTCCTCGCTCAGCGCCGACGCGGTCGCTGCCGGGTCGTTGTGGTAGCCCAGCATCAGACTGACCCCGGGCGTCCCCTTGATCCGGAACTCGCCGATCTCGCCCGGGCCGAGCTCGTTGCCGCAGTGGTCGAAGATGCCGACCTCGTAGCCGAGACCGGCGCGCCCGACCGATGGCCACCGCCGCTGCCCGACAGGCGGGTCGGTCACTGCCCAGCCGATCGACTCGGTCGACCCGTAGGAGTTCATCAGTCGTAGCCCGAATCGGCTTTCGAAGGTCTGCTTCTCCACATCGGACAGCGGCATGAAGTAGAGCGCCTCACGGAGCTGATGGTCGGTGTCGTTGGTGGTGGGTGGCTGCAGCAGCAGGGTCCGCACCATCATCGCAATGAGCTGGACGACGCTGGCCCGCTCCCGGCGCACCTGCGTCCAGAACTGGCTGGCCGAGTAGTGCTCGGCCATCACCAGGGTTGCACCGGCGACCAGCACCGGGGTGAGTGCGGCCAGCTGGAAGTTGGAGTGGCAGGCAGGCATGGTGGTGAACAGCCGGTCACCGGCGCGCAGCGAGGTCTGCCAGACCCCGTAGTGGCCGGAGAAGACCAGGTTCGCGTGGGTGATCATCACCCCCTTGGGGGCGGCGGTGGTGCCGGAGGTGTACAGCAGTTCGGCCACTCGTCGGCCGTCGAGCTCCGGGGCGGCGACCGGCTCGCTCGACTGCTGCGCGCACAACTCCCGATAGCTCCAGACTCCCGCTCCGGAAGCCTGCGAGTTCGGGTCCTGATCGCCGACCACGAGCACGCCGACTGCGCTGAGCCCGGCTTCGGTGCGCAGTCGTTGATGTGTCGACAACAGGTGCGGCTCCACCACCGCCCACTCGGCGCCGCAGGCCCGGTAGGCCCGCAGCAGTTCGGCGGGGGTCGCGCCCATTCCGAGCGGCACGACGATCGCGCCGATCTCGGTCAGTCCGAAGAATGCAGCCAGCATCTCGGGACGATTGCGCACCTGGAGCACCACCGGGCTGCCGGGCCGGACACCCACCTCGAGGAAGGCGTGGGCGGCCTGGTGGATGAGTGTGGCGAACCGGGCATAGCTGTACTCGGCCCGGCCACCGGCGGCGTCCAGGTGCACCAGGAACGGACGTTCACCGAAGTCCCGGCAAGCCGCCGCCCACAGCGAGGCTGTGGTCTGGCCCGTCGTGATGTCGGCCACCGTGGGTTCCCTTCTCTCGCAGGTGCGGCTACAAGCTCTTGATGAGCTCGGGCAGCACGTGATAGAGGTCTCCGACCACGCCGAAGTCGGCGTGGGCGAAGATCGGTGCGTTCTTGTCGGAGTTGATGGCGACGATCACCTTGGAGTGGTTCACCCCGACCAGGTGCTGGACTTGGCCGGAGATGCCGATCGCAAGGTAGAGCTCAGGCTTGATCGTTGCGCCGGAGACGCCCAGATAGCGCTCGGCCGGCATCCAGTTCACGCCCTCGGCGATCGGACGGCTGCAGGCCACCTCCGCCTCCAGCTTCGCGGCCAAGGTGCGAGCAAGCTCAAGGTCGGCCTCGGCCGCGAAACCCCTGCCGACTCCGACAACCCGCTTGGCGCCGGCAAGGTCGACGCTGGTCCCGCCCTTGGCCCGGGTCTCCACCAGCCGAAGGCCGCTGGTGGGCGTGAGGCTGACGGCCTCGCTCTGACCAGCCCCTGCACTCTGACCGGACGCCAGCGCGCCCGGTGCCACCACGAGCACGCACACCGGCGAGACGACCTCGTCAGTCGCGACCGCGACACCGCCGTACACCAGCCGGGTCACCTGCAGGCTGTCGCCACTGACCACGCTGGCGGCGGTGAGCGGGCTCACGCCGAGCCGAGCCGCCACCTGACCGGCCAACAGCCGTCCGGTGGTGGTGGCATCGGTGACGATCAGCTGCGCACCGCGCGCCGACATCAGGTCGGCGACCGAGGAGGCATAGGCCTCGACCGGCAGCTCCGGGCTGACCTCGACGGTCAGGCTGAGATCGGCCCCGGGGAGCACCCCGGCGCCGAGGCTGACTGCGACCACCCGGTCGCCGAGCGCCCGCGCGGCACCGGCAAGGGCGTTACCACCGGTCGCGTCGTGGGCGATGATCCAAACCTCAGTCATTTCGCTCCTCACAAGGACTTCAGGAAGGCGGCCAACTGAGCCGCAGTATCGGAGGGGTCGCCTTCGACGACCTGGCGGCGTCGATCGACCTGTTCGGGGGCGAGGACCGAGACCTGCCTCGCGGTGGCCTCGACCGGGGTCACCGCGACCTGGGTCACCGGCTTCTTCCCGGCGGCGAGGATGTCCTTCATACCGGCGATCCGCGGGACGTTCGCCCCCGCAGTCAGGCTGAGC
>Ga0268263_1000873_pt1 | contig 34159 bp, 19 predicted proteins | sample Biomet5_FD_190358 | JGI IMG/M metagenome (GOLD analysis project Ga0268263, IMG submission 190358) | Microbial communities from bioreactor (seeded with sewage sludge) at LBNL, California, USA - Biofuel metagenome 5 (SPAdes) (version 4) | ecosystem: Engineered > Bioreactor > Anaerobic >... | reverse complement strand
CTGAATGCCCTTGAAGAAAATATCCATCCCTACGCCGGAGATATGAATTCGGAAGACAGTGATAATATTCTGAATGCACTGTACTATATAAAGCAGCAGATTCTTGAAGCTTCAAGTTCTGAAAAATATAAATTTAATCTGGGATTACCTGGAACTCTCAATTTTTCTCAGAGCAATGAAAAATTCTGAGAATTTTTTAATTTTAGAGAAGAGTGTACCGAATTTTATATAGAGTCGATATTTACTCAAAACTCAGGCTTTTTATCTTTGAACTGATCCCAAAACCGTTGTATCCTGAAATGATTTCGCAGACTCAAGACCATTTGGAAGTCAAATACATAATACAACAGCAGGCGACGCAAAAGGCTAAAAGTTGAGTAAATTCCAATTCCATTTTAGTATTGTGGAATGGTTACGTAAAATGAAACAAATTCGGTCGTGGGTTTGAATCATTGAAAACTGAAAGCGCAAGAATCTCTCAATATATTCATTAAATACGTGAGATGTACTCGCTTTTTCGGAATTGATCAATAACTCAGGGACACGACCACAAATTCAAAGTTGGAGTATAATAATGTGTCACCTGTATAGGATACACAACTGTAATATAAAAATTAAAAAAGTGAAATGATTTTGGGATAAAACAAGAAAAAGATTATATTGAATGTTAATTTCTAAAATATATATATTAAGAATTAGTTCCTATAACCAGACTTCGTATCTATTTTCACCTGAAAATTGAATTTTATATACATATAATATAATTTTTTAATTAGATAAAAAAGAATAACCTATTTTTTTGTAGTTAAAGTAATTTCATCGCTTTTTGTAAAACTTTAACATATAAAAAATATATATAATGATCTGGCCAGCTATTAAGTCTCACGATTGTGATTTTGATGCGGCTAAATAATTTAATGAGACGCAAATTTTAAAGTCGTATAGGTTATATACCTCTATAACATAAAGAGAAAGTCAACGATTAAGAGTTAAGGGGTTTTTCTCTTAATCGTAGGGGTTGAATCACGCAATTGGGAGCCTATCAGAGGTGGCAAATCGGGCTCCCAATTATAATAATTATTTTTGGAGTTTTTACATAGAATAAGGATTTTATCAAACATTTTTCATAATATTCTCTGGATGAGGTTGATTACTCTAAATTCATATTATATAAAGTGAGCGGAGTCCTGCTTATAAATCTTAATTAGTGATCTCAAACCCGATCTGTATTTTCCGTCCAGACATTAACAAATATAAAATTTTTAAACACAAGTTTGGCATTTATGCCATTTCAAGAATAAAAACTCAGAACAGTACAGAGTGAATATTCTTATTTCGTACTTATTCAGCCTATATAAAACAGTATAAGTAGTCATTTTTACTATAATTCAACAGATAAATTTGTGTAAATTGATTTTTTTTGGTTGTTAGCGATTGACTGCGTTTCTTCATTTTTTATATATTATTTTTTGGATACCTCGTTTTCACTAGAATCAATATCATCAGACATGTTTAGATAGTGAATAGTTACCTTATTTCTTACTCGAAAGCAAGCCTGTTCTTATTACGAGATACCTTTTATAATATTAATCAAACAAAAAACCTATAAATAATACCTAAATAATATGAAATTATTTCATTAAAGTAAATCCAGTTTCCGCAGTAAAACTTCATAGTTCATAATTTTCCTGCTATCGATTTTCAATCAAATGAGGATCTATTGAACTTTTATGCCAAAGGCAAAGCGACTACGTGGTGTGTTTAGAGACAAAAAACGATACCATTCAATTTTCACTAAATACCATTAAGAGTTTAAATTAATTAGATCTATTTCAAAAACGTTATCAGGAAAAATATTGATTTTCGAAAAATACTGCAGAATGTGGGTTAATCATTTTTATCATGACAGTCTAAAGTGGAAATCAGTAAAACTAAGAGCTAAAAACATCAGGAGTCAAAAACTTGGATTTCGATACTGCAGTACAGTTTCATGGGCACGTCTGTCCCGGACTTTCCATTGGCTACAGAGTAGCAACACTTGCAGCCAACCACTTCAAAGACCGCAGCAAAGATGAAGAACTGGTCGCAATTGTAGAAAACCGATCATGCGCTGTGGATGCCATTCAGGCAATAAACGGGTGCACCTTCGGGAAAGGGAATCTAATTTTCAAGGATCACGGAAAACATGTTTACACGTACTTCAAAAGAGGCGATAATAAAGCTCTGAGAATTTCCCTGAAACCCAATGCCCTCCCCCCGGACGAAAGGCACACCACACTCTTCACAAAATTGAGAGCAGGCACTGCAAACCCTGAAGAGGAAAAAGAATTTCGGGCTTCTCATGACGCAAAAAGCCAGAGAATACTGGAAATGCCCGAAGAAGAGCTTTTCTGGGTTAGGGAAGTTGAAGCCGAACCGCCGGAAAAAGCCATAATTTACCCTACCCTGGTCTGCAGCAAATGCGGAGAAGGTTTCATGGAACCTCTGGGCAGGGTTAAAAATGGAAAAATAGTTTGCATTCCATGTTTTGAGGCAAAAGATGAATGAAGTTCCTGAGGCTTCCGAAGGAATTGAAATGGTTCCTGTAGGCTACGTCGAAAACGACTACCTTGAACCAGTATACAATGAAGAGGTGTACAGTAAAGTCTCAAAGATAGTCCTTAAGAAAGAGTTTACCGATGGGCTTTACAGAATCGAAGATTTTGAAAAACTGTACATTCTGTTTTACTTCAGCAAATCGAAAGGATATAAGCTCATCCACCGCCGCCATTATGACGGAGAAATTTCAGGAGTCTTTGCCAGCCGGAGCCCTTATCGCCCTAATGGGATAGGGCTTACCATTGTAGAGCTTTTGAAAGTGGAGGGTAATGTGCTCCATGTAAAAGGGCTTGATGCAATTAATGGGACACCTGTGCTGGATATTAAGCCCTACATAAAAGAGACTGAAGAAAAAGACGAGGAAGCAACGGACTGAAAAAGAACAAAATTAGTGCTGAAAATCAAAAAATAAAGAGCCTTTTTCATGCGTCTTCGGTTAAGAACCTATCCGAAAAGTCAGTAATGCATATTGAAAAGTCACAATAGATCTATACTACCAGAGTATCCGTTCCGGTTTTTTCATATTGCATTTTGTAAAAGTTAGAGCTGGCAACTACTTTTCGGATAGGCTCTAAGTGAGGAATCGTGATAAATTGCGTTAATTCTCTCAACATTTTTCAAATCGTTTTATAAGATATGAGCTGGAACAGGGTATCGATTTCATGTAAAGAGGCAAAAATTTAAGGCTGGCTTCTAATGCAAAATCGATAGTATTCAGGCAAGAAAATTCCTTAACCGATGACCAATGGAATATTATTATAAAAGCATATACAGAAGATGGGATTTTATGCTTAACCGATGATGCATGGAGGTGTACTCGCTTTTTCGGAATTGATCAATAACTCAGGGACACTACCCAGGTTTTAGTCACGAATAATTATGGGTTCTTTAGGGACCATCTAAAAGCCAGAAACCATTTGTCCATTTGCCTTAACATCATGCCAGCTGTTAAAGCCTGATTTCGTACCATTTTGGTTCAAGCGTATCAATCCAATTTCGCTTGTCGTACTTCAGACTCTTACAATGGTTCACTTTACGTTCTCCTTGGAACCCTTACCCTAGCAAATTGTCTGAAATGGATTTTCAGAGGTTATCACATTGCCCCAGAAGTTTAGGATATATATGACAATGAGTTTTATAAATATAAATAAATATGAATTAAAAGAATAAGTTTATTAAATATGATCAAATATATTTTATAATATGCAGTCTAAACTATATATGTCACCAGATAAAATAAAATTTTGTGATGAGAGATACCATGGATCTTTTTCTTACACTGATTATAATTATTTAAAACCTGGTTTAAAAACAAAAATAAAAAAAAGACATTTTGAAATCGCGTTAAAATTAACTTCAAATTACTTCCATAAAGTTAATGTTATAGACCTAGGATGCGCAGATGGTCCATTTCTCCCCTCATTGTCAAAATATTTCAATACTGTTGTTGGGATAGAATATAATCAAAAAGCTATAAATTTTGCAAAAATGGCAGTAGATAAACAAAATTTACATAATGTTTCATTACTTTGCAATAATAACAAAAAAGTAAGTGATATAAAAAAGGAGCTAGGTACGCAAATATTCTCAATTATTTTTTTAATGGAAGTCGTGGAACATGTTGGAAACAATTGGAAGACCATGTATCAGGATAAATTAGCATTCCTAAAAGAAGCAAGTACATTAATCGAATCTGATGGTTTCATTATAATTTCTGTTCCAAAAATGATTGGACTGAGTTTCTTAATACAAACTGTTGGACAAATAGTTTTTGACCTAGATAATAAGAAACACATCCTTGATATGCCGCTTAAAAGTTTTCTTAGATGTGTTTTTTTAAACAACACTGATGACCTTGAATATCTTTGGGTACCGTTTTATACCCATATGGGTTTTAATCACAAAAAATTTGAATATTATATCAAAACAGACTTTGATATAATAAAATCTAAATCTGACTTATTTCAACAAATATACATAATAAAAAACAAGTCGTAACTATTCAGGTACCTTAAAATGAGTCAATTAACACCGATTTTGGTCATAAGGATATGTCTAATAAGGGACTCATAGCAAAATTAAAAACGGCATCATTTGGTATCAGTTTACAAAACCGACTGTAGTAAACATAAAATCCTAGAAATTAAGGCGTTTGATGTCGATTTGTAGAATCTGAAGAATTACGGCAAATGATACATTTATGACGATTGTTCAGACAGCAAAAAAACTGGATGTTGCATATCATTACATATGTGATAAAGTAGGCAGTATATTTGAGATGCCATCCCTAGCTCAAATCATCAGAGAAAAAGTTCATTGAGTGGAAATTGAGAGATTTCCACTCAATTTGAAGAGAATACATAATTCTACAAAAAAGATAACAAAAAAAATGTTATCTTTTTGAAAACATATACGGGAAGTCAGTTGGATTATCAAAACCATTAACTTTTTAAGATTTATAATTTTTCAGAATAATTTGCACATTTCCTCCTTACAGGATTTCATTCCGTTTTTCCATTTATTTCATTTCATTTTTCTGTGTTTATCTCTTTCTCATGCCCATGTAAATTCCACCGGCAACTACCACTACAAAGAGAATTCCGATAATATCAGAACCCGAAAACGAGAATCCACTATTATCAGGTTCTTCGGTAGAATCTTTCTGCATCTCATACCCTTCAACATAATTAGTATCTGAGGATTTCTGAACTCCAGGATCAGGCTCGGAAGTATCTGTACCATATCCTCCGTCCGAATCTTGAGACGTCTGGTTACTGGATGAACTGGCTTTTGGTACTACGGTAGCATTTCCAGTATTATGATCGTGATGACTACCACTGCTACTGCTCTGGGTCTCTTCTGTGGTCTTCAGAGTTTCGGCTTTAGTTGCAGCTTCTATTTGCTCGGAGTAGCCCGGAACAGATACCTTTCCACTTACAAACTCATGAAGCAGGGGATTTCCACAGGTATGGTGACAACACGAAGCCCCATTCTCGGCCACAGATTCCTCATATTCCTTTGCAAGGCTTTCGACAACATCTTCTGAGGGTGTCCAGTAATCGTGCCTGACTGCTTCAAGCATTCTCGCTGTCACAGACTGGTAAGCATTAGGGTTATTCTGCTTGAACCATTCTTTCATAGAAGGATCATTTACATAAGTTTCATACACTTCTTGCCAGACAGTGTCATCTACAAGATCAGGATCACTTACCTCCCAGCCGAAAAGGTTGTTCACAAAATCGGACATCATGCTGCCGCCTGAGTATCCGGAGTTCTTCATTCCTTCTATCCATTTGTCGTTGAAATATCTGGCCCGCAAGTCCTTGCTAAGGTACTCCTGCATTCCCAACATCTGAGCCCCGTCAGAGTTACTTGTGTCCGAAATATACATCTCAGGAGTATTGCCGCTAAGATACCTCGTTGCCAGGTTCATGCCGCCGAAGTACTGGAAAAGGTCATCGTTATCAAGGGAATCATAAAGGTTTGAAGAGGAAGAATGTACTGACGCTTCAACGCTTTTCAGGTTGCCTTCAAGGAGTGCTCTGGACTGTATTCCCCAGAAATCTTCTCCGTAAGCGTATCCCATCTTGTCCAGGTATACGTTTGCAATATCTTCTTCATTATCCCATGACCCGCTTGCACTGATAGCATCTGAGACACCTATATCATAAGTACCGTCCATTACTGCAAAGCAGCGCATTGTAGAGAGCTTTGTTGCAGTCTCGTTGTCATACCCTTCAGATATCAGGGAATCGTAGAGTGTAAGTGAGCTCTGATTTACATAGTTTGGATAGTTTACGCCAGGAAGAGAGCTTGCAAGTTTGACAGCGCTATCTATCATTTTGATCTTATCAGGGAAAGCATCCCTCATACCTGCAGTAGTATAGACAATATCAATACGCGGCCTCCCAGGCTTTGAAGCGTCATAATTTGGCAATAGTTCTTCTTCAGGAATAGCTTCAACTCCGGTTACATATCCGTACTCGTCCCAGACAGGTTTTACTCCAAGCAGGTAAAGCACTTCGGCTTCCAGAGTCCCGTGGTCTGCAATAAACTCCACTCCGAACCTTGAGAATGAAACTTTTTTAGGGTACTCCCCATGTTCATTGTAATAGTCCTCAAGCATCTGAATTGCAAGAGTTTTTCCAACTTCCCAAGTTGCTTCAGAGGGATAGAGCTTCGAATTTATGCTGTAATAGTTGCGCCCTGTAGGTACTGCATCAGGATTCATAATGGGATCTAGCCCTGAGCCTGGCGGGATAAAGCCTCCGTTCAGGGCCGAAAGAATTCTGTCAATTTCCACGTTGCAGTTAAGAAGCCTGTCTTTATAATCCAGCCCCTGTTCAAGATCAAGTGTAACTGTGCTGTTAGTTTTTCCATAAACTGCAGTCTGCGCCTGAGAAACGCTTGTATTATTGGTTACGACTTCCCAGACAAGTTTGGTAACTTTTGTATCGTTTAACGGAATTCCGAGAGGATAAGCAGATTCAGGATAGAAGGCAGCAGTTATATTATCCTCAAAGCTCCCTCCAAGCATAGCCCTTACCATTCCTGTAAGTTCATCACTTTCAGGATCTGTCATATTCGTCGTAGGAACATGGCTGAGAATATGCATGCCGTATGGGATATTTTCATTTCCTACGTCTTCCAGGTATTCATGAAGAGTGTTTTTAACGAAATTTCCAAACTCCGTTTCGTTGTAGTCTTGAAGAGCGGTTACATTTTCTATTCCCAGATCAACACTGAGGTTGAGTGCTATTATCTCATTTACTATGGCTTTCTGGTATCCTGCCCTTGTCTGAGAAGAAATTCCAGGGTCATAATATCCCTCCACATCAGTTGAAAGGTTTAGCAAATCTCCATAAAGCCCACCGCGTTCAAGGGTTGGAGTCAAATGGTCAATAATTAGAGCATTACCCCTGTACTCCGCAGTTATCCCTTCTCCCACGTTGGCAACAATATAGGGATAGATATTCGGAATATCTTGCAGCAGGAGAGGAGACCAGTCTGAAGTCCGGTTCATGCCGTAAGTAGAGCCAGGGAGCCATTCATGCGTACCGTGAGTGCCCATATGAATAAGCGCATCAGGCTGGAATTCATGGTTTAGCCAGAGATAGAAAGCTATGTATTGATGTGTGGGAGGTACAACGTTGCTGTGGTAAAGTGTGTCATTATTTTGTCCTGTTCCTCTGGCAGGCTGAGGCATAAGCCAGACATTTCCGAAACGCACCGTTGGAATTACAATGTATTTACCGGTTTCATTCTCATAGATCATAACACTCTTATTTTGAGGCAGATCTTCGGACCAGGGTTCTCCCCATTCAGCTGTTACATTGGCTCTCAGATTTTCCGGAATTTCAGACTCAAACCACTCTTTATAGGTATCCATAGGTATGAGTTGAAGGCCCCACTCAGTCCTGTTTTCCACCATTCCATTCAGAACTCCGGGAGCCCAGGAACCAACATTGATGCCCTGCGCCTGAAGCATCTCCATGAGCTTACTACTGTTTTCCGGAATTCCGGAGACCTCATAGCCACTTTTATTCATTGCGTTCAGGAGTTCAAACATGCTCTGGGTGGAGTTGAGGTAATTTGCTACGATGTTGTCCTTTCCTGAAGGGTAATTATAGTAAATCACAGCTACTTTCTTTTCCTCATTACTCTTTAACTTCAGGTTTGCCCAGTTAATCGACCTGTTTGCCATCCAGTCAATCTGAGAAGGCAAGGGTTCATAGTTGCTTTCACCTGTTGCGGAATCATAATTATCAATTCCTATTACAATATACTCGAAAATCCCATCAATGCTCGGGAGCAGAGTTTTGTATACAACCTCTTCACTGGGGATACCTCTATTACTGTCAGCTATGTCGGTAGAATTAGCAGGGTTTGTTACAACTAGTCCTGTGAGAACAGGCACATCAAGGTCTTCAAGCTCCTGTACGCCTTTATCAGGATCATCATAATTCAAACGGAAGCTCTTAAGAGAAATTACGCACTGGACAAGGGGTTCTCCATTTTCGTCAAAGTAAAACTTATGAATATCGTTAAAAGTATCAAAACCTGCAATCACGTTGCAGCCCTTTCCTTCCAAATCGTGGATAAGAGCATCTATGACTTCAAGGTTGTCACCGGTATAATCGGAAGCATGAAACCATATCCCTATAGTTGGCTTGTTCTTGTCGTAAATATGTCGTGACTCACTTGAGTTAGTTGAATTTGAGTTAGTTGAGTTAGAATACCATTCAAGGTAATCAGTAGTATTTTCAAACCAGTCTGGCTGAGATTCGTTAGTAGAAGAACGAGCATCCGGATGGTAAATAGCTGCTTCAGGGAATTCTATAGGATCTTCATAAACCCAGTCTTTCGTAAGCTCGGGTTTATCTCCATAAGTTTTTGCGAGATATATAAGGAAGTTTTCAGTGTTTTTCTTCAGGACTCCTCTAGAACCCATATTATAGAAGAATTTTTCTTCAGTAGAATTATAGGGGGTAGTCCCGGAAAAAATCTGATCATAACTTGAGGTGTTGATGTATGTTGTATCTATTGCAGAAGTAATATCTATGAGTGCAGTCCCATTTTCGTGGGCACTTTCAAGGTCGTCTCCGATATCTTTGAACTGCGACCAGAGCATATAAGTAAATATTACATCCTGGTTTTCAAAAGTGACATTGCTAAAATCGGAATACCCCGAAATATATGTTACATTTATACTTGCATTATATGGATTGGACTGCGCTGCTGCAGCAAGGGCGCTCCCATCATAACAGATAAAAGTAATATTTACATGATTTTCATCAGCCGATACATTCTGTGCTAGCAGTAAAAGGACCACTGCACATAAAACCAATAATCTACCTTTTGCTGTACGCATCTTATCCCCAAAACAATGTATCATGAACCCCGGAACACCCAGTGAGAAAAATAATCAGGATGCCTGGCCCACAGAATAATTTTATTATCAAGATTATGAATCTTAGAAACGATACAGAAACAGCTATAAAACATCAAAAATGAACTCGGAAGCTCTTGATTTTAACATGTAGTTAAAATATAGAACTTTCTAAATCCAATAAGGGAAGCTCTTGATTTTAACATGTAGTTAAAATACAGAACTTCCTAAATCCAATGAGTAGCCACTCTGTACGATAGATTCAACACTCGGAGCATTAGGGGATAAAATACATAAAACACGGTTTTTGGCTTATAATTGTTAGCTATTTGGGTAAAAACGGATTCGATGGCGTTTTTATGTAATATATTATGATTTCTCTCTATTTTGTAGGGTTGAAGATACTTCTTCAGTTGAGAAGCAACTACACAAACCAGATAATCCTCTATATTGAATGTGATTTCTACGAGAATCTTTTCACATGCATATATGTTAGGTCAAATTTAGAACTTAAATGTAAATTACCCACTCAAAATAGCGAAGAGACATTATTCTTTCGCCCATAAATCAGCAAAACTCTTATAAAATTATCATAATTGAACATATTGGATAATTTTGCAATAAATGAAATTGTTTATTTTCTAAACATCTTTTCTTTTTTGATTTATAGCAATATTTTTATATAATATTTTTATACACTTTAACTTGTATTGTTCTTTTCTTTTAAATTTAATAATGCCATAGAACTACGAAATGTTTATATATGTAGATGTAATTTTATTAATAGACAAATCAGATTTACTTGATTTGTCTTATGAGACGCCATTCTAAACCTCCGTAAATCTGTAGTTTTCCAGGAGTAATTTGCCATTTTATATCCTCCTTAAAGCTGCAGTCTTCCGGGAGCAATTTGCTATTTTTAGTCTCTCTAAACTGCAGTCTTCCAGGAGTAATTTGCCATTTTATACTCCTTAAAACTGCAGTCTTCCGGGAGTAATTTGTTTTCAAATATCCATTCAATTTTTTTCTTTTGTCCTATTTTTATGATAAATTATCTCAAAATGACGAATTAGATACCTTAACTTCTGGCTATAAGCATGTATTAGTGAACTACTCTTCCCTGAATTCTTCGCCTCACGGCTCAGGTTTTAGGAAGGAGCTTCCTGGTTCATTGTTTCCTCTAAAATCTGGTAAACGCGGATTCCACATTTACTAAGCTTGCCAACAAAGCTTGCGAATTAGCTTCTTTCAACCATTTATTAGCAGGTTTTACTTCGTGAACTAAAATTCGTTGTAAGTCAAACCTTGAAATTGATTTATTGTATTGTTCATAAGTTTTTAATTTCTGTTCTAAAGCCCAATTATAGACAAATCTACAAGCTCATCAGTTACATTGAAATCAATATTATTAAACTGATTTTGCATAAGCTGAAGAGTTACATGATAACTATCATGTAAGCTAAAAAATGGTTATTTTTTAAGATTTTGCAGATATAATTTCCTTCTTGAAAAATAATCCTGTAACTGAAGACGAAAAAAGTTCTACCGTTGAAAAAATACGAAGAATTTCATACAGTTTTTGAATTAAAGCTGGTCACCTTGAAATTGACACAATATTTTGAAATTGACACAATAACGGGAACATTTCAATAACTTGAAAATACCTTCCAGATAAACGATACATTCAGACCCTATATTCAGACCCTAAGCGGCCTGAGAAGCATGTTTCGCATATGGTGATAAGATTTTTGCGCTACTTCAGTGTTTCCTTCCAGTTCTATTACCTCGAAACCGAAGTCATGTGCAAATTCTTCAACTCTGTTCTCAAAATCCGGTTCATAGGACAGTTTTGTGTTAACTCTGGCAACTTTTCGATAACCAAGTTCTCTAAGATATTCAGGAGAAAATTCAAAACCCAGAAGTAATTTATCACCAACTCTGAATGCGGTCTTCCAGTTTACAGCCCACATAGGAGTTAAGAAAAAGGTATCACTGTGGCTTTTCAGGATTTCCCGGTAATGAGAATTGCCTCCGAGAGCTGCTGCAATGCAGTCTTCAACTGGTTGGATTGATTCACCTGTGTCCCTGTCCTGCAGCGACTTTATAGGACATCTTGTATGAGCAAAATTTCTTTGTATCCTGGAAAATGCCTGCCCGCAGGAGCCGTAAAAAAGTAGAATTCCGTCCACAAGCCTGGACATGATGTCAACATTTGTATACGTTTCATTTTTAAGCCGGGCAGGGTCTACATGGAGCCCCATCCCCTGAAGCTGGACAATAACGCTGAATTTATTACTACATCTCAGATCTGCTTTGATTTTGTAAAAGGGAAGGATCACTGGTTTACATCCTTCAGCTTCAAGCTTGTGCAGAAGACCTTTGTTTTCTTCGTTTTCTATGATGTAGATCCTGTCTATATAAGGATCGTTTGCAAGCACATGAGTAATTTCATCCTCAAATATTCTGCAGCCAACTATGCCCAGAACTGTCATGGCTATAAGTTTGATCCCCTATTATTAAAGAATATCCTTATCGGGAGAGCTAATAACTCTTAGCAGAAAGCAAATATATTTGTATGTGCCATTTGCTTTCAATGCTTCTTTGTCCGTAAATATCATAAAAATCTCCCCCAAATTTGAAAAGAATTCAAATAACATAAAATAAGCCGAGTTTCGGTAAAAATAGACTATTTGCCCGAAAAAGTATGGTTATCATTATTTTGCGCCGACTTTCCAATATAAATTTAAAGCATTTTTTTTCTGAGCCAATGGTAGGTTCCACCAATATAGAATAGTTGATAATGATGTCAATACCAATAGAACTAAAATCGCTATCATTCTAAATTTTTCTTGCATTTATATCCCCGGACAGTCGATAATGAACCAAGGAACATCCCAGGTGAAAGAATATTCAGGATGTCTAGCTCACCAGACTATTTCAGTCTAAATCCTCATGAGCCAAAGGTTCATGCATAAAGCATGGAAAACTTCAATATCAGTATAAAGTTTTTCATAAGAAAAGTTTTAACTTTGGAAATTCTCATATACCTACAGGGAAACAGCCATTAAGTATTAAATGTAAAATTAAAAGTTCTACTGACTATTTATTTTAAAACCAGGAACTCCTAAAACTAATAAATGGCTGATTCTGTAATATGTTTTTAACACTCAGAACATATGGATATAATATATAAAATAAAGTTTTTAGCTCACAATTATTAGCTATTTGGGTAAAGCCAGTATGATAAAGTTTCCAGATATAGAAATTAAGAATTGTACTCAAAATATGGAAACAATCAAAAATAAACTAATTTTTCTAAGAGGCTGTCTTAAAATTCAAATCATTTATACAATTGGATAATAGGCAACGTTCCGTTTAAATTCATATTACGCACTCGATGTATAAAATCAAACAAAATAAACATCATGGTTTAAACTTTTGTTTTGGACATTAACAGTTTGACACTCCGTTTATCAATTCAAATGCATAAGTCCTATCCCAATTATAGAACCAAATTTAATTTTAAGACACGCTCTAAGGAAATGAGTAACTACTAAACCTACCAAAAAAGTTGAAATATCTAGATTTTAATGAAAACAAGAAGTTTGACAACTAACTAAGGAACAACGAAAAAACGTAATCAACCAACACAGTAAAAAATATATAAATAAAACTTTGGTATATTGAGTCTTAAGAACGATGATTATTGATGTTGTTTTATCCAGGCTGAATTTGTTAATAAAATAAATATCTTTGGAATAACAGGTGCAAATAAATGAAAGTACCTGAGGTAAACAGGACTTTCAGGCCAATCAATCTGAAGTAGATTTGACTGGAATAATTTTAGTTGGAGCAGATGCACCTGATGAAGAAGATGCACCTGATGAAGAAGATGCACCTGATGAAGAAGATGCACCTGATGAAGAAGATGTACCATTACTATCAGGTACGTAGATTACCCTGCCGTCGGCGAGCCTGTAAGCCGTTCCAAGAGCCTCTCCAGTTCCCCCTCCTATGTTATCGGTCATGTTCATTACTTCAATGGGTTTACCTTCTTCTTTGATGACGATCTTCATATCTTGAGCTCCTGGATTTTTGACAATAGTGAAATCCTCATTGGAGCTTAGAAGCTCAGGGAGGTGATATGACATAACAAGCGCAACCAACAGAGCTACTGAAAAGACCATTGCAACATCAAAAACATTTGCAACGTTGACCATCGGGCTTTGCTCATCTTCGTCTTTTAAAAGCCCTGTCCGCCTGTATCTTCTGGATTTTCGCATGATTTCTTCCTCATTACTAAGAGACACTAAGCTTCAGTTCTTTTCCTCAATCGTATCCAGGATATAATCGATATCCGACATATCTTCCCAGTACCAGCGCCGTCTGATCTGTGTAAGTACGTAGCCAATCCCGGCCGCAAAAAGTCCTACAACCGTTGTCGCAAAGGCAATCATCAGGTTTTGCGCAAGGGTTTCGAGGTCTCCTTTCGAAAGCCCTATCAGAGCAGGGCCTAATGGAATAAGCGTTCCCATAAGGCCAAGCATGGGACCGATAGTTGAAGTTATCTTTGTACGTTCAAGGCGCTTTGCCATCTTGATTTCATATTCCTGCGAAAGCCTCTCAATCGCAAGAAAATGTCGCTCTTTCAGGTATTTTGCAGCATCTCGTGCAAAAGAAGTGACCATGTAATTTTGTTTGATGTTTTCAAGAGCCCTGGATGCTTCCGAAAAATCCGAATTCTGAAGCTCGCACTCCATTTTTTTGCAGTTAGCTTCTAGATTATTCCAGTCCCTACGCCTTTTTGTATATTCTGAAAGGAATTCTCCTAATTGAATCAAGGAAACAAATACGAGAATAGTGAGAAGAAACATTACAGGAATTAGTAAAGCCGTTGAGAAGACATTCATCATGTCAGATAATAAATTCATCAGGCTCACAAATCAGGCCTCCTTATACGTTCCAGGACAAAACCTGCAAGGACAATGACTCCAAAAGCCATAAGAGGTATAATTCCTGTTTCTCCTCCTCCGGTTGAAACAAGATTCATCTTTTTTGTTTGTATATAAGCAGGGATAAGCAGAGCTCCTAAGAGATAATAAATCCCTATCATCATCATTGCACTGCCCATAGTTTCAGGGGTTTTTCCAAACCGGACCTTTCCAAACCTGAAAAGAAAAGAAGAAGCCACTACTGATATAAAAAAAGCAGCCCCAACAAGAAGCCCTACTTTTATCCCGGGAAGGTTAAGACTTTCTGAAAGCAGTATGCAGGAGACTGCAAGAGCTGCCAGACAGACCGGGCAGGGTATGGATATAGCAAGGAAAGTGTGCCTGGAAACATCTTTTCCTGAATTCCATTTTTTCTGGGTGTAAATCCCGGTCACTATCAGAAGCAGGGAAACAAATACATGGATTCCCATGCCCATTGAAGAAAACTTCTCAAAAGCTTCCAGGCTTGTGTGGTCAGCAATGCCTCCGAATAAAAGGGCTAGAAGAAAATAACTACCTCCAACTGCAAAAATTTCTCTTGTACTTATGTTTGAAAATCCGCATCCTATTCCAGATTTAATTCCAAAAACAAGGATACCTATCAAAATCCCAATCACAGTTAATGCCGCAGAATCCATAATACCTTCTGAGCATCTATAGTAAAATTAAATAAAAACTGGTTTTTGGGTAATATTTGTTATCTTTTTGGGTAACAAGGTCGCATTGAGTGCATTTTTTAGACTAAAAGTTTATATCCACCCTGTTTTCTGCGGGAGAATGAAAAATAATTAAAAAAGTGAAAATCAGAGTATGTGTAAAAGTTAAGATTGTAAGATAGTAAAATAGTAAAATAGAAAAATAGTGTCTTTTCTGTTAATATGCTGGTAATTAAAACGGCATCATTTGACGTTGATATTAAATTAGAGTTAGAATTTAACAAATATTATGTAAAAATATACTTTGCTTACCAGGCAATGATATAGAAAAAAGGAAAAGAAAAATCCGTAATTAAAGTAAATTTGTTAAAATTAAATATAAAAAAGGCAATGAAAAGATCTGATAGTTTACTTTACTTGTTCTAACAAAAGCAATAATTATAAGTATTTGAGATAAAATAGAGTTCATCATGGTAGTAAATGCTATGCAGAGTTATGGAATGAACGGCGGCAGAGAAAACCTTTTTAAAGCTATTTCAAGCGACACGCGTCTCTCAATTCTTGAACACTTGAGTGAAGGAGATATGCATATATCCGGCCTGGCAAGAGAAATAGGGATTTCTGTGCCTGTGGCTGCCAAACATGTGAAAATATTAGAAAAAGCCGACCTTGTAGAAAGAAAAAAGTTCGGAAATACTCATATGATAGGCATCAAACTGAACAACATCTATTCTTTTCTGGACCACTTTGCAGAAAACAGGAGACTTGAGGTTGAACAGGGTACGACCTTGCTTGAAGCCCTGAAAAGCGTGGCTGCCGTGGAAGTTAAGAAAATTGGAAACAGAATCAAGGTCATCTCCACGGACGGGGAAGAAGGATTTTATGTATATGAAGTGGATGGCAAATTATCGGATAAGACTGTAGACGAATATGAGTTTTACGAAGATGCCATAGTAGAGTGGAAAAAGCTAGTGCCCGTAACGAAAAAAAGATTACTGGTAAGCATCAAAAGGTAAAAAGCCTACAATGCTTAACTCTTTTAGAGGCTCATATCTGTTTATGGAGCCTGCAAAATTCTACTCATGAAATCTTTAATGGGTTTGAAGAGTCTACTGAAATATGATATATTTCTCCTCTTTCTCCTGAAAAACCAGAAAACACCTGGAAAACGGGCGCGTTACTTCAACTTCGCCAGGACTCCAAGATGATCTTCGTGATAGGGCATCAGGTCCTTTGCATTAAGAATCTCAAACCTGGGCTCAAAAGCCTGTTCGAGTTTCTTCACCTCTGCCTTAAAAACCTCTTTTGGCTTTGCTACAGTATCTATACTCCGTGCTTTAATGGAAAGCAGGAGATATCCATCCCTTTTTAAAAAACGAACTGCGTTCCTTGCAGCAATCTCGGCCTGGTTGGGCTGTGCAACATCCTGAAAAATAAGGTCCACAGGCTCAACGAGATGAGAGTAACTGTCCGGTTTTCCCGCATCAGCAAGGATTGGGTGGATATTTTTCCTCCTTGATGCAAGTCCTATAAGATCTCTCATGCTCCTTGGAGCAAATTCAACGGCATAAACTGCACCTTCCGAAACAATATCAGAGACATGGCTGACCGTTGTACCTGAAGCTGCCCCGAGGTAAAGCACCTTTGAATCGTTCTTGAGTGGAGTGTTAAATTTTTTCAGAACCATGGCTCCAAGCTTGCTCCTGCGAGGGTCCCATGTCCGATACTCAACCCCTTCAACCGTAATCAGTTTTTCTCCATAAACGGTTTTTCCAGGGTCAAGGTTCTTTGTAGCAAGTTGTTTTTTGTCTTTTATAACTTCGAAGATCCCATCTGATAGCCTTTTGACTTCAGGCATTTACTTTCTCCTCCTTTTCTTTGGCTTTGCTCCGCTTTCCTGCCTTTTTTGAGGAGGCCTGGGGTTCAAAGTCCTGATCTGCAGGACTTTCGCTTCAAGTTTTTCCGTAAGAGAGGGGTCTTTTTCTCCGGAATAAAAATCAATGCGCGCAGCAAGGGAAAGTTTTGATGCAACGGCTCTTGCTACTTTTCCCCTTACCCACCAGGGCGCAGTATTTATTAGAGGGTGACTGTAGATGATCCCATGTTTTGGAGATGGAGCCCGAGCCCGAAGATGCTTGAAAAGCGCCTTACTGGCTCCTATAACCTGAATGGTGCTGGAGGGAAACTCGGCAAGTTTTTCGAGGCTTCCTGCAAGACTTATTAACCTTGCCCCAAGCATTGGACCTGCAATAAGTTTCAGGTTAGGTGCAACCAGTTCCATGCTGTCTTCAATGTAAGCCTCAATCTGTCGCCGCCGTTCATAGAGGCTGCACACATTTTCTGCAAAACCTCTAAGGAGTGCTTCATCTGCAGGTTCAAGTTTTGCACCCATTGAGTTGCTGGCTTTCGGATAAAGCGGATCTTCAGAGCCGACATTTTCACGTGACCCATATTTTACAATAAAAAGTGCAAGGTCTTCTCCACCTAACCCGCTTTCCGGGAAATAGCCGCCATACCATTCAGAAAGCCTCTCCGACAGGGCATTTGTCGTTTCATTTATATCGTCCAGGGCCTCTACAGCCTGAATAATTCGCTGGTCAGGAGTAAGAGCACCTGAGACCTGAAGTTTTGCAGCCTCCAGAGTAACTTCGTGTAAAAGAGAGTAATAAGCGGCAGGGGAGTCTACAAACCCGGATTTTATAGCTGCATTTTTGAGGTCAAAGCCTTCAGGAGGGAGATCCGACTTGCTGTCCCTCAAAGAAAGAGAATGGAGGGCAAGCTCCCGGATGTCTTTTGAAAGAAATATAGATTCCAGAATTTCTCCTGCGCTGCCGATTTCAAGAGTTCCAAACCAGGTATTGATTTTCAATCTGGACCTCCAGAGATGTCCGCACCCCGATTTCTTCCCTTTGTGAGCAGGACTCTCCCGCCAAGGGACTCGTCAAGCATGCGCTGGGTTTCTTGCTGGAGTCTTTTGCCTTCCTCGACGCTTCCGACAATTCCGTAAACTACCGGCCCAAAAGAACTGATGCCCGAGCCACTCGCGCCGTTGTCACGCATGTAATTCATGATATCCAGGACAGGCTGTGACTGAAGTCCGACTTCCCTTTTCTTAAAACCTGCAGTTTGAATGTGGTTAATCGCTTTTCCGAAAGTTTCCAGGTCTTCCTCGACAAGTGCAGGAAGCATCTGCATGAGGATTACGTGGGAAATTTCCTGAACTTCGGCGAGAGGAATTGGGCAATACTTCTTGAAAATATCCACTTCCTCCGCATCGTGAGCCCCTTTACCTTCAGGAATTGCAAGGACAATTGACCAGTCAGGAAAGTTTCTTCTGAAAAGGACAGGACCAGGAGGTACGTGGCTGGCTGAAGAAGGAGAAAATGCACCTTTATCCTTGAACTTATGTCCCCCATCCAGAATAAAACCACCATTTTCAAAAGCAGCAACCCCTATCCCAGATGTGCCGCCCCTGCCGACCGCGACTGCAAGTTCCCTAACGCTTTTTCCCAGTCCATAAATCATATTTACGGCTACTGCTGCCGACAGTGCGGCCTGGGTTCCGGAACCGAGTCCTACATGATCAGGAAGACTATCTTTAATATGCAGCTTTATTCCTTCTCCTGTTGGAAGAAGGGCCTGTACAGCTTTTTGCATTTTGCCTGCTAGAAGATGATTACCGATGATCTCTATATTATCAGCTTTACTCGCAGAAATTTCCAGGCCGGGATATTCCAGGGTGATTCCCGCTCCCCCATCGACCCTGCCTATCTCTGCATTGAGGTCTATCAGGGTAAGATGGAGTCTGGATGGAGTCACTACTTTAATCATGTATATCTGTACCTCATTACCTATTCATAAAGCTTAGGAATTGAACTTCTTTTAGTTCAGGAACTAGACTTCCGTTAGCTCAGGAACTAAACTTCCGTTTCCCCCAAAGTTTTTCCTTAATAATCGAATAAGTAAAAGATAAAGTTTTCCTGTTAAACATGAATTTAAGCATTGGAAAAATCAGAGAATATATCCTTACACGAATCTCCATACTCCCCCTGAAATCCACCATCGGATTCATGAACACAGGATTAATGGAAAAACTGCAGTGCCTGCATCGGCTATAGGCCAGTCCCGCAACAGCATGTATAAGTCCACAGAGCATGCCCGTGTCTGCCGGATCGGAAAGACCAAATGTCACGTCAGATTCCAGACGTTTAATTTTTATTCCATTAAGCAAATCGGAAAATAGACGAAACAGAGGTTTTCTAAGAGATTTGAATGCTTCCAGCCCCCAGTGAAGCATTTCTCTGGTGGTCATTTCAGATTCAGGAGCTTCTTCAGTCTCAGGCTCTTTTTTTCCTCTTATCTTTGCAATTAGACCCCATTTTTCTTTCTTCTTATCCCCTTCGGTTAGTTTTTCTTCGCTCTCACTCTCTTCTATTATTTTTTCTTTACTCTCATCCACTTCCATTCTTTTTTCTTTGCTCTCACCCACTTCTATTCTTTTTTCTTTACTCTCATCCACTTCTATTCTTTTCTCTTTGATCTCTTTTTCTTCAATCTCTTTTTCTTCAATCTCTTTTTCTTCAATCTCTTTTTCTTCAATCTCTTTTTTATTCTTCCCTTCAGCCCTATTATGTGTTTCTGTAGTGACTCCTACCTTTTCAGTTTTCTTCAGATCAATCTCATTTTGCTTCTCTTTTATTGTTTTGTCCCTTTTTGATTTATCCAGTTCTTCAGGAAAACTTTCGCTTTCCTCGGGTTCCTCTATGGAGAAAGTATGGGAAAAGAGCAGCCATTTTACAGTAAATATACCTCTAAGTTCTTTCTTTTCTTCCAGACTCAGGACATTAAGCTTGAAAGTGAGACCTATTGCTGTAAAAAGTATGAATAAAATCAACAGAAAAACCAGCAGAAGAAAAGTGATTACCAGCATATTAACAGGTTAGGGAGAAGAGGATAGTCCTGACTATCCTGAAAACCCATATTTTAATTCCGTTCCCTGGAAAATCCCTTAAATAGGTTTTAGTTTCAGAAATTCGGTGGAAACTTTAGTGGAAGCATCCCTCTTCTTCGATCTTGACTTCGGTTCCTTCTACAGTTTCCTTTTCCGGAGTTCCTTTTCCTTTAACTTCCTGTTCCTGCAATTCCTCTTCTTTTTTGTTCTTGCCTCTCACGCCTTTGAGCTTGTCCATAATCTCAGGCACAAGATCAGGAATTGAGCTAAGGATTGAACCGGCATCGCTTCGTCCAGAGAGCCGGAAGATTCTGGCTTCTTCTTCAGAAAGCATAATAAATGCCACAGGCTCTATCTTAGCACCTGCCCCTCCACCTCCGCCATATCCCGACTCAGTGTCTTTCTTACCTTCTCCCCCACCTGCCCCAAAACCCATTGTAATCCTTGAAATAGGAATAATTGTTTTCCCAGCAGCAGTAATTGGGTCTCCAACTACGGTTTTAGTATTCGCTATTTTCTCAAGTTCACCTGCAATTTCTTTAATAGTGGCTTCTACACCCAACTTTTCATCCCCTTCTTGCATATTGTTTCGTAGATGACGATAATAAATATTTTCGTTTTTTATTTTTAGTCTAAATTTGGATACATTAATTTTGGATTTAATCATATTTGAGTAATTCTACACCTACTAACTTAAAGTCAGTTTTAATTTTAGGGAGAAACTTATTTTTATCGTTTTCAAAGGCTATTGTTTTTTTAGGTGGGCAACTAAAATTTAAGCCGCCCTTATTTTGAAAGTAATAAATATTTGATTAATAGAAATAAGTTAATAGCCTATAAATAAGATATTCTATTAAGTTAAGTGACCTGGATTATCCTAATACAAATAAATTACATGGGTAATATTTTTTAGATTTTGAATTTATTCTATTTAGTATAATTCCAGTATATTTATATCCTATTATTCGAATTTCAGCTCAATTAATGGAATTTACTTAAAGAGTTTTACAAAAGATAAACAAATTCTTTGAATAAGAGAATACTTTTTCATTCGTGTATTCACGTAGGTATTCAGTGTAAACCCCCTTTATTTACAATGAAAGTTTCACCTAAAACTTCTTTTAATGAACGGAGGAATTAAAATAAAAAAATTAACCACTCTGTTAGTAACTATTTTCATATTATCATTAATATCAAGTCTTGGGGCTGCGGCTGAGATTATAGTGCAGCCAGGAAATTCTATTCAAAATACTGTGAATAGTTCGTCTTCCGGCGATATAATTACCGTAAAACCTGGGATATATACTGAAAATATCGTAGTAACTAAAGATGATCTTACAATCCGGTCAGAATCCGGAAATCCTGATAATACGATAATCAAAGCCAAAAGTTCGGGGGCCAGTGTGTTCTTCTTGCAGGGAGACAACATAAAAATAACTGGACTTAAGGCTGTAGGAGCAACCCGGTCTGGCAATGCAGGAATTTGTCTGTCTTCATGCAGTAACTGCATAATCGAGAATAACAAACTTTTGAGCAACTGTTATGGAATCTATCTCCTGCGTTCCAAAGGTAACAAACTGTCAAAGAACACGGCTACAAATAATCTACAATATGGAATTGTACTTGGGACTGCAACAGACAATACCCTTTCAGGAAATACGGCCCTTAATAACGGTCGTGGCATCCATATTGGCAACTCTGACGGCAACACACTCTCAGGCAATACCGTTCAAAACAACAATGTTTATGGGTTTTATATCTGTGGCAAAAGTGACACAAACCAGATTTACAACAATTATTTCAATGACACCAATATAACTATTAAAAACGGAATCGGAAATACCTACAACACTAAAAAAACTGCAGGTACTAATATTGTGGGAGGACCATATATAGGAGGCAACTTCTGGGGAAAACCTGATGGCACAGGATTTTCCAATACTGCAACCGATGCAGACGGGGACGGAATCTCCGATTCTGCATATAAAAACATAGCAGGCAGCATCTATTCTGACAATCTCCCCTTAGTTGTCCCTGGACCCGAGCCAACACTGGTTGCTGCATTTTCTGGATCTCCTACCTCAGGAAAAGCACCATTAAATGTTAAATTTACTGATGCAAGTACAGGAACACCAACTAAATGGAAATGGAGTTTTGGAGATGGAACATCCTCAACCTTGCAGAATCCAACGCATAAATATTCAGCAGCAGGGAATTATGCGGTTACACTCACGGTAAGCAACTCTGCAGGCAGTAATACGTTAACAAAAACCGGATATATAAAAGTGGTAGCAAAACCGGTTGCTGCATTCTCTGCATCTCCTACCTCAGGAAAAACACCATTAAACGTCAAATTTACTGATACAAGCACAGGAACACCAACCAAATGGAAATGGAATTTTGGAGACGGAGCTACTTCAAGCAAACAGAACCCAACGCATAAATATTCAGCCGCAGGGAATTATGCGGTTACACTTACGGTAAGCAACTCTGCAGGCAGCAGTACAGTAACAAAAACCGGATATATAAAAGTGGTAGCAAAACCAGTTGCTGCATTCTCTGCATCTCCGACCTCAGGAAAAACACCATTAAACGTCAAATTTACTGACACAAGCACAGGAACACCAACCAAATGGAAATGGAATTTTGGAGATGGAAAAACTTCAACCCAACAGAATCCAACGCATAAATATTCAGCCGCAGGAAAATACACAGTAACCCTCACAGTAACCAATGCGGTAGGCAGTAACGCAGCAACAAAATCAAATTATATCACAGTAACAGGAACTTCGCAAGCTCCGACTGCTGCACTTTCTGCATCTCCAACTTCAGGAAAGACCCCATTAAACGTTTCCTTTACTGACAAAAGTATAGGATCACCAAATAAATGGGAGTGGGATTTTGGAGACGGAGCAACTTCAACAACCAAAAACCCAACTCATGAGTATTCAGCCACCGGAAAATACACAGTAACACTGAAAGCGAGCAATGCAGCAGGTAGTAACACAGCAACAAAATCAAATTATATCATAGTGACAGGAACTTCGCAAACGCCAGTTGCTGTATTTTATGCATCTCCAAAATCAGGAACAGAACCTTTAAGCGTTAAATTTACTGACAAAAGTACAGGAAACCCAAATAAATGGAAATGGAGTTTTGGAGACGGAACATCGTCACCAGAGAAGAATCCAACACATAAGTATTCCAAAACAGGAAAATATACTGTTAAACTTACAGTAACAAATGCAGCAGGCAGTAACACAGCAACAAAATCAAAGTATATAATGGTGACAGAAACTTCACAAGCTCCGACTGCAGATTTCTGGGGTTCGCCACTCTCAGGAAACGCTCCACTAAAGGTAACATTTACGGAGACGAGCAAAGTATCACCAACTTCATGGAAATGGGATTTCGGAGATGGAAAATATTCAACAGAAAAGAGTCCAACACACACATATTCAGCTGCAGGAACTTACACGGTTAAACTTACAGCAACAAATACAGCAGGAAGTAGTACAAAAACAAAATCAAATTATATAAAAGTGGCAAAGTGACCGCAACTTTGAAAACGGTTGTAAATCTCCTGGGGTCCTTCAGTCCCAGATAAAGATGCAAAATGCAGTAATACAAAAGTCATTTGTGAATGTCATAGTATCTAAAATATGAAATCGCAAAACCAGTTGCTGCATTTTCTGCATCTCCTACTTCAGGAAAAGCTCCATTAAACGTTAAATTTACTGACAAAAATACAGGTTTACCCGAAAAGTGGAAATGGAGTTTTGGAGACGAAACAATTTCAAGAGAAAAAATCCAAAACATCAGTGTTTACAGGAAGGAAAATATAAGATTACACTTACAGTAAGCAATGAGGCAGGCGGCAGTACTATAACAAAAACAAATTTCATAGAAGTGACAAAGAATACAAGACAGAGAGTATACTCTGAAAGCAAGTAAACTCTTAAACTGAAACACAAAAAATCAAGGCTAAACGTAATGAACGCAAAAGTCTGTTTAGGTCACAACGGAAGAGTCATAGTGGGTGACCGAAACAGACCATAATTCTGTTTTCTCTTAGTCTGTTTTCAGAATTAACACCAGTTTTTCTTAGTTCCCTGTACCTTGATATCTTTCTGAGTGATGAAACTTCAACCTTCTGCATTAGGTTGAGATTAAAAACTGACTGAGTCTAAATTTTATCTAATATCTAAGAGCCTACCTTAAATTTACATTTGAGTTACAATTGAGATTTTACAATTGAGATGGAGCTGAAGACCGAGTTTTTCTTGTAAATCCAGCCTGAATTTGGATTTCATGGTATAAAGCCGCATAAAACAACACATAAAACAGAAATTGTAACCAAAAACAAAGTTTTTGGACAGGAATTAGAAACGTTTTAATATAAAAAATCCAAATATAGAGTGAATCAGTGATTGTGGAATAAAAATAGCTAATGTATCACCTGCAGAATCTAACATAGAATCGATATAATAAGGCCCCTATAATGATTATTAGAAATAATGTGGAAAAGATATAATTACCGACAGTGGACCAGTTCAAGATGAAATGATGCGAAAATTGAATTATATGGACCAGGCACTTAACAAATTTTTTGCTAGATCTGCAGATTATTTATAGCTACATCCCGATTTTCATGATTTTAGAAACTCCGGTTCAATATGTTAATTAAAAAACACGATTATGCAGAAACTCTCATGAGCCTTTGGCACATGAATAAAGCATGAAAAACTTTATACTGATGTTAAAGTTATTCATAGGAAATCCTCGGAAATAAAGAATTTACAATTATTTAAACTGAATTACCTGATATACTTTTACATATTCATTTTCAGATCCAATCAAAAGCTGATGTAGATAAGTTTTCTACAAAGCCAAAAACGCAAAAAATACCTGGATTTTGGAACTGAGTTTTAGAACAAGAGAACAAGAAACTTGTATTCGGCAGATTGACATTAAAATTTGGATATTTTTCAGGACAGATATCCTCTTCAAACTGTACGGGAAAAAATATGTTTCATATATTTGCGGAAAGTTGAAAAGTTTACTCAGGTCTAAAAAATACATTAAGACTAAAAATACATTAAGACAGGCTGTCTCAAAACTAAAGTTGATTCTATAATTGTGATAAAATTTTTCACTCTGAGGTCAATTGATGTAAAAATACCTCATGTTTAGGTAGTCATGATTTTAAAGCCAACATTGCTCACTATCCAATTGTAGAAATAGTCTGAGTTTTGAGACAGCCTGAAGAACTCAGTTTAACTTCCAAAATATGTGATAAAATTGTTCTAGGTTTTTTCATTAGGATATTTTCCCTTGAAATGAAGAGGATGCCAGGATAGCGCTTTTCAAACACCTATTAATTTGCCCTGCATTTAACACGTGTTAACATATGTCCAAGCATCACATAAAAAGAAGCAGCAGACCATTTACAAATAAGGAATATAGGACTAATGTAAGTTCCCACAAAAACGCTATCAATGAAAATATTTGAAATAACAGTTTACCTGCTGGATGTAGGACGAAACATAAGGAGTAAGACAATGAAAGTGAACAAAAAACTGTGTTCAGTAGCTTTAGCTTCAACAGCCATTGTTTTATTTTTAATTTTGACATTCTCTACTGCATCGGCAGCTACTGCACAAAGTACTTCGAACACGGCTGGATATGCCTACATTACGAATAGCGGCAGCACCACTGTTTCTGTAATTGACATTACAACAAACAAAGTTACAGCCACGATAAATGTAGGAAAATATCCTTACGGAGTTGCAGTAAACCCCGCTGGAACAAAAGTATATGTGTCGAAAGAGACAAGCGGCGCTATCTCCGTAATTGACACAGCAACAAACAAGGTTACAGCCACAGTGAAGGTAGGAAAAAACCCCTGGGGAGTTGCAGTTAATCCAGAGGGAACAAGGGTATATGTGGCAAACGAAGGCAGTAAGACTGTATCTGTAATTGACACTGAAACAAATAAGGTTACAGCTACAGTGTATGTAGGAAATTATCCTTGTGGAGTTGCAGTTAACCCGGAGGGAACAAAAGTATATGTGGCGAACACTCTCGATAACACTGTCTCTGTTATTGACACCGCAACAAACAAGGTTACAGCCACAATAAAGGTAGGAAATCTCCCTACCGGCGTTGCAGTTAATCCAGCGGGAACAAGGGTATATGTGACAAACGAGTACGATGTTTCTGTAATTGACGCAACAAAAAATAAAGTTGCTGCCACGGTGACTGTAGGAAAATACCCATGGGGAGTTGCAGTAAACCCGACTGGGACAAAGGTATATGTGACGAACTATGGAGATGGTACTTTTTCTGTGATTGATACAGCTACAAACAAGGTTACAGCCACAGTGAAAGTAGGAAGTTATCCATTAGGGATTGCTTTCAGTCCGGACGGGACTAATGCATATGTGGCGAAAGAAACAAGCGGCGCTGTCTCTGTAATTGACACCGCAACAAACAAGGTTACAGCCAAAGTGTGGGTAGGAAAAGAGCCTGCTGCATTCGGGAAGTTTATAGGTTCTGTTTCTGTGCAAAATCCAGTAGTTCCTGTTGCAGACTTCATTGGCTCTCCAGTCTCAGGAAATGTTCCATTGGAGGTGCAGTTTACTGACAAGAGTACAGGGTCACCGACTTATTGGAAATGGGACTTTGGAGATGGAGCGGATCTGGTAACTGAATATAATCCAACGCATACATACTCAAAAGCAGGAAATTATACTGTGAAAGAGACAGTGAGTAATGCGGCAGGTAAGGATACAGAAATAAAAACGGATTATATAACAGTGACAGAAGCTTCACAAACTCCTGATGCAGATTTCATTGGCTCTCCAGTCTCAGGAAGTTCCCCATTGGAGGTGCAGTTTACTGACAAGAGTACAGGGTCACCGACTTATTGGAAATGGAACTTCGGAGATGGAGCGGATCTGGTAACTGAATATAATCCAACGCATACATACTCAAAAGCAGGAAATTATACTGTGAAAGAGACAGTGAGTAATGCGGCAGGTAGGGATACGGAAATAAAAACGGATTACATAACAGTAACCGACTCTTCACAAATTCCTGATGCAGACTTCATTGGCTCTCCAGTCTCAGGAAGTTCCCCATTGGAGGTGCAGTTTACTGACAAGAGTACAGGGTCACCGACTTATTGGAAATGGAACTTCGGAGACGGATCGGATCTGGTAACTGAATATAATCCAACGCATACATACTCAAAAGCAGGAAATTATACTGTGAAAGAGACAGTGAGTAATGCGGCAGGTAGGGATACGGAAATAAAAACGGATTACATAACAGTAACCGACTCTTCACAAATTCCTGATGCAGACTTCATTGGCTCTCCAGTCTCAGGAAGTTCCCCGTTGGAGGTGCAGTTTACTGACAAGAGTACAGGGTCACCGACTTATTGGAAATGGAACTTCGGAGATGGAGCGGATCTGGTAACTGAATATAATCCAACGCATACATACTCAAAAGCTGGAACGTATACTGTGAAAGAAACTGTGAGTAACGCGGCAGGTAGGAATACGGAAATAAAAACGGATTATATAACAGTGACAGAAGCTTCACAAACTCCGACTGCAGATTTTTGGGGCTGGCCACTCTCAGGAAACGCTCCACTAAAGGTAACATTTACGGAGACGAGTAAAGGATCACCAACTTCATGGAAATGGGACTTCGGAGATGGAACATCTTCAACAGAAAAGAGTCCAACGCATACATATTCAGCTGCAGGAACTTACACGGTTAAACTTATAGCAACAAATGCAGCAGGAAGCAGTACAAAATCAAAATGGAAATATATAAATGTGGCAAAGTGACCGCAACTTTGAAAACTTGGTTGTAAACCTCCTGGGATTCTTCAGTCTCAGGTAAAGATGCAAAAGGCAGTAGCACAAAAGTCATTTGTGGATGTCATAGTATCTAAAATATGAAATCGCAAAACCAGTTGCTGCATTTTCTGCATCTCCTACTTCAAGAAAAGCCCCCTTAACTGTTATCTTTAGTGATAAGAGTTCAAAAAACCCCACTAAATGGAAATGGAGTTTTGGAGACGAAACAATTTCAAGAGAAAAGAATCCAACCAGTATTTACAGGAAGGAAAATATAAAATTACACTTACAGTAAGCAACGCTGCAGGCAGTAATACGTTAACAAAAGACTCAGTACCAAAATCTAGTGATGAATGTAAAATTCAAAATCACTAGATTTTGTAATTGGTCACAATCCTTGTGATAAGACTTAAGAATTGAAGTCTTTAGATATCGAATATTGATTTTGATGAGAACTGGATTCTTCTTGCTAATTCAGATTTTCAATCCAAAAATGCAAAAATCACTAGATTTTGGAACAAAATCAAGAGCCTACCTTAAATTTACATTTGATCTACAATTGAGATGGAGCTGAAGACTGAGTTTTTCTTGTAAATTCAGCCTGAGGTTGGATTTCATGATATAAAGCCGCATCAGACAACACATAAAACAAAAATTGCAACCAAAAATGAAGTTTTTGGACAAGAATTAGAAATGTTTTAATATAAAAAATCCAAATATAGAGCGAATCAGTAATCATGGAATAAAAATAGCTAATCTACCGCTTAAAGGATCTAACATATGCCTGAAGGATCTAACATATAATCGATATAATAAGATCCCTATAATGGTTCTTATAGATAATGTGAAAACGATATAATTACCGACGGCGGACCAGCTCAAGATGATATGACGCTAAAATTGAACTACATGAGTCAGGTGCTTAATAAATTTTTTATTAGACCTGCAGATTATTTATAGCTACATCCCGATTTTCATGATTTTATAAACTCCGGTTCAATCTGTGAATTAAAAATGCGGTTATGTAGAAACCCTCATGAGCTTTTGGCACATGCATGAAGCATGAAAAATTGTATACTGATGTTGAAGTTTTTCATGGAAAATCATCGGAAAGAAAGAATTTCCAATTGTTTAAACTGAACTACCTATATACTTTTGCACATTCATTTTCAGATCCAATTAAAGCTGACTTAGATAGGTTTTCTACAAAGTCAAAAACGCAAAAACTACCTGGATATTGGAACTGAGTTTTGGAAAAAGAAACCTGTATTCGGCAGATCGGCATTAAATTTGGATATTTTTCAGGATAAGTATCCTCTTCAAACTGTACGGGAAAAAGTGGGTTTCATATTTGCTGAAAGTTGAAAAGTTTACTTAAGTCTAAAAACAAATTAAGACTAAAAAATACATTAAAAATAAAAACATTAAGAACTCAGTTTAACTTCCAAAATATGTGATAAAATTGGTCTAGGTTTTTTCATTAGAATATTTTCCCTTGAAATGAAGAGGATGCTAGGATAGCGCTTTTCAAACACCCTATTAATTTGCCCTGTATTTAACACGTGTTAACATAAGCCCAAGTATCACATAAAAAGAAGCAGCAGACCACGTACAGATAAAAGATATAGGACTAATGTAAGTTCCCACAAAAACGCTATCATTGAAAATATTTGAAATAACAATTTACCTGCTGGATGTAGGACGAAATATAAAGGAGTAAGACAATGAAAGTGAACAAAAAACTGTGTTCAGTAGCTTTAGCTTCAACATCCATTGTTTTATTTTTAATTTTGATATTCTCTACTACATCGGCAGCTACTGCACAAAGTACTTCGAGCACGAATGGATACGCCTACATTACGAATAGCGGCAGCACTACTGTTTCTGTAATTGATATTACAACAAACAAAGTTACAGCCACGATAAATGTAGGAAAATATCCTTACGGAGTTGCAGTCAACCCCGCTGGAACTAAGGTATATGTGTCAAAAGACAAAAGCAGCACCATCTCCGTAATTGACACCGCAAAAAACAAGGTTACAGCCACAGTGAAGGTAGGAAAAAACCCCTGGGGAGTTGCAGTTAATCCAGAGGGAACAAGAGTATATGTGGCAAACGAAGGCAGTAAGACCGTCTCTGTAATTAACACTGAAACAAATAAGGTTACAGCTACAGTGTATGTAGGAAATTATCCTTGTGGAGTTGCAGTTAATCCGGAGGGAACAAAAGTATATGTGGCGAACACTCTCGATAACACTGTCTCCGTTATTGACACAGCAACAAACAAGGTTACAGCCACAATAAAAGTAGAAAATCTCCCTACCGGAGTTGCAGTTAATCCAGCGGGAACAAAAGTATATGTGGCAAATGAGTACGATGTTTCTGTAATTGACACCGAAAAAAATAAGGTTACAGCAAGAGTAAAAGTCGGAAAATATCCATGGGGAGTTGCAGTAAACCCGGCTGGAACAAAGGTATATGTGACGAACTATGGAGATGGTACTTTTTCTGTGATTAATACAGCAACAAACAAGGTTACAGCCACAGTGAAAGTAGGAAGTTATCCTTTAGGGGTTGCTTTCAGTCCGGATGGAACTAAGGCATATGTGGCGAAAGAAACAAGCGGCGCTGTCTCTGTAATTAACACAGCCACAAACATGGTTACAGCCAAAGTGTGGGTAGGAAAAGAGCCTGCCGCATTCGGGAAGTTTACAGGCTCTGTCAAAGTACAAAACCCAAAAACTCCAGTTGCTGTATTTTATGCATCTCCAAAATCAGGAACAGAACCTTTAAGCGTGAAATTTACTGATAAAAGTACAGGAAAAACAACAAAATGGAAATGGAGTTTTGGAGACGGAAAATCGTCAACAGAAAAGAATCCAACACATAAGTATTCCAAAACAGGAAAATATACTGTTAAACTTACAGTAACAAATGCAGCAGGCAGTAACACAGCAACAAAATCAAAGTATATCACAGTGAAAACTTCGCAAGCGCCAGTTGCTGTATTTTATGCATCTCCAAAATCAGGAACAGAACCTTTAAGCGTGAAATTTACTGACAAAAGTACAGGAAAACCAAATAAATGGAAATGGAGTTTTGGAGACGGAACATCGTCAACAGAGAAGAATCCAACACATAAGTATTCCAAAACAGGAAAATATACTGTTAAACTTACAGTAACAAATGCAGCAGGCAGTAACACAGCAACAAAATCAAAGTATATAATGGTGACAGAAACTTCACAAACTCCGACTGCATATTTCTGGGGCTGGCCACTATCAGGAAACGCTCCACTAAAGGTAGCATTTACGGAGACAAGCAAAGGATCACCAACTTCATGGAAATGGGATTTCGGAGACGGAACATCTTCAACAGAAAAGAGTCCAACACACACATATTCAGCAGCAGGAACTTACACGGTTAAACTTACAGCAACAAATGCAGCAGGAAGTAGTACAAAATCAAAATGGAATTATATAAAAGTGTCCGGAACCTCCCAAGCTCCGACTGCAGATTTCTGGGGCTGGCCACTATCAGGAAAAGCACCATTAGAAGTTACATTCACAGAGACCAGCAAAGGATCGCCAACTTCATGGAAATGGGATTTTGGAGATGGGAAATATTCAACAGAAAAGAGTCCAACACACATATATTCAACTGCAGGAACTTACACGGTTAAACTCACAGCAACAAATACAGCAGGAAGTAGTACAAAATCAAAATGGAATTATATAAAAGTGGCAAAGTGACAAAGGGCTGAATGCACTATAAAACTCAGTTTTACTGACTGATAGCAGGTTCATACAGCTCTGAAAAGTTAGCCACTTAGAAAAACGGATAAAAAAGAACTATTTAGCCTGGGGAAAAACACATCAATAGCCATCTTAAATAGGATTAATAAATCAAATTTTTCAGAATTAGCTTTCATTAATCACTGGCTATTGATTGCTTTTTTATTTTTATTATATCGGGTTTTATACCTAAAACAGTTACCAAACATTTTATATCTTTACATTAATTTTTATATTCAGTTTTTTCTTTTATTTTTTCTTACTTCCAAGTCCAGAGGGTACCTTGAAATTAATGCTTGTTTTTGAGATTAATTGGCTATCCATCTTGTAAATTAATCCGCAGTTGCCAGGTAAAAAAGTGAATGAATTAAACTAAAATTGAATGTTTAATTGTAGTATACAGGCTGAAATAATGTTTTAAATGTAAAATAAGGTTAAAAAATTTTTATCATATATAATTTATATAAAAAATAAAATATACTGAGAATATTTATATTTATTTATATTTATTTCCTTCAAGCTAAAGTGATTTTATCTAAAAAATTTTGCACTGGGTAGACCAATTCTTTGAATAAGAGTATACACCACACTCGTGCATTCAAATGAGCACTTATTAAAAATAGTTAGTTACAATAAAAATCTCGTTCAAAACTATTTTAACGGATGGAGGAATTGGAATAAAAACAGTAACCACTTTGTCAATTACTTTTTTAATTTTATTATTAATATCCAGTCTTGGAGCTGCGGCTGAGATTATAGTGCAGCCAGGAAGTTCTATTCAAAATGCTGTGAATAGTTCATCTTCCGGCGATATAATTACTGTAAAACCCGGAACTTACACTGAAAATATCATAGTAACTAAAGATGATCTTACAATCCGATCAGAATCCGGAAACCCTGATAACACAATGATTAAAGCCAAAAGTTCAGGGGCTAATGTGTTCCTCCTGCAGGGAGACAATATAAAGATATCTGGATTTAAGGCTGTAGGAGCAACCCGGTCCGGCTATGCAGGAATCTGTCTGTCTTCGTGCAGTAACTGCATAATCGAGAACAACAAGCTCTTGAGCAACTGTTATGGAATCTATCTCCTGCGTTCCAAAGGTAACAAACTGTCAAAGAACACGGCTACAAATAATCTACAATATGGAATTGTACTTGGAACTGCAACAGACAATACCCTTTCAGGAAATACGGCCCTTAATAACGGTCGTGGGATCCATGTTGGTAACTCTGACGGCAACACATTTTCAGGTAACTCCGTTCAAGATAATAGTGTTTATGGTCTTTATGTCTGTCCCAGAAGCGATACTAATCAGATTTACAACAATTACTTCAATGACACTAATATGACTATTAGAAATGGGATCGGAAATACCTATAACACCAAAAAAACCGCAGGTACTAATATTGTGGGTGGCCCTTACATAGGAGGCAACTTCTGGGGAAAACCTGATGGTAAAGGATTTTCCAATACCGCAGTAGATAGCGATGGAGATGGAATCTCCGATTCTGCATATAAAAATATAACAGGCAGCATCTATTCTGATAACCTTCCTCTAGTGACTTCTAAATCTGGAACGGCAAAGCTGGTTGCTGCATTTTCAGCATCCCCGACATCAGGAAACGCACCTTTGAATGTCATATTTACTGACGCAAGTACAGGTTCGCCCACTTCGTGGAAGTGGAGTTTCGGGGACGGAGCCACTTCAACCGAACAGAACCCAACACACACTTATTCTACTCAAGGGAACTATACGGTGTCACTTACAGTAAGCAACTCTGCAGGCAACAATACTGTAACAAAAACTGGATATATAACGGTAGGAACAACATCGTCAAAGCCGGTTGTAAGTTTCTGGGGGTCTCCGAGAACAGGGAATGCCCCGCTGAGCGTGACTTTTAAGGATAATACTTCAGGCTCCCCTACCGCATGGAACTGGAGTTTCGGGGATGGGACCTTTTCAACAGTACAGAACCCGAAGCATACGTATTCAACAGCAGGAAATTACATAGTAAAGCTGACCGCGACCAATGCTGCAGGAAATTCTACATTAACAAAATGGAATTATATAATAGTGACAGGAACGTCTTCGCAGACCCCGACTGCTGCGTTTTCGGCATCTCCAACTTCTGGAAATACGCCCCTGAGTGTAACCTTTACTGATAGCAGTACAGGTTCTCCAACAGCATGGAACTGGAATTTTGGAGACGGAACCAGTTCAACAGTCCAGAACCCTGTACACACCTATTCGACAGCAGGAAGTTACAGTGTAACGCTTAAAGTAAGCAACTCTGCAGGCAGTAATACGACAACGAAATCCAGTTACATAAAAGTGACAGCAAACAGTACAACAAATGCAACAATACCTGTTGTAAGCTTCTGGGGATCACGAACTTCAGGAACGG
>Ga0268263_1000869_pt1 | contig 34275 bp, 30 predicted proteins | sample Biomet5_FD_190358 | JGI IMG/M metagenome (GOLD analysis project Ga0268263, IMG submission 190358) | Microbial communities from bioreactor (seeded with sewage sludge) at LBNL, California, USA - Biofuel metagenome 5 (SPAdes) (version 4) | ecosystem: Engineered > Bioreactor > Anaerobic >... | reverse complement strand
ACTCATTTCGGGAACCATTTTGAAGTCCTTATCCTTCCACGGGCTTATGCCTTCGAACTTATAGAAATCTGGCTCCCAAAAGCAGTCTGGTCTGGAGAATCAAGCTGGATTGGGGAAGACAGCGAGAGTTACGATGGAAAAAAAGGTTATTCTCCTCTGGCTGGAGGTTATTATGCCTCACGGCTGCCTGTACTTGAATATCTGACAGAAATCAAAAGGCAAGCCTCGGTCTTTGTACTTCGGGAGATAACTCCGGATTACTGGGCTCCTCTTGGAGTTTGGGTCGTCAGAGAGGGCATGAGAAAAGCTCTTCGGAACCCTCCGAAAAAATTCGATTCTCTAGAAGCTGCAGTTTCGGACCTTGCGGGCAGGATAAGCACACCAAAAACCGAATGGATGCAGCAGGCAAAGATGCTTTCAGATTTCCGTTTTCAAACGACTCTGAATTTCTTTTTTAAATAAGGCCAGATCGTTGACTATATTTAAAAACAAAATAAGCAGGCAGGAAAACTTTAAAGCTTTTTATCCGGCTTATTCAGGTTTCCTGTCCTTTTTTCACGTTTATTCAAATATTTCGGGCACTATGCGCCGTGCAACTTCTTCGTAAGCTTTAGAAATATCGCCTTTGTCAAACCTGAAGACATCTTTGTCCATTGACTGCCCGGTCTTCTTGTCCCAGAACCGGCAGGTATCGCAGGAAATCTCATCTGCAAGGATGATTTCTCCGTTCCTCCTTCCGAATTCTAGTTTGAAATCCGGAAGTAAAATACCTTTTTTGTCCAGGTAGGGCACAAGCAGTTCGTTAATTTTCATAGCGAATTCTCTGAGTGTGGCGAGCTCTTCCTGTGTTGCTAACCCAAGTGCAAGAGCAATATCGTCATTTAGCATGGGATCCCCATACTCGTCGTTTTTAAAGTCAAAAACAAGTACAGGGGTCTTGAAAACCGTGCCTTCTTTAATAGGATATCTTTTTGTAATCGAACCTGCGGCAATATTCCTGACAATGACCTCGATTTTTATAATCTCGACTTTCTTCACAAGCATATCGATGTCAGAAAGCATTTCGACAAAATGAGTCTTTATCCCCTCGGCTTCGAGCATCTCAAAAATTTTTTTTGAGATTTGGGCATTATAATACCCTTTCTTTTCCATCTCCCCTTTCTTTTCTCCGTTAAATGCAGTCAGACTGTTTCGGAATTCGGTAATAAGGGTGTCAGGATCATCCGTCTTATAGATAGTTTTTGCTTTCCCTGAATAGAGCTGTTCTCTTGTCATGTAATGGTCCTCTAGGGATAATTCTGGATTTCCTTAGATAGAGAGATCTTAGGAATGATAGTTTTAATATACTAGTTCTGATAATGCAGAAGTTTTGATAATTCCGTGATATTCCAGAAACAAGCTATATAGATTGAATTGTCTCTAAGATGCGAAAATCTACGCGGAGACGATTCGCTATTTCCAGAATTCACAATTACTCTCTGAAAGTAAGACATTTTTCGGAGATTGCAAACGCTTTTTCCGAAAATATGCTTGACTCCCGAAAGAGATAGAGTAGATGATAATGTGTTCTGCTAGATAAAGTTATCATCTCCAGTCGGTTTTTTTCCTTTTACTGCCGGCTGCTTCGTAAATTTTATCATCGAAGAAAACCAATTACTTGGTTTAACAAATTAAATACGAATTTAAGAACTTACCGCATTTGAGTGCCCAACACTTGATAGTGGATTAGTCCAAGCATGCAACAGGTAAAAACATGTCAGGCACTATATTAGATATCGTAGAACTACTGCTAACTGCAGAGATCTATAATCGCTATCCAGAACTGGATGTAAATGATCTTCCAAAAAACATTCGAAAAAATTACTGGAGTAGCACAGAAAAAACAGTTCCCAAACCCGTCACAGCCACGTTTATTCGTATTGAAAAACTGTATGGGCTTAAGGATATCGAAAAAATCGTAAGGAACGTCCCCTTCATAAATACTGACAAGTCTCACTTTGAACTTCGTCTGAGCGCTTTCGAACTTGCTGCAGAATGGTTTGAAAAGCAGGAAGGTTCCCAGGAAAGGATTGAAAATAACCCTGTCCTGGCTTATTACTTTGAAAAAATAAGGAAGGATGAGGCTGCAAACTATGCGCTTGCAAAGACGAAAATAAGTCCCAAGGAATCCGATAGGGAATGGATAGAGTCTAAGATAGCGGAGATCCGGAAAGAGGACAAAAGCGAAGATATGCTTAAACTCGCGGTCATTATCGCTCCTGAGGATGTAAAGCAAAAAGTCAGAGACCTTGTGCTCACTGGGGAACAGAAGAACGAAGTTGAAAAGATCACGAAAGCCATCGAGCACAGGGAATACCTGCGGGAGATCGGCCTGCATGATATCGGAAAACTCCTGTTTGTCGGTCCTCCTGGAACCGGGAAGACCTCGGTTGCCCGTGCACTTTCAGAACGGCTCTCAATCCCGTTTGTTGAGGTCAAACTCTCCATGATAACAGACCAGTATCTTGGTGAGACTGCAAAGAACATTGACAGAGTCTTTTTGCTTGCTAAGAAACTGAATCCCTGCATACTTTTCATAGATGAGCTCGATTTCGTAGCAAAAGCAAGAACGTCTGACGAGAATGCTGCCATTAAGCGAGCAGTAAATACCCTCCTTAAGGCCATAGATGAAATCAGCCTTGTGGATCATGGAGTTCTTCTTATTGCCGCGACCAACCACCCCCGCATGCTTGATAGTGCAGCATGGAGACGTTTTGACGAGATTGTTCATTTCCCTCTCCCTGACCTTGAGATGCGTAAAGATATACTGAATATCGTAACCCGACACATCGAAGGGGATTATGACACAGGGGAAATTGCGGAATTGACAGATGGCTATTCAGGTTCGGACCTGCGTGTCGTTATAAGGGAAGCTGTTCTGGGTGCTCTTCTCGAAGAGCGTAAAATACTTACCCAGCAGGACCTGCTGGATGCTGTAGGCTCTTTCAATGAGAGGGCTGGCCTCAAGTCCGAAGAGTACGATAGGAAGAAGTAACAATGAGGCTAACACTTCTTGGGACCGGCGATGCTGTCGGAACTCCTAAAATTGGATGTAATTGCCCTGCCTGCGAAGACGCCCGAAAAGGTGGAAAGAGTCAGCGTCTTCGTTTTTCTATCCTTGTAGAGTCCGATAAGGGCAAGATCCTCATTGACACCAGCCCTGATCTAAGGCAACAATTTCTCAAACAAAACCTGTCCTGTGTAGATGGGGTAATCTGGACACATGGACATTATGACCATTACTCAGGATTTGGAGAGTTCTACAGGGTTCAAAATAAGGTTGATGTTTATGGGGTTCAGGAAAATATTGAATACATAAATCAGTTCGTTTACTTCCTGAAACCCAGGTATCATTATGTGAAGCTCTATGAGCCCTTCGAGCTAATCGGGCTGCAATTCACTCTTTTTAAGGTCAACCACCCTCCTGTAGAGGTTCCTACCGGGGTTATAATCCGTGAAGGCGATAAAAAAGTAGTGATTACCGGAGATACAAACTCAGAAATTCCCGAAGCCAGCCTGGAGCTTATGAAAAATCCGGATCTTCTTATTGCCGATGCTATAGTGCCGCCCAATATCCATATCAAAAAACACATGAACTCAGAAGAGGCTATGGCACTTGCAGAGCAGCTCAATGCAAAAAAAACAGCTTTGATCCATCTCAGTCATTTATTTCGTCCTCATTATATCGAGTCCTTATTTTTACCTCTTGGATACGATGGGCAGGTTTTCGAGTTTTAAAAATTTTTAAAATATTGTAATTATCACTTTATATTTTTTCTAAAATTTCTGTTTAAATTGATCGAGGATCTTTGTTTAACACGATCTTTCTTTTTATTCCTTATGTTAGCTCTATATATTCTGGATCCCAAAAACCATTAATGAACCCTAAACGCATTCGGATGATTCTATCCGGGAAACCAGGTAAAGGGCCGGTTGCTTACTGGATGAGCCGTGACCAGAGGGTTGAGGACAACTGGGCTCTTCTTTTTGCCCAAAAAATAGCGTTTGAATCCGATGTGCCTGTTTTTGTGGTCTTTTGTCTGGTAGATGGATTTCTGGGAGCTATAAGAAGACAATATGAGTTTATGCTCAAAGGGCTGCAGGAAGTTGAAGCTACCCTTGCAAGGAAAAAAATTCCATTCTTTTTCCTCCGAGGGGGCCCTGAAGAAGAAATTCCAAATTTTATTGAGAAATATGAAATTGGAACTCTTGTTACTGATTTTAGTCCACTTAGAATTAAGAGGACATGGACAGAAAAAGTCGCATCAGGCATTAAGGTACCCTTCTTTGAGGTGGATGCCCATAACGTCGTTCCATGCTGGGAAGCTTCTAAAAAGCAGGAATATGCTGCCCATACTTTCCGTCCTAAGCTCTTAAGGCTCCTTCCTGAATTCCTTACGGAGTATCCTGAGCTTGAAGCAAATCCTGAATTTCCTGAAATCGCCGCGAGCTCCAGAAAATCGGAAACGTTTTCAGAAGTTCAAAAAAGCGGAATTGGAATTCGTCTTTCAGGGGAGTTTCTTGAAGAAAAAGCAGGTTTCTTCCCTGGTCTCGCGTTTTTCGAAACTGGAGAAACAGCTGCACGAAAAGTTATGGATGAATTTCTCACTAATAAGCTTGGCTCTTATTCCACCCTGCGAAATGACCCAACTAAAGATGCCTTATCCAATCTCTCTCCTTATCTGCACTTTGGACAGATCTCGGCTCAAAGGGTAGCTCTCAAAGTAGAAAAAACAAAAACTGATCTGGAATCAAAAAGAGTATTTCTCGATGAACTTCTTGTGCGTAAAGAGCTTGCCGATAATTTCTGCTATTACAATCCTTTTTATGATAGTTTTGATGGCTTTCCTGAATGGGCAAAGAAAACCTTAAACTCTCACAGGCGTGATCAAAGAAGTCATGTCTTTACACTGGAAGAATTGGAAACAGGAAGGACATACGATCCCCTCTGGAACGCCAGCCAGATAGAACTCCTCAGTAGAGGGAAAATGCACAGCTATATGCGGATGTACTGGGCAAAGAAGATTCTCGAATGGAGCGAATCGCCCGAAAAAGCCCTCGAGACTGCAATCTATCTGAATGATAAATACGAACTGGATGGACGAGACCCGAATGGATATGCAGGGATTGCCTGGAGTATCGGAGGAGTTCATGACCGCGCCTGGAAGGAGAGAGAAATTTTTGGGAAAATCAGATACATGAGTTATGAGGGCAGTAAAAGAAAATTTGACGTTAAATCATATATTGCAAAATATTCGGCTTTGTAGAAATTCTCAATTTTATCTAAACAACTTATACAACGTTTTTGTTTACGTTGTATGTTGAGATTTTAACTTTTATCGATAGGTATACAAGCTTACTGGAGCTTAGAGTTGCATTTTTCCCCTATGATTGAACTGCTTCGCCTGTTTCCAGAAGCAGAGCTTAAAATGAACTTGTTTCTTTATATAGACTGGCCTTCAAACCTGCCAATCAGGAGGTAAACATAATTGGCATTAAAGCATTAAGTTAATATTTATCCTGATGTTTTTATTTTATTAAAGGAATTTATACGGTGTACAAGCATGAATCAGCATTACTTTTCTCTGGATAATTATTATAAGTATTTCATAGGTCTTGACGGCATTATACTTACTTTCTTAATAATAAAAAGTTATCCAGCTGTTGTTAATTTAGCAACAAAAGATAGCTTTTTTATTCTGTTAGTAGGAGCATTTTGCATATTAATTGATAATTGGAATCGAAAATCAATAAAGTACAGATTATACGTTGAGCTATATGAAAACGAGTATCAAGCTATTTCTGACTATAAGGCTGGTAAAGTATTCATAAACTTAATTTTTTATGTAATCTCTATATATTTAGTATCTGGTTTATTTGGTGCGCTTTGATACTTGCCAGTGGGATTTTCATGAAGGAATTGATTCTTTAATCTGGGCTTGAGGACAAGGCTTTGATGAAATTAAATTCTTTCTCTTCTATCTTTTTTCTCTAAGAAACTCTAATTCTTATATTAGTCACATATAAATACAAGTACATCTGATTTTAATATAGGGGTTTTTATATTTCTCCTGGCTATATAATATAGGCAAATAACGCAAAAAGGGAGTGATATCTATGGCAGTAAGAAATCCAGTAGATTTGCTCGCACTTATACTTGTTATAGTGGGCGGATTAAACTGGGGGCTTGTAGGGCTCTTCGACTTTAACCTTGTAGATTATATCTTCGGGGTAGGAAGTACACTTTCGAGAATTGTGTACATAATTGTCGGGCTTGCAGCACTTTATACGATTTATTTCGCTACAAGAGCTGATACGTATCAAGCTCGTGAGGCTCCTGTACACCACTAAGTTATAAAATTGAAAAATCTCCTTTGCGGTGTAATACTGTGAAAGAGACCTTAACCAGCTATGTTTTTTCAGAAGGCTGGACATGTAATTAAGATATGGGGTTATTTTTGTTCCTTTCAGAAATTTTATTCTTATTTTTTTATCTTTATTTTTAACTGATTCTAAGAGTAAAGTGGCTTTTGGGATAGACTCATTAAATAATTATTCTTTTTTCGAGTTTTAACTTTATCCTTTATGCCTCCAGGGCAATAATGCAGCTTCAAATGCCAGAAAAGGTCCTATGAACCATCCTGCCCAGAATAGAAGCCCGGCTATCCCCAGAACAGAGAAATAAATCCGTTTTCTTATGGATCCAGTGCTGTAACTTTCCTCTTTGAGGCTTAAAGCTATTGTAATAACTCCAAATACTACACTGGCAAAAATTAGAAGTAAAGTAATAAAAATTTCTGAGGAAAATGAACTTTTACTCAGTGAGATCAGCATCTGGAATATATATGACATTCCTGTGCCAAGAAAGAAGAGGCCTGCAAGTATTCCTGAGATGCGTGCAGGACTGAACCCGGCTACAGTTTCCCTTTTTAAGAAAATTACTAGAAGCCCGGATGCAAGAGTTAGCACAAGCGGAGTAAAGATCAAAAGCAGTCCCTGTCCCTCCCAACGGTAAATCTTTATCTGGCTCAGGGGTATGGATATCCATTCCTTCAAGGTAAAAGTTTCTTTGTATCCCAGAATTAACCCATAATTTCCTTCTCTTGAAATTTCTCTTTCCTGCAGACCTATTTCCTGTATTGCATCTTCTCCTTTTCTCGAACCTGCTTCCTGTATTGCGCTTACTGCAGCGTAATATGTTCCACTTTCCGGAGCTTTGATATCGAGCTTAGCAAGCGAGTAAAAAGCGCTTGGGGTAAACCCTTCATATACAGGGCTTTCAGGCAGGCTGTAGGAAAACACTTTTGCCCCATATCCTTCGGGTACTTCTAATTTCTCAGGTACTTTTCCTTCGTTCGCAAGTCCCGGCCCGATAAGAATCAGGCTCGGGATAAAACCCTTATTTCCGTCTTCAACGGGAATAGTGAGCCCGAGTACTATTCTCTCTCCTTTTTCTATATTAAAACTGTAATACCGAAGATCTCCGGAAGCAAGCTCTCCGTAAAGCACTCTTGATTTTGAAGGGTCTTCAATATGGATTGCTGTTTCAGGACTTTTCCCTTCCCCTCCGAAGACCGGCACGTGGGCAAGCGCAGAAGCGGATAAAAAGTATATGACAACCAGCAGAGAAATTCCAGAATACCAGAGTATGCCCTGTCTCATGGACTATGTTTTCTCAAATAGTATGTAAATATGTATAAGAATAAAGAATCAGACACAGAACACAGGTATTAATTTTCGTGTTTAAACTCTTCTCCCTCCCGAAAAACCTTTCTTAAATGTGCTAGGAATTCATCTCATGAGAATCTGGGACATACCTCCTGAGAAGATGTGCAGGCAGCATCTTCTAGGGGAACACCGTGAGTTACATGCTCTCTGGTCTATAATCACCAATAACAAGAAAGCCTATGCTCACCATCCAGAAACCATGCGTTGGAGGGGAAAGCTCAAAGCTCTCTACCTGAGGCATGAAGCTCTGGTTGAGGAAATGACAAGACGAGGCTACAAACACTACACTCCTCTCAACCCTGCCCTTGCGACAGGAAAAGCTGTTCAGGACAAGTTTGTGGATTCTTATGAAGAACAGGTCCGGCTCCTTAAAGAAAGAGGGTGCGACTGCAGGGTTTGAAAGGGTTTTTCAGAAAAATTATGGTTGTATTGTATCCCGAAATGATTTTGGAGACTCAAAACTATTTGGAAGTTCAACATATAATACAATTACAGATGACGTAAAAGGTTAAACGTTGAGTAAATTCCAATTCCATTTTGGTACGGTGGAATTGATTATGTAAAATGAAACAAATTCGAAGTTGAAGTAATTAATGGGTCACATATACACGATATACAACTGCAATAAAAGATATTTAAAAAGCGAAACAATTTTGGGATAAAACAGGTAAATGAATTAAGTTAAAGCATTAAAAGGGATTTGGGATTTTATCCCGGAAGATTAACACTTCCTTTTCCCTTTAATGTGCTTGGTTGCGAAAGTATTCCTACTGAAGCAAGTACTTTAGGGTACTTTCAGCAGGTTGCGCAGCTGGAACAGCTGGAGCATTTGACTTTAATCTTAACGGTTGCACAATCGGTTTTTCCATCCTTACCTTTTACACAGTATTTGAAACTGTCAATGCAAGATTTCTTACAACTTGCTGGCTTTGTGTAGCAGAATTTACCGTTACTCTGCATACAGACCTTGCCGCCCAGTTTGGTAGTAATACAGCCTGTAGATGTAACTTTAAGATTGCATCCTTTGTCGTTACCGAGCACATTATAGCAGCAAGATTTACATTTACATGTAAAAGCATCGTCCCTTGCATCCGTTTTTGTTTTACAACTGTTACTACATGCTGCTCCTGTCATTGACAGGACAAAAAAGACTAACGTGAAAACACATAATGTCTTAAACATAGTTTTTCGCATTATTTTTTCCTCCTTGTTTATTCTAGGCTAAATTTGATTTTAAATACCCACTCTAAAAACTTGATATTGGTAGTTAATTTCTCTATATATTTTTTTTATATTTTTTACTATACTAGGTGGGATTTGATCACATGTTGCTTGTAATCGAAACCCACTGGGAAATTTTAACATATAAGCATACTTATTTTTATATTATTAAATAAAAATCAAAAACTGAGTTTAAAGCTTTATAATACCTTATATCCAAATTTAAAATATTATAAAACTGAGGATCTTTTTACTTGTGTCATATATCTGTTTAAAACGGAGTTTCAGATATCTAAAGAGGTAGTGATTCTCAATATCGTCCTTGTGCTCTTTATATTCAATCATGTCACACATGTGAAGTTTTTTTTCTTATGCCTGAGCTATTAAGGCTTCTTATTCTACTAGAGAAACAGATCTGCAGTATTTCCAGAAAATAAATGCTATTCTCTTCACAAAGAGTACTGCATTTTATTGTCTGGGATTTCTCAAATACCAAAATTCCATGCATTTTGCCCTTGCGGCTATTCTGCAGGGTTACGTTTAATTCATTAGAGCTGTGAGTACTCCTTTAAGACCTGAGGCTTCCCCCATATACCTGATAAAGATCTCTTTAGGAACCCATGCATCCAGCAAGCCCATAAGGACGAAAACAGGACGAATCAGGTCAAGCATTTCCTTCGTATTTGATAAGGATATATTGAAGGCCTTTATGCCTCCAGTTTTGTCCGTAACATATAAAGCTATTATAAAAAAGCAAAGACTATAACAAACCTGAACTTTTTTACCACGCAGATGCTCTCGTTTTCATACTCTTACTTTCTGATCTGGCAGTTAGACTCCATGAGTTCATGCTAACACATATGAATTTCATATTTTAATTAATCAACTATATATAGATACCGATAACTTTATCTATCATTATCTCTATTTCTATAGAGAGATAGATCTTAGAGGAAAAATACAATTCAAAGATTCGCCGTAGTAAAAAGGGTAAATCTAAAACCCTATGTAATGTCTGAAACCCCGTGTTTTTGTTGTCTGGCGGGAGAATTCGATGAAACTTGTACTTGACGAAGAAGAAATCTGGATCATTGAATGCATAAAAGAAGTCCATATAAACTGCGGGTTCCATGTTCGAGACGTTATAAAAAAGGCAAAAGCAAGATATGGATTATCCAGGTCAACAGTATACGAAATTGTTAGTTATCTGGAGTTTCACGGCCTGGTAAAAACGAATAAATCTGGAAATCGAGAACTCGATCAAAGTATTTCCTACTTTATAACATGTCCTGTGTGCGGAAAGGAAATTCCTGGTAATGAGTATATTATAGAAAATGGGAAGGCAATATGTGAGGACTGCTATCTGGAAGAGCACCAGAGAATCAAGTTTGCAGATCCTATGGCTGTACGTTCTAAAAAACTCTTTAGAAAAAATCATGGTCTGGAAGGCACAGAAGGTCTAACAGACATTCAAAAAGAACTTTACAAATTTATCCAGATAGAAGGAGGGGTTACACCTGAAAAAATCTCTAAACTCTTTGGGCTTACACCCCAGGAAGCCAGGAACCAGCTTGCAATATTAAGGCACTGTGAGCTTGTGAAATGGCGGAAGATAGGAGATGAAATCTGTATTGTGCCTTTTGATTCTTAACTTATTATAAAAACATCTATCTTGAGGAAGTGAAATCCTGACAGAAAGAATCGACATGGATGAAAAGACAAAAGTTATGGCTGAACAACTTCCAGGAGTAATGAATGCACTCTCTGGGCTTCATTCTGAAGTTATTAAGGATGGAGCATTAAGTGCCAGAACGAAAGAGCTCATGATGGTTGCGATTGCAGTATCTCTGCGTTGCGAATACTGCCTATGGAAGCATGTTCCTGAAGCTGTACGTTTGGGAGCAACTCGTGAGGAGATCCTGGAGGCTGTCAGTACTGCCATAGTAATGGCTGGTGGGCCTGCAGTAGCGTATGGATCTGTGGTGGTTCTTAAAATTCTGGATGAATTGAACGTTTGAAGAAATGAGGTGAGAAATTGACCGAAGAGATAACTAATCCTGTCAAATGCCACATTTGTGGGTGTGAATTGGAAAAAGAAGATTGCATAGAAGAGGAAGGCAAGGTTTTCTGTGAAGATTGTTTTATAGAAGCTCACCATAAGATTCAGGTCTGTGATCCCTGGGCAGCTTATTCCAAGAAAACCTTCAGGAAGGAGGCCGGGCTTGAAGGGACAGAGGGCCTGACTGAATTACAAAAAGCCATCTATGAATTTATCGTCTCCAGTGGTGGAGCAAAAAAGGAAGAAATTGCAAAAAAGTTTCAAATGTCCCTTCTGGAAACCGAGAACCAGTTTGCTATTCTGAGGCATTGTGAGCTGTTAAAAGGGCAAAAAAGAGCAGATGGTGTATACCTTGTACCTTTTGAGAGTTAATAACTCCAAAGAGACTTTATTTTCGCTCAGGTTAAAAAATAGAAGTAGATTGTCTTCTCTAATATTCTAAAGTTGATATGTGTAACCAGGGAAGTTACTTGATAGTGATTAATTAACCTATTTTCCTTTTATAGGTCGAAGCGTAAAACCCAGAAGTCTTTAGCTTAGTGGTAGTTCATAACATACTTCATGGCTACATACATTTTTGCTTATTGAATCTCTCAAAAACAGAATCTTAGTTATTTTATAATCAGAACGAAAATCAAACTATTGATTTCCTTCAAACTATTGATTTCCTGCAGGTTAAACATTTACGAGAAAGCTTGTTTTTGATATTACTCTCGTATTATTATTATTATTATTATTATTATTAAAACATAGTTTCATGAAAGGCTGGCATGAATGAATGCTTACTTGAAGGTTAGATAGGTTTTGTGGAAAACCTATCCAGGTCCGCTTCAAGATGATGAAACAAACAAAATGTATCAGGTTATTCGTCTCAGGTTGTGGAGTTCATTATTTCAGAAGAACTCTACACAGCCTAAAGATACCCTTTTCGAAACTTACTTCGAGCAGATTTCCTTAAGGCCAGCAGCTACATCAGCCAGAAGTTCAATGGGAATCCCCATAATCATTTCTTCATCTGAGATTTTGGTGTATGTCCTGCTGCCGCTGCAACCGACTGTGACTCCGATTTTGCCTTCTTTGTATACATTCACAACCCCGTCGGAGCACAGGCTCTGCTTTCCTGCAAAACTCGCTTCGATCCTGCCTCCGGTTTTGTACATTGCAGCCTGTGTGAGTAACATGATTTGTTTAGGATTACTGATAACCACAACAACATCCGGAATAAACGTGGCTTTTTCCAGAGGAGAGTACAGAATAGCTTCGGTTGAGTGCGGGGGAAGCTTGGGAACCCGATCAAGGGTACGCCTTGCAGCACCCTTAGTGCTGAACTGTTTGAGTTTGTTAAAATAAAATTCTCCACTTGCAACCTTTGGAGGCATTTCGCCAAGGCCCATTGCGCCAGCTCCACCTTTACACATCTGGTCTTCGATGAGGGTATAGAACTCTTCACCTGTTCTTCTAACTCTGTCAACCAGCTGGCAGTGCCTCATAGCCTCATCTACTTCTTTCATTCCTTCAGGAATTTCTCCTCCTTTTGGGATCAGCTTTACTGCAACAGGAGAAGTCTTCAGTTTCAGACAGTCTACAAGTTCTTGTCCATATTTATTTATCTCTTTTACATCCATGTTCTCAGCTCCGATTTTTAGATTATTTTTGAAAAGTTTTCTTATCAGATTTTTTCAGTCACTGTATTAGTCTCACAAATAGTGTTTTTCTTTCCTTTTCTGAAAAATCTCTTTGTGGTACATATAATCCATTGACCATGCAGGATAAGATGGACAATTATAAGAATAACTATCAGGATTCCTGCTTTGCTGTGTATCCAAATCCAGGTAGCTTTCGTTAATCCCATATATACTACATAATGTCCCCTTGGAATTCCTGAAGGTATTAAAAAATACATAACTAAACCTGTACCTGCAACAACAAAAAATAGAGTTGTCAGAATAAGGTCTATTAAGTAATTGGTTTCTTGCCGGCTTACGGTTTCACCTCTTTAGATAGCTCTGATTCAAGCTCCGATTCAAACATTATTAATTAAGTCGTTTAGTGATGAGAACAATTACAGGTGCCGTTCATAGATAATTCTTGCAACAAGCCATTATTATAGTCCTCAACTGCATTGGAAACCTTACCCGTTATTCCTGCAAATACTTTGATGTTCTTTTCCGCCAGTGACATTAATGGCCTTCCGCCGATACCCGCGACGAGCACAGCATTGACATTATGTGATTCCAAAATTTTTGATGGAGCAGCGCAATTATGCTCGATCTCAGGAGACAGGTTGCTTATTGTTTTAACACTTTCAATATCTTTATCTTTTACATCAACGATAGTAAAATATTCGCATGAGCCATAATGATAACAAACATCAGATTCCAATCCACTGTCATTCATCGATGGTATAGCAATTTTTGTCACTTTTCACACTTCCTGCTTTAACGTTTACCGCTGCTGTCTTCCCCTTGCTTTTGGGGCAGCAGTAATCGTTCTCAATGAAACTCTTTCCTCTTCCGTCGCTGCCGACTCGATAAAATCTTTTGGAGCCGCACTTCGGACAGCTAACTGGGCGCTCAGTATTGCACTGTAATTTCCATCTATACTCACACCCACTACAGAGAAATTCGATTTTACACTCCCCACTATTTATATACTCTCCTCCGGAGATCTCTATTGCTTTGCCATTGACAAGGGCATCAGTCACTTTCTGTCGGGCCTTTTGCAGATCATTCCAGAAGGTTTTTCTAGAAATACCCATCATATCTGCGGCCTCGTTCTGATCAACATGAATGAGATCGCAAAGGCGGATAGCTTCAAGCTCTCCTATGGATAAGTTAATAATTTCGAGATCGCAGAGAGAAACCTTCCTGGGTTTATAATATGTGGCTTTTGGAAGGCACGATACCCTGCGTTTAACTCTATTCACCATCAAATTACTCATATGAGATTTATTATATATAACTTGCGAATTTCATTGGTTCACTTATGAACCTATCTGAAAAGTCCTGCTGCTCTAAATGTTATCCATGCACACGCGAAATAAAACATAGCAAGGTAATTCTCAATTTTCTTTTTCCATCTAATAATGAGTCCAGTTCATTGATTCCAAAGTGTATCAAAAATGAATTTTTTGAAAATCACGGAAAGCACGGAAGGCATGGAAATAAGTAGTAAAGGTGTGTTTCTTCCGGCTTTCATCCAATAAATTTGTGTTAAATTGTAATTCGGTAACAGAAACGATTGTGAATATGCTGAACTTTTCTGCGGAAAGTGGGCTGAGTAATTTATAAATTGCCAAAAGCAAACTTATATATAAAATGCAGTAGGAAATTGGATACCGCTTTCCTATAAATGCTCCCTGAAAGCAATCAACTGATATAGCAAATATACTGAAAACTATCAGTCGATCATGAAAACGAAGAAACTTTATAAAAAGCGTGTTCAAGAGCGTTTTTCTAGTTTCTCTCTGTAAGAATATATATTTATAACATTATGTTCATGCAAACATAACGCTTAAACTATAAAAGTCTGTCAGGTATTTCTATGCGTGGAAAAATAAGTACAATACTACTACTCTCTATTCTGGTTCTGGCTGTCGCATCCTGTGGATGTGCAGAAAATGCGAATCAGCAGGCTGTTCAGAACTCCAGCACGATACAGATCGCCGACATGTTGGGCAGGCAGTTAACTGTGCCGGCGGAAATCTCTTCAGTTGTAGCCACTTCTCCGCCGTCCACCATCCTCGTGTATATGCTTGCACCGGATAAACTTGCAGGGTGGAATTTTAAAAATAATTTTACTCAACCTTTCATGGCTGAAAACTATTCAAACTTGCCTGTAATAGGGGGCTGGTTCGGAACACAGACCGGGAACTATGAGACTATAATCAACATGCATCCTGACATTGTAATTGAAGGATACACCACTGATGGGGAAATCCATGAGGCTATAGAGCGCAGACAGGAAAACTTTGGAAACATTCCTGTAGTGGCTGTTAATGATTCTATTATCTTCGTCAACAAATCTGATCCTACCATACAATATGTGGGTAAACTTCTTAACTGTGAAGACCAGGCGCAAAAACTGATTGATTTCCGCAGTTCAGTCCTTAGTGAGATAAATAACACTGTAAAAGACATTCCTGAAGACCAGAAAGTACGTGTTTATTATGCCGAAGGCCCAAAAGGGCTAATGACCGATCCTTCAGGTTCTCAGCACTCTCAGGTCATTGATATCTGCGGTGGTATTAATGTTGCAGATTGTCAGCTTACGCCAGGGAATGGCATGACGCAGGTCTCAATCGAACAGGTTATGAACTGGAACCCTGAGGTAATTATCACGTCAAATCCACAGTTCTATTCGACAGTTTACTCTGATTCTCTCTGGTCAAGCGTAGATGCTGTGAAAAATAAGAAAGTATACCTTGCTCCTCAGAATCCTTTCTGCTGGATTGACAGGCCACAGGGCCCTCACCTTATCCTCGGAACTGCCTGGACTGCAAAAATGCTGTATCCGGACCGTTTTGCAAATATGGACCTCTCCAATCTGACTCGTGAGTTCTACTCGGAATTCTTCCACTATAATCTCACAGACAAAGAGCTGAATTCGTTACTTAACCCATCAGCAGAGGCTAAGACGTGAGCGAGCAGGACAAATCTCCGGACTTCCCCTATATTGCAGAGAACATTTTTGCCCCCATCTACCCTGTAATAGCTGCTCATATCGTCAAGCAAAGCAGGATAGAGAGAGGTATATGCCTTGACCTGGGATGCGGTATAGCATCCCTGGGAATTGCTGTTGCGGAAATCACGGATATGCAGGTATATGGTGTTGATATTTCAACTAAGATGTGCAGGCTTTCAAGAAACAAAGCTTTTCGCCATTGCCTTTCAGGTAAGGTTGCTCCTGTGCAGTCTGATGTACACCTGCTCCCTTTCAGAAATAATTGTGCAGACCTCATAGTAAGCCGAGGTTCCGTATTTTTCTGGAATGACCTGCCTGTTGCCTTTAATGAGATCTCTCGCGTCCTTGCTCCTGGTGGGCAGGCATGGGTAGGAGGTGGCTTCGGCACAAAAGAGTTGAGAGCACAGATTTCTGAAAAGATGGTTGAAATAGATCCGGACTGGCATGCCAGTTCAAAAGAACGTCTCAGTCCTGAAAATCTTCAGGCTATAAAGGAAGCTGGAAGGCAGACAGAGATTCCTTACCATGTAATCCAGGATGATTCGGGGTTCTGGATGGTATTAAGCAAGGAAGGTTGAAAATGAAGTGCAATGTGTGTGAATTCAGGTGTGAAATCGATGAATGGAGCAGGGGAAGGTGCGGGAACTACGTATGTGCTGGTGATACTATCATCCAGGACCCTGATCTCGGATATCTTGGCGCATATCCTGTTTCTATAGAAACCATTCCCTTACTTCACTATTATCCCTCAGGTAAATTCCTTCAGGTTTTCAGTATTGGGTGCAACTTCCAGTGTTCAGGCTGCGTAGCTCGCCTGTTAGCTTCAGGGAAATCGCTTGACCTTCCTGCGCTTACCCCGTCTCAGGTGGTGGAAAAGGCAGTGCAGCAGGGATGTCTGGGTGTGGTTTCTACACTCAATGAGCCTGCTGCAAACTATTATCTTTTCAAGGACCTTGTGGTACAGGCAAAAGAAAAAGGTTTACTTGCAGGCTGTTCTACCAACTGTTATTTCACAGGTGAGACACTGGAGGAGCTTGGAAAGCTTGTAGATTTCATGAATATCGGAATTAAAGGCTATTCTGATAAGAGTTACATAAACTGTGGAGCTCCGTCCTCCACACCTGTTTTCCGCAATATTTCCAGGCTTTTCGATATGGGTGTGCACGTTGAAACTTCGGTCGTATACTCAAGGGGAAATGAAGACGACGTAATAAATGTTGCGAAAGCATTGTCTAATATCTCCCCCACCATTCCGGTTCAGATCATGAGATTCATTCCTTTTGGGGATGCTCCGATTGAGCTTGAACCCTCTATTGGAGAGGCTGAGAGCCTGTGTGCCGCTCTGCGTGAGCATGTAGACTATGTCTATCTTTTCAATTCTCCAGGTACGGAATCATTAAACACGTACTGTCCTGAATGCGGTAGCCTTCTTGCAGAAAGGGAGTTTTACGGGCCCATGGGTTCCAAACCTCTAAAACCCTGGATAAATTACACCTGTACTTGTGGTAAAAATACTCCGGTTAAAGGGACAACTGCAACTGAAAGCTTCAACGAAGAGGGTTTCATGGGTGGTTACAGGATAAGCCGGGCTTTCAGTATGGTCCATGCAATACTTACATGCATGGGAATACTGGACAACCGCAGGGTAATTGAAATCTGGGTAAAGGTTTCCAATCCTGAAACCCTGAGTCAAATACATCATATGATACAACAGCCGTACTCCTATCTTGAGTTTGTCAGGCTTATTGCTGAAAAAGCAAATGCGCCGGAAAAAGGTGAAGAACTTATTTCTTTTATTCGTGGACGCCTGGAACTTGTCAAATCTCTTGCAGCGGAAAATAGTGGTCATAAGGTGTATTATTGTATGGGTTCTCCTCTTTTTGCTCTGAACGCCGGGAGAATGGAAAATAACCTTGTGGCATTTTCCGGGGGAGTTAGTATCAATAAACAGATTCAAAAAGAAGGCAAACCGGGTGTAAATGTTTCTCCATCTTTTATAAATGAGCAGAATCCCAGGACAATTTTTATTTCAGGTTTCCTTTCTCGTCCTCTCGATGAGTTTTATGACCTGTGCCAGCAATACGGCATATCTGCAGATGCAGTAAAAGAGCACCGTGTCTATGAAATTCCACCTTCCTGGGATTTCGGGAACCCTCGCTGGATACTGGGACTCATGTACATAGCAGATAAACTGAACCCGGAAAGCTCAGTAATTGACCTGAAAAAGGAAGCAGATGAGTTTTATCTAAAGTTTTACGGTATGCCTTTTGAGGAAGCAAAGCCTAACAGATCATTTCACAGACCTTCCTCTGGCATCTGGCCCAGGCATGTTATGAGGTATACTCATGCCTGATTACAAGTTTAATCGCACTACTCTGGTGTACCTGTTACCTATCGCATTACTCATAATCTCCCTTTTTATTGGAAGATACCAGACTCCACTGTCAGCAGTTGCGGATGAGAGTGTGAAGGTTTTTTCATCTCTTTTTTTTGGCACTCCTACTTCGGTTTCCACTCAACACACAGTACTATTCAATGTAAGGTTACCTAGGATACTTGCAGCTTTACTGGTAGGTGCAGCTCTTTCCATAGCTGGAGCCTCTTTCCAGGGAATCTTTCGTAATCCACTTGTGTCTCCTTATATCCTTGGAGTAGGTTCAGGGGCTGGTTTTGGAGCATGCCTTGCAATATTGCTCTGGAACAATTATCTGATGATACAGTTGATGGCTTTTGCTTTCGGACTCCTTGCGATGTTTATTGCTATAAGTATGGGTAAAGTCAGCAAAGGTACTGGAACTTTAGTATTCGTGCTGTCGGGAATTATTGTGAGCTCTATTTTCACGGCTCTTACGTCACTGGCAAAGTATGTAGCAGACCCTTATGATCAACTTCCTGCAATAGTATTCTGGCTTATGGGAAGCCTTGCCAGTGTCAGGTACGGCGATCTGCTCTACATATTATTGCCTATATTTATTGGGACTCTCGTATTGTTTCTTTTCAGGTGGCGCATCAATATTTTGTCCCTGGGGGATGAGGAAGCTAAAGCTCTTGGGACGGATGTGGAAAAAACGCGCCTGGTTATCATTGTTTGTGCAACCCTTGTAACCTCAGCAGCAGTCAGTATCAGTGGTGTCATTGGCTGGGTCGGACTGGTTGTACCTCATATCTCAAGAATGATCGTTGGTCCCAATTATAGCCGCCTCTTGCCTATGAGCATGGTTATTGGAGCATCGTTTATGCTGGTTGTGGATGACCTTTCAAGGACTATTGTAGCTACAGAAATTCCCCTGGGAATTCTCACTGCTTTGGTAGGAGCTCCGCTGTTTGCATATCTTATCAAGAAGGGGCGTATGGGATGGAACTGATGCTGGAAGTAAAGTCCCTTGCTTTCTCTTATGGAAACAAGCCAGTATTTGAAAATGTATCTTTTTCGCTGAAAAAGGGCGAAATCATGTGTATTCTGGGTCCAAACGGAGCAGGAAAATCTACACTTATCAAATGTATTGCAGGAATCCTCAAACCCGCTGCGGGGTCTGTCTTTATTCAGGGAAAGGATACAGCTTCTCTTGGGGTAAGAGGAATTGCCAGGCATATAGGTTATGTACCTCAGCAAAATGAAGTGGTTTTTCCATTTACTGTGCTGGATTTTGTAGTCATGGGCCGTGCTCCACACCTTTCCATGTTTGCATCCCCTGGAGCAGAGGATATTAAACTTGCAAAAGAATCGCTAGCAATGGTGGGAATTTCTGATCTTGCAGAAAGGCCGGTTGCTAACCTCAGTGGAGGACAGAGTCAAATGGTGCTTATCGCCAGGGCTCTTGTCCAGAAGCCTGCTCTGCTTTTGCTGGACGAGCCAACTTCTCACCTTGATTTTGGCAATCAGGTCCTTGTGCTTGAAACTGTCCAGAAACTGGCTTCACTTGGAATGTCCATTGTAATGAATACACACATGCCAGACCATGTTTTTCTGTTGGGTGACAGGGCTGCAGCACTGTCTGGAGGTAGACTGGTTGCCGTAGGAAAAGTTGAAACCGTTGTAACCAGTAAGATGATGTCTTCAGTCTATGGTGTGAATGTAGCTGTCAGGGAAATTGAGGATATGAAAAGGAAAGTGTGTTTACCCTTAAGAAAATGAACAAACTATGACAAAAATAGAAAAGATATAAGGAAAATCAGGTTAAATAAAACAGATCCATAAAATGCAGCCATAAAATGCAGTCTAAAGAGAAAAAAGTCGGAAGGGAAGAGATCCGGATCTTATCTGTTCCACCTTACTATTTTTAAAGTTTAAGGAGGCTATTAATTTAAAAGCCGCCAGAAAACGTTTCATCTTTGAAGTCAATAAATAACAGGCTTTCGATATCCTATATTTCATTTGGGGGCACTTTCTATGGATAGCTCAAAATTTTATTTTAATCCTGAAATCGAGACTATGGACAGGGGAGAGCTGGATGCTCTCGTAGAGGAGCGGGTACGATACACGGTAAAATATGCGGCAGAAAATTCTCCTTTTTACAGAAAATGGTTTGAAAAGCAGGGTGTGGACCCGGCTGAGATCAAAACCCATGAGGACCTTCTGGACCTTCCAATAATCTCGGGAAACATTATCCGCGAAAACCAGCCTCCGGAAACAAGCGAATTCATGTTCAGGAGTGTGGGCTGGGAGGATGTTTTCACAGTTCATGAGACCAGCGGAACCAGCGGAAACCCGAAAAGTTTTTTCCTTACATGGGAAGATTGGGAACGGTATTCGGAAAAATACGCTCGTATTTTCAGGTCACAGGGTTTCGGCCCTGGAGACAGGGTTGTTGTCTGTGCTTCTTATGGGATGAATGTAGGGGCAAACACCATGACCCTTGCGGCCAGGCATCTTGGTATGAGCATTATTCCTGAGGGCAAGTGCACATTTCCCCTGCGTGTTATCGAAGCTTACAGGCCTACAGGCATAGTAGGCAGCGTATTCAAACTCCTGAGCCTTGCCAGAAGGTTACGAGCAGAGGGTATTGACCCCCGGGAGTCAGGTGTAAATAAACTGGTCGTGGGAGGAGAAGCCTTTGCTGATGAGTCGAGGAACTATCTTTCCGAAATATGGGGCTGCCCTGTTTATAACATCTATGGAAGCACGGAAGGCACGATGTGCGGGGAGTGTGATGAAGTATCAGGGTTGCATGTGCCTGAAGATCTCGTCCACGTTGATATTTACGATCCCCATCTCGAAAATTATGTACCTGATGGAGAATGCGGAAGAGTTATCCTTAGCACACTGCTGCCTGTTGGGGCAAAAGCAGGAACCCTTCTTTTAAACTATGATACCGAAGATACAACTGTGGTGCTCACGCGCAAGCAATGCCCCTGCGGAAGGACGCACATGAAAATTCTGACTCCTCAGCGGGAGGCTGAAACCACGTGGATAGAAGGAACTCCTTTTAATCGCGTAGATGTGGAAAGGGGCGTTTTTCAGCGCGAAAACATGGACTATCTGACCGGAGAATATGAGGCTTTTCTTTATGGCACAGAAGACGAGGGAGAAACCATACTCAGAGTTAGTATGGAATGTGAAAATCCTGAGGTGTGCGACCGGGACCTTATAAAAGAAAACTTTCTTCGTACTTTTCTCAGATATAAGCCTCCGCTTTCCAGGGCTTATGCTGAAGGCACTTTCAAAATAGTATTCAATTTCACAGGCCCTATGAGGCTCGAACTGAACAGAATAAAAGGCAGGCCTAAAAGGCTTGTGGACAGGCGATAAGAGAATAAGAAGAGAGTAAAGGCATAGAGAACGCTGAAATGACGCATATAATGCTGAAATAAATACATAGAATGCTGAAACGACACATATAATGCTGAAATAAAGACAGAGAATGCTGAAATAAATACATATAATGCTGAAATAAATACATATAATGCTGAAACGACACATATAATGCTGAAATAAAGACAGAGAATGCTGACACAACACATAGAATGCTGAAACGACACCGAAAATGTTGAAACGACACAGAAAATGTTGAAACGATATAGAGAATGCTGAAATTGTTGACGACGGGAAAGTGCGCTTATCTGGCAGATGTATTCGTGCCTGGAAACGATCTTGCATATAACTTTTTCAAAGTTCTGCTGAAAAATAAGCTATTTAAGACTTTTTTTCTAATTTTTATTATATTTTTATATCCTCTCCTATATATTATTCAGTTAAACCAAAATTCTTTTATTGATCTCGGTTTTTACTTGACAAATAAAACTGATTACATATTGATGAGTTCAGATAAAGTACAATGAATGGCAAATAACTGAAGAAACTGATTTCAAATAAATTTGCCTTTCAGATCTTAATAACAATGGTTATTGATATTGTTTTATCCAGGCTGGGTAGTTACTTTTTTCAACATAAAAAAATCTATATATTTTTTAGTGGCAAATGTAAGCCATTCCCAAAGATTAATATTAGTAAAGAATGAATATTTGTTATCAACTCTTTTATATTAGTGTCTATGTGAAAAAAACATATATAGTGCTACATATAATATACTAACGTATTAACTCGTAAACAAATCCAAGATTATCCGGTGATATTATGGAAACAGAACTTATGAGGATAGGAGTTTCCCTTCCCGATACCCTTCTGGGTAAATTTGATGAGATTATTGAAAAAAGAGGTTATTCTTCTCGTTCTGAAGGCATAAGGGATGCCATCAGGAGTTACATTTCTTATTACGAATGGATGGGTGATATTAAGGGTTACCGTGTTGGAACCGTTTCGGTTATTTATGATCATACAAAAAGGGGGCTCTCAAATGCTCTCGCAGATATTCAGCACCAATATTCTCACCTGATAAAATCTTCGGTGCATATACACCTTGATCATGACAACTGCTTTGAAGTGATTGTTCTAGACGGGGAAGGTGAAGAAATAAAGGAGCTTGCCGAAGCTATAATGGCCCTCAAAGGGGTAAAGTTCTCAAAGCTCACCACCGTAGCATCAAACGATAAAATCTGATCTTCCCCCAGGCAGAAGTTTCTCTCGAACAGCAATGAGAAAGTAAGACTGGAGTAAAGAAAAGATTTCTAGATAGAAAAGATTTCAAAGAGGATACTAAATTCCTCTTGATTTCTATGTTTAAGCTTTTTCAAAGTGCTTTTCAATATGCTTCAGGAGCAGGTTTCCGAACTCTGTGAGTTCATAAATCTGAAAACTCCGTTCTCTTCGTGAGTTCACCAGGCCTGCTTCTTTTAACAGCTTAAGATGATAGGAAAGAGCTGAGTGCTGCTGGTCCGTACATTCCACAAGGACACAGACACAGAGACTCTGGACTTCAAGAGCTTTGAGAATCCTGAGGCGGGTGGGATCTGAAAGTATCTTAAACAGGCTAACGATTTCTTCCACATCCTCATTCATTGCCGCATGCACAGCATCAAGCACATCTTCCGGAAGACAATATGCATCCTTTACTTCAATTATTTTTTTCTCAGACATTTCTTCCACTTGACCATTGGTTCAAATAAAGCATGTGGTTATTATTTTAATTCTTTTTGTTAATTCTCCGTACTTCTTATATTTTCAAGTTTGAGAATATAAGTTTAATTTATGATATCCTGTGATATCTTGCATTATTATCTAAAATAGGTTCATATGACCCTTCGATCTCTCTAGTTATTAATTTTCAATATCAGTTTTATTACTTTTTTCTTTTTCATATGCCTTTATTATCTCTACATATTCCTGGATTACATATCTCGGAAGTCCAGTAAAAAACGCTATATTCCATTCATTGTATCCGGCTGTATAGAGCTTTTCTATGCGTGTTCAGTCTTTGATGTATCGATCTACCGACTCTGAGTATGGTCAATTAAACGCGCATTTTCTGAAGTAGGAATCTTTTTTTTGTAATTATGGAATGCTAATCTCTTATCCCACTTTCCGCAGTAAATTTTCGTAAATTCATATTTTTACTATCGATTTTCAATCAAATGTAGATTTATTGGACTTTTATGCAGTAGGTAAAAGCAACGATGTGGTGTATTTAGAGACCAAAAACGATATCATTCAATTTTCACCAAATACCATTAAAAATCCAAATTATTTGTTCTGTTCCAAAAACGCTATCATGAAAAATATTGATTTTCAAAAAAATACTGCGGAATGTAGGATTATGGTAAAATTGGGCGAGATTTTATAAAAAGTAAGTACATGATTTGAAAAATATCAAACCCAGAAAATTTACTGCGGAAAATGCGGAATAAATGGAACTTTTCATTTTAAGAAAAAATAGTGGATAAAATCAAATTTAATAGAGCTAAAAAGTTCCAGTTTCACAACCGATGACTGCAAATTTATTACCCTCAGTAATTGTCGGACGGCCTCTTTAGGGTGGGGTGACCGCACGCAATTTGATTTCTCTCTTATATTTTTAAGTTGCGTAACTGTTTTTACTGGCGTTTAACATGATTCAATACAATTTTTGCGGTAAAGGAGCTATTTCAAAGTGTTACCTACCTAGAAGTATGAGCCCGATGAGCAAAATTACAAAGACCAGCGCTATAATGTATATAATGGTTTTAGTTAACTTTTCCATAATTAATTACCTCTTTACTGTTCAAAATTCCTGAATTCTACATTCATTAATATCACTAATTTCTTCTAGTCCATTAATTATGTTTTGTAACATAGTATGCAAAATAGATGGCAGAATAAATTAAAGGCAGTGTCGCAAATTTTCTGTAAATTCAAAGTCAAATTTTTGTATACTGAACATAATTAAGTATTCTTGTTATCGAATTCCCAAAACACAAACTTATTGAGATTTCTTATTTTACAGAAATTAAGGCACACTGCCACTTTTTCTGTTATAAATATACTGTACCAGGTTGTTTTCATGTAAAGTCTCAGGGATGAATGGACAGAGCTAATAGGGCCAGTGAGGTCCGAACTAAAGCTCTTTGGAGGTGTAGATGGCTATATGGCCATATGTGAATCAAGAAGCCAGCTGGTCTTTACCCAGGTTGTATTTCACCCTTTCAAAACATCCTTATCAGTACAAAGCACTTCTCTCCACCTGAGCCCGAGTTCAGAGAGGGCAAGACCTCCTCCTATTAAAGTAATTGAATTTTTTATAATATGATCAAGCACGGCAACCGTAAATCCTATCTCCGGTTTGATTCCCCCAAGCCCGAAAACTGCGGTCAGGGCAACTTCATATGTTCCTATAGCTCCAGGCGTTATCGGAAAGATTTTTGCAATATTTCCCAGAGCTACAGCCAGGAAAATCAGGGATATCATATATGTGGACGAGACACTTTCTCCTACTGTCGGAAAAGATTTAAGGACAAGGAAACAGGTGAATATATCTATTCCCCATATAAGAAGAGAAGAGGCAGTCACTGCCAGAAACGAGCTCGGACGTACGGCAACGACGCTTATCTGGTGTAAAAAAGTAGAGGCAAAAATCTTTATCTTTCCAGAGAGCCCGTTTTGGGAATTTTTCATTTCCGATCTTTTTCTTGCGTTGCCTTCTCGGAAAGATACAATAAAGAGAATTGAGAAAAAAAGCACTACTGCAAGTCCGGACAGCCTTATCAAGGATTCCATCCAGGGGTCAAGTTCAAAACGGGATGCAGCACCTGAAGATGCAAGTATTGCTATGGAAGTTATTGCAACTATATCAAAGACTCTTTCTACAGTTATCGAGGAGAAGCTAGTTGTAAAGGCAAGGTCCTTGCTTTTTTTCAGGATATACATCCTGCTTAGGTCTCCTATCCGTGCCGGAAGAATTACATTTGCGGATTGGCTGATAAAAATGCTGCCTGTAAGAAACCCAAGCCCGTATTGATTTCCAAGCCTGTTAAGGATCTGCTGGAAACGAACTCCTCTTAAAGGCCAGGAAATACAGTATACCAGAGCGGCTAGAACCAGAGTCCTGAAGGATGCTTGCTTCACATTTTCCAGAATATCGGATGCGCCCAGGAAGGTTGCAACAAACGCAAGGATCAGAATTGCAAGGGCGGCTGTTAAAAAGACTTTTCCTTTTCCTGAAACTTCGAGCGGGAATGAGAGTTCTCGCCGTAGCCGGAATATCTCGGACCCCATTCCTTTGACATCTTTTGCCAGATTAACCTTGCTTGACCCTCCATGCCTCCAGTAAACCGGAAATTCCATCACCCTATATCCTTTATGCTGGGCTCTAACGAGTACTTCGGTATCCCAGAACCAGTGTTCATTTTCGACATCATCGAGGAGTTCAAAGAGAGCTTCTCTTCTGAAAGCCTTAAAACCACACTGGTGGTCATAGAGGTTTGAATGCAAAAAAAGCCTCACCAGAAAATTATATCCCCGGCTTGCAAACTCTCGCTTAAAAGGCCTTTTTGCATCGCTATCGGACATCATTCTTGAGCCTGTAGCAAAATCATAGCCATCCGTGCTCACAGCCCTGATCAGTTTTTCCAGATATTTCATATCTGTCGCAAGGTCCACGTCAATATAGCAGAGAACTTCTCCTGAAGCGGCCTTAAAAGCCCGGTTAAGAGCTTTTCCCCGACCCTGCCGTTGATCCGAATGCAGGTGGACAACATAAGCGTACTGTTCTGAGAGCCTGGAAGCTATCCGGTCCGTACCGTCCTTGCTTCCGTCTTCTGCTATGATGATCTCGAACCGATCAGTTATTTTAAAAAGTGTTTCTGCTGTAACTAAGACAGCCTTCTCGATATTCGCTGCTTCATTATAAGCTGGTAAAACCACCGATATGCTGGTAATGGATAAGACCCCTCTATTTTCATTCCAGTATTGGGAGCGAATCTGCGATTTGTATAAATGGATTTTTATATAACTCTGAGTTTAAGGTTCCCCCTAAAAACCGAAAACTCAGAATTCCTTTTTTACTTTATAAATCCGGACTGAACCCTGGTAAACCGGTTCAAAATATGTTTCGTCCTCGAACTTATCCGTCTTTATATCATACATCTGCCGTTCAAGTTGACCGATATACACATAGCTTACGTTATATTTATTCATGAGCTCAAGAGCTTTTTTTTTACTGCTGGTACTGTAAATGTTATTTACGTCTTCAAGCCTTGTCCTGATTTCTTCATCGTTTCTTCCCCAGAACTGCTCATGCCTTGCCCACCCAATAACCGTAGGAAGTCCGGTATTTGCCGAGACACGCGAAATATAACGATAACTGCTGTCATCTGAGGAAGCTTCAAGGATTACCGGAGTTCCACTGGGGTTTTCCTGAATCCATTTTATAGCGTCATAATCTCCCCTGTCCAGTTCTTTCATGTATTCCATGCCGTCAAGGGCAGGTTTCGCATTCATATCTTCTATTCTCGTAAAGGTAGCTACTACAGGAAAGACGCTGCATGAAAGAACCAGAAGCATAAGTGAAACTGTCCATACTTTTTTTCCATAAACCCTGCTAGTAGGAAGTTTATTCTCGGGAAAGGCTCTATAGCGGAAATAAAGCTGATAAAAGGAATAAGAAGCTGCAATAGCCAGAAATATCCATAAGTGCATATAAAATTTGAAAACCGTATTCATGCGAGCAAAACTCCCAGAAATGGGGTCATCAAGGAAGATTATCTCACAGAAAAGAGCTAAAAATGCAGCTACTGCTATAAGAAGAGAAACGAATCCTGAATTGCTTCTTTCAGTAAGGTCTTTCTGGAAAGAATAAAGTGAAAGGGCAAGTAAGGGTAGAAGGATTACAAGCAGGTGAATAGACAATTCTCTAGCAAGAAATGCTGATATTCCTATCCACAGAAGAAAATATTGTATTTTTCTTCTGGATTCCAGGCGGGTTATGAGAAAAGAAAGGGTCAAAAAAAGGAAAAGACTGAACAGGATAAGGAATTCTCCAATTGTTGTACGAAGTTCTGGAGGAACAAAATCAAATCCATCTGCGGCTTGCGGTTTAAATGACAGATAAAAGGGCAAATACGGAAGAAGGCTGAGAGTGAAAACTGAAAAAACTGTTCCCAGAAAGCCGGTAATGGAACGTGATAAGCTTTTACTGCGGATATATAAGCTTTTACTGTGGATATAATACCCGTAGTAAAAAGCAAAAACAACTGCAAATGTCAGGCTGAGATATATCGGGAAATCCCAGGAATTAGAAAGAAATAAAAAACCAAGGGATACTGAAAAAATCAGAAGTTCCAGTATACTTTCAAAGACCCGGTTACTGTCTTTCCTGAGATATATGTTCAGGAGAAAAGCAAGTACCAGAAGCTGGAACGGAATTGCAAGCATATGGGAATGCAGGTCTCCGTGTATGAAACTGAAGTAAGGAAATTCATTTATTGTATATGGGATAACTCTTGAACTGCTCCAGTAGTATCCCACTAGAGTCGTTTCTTTGATAAGATACATGGATATAAATTCTTTAAGTCCCTGCAAGTTTCCTAACAGGATCACAGATAAGGCGGTAAGAATCCCGTACCTGGTTTTTCCATGAGTGAGGTTATATCCAAATCCGAAAAGGAGATTGAAGGAAAGAGCGAAAGTGAGTGCAATAGCCAGATTGAAAAGCATGGACGGTTCGACAGAAAATAGTTTCCCCGGAACTCCCACAGAAAGATATCCGAAATAGTAATAAAAATCAAGGGAACCACCTGCAAACCAGGGATCTGCCGGGGGGAAAGAAGAGGTTCTTATCACTGCGTTCAAAAAAGCAAAATCCATGAATTTTTCATGCCGGTAGATCTCAGGGAGATAAATGCGTATAAGCAGGAAAAAAAAGAAGCCTGCAGCGAATACGAGCTCATTTGATAACAGGATCTTCTTTTCCGGTAAGGTCCTTTGTTTTCGATAGATAATTCCCGATATAAGGCAAAGTAGAAGTACTGAGATAAGGATCGTGCGTCTGTTAAAACCCCATACATAGGAAAAAAGCCAGGTCAGATACGTAACAAGCATTATTCCCAGGGTTCTTGCCACAGAATATCCTCTGTCAGCAAGCCGATTTCCAGCTATTCCGGCAAGAGGCATGGAAACCAGGCCCAGCATTTCAATAAATATAAACCAGAAAATTAAGTGAAGATACTCTAACACCGTTCTCTTCCCTTTAAAATCGGTTGTTTAACGTGCACTTTCTAAAGTCCCACTCTCTTGAGGTGCACTTTCTATGAATAAAACCTGTATTCAAAACCTGAGCTTTTTATTAGCTCGGAAAGGTCACTAAAGGTCCTGGTTCCGAGAGGTTTTGAAATATTCCAAATACTTTCGCAGTCGGTATTCCTGTTTTCCCAACTTTATTTCCCTGACAGAAGTGTCGATAATATGTATTTTGTAAATAGGTTTATATTTTTATCGTATAAAAAAAATTTTTCTTTTTTCCCCAGATTTTATATTTTTTAAGTTTTACATGATTGAGTTCTCTTTAGCTGCTTGTAGCAATCCTGCATTGTTTACGAATTCCTCTATATTCCCTTTGTATTCTATGTATTGCCACTTTTCAAACTTGCTAATTTATATCTTAATTTAATTTCATGAGTAACTTATATATAAGACAAAAATGTATAAGATTTCAATTAGTTTCATAAAGAAACTAATTTGAACCTAGTACTAACAGAGAATAATTCAACATATGAAAAAGAAGGCTAAATCGAAACAGCCTTTGGTCTGATCGGCCAACAAACAGATACGTTAAACCTACATGCTGGCTTTCCGAATGCGAGTATGGCTTCTTAAAATACACAAAAAGTGGCACATTCAACTAATCTTATGGGATCTTTAAATGAAAAAAAGAGATAAGATATGAATTCAAAAAAATCAAGATTATGGACTAACGATTTTGTAGTCATTTTTGTTGAAAATTTTATAGCTGCTTTAAGTTTTTACTTATTAATGATAGTCATGTCTGGATATGCGATGAGTAAATTTAATTCATCCCCAAGTGAAGCGGGCTTTTCTGCCAGCATATTCATAATTGGCGGACTTATCGCACGTCTGTTTGTCGGAAAATGGATCGGACAAATCGGTCATAAGAAGATCCTTTACGCGGGGGTTATTTTAAGCTTAATTATGACGCTATTATATTTTAGGGTTAATAATATTTTTCTTCTGTTTACTGTCCGCTTTCTTCATGGCATGGGATTTGGCATTACTACTACAGCAACGGCTACAATCGTTGCAAATATTATTCCTATGGAGAGGAAGGGTGAAGGGATTGCTTATTTCGGATTAAGTCAGATACTCGCAACCGCTATCGGCCCCTTTTTAGGTATGTTCATTAGCCAGTACGGCAGTTTCGTCATGATTTTTGCTACCTGTGCAATTGCCTCATCAATCAGCCTTGTCATTTTGCCGTTTTTATCATCCTTACATAAAATGGAATTAACAAAAGAACAGCTGGAGAAAATGAAGGGATTCAAATTTAACAACTTCTTTGAACCCAGGGTAATTCCAATTTCAGTCGTTTGTATGTTTATTTTCAGCTGTTATTCGAGTGTTGTGTCCTTCCTTGAAGTGTACTCCAAGGAAATTCATCTCGTAGATGAAGCCAGTTTCTTTTTCATAGTATATGCCGCAGTAATTTTAGTTTCGAGGCCGATTATTGGTCGACTGTTTGACTCCAAAGGTGAAAATACAATCATGTACCCGGCAATTCTGATATTTACGGCTGGAATGATACTGTTTAGCCAAACTCATCACGGTTATACACTTTTGTTAGCCGCAGCTTTGATAGGGCTTGGATTTGGAGCTATACAGTCCAGTACTCAAGCGATTTCTGTAAAAATAACTCCGCAACATCGTATGGGGTTGGCGAATTCAACCTATTTTGCGTTTTCAGATATAGGAATGGGAATTGGGCCTTTGATGGTTGGATTTATTATTCCTTTTACCGGTTATAGAGGAATATACATGCTCATGGCAGTTTTTGCGGCGGTGTGCCTGCTATTGTATTATCTATTATATGGGAAAAAAGCTATGCGCAGCAAAGGTGTTAGGCATTTCTAAATAGTGTCCATGCGTCTTCGGTTAAGTGAGGAAACGTGACAAATTGCGTCAATTTCCTCAACATTTATCAAATATTTTGCATATTATGAGCTGGAACAGGGTATCAATTTCATGTTAATAGGCTAAAATTTAAGGCCGGCTTCTAATGCAAAATCAATAGCTTTCAGGCAAAAAAATTCCTTAACCGATGACCAATGAAATAGTGTCTGAAAAAAGATATAAATCTAAAAATCTACGATTGTAATCTCAAATTAGTTTCATCCGTTATTACTTCTTAACTAACTTATTCCAAAGCGAACTTCCCGGTGTTATAAAATGGAAGATAAAATCATGGTAGATCCAAGAGAAATCCTCGGTTCAATCGCCATCATCTACCGAAGCCATCTAGCATGTATGGCAAAAGAACTCGAAGCCTACAAGATAGGAAGCGGACAATTTGATTTTTTAATGGTTTTATACCGCAAGGATGGCATCTCTCAGGAAACCATTGCAAAAACCCTTAAAGTTAGCAAAGCAACAAGTACAAGAGCTATCAAGAACCTGGAAAAAGAAGGTTATGTGTACAGACAAAGAGATGAAAATGACCTTCGGGCTTACAGGGTTTACCTGACTGAAAAAGGAAAGGAAGTAAGAAAGGTGATTCTGGAAAAATTGGTTTTTTTTGTCGATGCGCTCCTTTCGGATTTCACACCTGAAGAAAGAGAACTTCTCAGGCGGTTGATTCGTAAGGCCTCACTTAAATTTCATGAATCGGAATTCAAGCCCCTTATTTTTGACAGGCTGATCGATGAATAAGCGCGATAAGAAGTTAGTGGATTTGTTCTATTGTCGTCGACTATCTGTTATAGCAAGGAGTATCTAATCTTTAGACCTGCTCCAAGCTGTACCTCTTGTTATCTTAAAATAGGTCTTTGTAAGTACTGATAGATATGAAAATGCAGATTAACGGAAAAGCTGTGGACGCATGCAGCGGTGAATTTTTTGATATCATAAACCCTGCAACAGGTGAACTTATTGATCGGGTTCCAAAAGGCACGGAAGATGATGCGGCAATAGCCGTTGAATCGGCATCGTCAGCTTTTAATGGCTGGGCTTCTACATCTCCGCAGCAAAGAGCCAGGATTCTTTACAGGGCTGCGGAAATTGTAAGACAGAGAAAGGATGAACTTGCCGTCCTGCTTACCCGAGAACAGGGAAAACCTCTCGCCGAATCTAAAAACGAGATCGAAGGTTTTGCACATGTCCTTGAGTATTATTGCGGGCTTGCAAGCAGTTTTCACGGAGATTTTGTTCCGGTCCCTCAAAATGGATACGCTTTTACTGTAAAGAAGCCTCTGGGAGTCTGTACAGCCATAATTCCCTGGAATATGCCTGCGCTTATTATGGCATGGAAAATAGGCCCTGCCTTGATCTCAGGAAATACGCTTGTCCTGAAACCTGCAAGCAATACTCCTCTTACTAACCTTACCCTGGCTTCTATTCTCAACGAGGCAGGGCTTCCGCCAGGTGTGTTCAATATCGTTACGGGCCCTGGTGAGGTTGTGGGAGAAAGCCTGGTTAAGAGCCCGAAGGTTAAAAAAATCTCCTTTACCGGAGAAGTGAGAACCGGGAAACGTATAGCTGAGCTTGCAGCAGGCGGGATGAAAAGAGTAACCCTTGAGCTTGGAGGGAGTGATCCAATGCTGGTCTGTGATGATGCTAACCTGGAGGCTGCAGTCGCAGGGGCTCTCAGGGGAAGATTTTACAATTGCGGACAGGCCTGTACTGCTGTAAAGAGGCTTTTTGTTTTTGAATCCGTAGCTGAAGGGTTCATAAAAAAGCTTGAAACAGGCATCCGGAACTTAAGGGTTGGAAACGGGCTGCAAGAAAACATCGATCTGGGGCCCCTTAACAACCGCAGGCAGTGGGAATATATAAAAGAGCTTATCGCAGACGTCGAAGAAAAGGATGAAGGCAGAATAGTTACAGGAGGCAGAGTTCCAGAGGGAAGCTCCTGTTGTAGTAAAGGATATTTTTTCGAGCCCACACTTGTTGTAGATGTGGCCAGAGAATCCAGGCTTCTGAATGAAGAAGTATTCGGTCCGGTCCTACCTGTAGTCCGAGTAAAAGACCTTGATGAAGCAATTGAAGAAGCCAATAATACTTGCTATGGGCTTGGTGCCTCTATCTGGACAAAAAACCTTGATAGGGCCCGTGCAGGATGCGAACAGTTGAATGCAGGAACTATATGGCTTAATCAGCATCTTAAGGTTGCTCCTGAAGTTCCTTTCGGGGGTACCAGGGAGAGCGGTATTGGACGAGAAAACGGATCTGATGCTCTTTCTGAATATCTTGATCTGAAATCAGTAATGCTAAAAATCTAAAACAGTAATGCTAAAAATCTAAAACAGTAATGTTAAAATCTAAGGTATTGTTAACTAATTATAGCTATCTCTTTATTTCTATGTTTCATCAATAGAAGAACAGAGTACTTTAGCATTTCAAGACTCTTAGTATAACATTTTGTCTTTCGTCTCAACCTTGCCAGAAAGTGCCTCAATATGCTGTTATATCCTTCAACTGTATACGTTTCGGCTTTGGATTGAGTATGAATATTTTCTGGAAGAAACTCTGCATATGCTCTCCAGTGGTCTGTCATCACTTCTCCAATCTCTTTCTGCTTTAATTTTTCCCATATTAGTTGTCCAGTTTCCGTTCCTCTGCTACCAAAAGAGCAGTTGACGAATTTTTTCCCAACTCTATCAACAGCAATCCAGATCCAGCAATATTTTTTTTGTTACCGATGTAAGTGTGCATCTCATCCATTTCAACAATAGATATCTCATTTTCGCTTTTTAGGTCCTCCAACTCCTGACCAAATTTCTTTATCCATTTTTGGACAGAAACATGACTTACTCCTAAAAATCGTCCTATTGAGCGAAATCCTAATCCTTCAAGATAGAGTTGCAAAGCCTGTCTCTTAACAGAAGAGGAGCTAGCAGTTGATTTTAACTCTACTGTATAGTTATAGCCACAATCATGGCATTTGTAGCGTTGACGTCCACAAACTATACCATTCTTTTTGTGAGTGGAACTATTACACCTTGGGCAGTTCATAAAGAAATATAGGTTCTCATAACATATAACTATAGTTAATTACCAAAGCCAAATCTAAAATAGTAATGTTAAAATCTAAAATAGTAATGTTAAAATCTAAAATAGTAATGTTAAAATCTAAAATAGTAATGTTAAAATCTAAAATAGTAATGTTAAAATCTAAAATAGTAATGTTAAAATCTAAAATAGTATGCTAAAAACTTGATGTACTCAGTAAAAAAGGCTTCGAGAAAGCCATGACTTTCAAGACTGATAAAATAAAGATTTTTCGATGAGCCAGTTAACGTGAAGCTCATCGGACCTTTTTCTGTAAAACCGTATCAATAAGTTAAAAAACTTACCTAATCATAAAATTTATTTTTTCTGGTATTTAGGCAGAAGCTGCATAAATTCGGAAGCTTCCATAACCGGCACGCTGTCAATTACGCAGATATCCGACCAGGGCAGGTTGAAAGCTCCGTAAGCTTCGGCACTTTCGGCTTCGTAAAGGATGTAATAG
>Ga0268263_1000868_pt1 | contig 34279 bp, 29 predicted proteins | sample Biomet5_FD_190358 | JGI IMG/M metagenome (GOLD analysis project Ga0268263, IMG submission 190358) | Microbial communities from bioreactor (seeded with sewage sludge) at LBNL, California, USA - Biofuel metagenome 5 (SPAdes) (version 4) | ecosystem: Engineered > Bioreactor > Anaerobic >... | reverse complement strand
CTTAGCCAATAAGGAGACGCTAGTGGCCGGAGGCAGCCTGGTAACGGCCGCCGCTAAACGCCATAAGGTATCCATCCTGCCCATCGACTCTGAACATTCTGCCATCTGGCAGTGTATGCGCGGCGGTCGACGTAAAGAGGTACGCCGTTTGATCATCACCGCCAGCGGCGGCGCCCTGCGCCAACTGACGCGCGACCAGCTGCCTCATGTCACCGTGCAGCAGGCCCTCTGCCACCCGACGTGGTCCATGGGCGCCAAGATCACCATCGACTGCGCCACCATGATGAACAAGGGCTTCGAGGTCATCGAGGCTCATTGGCTGTTCGGCTTGGGTTACGACCGCATCGACGTCGTGCTTCATCCGCAGTCGATCATCCATTCGATGGTCGAGTTCGATGATCATGCTGTGTTAGCCCAGATGGGTGTTAGCGACATGCGCATCCCCATACAGTACGCCCTGTCATATCCCCAGCGCTGGCCGGACGATACCGCCAGTCTCGACCTGACCGCCATCGGGACCCTTGCTTTCTCAGCCATGGACATGGTAAGATACCCGCTGCTGAAGCTTGCTTATGACGTCGGCCGCAAAGGCGGCAACCTGCCTGCGGTGATGAACGGAGCCAACGAGACCGCCGTCCGTCTGTTCCTCGACGGTAATATCGGCCTATTGGATATTGAGAAGGCCATCTTCGCAGCTGTCGACCAAGCCGGCTTTATCGAACATCCTGACCTGGCGGACATCATCGCCGCCGATGGCTGGGCCCATGAATTCGTCATGAACGGGTGCTGGAAGCGAACGGAGACAATAAAATGACAATCGTCTATTTCATCATCATGCTCGGTATCATCATCATTATCCATGAGCTAGGCCATATGCTGTTCGCCAAGCTTTTCAACGTGTACGTCAAGGAGTTCGCCATCGGTTTCGGCCCGCGTCTTTGGTCCCATAGGACCAAGGAGACGGTCTATTCAATTCGGGCCATCCCCCTGGGCGGGTTCACAGCCATGGCCGACGAGATGGATGACCATATCGAGGATCAGTCTGAAAAAGATGACAGTTCATTGCCACCTGACCTGCCGAAGGAGCGCACTTTCAACGGTGTCAAGCCATGGAAGCGTATCATCATCATGCTGGCAGGGCCGCTGTTCAACATACTGTTGGCCAGCGTGGTGTTCATCGCCATCATCACGGTCAATGGCGGAATCAGCGAAGCGCCCAAGCCTGTCATCGCCTCCGTCGTCGACGGCATGCCTGCCGCCCAGGCCGGCATGCAGGCCGGTGACCTGATCGTAAAGGTCACATACAGCGATGGCAGTTCAATAAAGCCTGACACGTTCAGCGATATCGTCCAATACACAGAGCTATACCATGATGCGGCCATCTACACAGTGCAGCGCGGCGCACAGACGTTGGAATTTACCATTACACCGCAATACGACACGGAAACCACCCGTTATATGATTGGCGTCACCAGCGGCGACTACACCTTTAAATCGATGAACTTCCTGCAAGCTGTCCCGGCCGGCATTGGACTGTGCTGGGAGGTGACGCTGCTGACGCTGAAGGCTTTGGCCAACCTCTTCAAAGGCATCGGCCTGGATTCACTAAGTGGGACCATCGGTATCTACAAGTCGACTGAACAGGCCGTATCCTACGGTTTCATGACCTATCTATCGCTCATTGGCTCGCTGTCAGTCAACTTAGCGCTGATGAACCTGCTGCCGATCCCCTTATTCGATGGCGGCCGTATCCTTATAACCATTATCGAGACCATCATCGGACATCGACTCAGCATAAAGACCCAGAATATCCTCATGTACGGATCCTTGGTTCTGCTTTTCGGACTGCTGATTATCGTGACATATAAGGACATCGTCAAGTATTTTCTCTGATTAACACTTGAACCGGGCAATTGATACACCGCTATTTTTCATCAACCCGCAAAAAAAGCCACAGTGTGGCTTTTTTCTTCAATCAATGCTTGTTCTTTCTGTCCTCAATCTTGATGCGTCGCTGTTCGGCCGCCTGGGCTTTTTTCTCTGAGGCCTGCTGACGCTTCTCAACCAGTGCCTCCTGTTTGGCCTGACGTTCATCCTGCTGGGCTTGGGCAGCCGCCTGCTGTTTCTGCAGTTCATGCTGATGCCTGTCATGCTCCTCCTGCTCCAAGACACGATAGGCGACCTTGCCTACCAAGGTCTTGGGCAGTTCTTCGCGGAACTCGACCTCTCTTGGCATTGCATACTTCGAGATGTGCTTGGAGCAGTATTCAAGGATTTCTTCTCTAACGGCGTCGTCAGGAACGATTCCGCTCTTCAGAACGATAAAGGCTTTGACATGCTGGATGCGATAAGGATCGTCCACGCCGATGACGCAGCTTAGCAGGACCTTCGGATGGCCGTCGATGATGTTTTCAATCTGCGAAGGATACACATTGTAGCCGGATACGACAATCATCCGTTTGATCCGCTGCTTGAAATAGACGAAGCCATCGTCATCCATCGACCCGAGGTCGCCGGTATGCAGCCAATAGCGGCCGTCGGCATGTTTCAACAGGGTCTGGGACGTCTCTTCTTTGTTGTCGAGATAGCCCAGCATGACGGTCGGACCGGTCAGGCAGATTTCGCCTTCCTGACCGTTCTTGACGGTCTCGGTGGTACCAGGTTTGGTGATGCAATAGAAGGTGTCAGGGTAGGGGAGACCTATTGAACCGGGACGGTAGTCATCCTTAGGGGTCAGGCAGCTGGCCGTGACGCATTCCGTTGTACCGTATCCTTCCCGGACCTGGATGGTGGCATGATGCTTCTTCAAGAAATCGTCGACTTTCCTCTTCAACTCAATCGACAGCGAGTCGCCGCCGGAGAACATGCCCATAAGGAATGACAGGTCCGCGTTCTCCAAGCCCTTGGTGCGCAGCAGCGCCTCATATAGCGTCGGGACGCCGGCGATGTAGCTTGGGCGGTAGTGCTTCAGGTCCTTGGCATAGTTCTTTACTGAAAAACGCGGAATCAGGATGCAGTTGACGCCATGGCTTATGCAGGTGTGGATACCGATGCCAAGGCCGAAGCCATGAAAGACGGGCATGACAGCCAGCATCCTCATCCCTGGTCCCAGATAAGTCTCCATGGCCTTCTCGGACTGCAGCGACAGGGCATTGAAGTTGAGATCTGACAACATAATTCCTTTGGTCGTGCCGGTCGTGCCGCCAGAGTAGAGGATGACGGAAACACGATCAATCTTGAAGGGGGCCTCGGGCACGGGCTTGGGGAACTTGCGACCCATCTCGAGCATGTCCTTCCAGTTGATGGTATAGAACTCCCGATGCTGCATCCCGTAATGACGCAAGTTCTGCATCCGCAGAGCCAGCGCCAGCGGGGCTGAAAGCTCGTCAGCGATGCGCGCGCGAATGATTATCACGGTGTGATCGCAGTCGCTGCGAGCCGCCACGACCTTGTCATAGAACTGGTCAAGGGTTAGGATGGCCTTGGAATGGGAGCAGTTGAGATAGAAGGTTATCTCTCCCTGGGCCGACAGGGGATGGATCATGTTGGCTACTGCTCCCATGCGGTCGAGAGCATAGAATGTGTCGATGGCCTGCGGAGAGTTTGGCATGCAGACGGTCACGGCATCGCCGGGCTGGATGCCGATGGAAGCTAAGGCGCGGGATGTTAGGTCGATACGTTTGATGAAGGTCTCATAGGTTGTCTTTCGGCCCATGAATTCATAGGCGATGCTCTGTGGGTTGTTAACAGCTACTTCTTTGACCATCTGATACATCGTCTGCTTTTTATATTGCAGTTCATGTTTCTCTTCAAAAAAGTTGGCCCAGCGTTGGTCGAAATCATTATTTTTACTCTGTTTGCTGTCTGACATCTTTTCCTCCTCTTGTGCCTACAGAAAGGATTATACAATCATTACTGCCTGATGTCATGACGATTCCGTCTTCCAATGTACGGTTAGCGCATCTTAACGCCTTGATGTGGTGCTAAAATCAGGTCATGACAAAGTTATTGATAGATAAATTCATGAAAAAAGGCGATCATGCCAAGGCTGGACTGCTATCCAGCATCGTCGATCTTATATGCGATATCGCTCTTTTCGTCAGCAAGTTCATCCTTGGCTTGGTCAGTCATTCCGTGGCCATTTCGACTGACGCTTTCAACAACCTTTCGGACTGCGCATCATGTCTGTTCGCCCTGTTCGGGTACCGTCTGTCAGCCAAACCGGCCGATGCCGGACATCCTTTCGGCCATGGACGGCTGGAATACCTCATCAGCCAGCTCATCGCCGTCCTGATCGTACTGGTAAGCCTGGAATTATTTAAGACTTCCTACCAGCGTATCATCGATCCCCAGCCCATCATCTTTTCATGGTGGGTAATCGCCGGCCTGGTCGTCTCTATCGGCGTGAAGGTGTGGATGGGGCGTTTCAACGCACAGCTGAACAAAGAAAGCGGCTCATCCATCCTAGTAGCCGTCAGCCGTGACAGCTACTCTGATGCCGCTGCCACTTCCGTGACGCTTTTTTCATACGTAATCGCCCCATTTATTAGCTTTCCGCTTGATGCCATCGTCGGCCTGGCGGTCAGCATCCTGATTTTCATCGGTGCACTGCGTATCTTCGGCGACACGATCTCGCAGCTGCTTGGCCAGCCGTGTTCCGAACAGGAATACCAGAGAATATTGGATATCATAGCCAACACGGACGGCATCCTGGGCGTACATGACCTGTTGGTCCATAACTATGGTCCGATGCGTCAGATTGCCAGCGCCCATGTCGAGGTGGATGGATATCAGACCGTCAGCCAGGCACACGCCATCGTCGATAGGCTCGAACGCAGGCTGCTGCGGGAAACCGGGGTCGACATCGTGCTCCATATGGATCCGGTCGAACCTAACGACCTTCGCACGGTCGCAGCCAAAGAGCAATTGACGGCTGCCTTATCGAAGATAGACAGCCGGCTTTCCTTCCATGATTTCCGTATCATCGCGCATCATCACCCGGTATGGTGTTTTGATCTTGTCGTGCCTTATGACATGAAGATAGACGAGAATGAGCTCAGACAGAAACTGACCGACGCCTTGGCCGTAAGTCAAGGCGCATTAAGGCTTGATATCCGCTTCGACAGGAATTTTATGGGTTGATATGTAATTTCTCTCGGTTATTGAGTATAATTAACGGGTGAAATGAGGTCGTGTCATGTTTTTAAAGCGCATTGAAATGCAAGGATTCAAATCATTCGCTGATCATACGGTCATCGAATTCGAATCAAATTTCACGGGAATCGTGGGTCCCAATGGCTGTGGCAAGAGCAACATAACCGACGCAATACGTTGGGTTTTGGGCGAACAGTCGCCTAAAAACATGCGTGGGACGGCCATGACGGACGTTATCTTCTCCGGTTCCGAGGGCAAAAGGGCTGTCAACATGGCCGAGGTATCGCTGGTCTTCGACAATTCCAAGCACAGCCTCAACTCAGATTATGCTGAGGTGGAAGTCACCCGCCGGCTGTACCGAAACAGTGGGGAAGGCGAATATCTGCTCAATAAGCAGCCATGCCGCCTGAAAGACATTATCGACTTGACCTTGGACACCGGACTGGGCAAGGATTCGCTCTCCGTCATCTCCCAAGGCAACATATCGGCCTTCGCCGAGGCCAAGCCCCTTGAACGCCGGGCCCTGTTCGAGGAAGCGGCCGGCGTCGCTAAATACAAGAAACGCAAGATTGAGTCGCTCAGCAAGCTTGATCGCACTCAGCAGAACATCGACAGGATGATGGATGTGGTAGGGGAGCTGGAAAAGCAGGTCAATCCTCTCAAGCGGCAGGCCACCAAGGCCATGGCTTATAAGGAAAAGAAAGAACGCCTCAACAAGATCGAGATTGCGGTGCTGGTCAACGACATCAACAACTACACCCATGACATCGAAACGCTGGATCAGCAGCTTTTTGACAGTGATTACAAAGAGACTACCGCTCAGGCGTCGATCCAGATCGTCGACACCGAGATCGAACAGTTGCGGCTGGAGACCAAGAAATTGGATGCCGACATACAGAAGGAGCAGGAAGCGCTGCTCAAGGTCATCAATGAGATACAGGTCCTAGAAAAGCGCAAGGTCGAGGTCGACGAGAAGAGCAAATACATCGTGGCTTCGACGGGTGACGACCAGGCCAAGCTGGCCGAAGTAGAAAAGCTGTATGAAGGCGCCAAGGCCGAATATGACGACCGCCAGCAGCGTTACGACAAGCTGGCGGCCGATATTGAGCTTGCCGCTCAGCAGCAGGAGCAGATTGAAATCGACCTGGCCGCCAAGAACAGCCAGCTTGATGACGCCAACAACCGCTATAACCATCTCAACAACCGTCGCATGGTGCTGGAAGCACAGATCAAGGCACCGTTCCAGAACCAGATTGGCGTCAAAAGCGTTATGGACGCCAAAGGGGCTCTGCCGGGTGTCATGGACGTCGTCTCCAACTGCTTCAAGCCTGACGAAGGATACCAGCTGGCCGTCTCCGTCGGTCTGGGGGCCGCCGTCTATCATGTCATAACCAGTGATGAGGCAGCGGCGCGCCGGGCCATCACATTCCTCAAGAACAACCACGGGGGCCGTGCCACCTTCCTGCCCATGACGGTGATGCAGCCGCATTACGTCAACAAGGATCACTTGTTCGTCGCTGAGCACACCGATGGATTCCTGGGCTTGGCCAGCGATTTCGTTGACTGCGAAGAAAAGTACGATGGCATCCTGCTGTCACTTCTGGGCAACGTTCTGGTCTGCAAGGATCTGACCGCTGCCAACGAGCTTTCGAACCGTCTTAACCGCCAATACAAGATTGTCACCTTGGAAGGCGATGTCGTTCACCGCGGCGGTTCAATGACTGGCGGCTTCTCACGCGCCACCGAGTCGCCACTGACCATCCAACATGAATATGACCAGCTCGAGGCTACCGTGGCCAAGGCCAAACAGGAATCCGATGCCATCTACTCCGAGTACAGCAAGATGAGCCATCAGAAGGACGTCCTGGAGGATTCACTGGTACAGAAACGCATCCAGCTGGCTCAATTGGAACAGGTGCTGGCCATCAAGCGCAGCAAGTATGATTCGCTCAAGGAGCAGTTCGAGTCGCTGCATCCCGATGAGGATCTCAGAAAGACGTCGGCTGACCAGCTGACAAGCGATCTGAACTCCAGTTATGCCAAACGAGATGAGCTGACCAATGACATCGCCGCCAAACGCAGCCGCCATGTCAAAGCCAATGGCGAGCTGGCGCGCAAGGAGCAGCAACAGCGTCAGAAACGTGCCGAACTATCCGATCTTACTGCCGCCCGCAACACCGCCACCATCGACAAGACGAGGCTGACCACTCTGCGCGACACGCACATCGAGCGTCTGACACATGATTATCAGATGACATTCGAGCACGCCAGCCAGCTGCCTTTCGACGGTGACCTGGATGAGGCAAAGAATGAAGTCAACCAGCTGCGGGCCGAGATCAGCGAGCTTGGCAACATCAACATGGAAGCCCCGGAACAGTTCGCGGAGGTCAACGAGAGATATGAGTTCCTCGTCAAGCAGCTGACTGATCTGAAGGAGAGCCGTGAACGGCTGCTGCAGGCCATCAACGAGATGGACGACGTCATGTCCACGCAGTTCAAGGACATGTTCGACAAAATCAACGCCAACATGGGCGACGTCTTCACCGTTCTGTTCGGTGGAGGCCGCGCCAAGCTCATCCTGGAGGATCCCAACGACATACTTAACACCGGCATCGACATCGATATCCAGCCCCCTGGAAAGAACATCCAGAATATCAGGCTGTTCTCCGGAGGCGAGAAGTCTCTTATCGCCATCTGCGTGCTGTTCTCCATCCTCAAGGCCCGCCCGATCCCTCTGTGCATCTTCGATGAGGTCGAGGCCTCGTTGGACCAGGGCAACGTCGATCGTTTCGCCCGATTCATCCATCAGTTCGCCGGCGATTCGCAGTTCATCGTCATCACGCACCGTCCGGGCACGATGACCGAATGCGACGTCCTGTACGGCATCACGATGCCGACCAAAGGCGTCAGCAAGCTTATCAAGGTCAAGCTCAAAGAGGCCCTGGGCTTCGCCGAGGAGGTAAAGGACGATGGGACTGTTCCGACGCAGCAGTAAACGCGACCGCATAAATGACTATCTTGACGGCTATACCCATACCAGCCGCGGCTTCGGTTCGCATCTGACCGAGCTGGCAAACCAGCAGGGACCGTTTGACGCCGCGGCCCAGGAGGACATGATGGCCGTCCTCATCCAGGCCGACGTTGGCGTCCCGGCCGCCCAAAAACTCATCGACGCCGTCATCAAGGATTATGACGATCATGCCTTAACCACCACCAGCCAGGCCGTCGACTGTCTGCTATATGAGATCGACCAGCTGTATGACCAGGACCACATCCCGATGCTTAGGCTTGATCCTCAGGCCATCAACGTCATCCTGATGGTCGGTGTCAATGGCTCCGGCAAGACAACCACGATCGCCAAGCTGGCCACATATTTCCGCAAGCAGGGGATGACCGTCGGGGCCATCGCCGCCGACACCTTCCGTGCCGGTGCCGTGATGCAACTGGAGGAATGGTGTCGCCGCCTGTCCATACCATGCGTCTCCGGTAAGCCTCAGGCCGATCCGTCCAGCGTATTGGTCGATGGCTGCCGTCATTTCAAGGATGTACCGGTACAGGTCGTGTTGGCTGACACCGCCGGCCGACTGCAGAACAAAGCCAACCTTATGAATGAGCTGGCCAAGATGACCAAGGTCATCGGCCGTGAGATCCAAGGCGCACCCCAGCAGACGTGGCTTGTTGTAGACGCTACTACCGGTCAAAACGGGCTGTCACAGGCGGCCCAGTTCATCGCCACCAGCCAAGTCACAGGGGTCATCCTGACCAAGATGGATGGCACGGCCCGCGGCGGCATCGTGCTGGCCATCCGCGACCAATACAATCTGGCCGTGCGGTTCATGACTGTCGGCGAAGGGCCCGACGATCTGGTGCCCTTCGACATCAACGACTACATGAACACGCTGATCGGATCCTGACGATGATCGATCAACGTGAGAAAGTCAACGAGCTGGTCTCGTTCTATGGACCGCTCCTGACAGCAAAGCAGCTGCGCATACTGACATGGTATTATGGTGAGGACCTATCGCTGTCGGAGATCGCCTGTAACCTGGCCATCTCACGCAGCGCCGTCAGTGATGCGCTGGCTACCGCCCGTAAGGCCCTGGACGATTATGAGGCCAAGCTCCATCTGCATCGCGATTACGTCTTCCGTGAACGTATGTACCAGAAGCTGCGGTCGCTGAACGACCAACGTGTGACACCGATAGTGGATAAACTTATCGATAAAGAGGAGGAATCATCATGAGCAAGGTTATGGCCGTCAATGCAGGCAGTTCGTCGCTGAAGTTCAAGCTTTTCCAGATGCCGCAGGAACAGGTGCTTACCGAAGGCAACTTCGAACGCATCGGCATGAATGAAGGTATCTTCACCATCAAGGTCAACGGCGAGAAAATCGTCCAGCATCGGCCCATCAAGGACCACAAAGAAGCTGTTGACCTGCTGCTGAAGGCCTTGGTCGAGAAGCACGTCGTCGAGCACCTCGATGAAATCGATGCTATCGGTCACCGCGTCCTGCACGGCGGAGAGAAGTACAAAGAATCTACCATCTGCACCCCTGAGGTCGCCCAGGACATCCTCAATATGAAGGACATGGGCCCGCTGCACATGGTACCCAATTACACCGGCTACCGTGCCTTCGCCGACGCTCTGCCCAACGTCAAGCATGTCACCGTGTATGACACAGCTTTCCATCAGACGATGCCAGAGGAAGTCTATCTCTATCCAATCCCTTATGAATATTATGAGAAGTACAAGGCCCGCCGTTACGGTTTCCATGGTACCTCTCATCAATACGTCATGCGTACCTATGCGCAACTGGTCGGCAAGAAGGAGACCGATGTCAATGTCATCTCCTGCCACCTTGGCAATGGGGCCTCGCTGTGTGCCATCAAGCAGGGCAAGTGTGTCAATACTTCGATGGGCTTCACGCCTCTGGCCGGTATCATGATGGGAGCCCGCTCCGGTGACGTCGATCCCTCACTCATTCCATATCTGATGGATAAGACCGGCAAGAGCGCCGCCGAACTGATCAACGAGTTTAACCGCAAGAGCGGCATGCTTGGCATCTCCGGCATCTCGTCTGACGCCCGTGATGTCGACAAAGCCTTCCGGGAAGGCGATCCCAAAGCAATTCTGGCCCGCAAGATGTACGCTCAGCGTGTCATGTGGTTCATCGGCTCATATTTCGTCCAGTTGGGACATGTCGATGCCATCATCTTCACCGCCGGACTGGGGGAGAACGATGCCAGCGTCCGTGCCGAGGCATGTGACCTTCTGACGGAAGCCCTGGGTGTTAAAATCGACCACGAGCTGAACAAGACGATCCACGGCAAGACGGCGCGCATCTCCACGCCGGACTCCAAGATCGACGTCTGGGTGATCCCGACCAATGAGGAACTGGTCATCGCCCGCGACACCGTCCGGCTGCTTAACCTGCATTGATCGCCGCCGAAACAGGCAGGCCCACGCTAGGGTCTGCCTTTTTTCCAGGTTGCAGGTATGGTAGAATCATATTAAAGGTGGTCACATGAACAGCGAACAGATCGTCAGGTTGATCGAGAAAAATGATTCCATCGTCATCTTCAGGCATGTAAAGCCCGATTATGACGCCATCGGCAGCCAACTTGGCATGGCGGAGATCATCAGGAAAAACTGGCCTTCCAAGAAAGTCTTTTGTGCTGGAACAGAGGATCTGCCTGCCGATGGTCTCGTCAGTCCCATGGATAAGCTCGATGATAAACAGATCTCATGCTCCCTGGCTGTCATCTTGGACGTCTCCAACCGTGCCCGTGTCGACGATCAGCGCTATGCTATGGCCGCCGACAGTTTGCGGATTGACCATCATCCCTTCACCGAAAAGGTCGCTGCCCATGAAGCAATCGACACCTCGTCGACTTCGACCTGCCAACTGATCGCGGAATGGGCCTGTCGTCAGGATCTCAAGATGGACCGACACGCCGCCGAGCTGCTTTATGCCGGCATAAACAATGATACCGTTAAGCTAGCCATCGCCAAGGTCGACGCCAGGGCGTTTGAATGCTGCGCATATCTGGCGGGCTTCGGCATCGACATCGTCAAGGTAAACCGTGCCATGTATGACCTTAGCCCTGAAGCATTCTCATTCGTCCATTGGCTGGGCGGCCAAGTCATGTTCAAGGGAGCTCTGGCTTATGCCCAAGTAAGTCTTGATGACCTGGCCCGTTTCCACATCGATGCCAACCAGGCCAAGGAACAGGTCACCGTCATGAACTACATCCGCGGGATTCAGGTCTGGGCGCTGTTCCAGCAGATTGGATCGGATGATTTTTCCGCCTCGCTGCGCAGCAGTAGCAAGCCGATCGTCGACATAGCACGTGCTTTTGAAGGCGGGGGTCATCCGCTGGCCTGCGGGATTCCGCATCTCACGTCCTTGCAGGTCCGACAGGTCGTGGAGCGGCTGGCGGCCATCGCCGGAGACGACCGATGACCACGCTGCTATACAATCGCAGCTGCGGCTCTCTTCTGCAGAGCAGCCTGCGTATCGGTCAGTTGGTGTCCTTCGCGCAGGAACACGGCTATCATGACATCGCCCTGTGCGACCGCGGCGTCCTTTACGGGGCGATGGAGTTCTGGCATCTGGCACGTCAAGCCGGCATCCATCCCATATTCGGTCTGGAGGCCGACGTCGAGATAGAGCAGGGGCTCTATCCCTTTCTTCTGTTTGCCCGCACCGACCAAAGCTATCATCAGTTGATTCTTGTCTCCAGCCGACTGCAGACCAGCACGGAACCTGTCAGCCTTGAACAGTTGGTCGGAATGGCGCCAGACTGCATCATCGTCGTTCCAAACGAGAACGGATGGATAACACATCTGCTGGCTCTGAAGCAGACGGATCGTATCACCGCCTTTCTCTCGAACTGGCGCCATGACGGCTATTTCTATGTCGGTCTGGGCGGGAGCGACAGCCAGTTCAATCGTGACATCAATCCGGTGCTGACGGGGCTGTGCCAAGCCTGCGGCGTGCCGACAGTCGCGCTTGCGCCGGCCTTCTATCGCGATCCTGAAGACTTCGAGTCTTATAAGGCGCTGTTGGCCATACAAAAACAGGTGGCCTTGGATGACCCGCAGCTCAGCTACCGCTCCGCCAGCCATCTGCGGACTCCTGAACAGATGCAGGCCTTGTTCGACCCGCTAAGCCTTCAGTCTACCGATCGAATCGCCGGCGACTGCCAAGTCACAATGGATCTGCCTAAGGCGGCGCTGCCCCGTTTCACGACTCCGCAGGGAGTATCCAGCCGCAGCTATCTGTCGCAGTTATGCCATGCCGGTTTGGCCAAGCGGTTCGCCGGCCGTACTATTCCGCCTGTCTATCCAAAAAGGCTGGCATATGAGTTGTCCGTCATCGCGCAGATGCATTTCGATGACTATTTCTTGATTGTCTGGGACTTCATCCGCTTTTCACGTCAGAAGGGAATCAACACCGGCGTCGGCCGTGGTTCAGCCGCAGGTTCGCTGGTAGCCTACTGCCTGGGCATCACCCACATCGACCCCATTCGTTACGGACTTCTTTTCGAACGTTTCCTCAATCCTGAACGCATCTCGATGCCCGATATCGACACCGACTTCCCGGACGACCGCCGGCAGGAGGTCATCGATTATGTGACGGACAAGTACGGGCCGGACCATATCGCCCATATCGTCGCCTTCGCGACCTTGGCCGCCCGTCAGGTCCTCAAGGACACAGGAAAGGTGCTTGGTATTTCAGCCTCCAGCCTCGACATCATGACCAAGGCGATCCCCAATGAACCGAAGATAACGCTGCAACGCAGCTATGACGAGAACCCGCGGTTCCGCAAAGCTGTCGAGTCTTCGGCTGCCAACCGCCACCTCTATCAGCTGGCCTTGAAGCTAGAAGGGCTGCCTCATCACGTCTCTATGCATGCCGCCGGCCTGGTCATGAGCGACCGGGAGCTGACAGACAACGTCCCGCTTCTGCGCATCGATGCCCAGACTTGCGCCACACAGTATCCAATGGAGTATCTCGAGGAGCTAGGGCTCATCAAGATGGATTTCCTCGGTCTGCGCAACCTGACCATCATCGCTCAGATCGTCCAGGCTGTCAACCAGGTCCGCCAAACGCCTATCGACATCCTAAAGATTCCTCTGGATGACGCCAAGACATATGAGCTGATCTGCAGCGGCTGCACTACGGGGATCTTCCAGCTGGAATCGGAAGGCATGCGCAATCTCATCCGCAAACTCAATCCACGCTGCTTCGACGACATCGTCGTGACCATCGCTCTGTTCCGCCCAGGACCGATGGAGAACATTCCGGCTTATCTGGCGGCGCGCCAGAACCCGCAGTCCGTCGTCTATCCGCATCCCGACCTCAAGCCGATTCTGCAGAGCACATATGGCATCATGATCTATCAGGAGCAGATCATGCAGGTCGCCCAGTTGATGGCCGGCTTCAGTCTCGGAAAGGCTGACCTGCTGCGCAAGGCCGTCTCAAAGAAGCATGCCGACCAGCTGGCTGCCATGCACGACGAGTTCATCACCGGTGCTCTAGCCCGGGGCTATGACCGGCGCGTCGCTGTCACTGTCTTCGAGATGATCCTTAAGTTCACCAACTACGGCTTCAACAAGTCGCATTCCGTCGCATATGCCATGACGGCATATCAATTAGCCTATCTAAAGGCCAACTTTCCGCTTCCTTTCTATCAGGCGCTGCTCAACAGCGTCATCGGAAATGATGCCAAGACCGCTGAGTACATCACCGAGGCCCGACAGGCGGATATTACGATTCTAGGTCCCGACATCAACGCAAGCTTTTCCTTGTTCATTGCTGAAGATGGCCGGCTGCGCTATCCGTTGCTGTCACTCAAAGGCATCGGGCGTCTCGTTTCAGATCAGATCGTCGCCGAACGACAGGCCAACGGTGCCTATCCTGATTACCTGGCCGCCGTCGCAAGGATGGCCAACGTCGGTATCGGCCCTAAGGCACTGGAGATACTGATTCAGGCCGGCGTGCTGGACTCGCTGGGACTCAATCGTCCGACGATGCTGAAGGCTCTGCCCGAGGCTTTACGCTATGCCGAGCTCATTCGTATCGGAGTCGATGGCGGTCAGGCCAGTCTCGACTTCGGACTTGTCTCACCGCCGATCATTACGCCCCAGCCCGGCGACCCCGCCGAGGATCAGCGGGCTGAATTCGAAATCATCGGCATGTACCTCAAGGGTCATCCTGCCGCCAAACTGCGCAATGGTTTCCCTTCGGCTGTCAATTCCGCAATCGCTAAGAAGACGCGCGGCCGCTGCGAGGTTGTCGTCCAGGTCAAGCGGATCCGCGAGCACAGGACGGTGAAGGGCGATCTGATGTGCTTTGCCACCGGCTATGACGATATGGGCCAGTTGGACCTTGTCTTTATGCCCGACGCCTATCAGCGTTACGCCGACCAGCTGAAGAAAGATGCATTCGTTTACGCCCAGGGTACCATCGACGACCGCCAGTCGCTTAAGGTATCCGTCATGCGCCTGCTGACGCAGGGAAAGGAGGACGCGGGATGAAACGCATACTTATCGTCGATGACGAGGAAGGCATCCGTCAGGTCATACGCGAATATGGCCGTCTCAACGGCTACCAGGTCGATGAGGCCTCTGATGGTCAGCAGGCCGCCGACAAGGCTCTGACCATCGATTATGACTGCATCATCATGGATATCATGATGCCAAACCTCGACGGCTTCTCGGCCTGTAAGAAGATCAAGGAGCATGCCGACGTGCCAATCATCATGCTGACCGCCCGTCAGGAGGAATATGACAAGCTATATGGATTCGAGCTTGGCATCGATGATTATGTCGTCAAGCCGTTTTCACCCAAGGAGCTTATGGCTCGCGTCAAGGTGGTCATCGAAAGAAAACGTCATCCAATGGCCGTCAGTACGCTGGAGTATGACGGTCTGGTCATCAACATGTCAGCCCACAGCGTCACCCTTGATGGTCAAATGCTTCATCTTGCCAACAAGGAATATGACCTGCTGGCCTATATGATGCAGAACGCAAACCTTGCCCTGAGTCGGCCGACGCTGCTCGACAAGGTCTGGGGGATGGACTCTGAAGCCGACGAACGCGTCATCGACACTCATATGAAGATGCTGCGTCGCGACCTGGGTGATTGGGGTGCCCATATCGTAACCATCAGAGGGGTAGGGTATAAATTTGACCGTCAATAAGTCTAGGGGCAAGTTTTTCACAAGCCTGGGCTTCAAGTCCTGGCTTTACTTCATGCTCTTCGCGATGAGCATACTTTTGCTGCTGCAGATATTCCAGATCATCCTGCTGGAACCTTTCTACAAAGGGACGCTTCATAAGGACATCATGGGTGTGGCCGGCCAGATCTCCTCGATCTATTTCTCCGACGCCAGCACGGATGACAAGAACAATCTGCTCAACAACCTGACGACCCAGCATGATGCCTGCATCCTGATCTATGACACCACATCGACCACCGCCAAGGCATATGACGCCTTGGGGGAGGGGGGATGTGCCATATATAGCGGCGGCAACGTCAACCCGACATTCATCGACGAGATGGACAAGACGTCAAAGGACAGCATCTACGACGTCGGCAACTATCTTGAGCTGTCGACCCAGCAGGTCATGGTCTATGGAGAGAAAATGACGGTCAAGGATAAGACCTATTATGTAATCGTCAATTTCGCCCTGCAATCTATGGATGCTGTCATACGGACCACGCAATGGCAGCTGGCCTACATCATGTTCATCGTTCTGCTCCTGTCCTTCGTCATCTCGCTGCTTTTTTCGCGCATCCTGAGCCGTCCCATCGTAGGCATGACCAAGGAAGCGGCCAAGATGTCATATGGTGACTATGACGTCCATTTCAACCCCAGCGGTTTCAATGAGGTCGATGACCTTTCCGCGACGCTGACAACGGCGGCCGGCGCCATGGCCCGCCTCGACGAGACTTCCAAGGAGATGATCGCCAACGTCAGCCATGACATCAAGACACCGCTAACGATGATCAGAGCCTACGCGGAGATGGTCCGTGACATCTCGGGCTCCAATAAAAAGAAACGTACCGAGCATCTAAACATAATCATCCAGGAGACCGACCATCTCAACAGCCTGGTCACCGATATGCTCGAGCTTTCTCGTCTGCAGGCCCAGAAGTCAATTCTGAGCGTCGTACCTTTCGATATCGGTGCCGACATCGACAAGGCAGTCTCCGGTTTCAACAGCCTAGCCAGCGAGCAGGGGGCAATCATCGAGGTTTATTGCGAGCCTGAGCTGGTGGCCATCGGTGATGAGGCGAAGATCAGCGAGGTCCTTTACAATTACATCAGCAATGCCTTGAAGCATGTCGGCCGAGACAAGAAGATCATCATTAAGGCTTTCTTCAAGGGTAAAAACACCATCCGCGTCGAAGTCACCGATCATGGTCCTGGCATACGTCAGGAAGACATACCATATATCTGGGACCGTTATTACAAAAGCGACAAGAGTTATCAACGTGCTCAGCAGGGCACCGGGTTGGGCTTGGCCATCTGTAAAGCCGTCCTTGACGAACATAAATGCCCCTACGGCGTCGAGACACAGATAGGCAAGGGATCTACCTTCTATTTCGAGATACCGTCCGTACAGGTAAAATAAAGGTATTGGCGGCAATGCCTCCTATTATGAATCGGAAGGAGGATCCGCCACATATGATACAATTCCTTGTGACCGCCGCCACGACGCTGCTGATATACTACCTGGTCCGTCATGGCAAGATGCTGATAACCAGCTATTTCAAAAGATTCATCAGATGAAGAGGGGGGAATCAGCCCCTTTTTCACATATTGATAATCAAATGTTAGGCCCTGATAGTTACAATAGTTGATTGTCATGTTTTTTTCTGCTATAAGTATATAAATATAAAACGCTTTTATGAGATGGTGATATACAGACTACTGATGCAGTTTTCGTGATTATTATAAGCTTTCAACCAATTTGATTTCGGAGTCGTCCATAGTTCACGGAACCAAGAAACGCCTTGATACTTGCGAAAAGAACATTTTATTCTGTAGGGGTGGTAAATTTGACATTTTTATCTGAAAATGAATTAGTAAAAAACATCGATATTCACAGACGTTTATCGATTATTTCATCGATATTTACAATTTTGTCACTTATTACGTTTTCTATATTCATTCCTAGTTTTATTATGCTTTTTTTCCTCATTCCTTCTTTATCGGATAGAATTTTCGTTTTTTGGTCGTTTTTGTTTTCTGCCTTATCTACCGTTCCGTTAGTTGTAATATCACGATATTATAAGAAGGAAACAGCGAAATAAAATCATTATCCTTATGAAATCATTCTGCCACGTGAGTTTGATTTTGATGAAATCAAGCTCATTCTTTCACAACAAACTAAGCATTATAAATGCCGCAATTTTCAAAATGAATCAGCTTTTTTCTGCTTTATGAATAAAGCATTTAAAAATCGGATCATTTTGATAAACATGACTGATTTTGATAAGTTAAATTTTGATGCAATAAAGAAAAGAATTAATAAAAAAATAAACAAGGAATTTCATGTTCCACAATGGGGTTCATATACAGAATGTTATAAAATGATGCGTATTAATTTAATTTCAACAGATTTTATAAATGAACCATTATATACTTATCTATCTAGTAATGCAGAAGAATTATTAAGACGTAGTGAAGGGGTTATCAACTTGGCTATAGTTAAAAACCGTTTGATTGTTCCACCATTGTTCGGTGACGTCGATGATATTGATCGTTATAAAAAGACAATACAAATGCTTAAATCACTTTTAAGATGATTTTTATATCATTTTTTTCATAAATAAGCACCAGTTAGTCAATAATTAATTTGTGCCTTTATCTTCGCATAATGTATATTATGTTACTTATTGGGGCGTCGTCTCAATGGGTCACGCTGTAATGATTGGCTTTCTTGAAAAACCAGAAAAACAAGTATGCCCCGCCTGTCAAGGCGCCCATGTACAGAGGCGTGTTCACATACCATCCGAATTTCTTGCATATATCTTTGAAAACGATTATCGGAGAATCCGACGGGCCGACATAAAACATGTTGACGGCGCCGTTGGATACGTTTTTCATGGCCAAGTTCAATATGAACGCTATAATACAAAGGCCGACGAATACGCCAAAACACTCCTTGAACGGTATCCTGTCGATTCCGGAATTCCTGTTGAAAGCTATCATCATCCCGATGAATACCAAGGTCATGTGCCAGAAGAATGCGTGCAGGGTCAGCGTCCAGTATTCATGGATAAGCCCCGAGGGCTCTAGGAAGGCCACGAACCCGCCCATCAGATTATAGGAGACCATGAACGCATACATGCCACCTTTGACCTTCTCGTTGGTCACGAATGGTATTGCCAGGCATAGGTAGATTGGGACGCTGCATAGTTGGAACGGAAAGATCCACCATTGATAACTGCCGTGGCCGATGACGAAGTAATAGAATAGCTGCTTATACAGCTCGGAGAGCATCAGCAGGATGCCTACGATGAACAGAGCATGGTCCAGACGCTTTTGTGACATTTTTCTCAAACGCCAGGCAAGCAGAATTGAAACAAGGAATCCGACAATCGTGAAGCTCAGATGCTCGATTCCATAAGCCTTCCATGGGATCATCGGCCATGCTGTCTGATATATCCAGTTCATAGGTGTTTCCTCTGTCTCTCCAGGTCATCCTATCATGTCGGATTCAATGTAGATATTCAAGATACGACTGTCCATATTCAGGACGCGTGACATCGAAGTTGTCGGCAACTGTCATGCCGATGGAAGCGAAAGTCTTGGATATCGGCAGCTCCCCTGCCCCCTTGAGACCCTTGCCCCAGATAAGCAGCGGCACCATCTCGCGGGTATGATCGGTCCCTGTCCATGTCGGATCGTTTCCATGGTCGGCCGTCAACATCACCAGGTCATCATCGTTAAGTACAGCCATGAGTTTGCCAAGCTTCTCGTCGAAGATATCGATCTCCTTGCCGTAGCCTTCGGGATTGCGCCGGTGGCCCCATTTGGCGTCAAAATCGACCAGGTTGACGAAACACATGCCTTTGAAGTCGCGCTGTGCCTGCTGGATGGTTATATCCATGCCATCAGCGTTCGATTCCGAATGGAAGGCCTCGGTGATTCCATTGCCGTTGAATATATCGCGGATCTTTCCGACTGAGATGACCGTCAGGCCCTGCTGCTTCATGGCATCGAGCACCGTTGGACCATAGGGGTCGACGGCATAATCATGGCGGTTGGGGGTCCGTACGAAAGTCTCCGGGCTTTCTCCGATGAATGGCCTGGCGATGATGCGACCAACCTTGTATTCAGGCTTCATCGTGATGTCACGAGCTATCTCACAGCACCGATAAAGCTCCTGCAGGCCGAAATGCTGCTCATGCGCTGCGATCTGCAGGACCGAATCGGCGCTTGTATAGACAATCATCTTTCCGGTGGCGATATGCTCCATCCCCAGCTGCTTGAGGATCTCGGTACCGCTGGCTGCGCAATTGCCCAGATACCCATGACCGGTCTTGGCGACCAGCTCATCCATCAGTTCCTTGGGAAAGCCCGTATCGGTGAACGTCTTGAACGGGGTGTCGACCTTTAGGCCCATGATCTCCCAATGTCCTGTCAGGGTATCCTTGCCGACGCTGGCCTCCTCAAGATGAGTGTAATAACCATGGACATCGGCCACCGGAGCCACACCATGCAGTTGATGCAGGTTGGCGATGCCGATGGAAGCCATGTTGGGGATGTGCAGCTGATAATGCTCGCTGATGTGGCCGAAGGTGTCCGAGCCGGCATCGCCATACTTGGCGGCATCAGGCTCGGCGCCGATACCCAGTGAATCCATGACGATCAGGAATATCCTTTTGAACTTTTTCATTCTATCTCCTTTTTCTTGGCCCTTGGCAACAGGTCGTAAGCTTCATGAAGCTGTTTTGCCTGGACGTGCGTGTATATCTGCGTGGTAGAGATGTTGCTATGGCCTAACAGCTCCTGTACGCTGCGCAGGTCCGCGTCATTGGCCAGCATGTGTGTGGCGAATGAGTGACGCAAGGTATGAGGTGATACATTCTGCTGGATACCGGCGGCGGCGCAACCTTTCTTAACCACCGCAAAGATGTATTGGCGCGTCAACTTGCGGCCGCGCGGATTGATGAAGAAATACTGGCTCGGTGAGCCCTTCCGCAGCCATCCAGGGCGGATCTCGCGGTAGTACTCCGCCATACGCTGTCCGGTGTCATTGTCTATCAAAACGATGCGTTCCTTAGCTCCCTTGCCGATGATGCGCAGCTGCTCATGCTGCAGGTTGACATGGCTGGCCTGCAGATTGCAGACCTCTGAGACCCGCATGCCCGTAGCGAAGATCGATTGCAGAACGCAGCGTTGGAAACGCTGCCGCGGATCGGCCATGTCATAGGCATCCCATAGCTTCCGGATCTGCTGATCATTAAGGAATGATGGCAGATGATCGCTATTGACCTTTACAGACAGATTGCCTGAGGGATCAGGCATGCCGTGGTTGAGGAACAGGTATGAATGAAGGTTATGTATGCTTGTCAGAAGATGTGCCACCGAACGCCGCGATATGCGGTCCCCTGTTTCCGCCAGGCAGTCCTGGATCAGCTGGCTATCGACCAGACTGATGTCGGTCACGCCATTGGCGGCTAAAAACGCTTCATAGATGCGCAGGTCGTTGCGATATGAGCCGATGGTGGCCGACGACTTATGCTCGATGACGGTTATCTGGTATAGATAGTTCTCTATCGCTTCATTGGGTGACATCATCGGCCATCCTGGTCCAAGGCCCGCTGACGGAGCTCCTTGGCGGCTTTAAGGGCGGCCGGCGATGTATCCGACGATGATAGGACTGCCAGCTCACACAGTCTCTGCTGATCGTCCAACGGCAATACGTCGGTTCTGGTTAGGTCGGCAGTCTGACTCTTCGCAATCCGATAATGATACTGGGCATGGGCCGCGACCGCTGCTAGATGGGTGACCGTGAAGACCTGACAATCGTCGGCGATGGCCTTCATCTTAGCACCGATGTTAAAGGCAACGTATCCGCTCACACCGGCGTCAATCTCATCGAAGATGACGAGCCTGGTACCGTGCAGTCGGTTGAAAATCGTCTTCAGACCAAGCATCAGACGACTCAGCTCACCGCCGCTCGCCACCTTGTTGAGGGGCTGCAGCGGCTGGCCCTTGTTCATCGAAATCATGAATCTCACATCATCCATGCCTGATGGACCTGGTTCGGATGGCGTGATTACCGCCTCAAAATGGGCGTTCTCAAGGTTTAGCTGACGTACTTGGGCTTCGATTTCCTCACGCAGGCTGCCGGCGGCCTTTTGGCGCTGACGACGGATATCCAGAGCCATCTTCTCATAAGCGGCATAGGCAGCATCGCGCTGGGCCTGCAGCTGGGACATCACCGTCTCCTTGTCACCGAAATCATCGAGCTGTTTCTGGATCTGGGTCATTTGTTCCAGCAGCCCAGGGATGTCTGAGGCATATTTCCTCTTGAGATTCTGCAGCAAAAACAGCCTTGCGTTGAGGTCATCAACTTCCTGCTGGTCGTAAGTGCTCTCGTCGAAAAACGAGACGATGCCGTCGGTGTCTTCCTTGAGATTGTAATATGAGCTTTTGAAATCGTCCATGGCGGATTCGACGGACTTATTATTAGGCAGTTTCTCCAGCAGTCTACTGGCCTCGTACAGTTTATCGAGGACCTCGTCGGACATCAGCTCCTTGAATCCGTTGAAGGCTTCCTGAGTCTTCTCGAAATTGGACAGCTCACCAAGACGCTGGCTGATCTGCTCATCCTCCCCTACCTGCAGCTTGGCTTCCTGGAGCTCCTTGAGCTGGTATTCCATCATCTGCAGCTGCGCCGGGTTATACGATGTCGCCAGTAGCCGTTCCTTGCGCCTGTCGATATCGGCCATGGTGTCGTATAGGGTGTGAAGCTGCGTTAACTGACCGTCGAGGCCGGCATATTCATCCACCAACCGCCTATGATAACGTTCATTCAGAAGGTACTGGTTGTCGTTCTGACAGTGGATGTCTATGAGATCCTCTAAGCATTGACGCAGGAAAGAGGCTGTCGCCAAACGCTGATTGACCCTGGTCGTGCTCTTGCCAGTGACATCAATCTCCCTGGTCACGATCATCTCAGAGGAGTCATAGCCAGCCTCGGCCAGCCTTTGGGCCAGTGTCTGATTGACGGCAAGCTGCCCTTCTACGATGGCCTTTTCGGCACCGGGCCTGATCATCGACGTGTTCATGCGGGCCCCGGTCAGCGTGGATATGGCGTCGATGAAGATACTCTTTCCGGCGCCGGTCTCACCCGTAAAAACGCTGAAGCCATCATGAAACTCCAGGTTAAGCTGGTCGATCAGTATAAAATCTTTGATATAGAGGCTTTGAAGCATGTTCTCACCATCCTATAATCACGGCTTGAGATCCGCGGTGATGTCATCCATGATGGTATTGATGTCGATGCCTTCCGCTTTGCGAAGCTCGACGACCGATCCGTGCTCCACGTAATGGTCGCCGATACCGTACTCGGTGAAGCTAGCCGGGATGCCGGCTGCATTGCAGTGCTGAAGGATTAGCGATCCCAGTCCTCCTTCCCGCATATCGGTGCCAAAGACGTATACCGGCACCTTGCGGCTGAAGATATCCTTTATCATCTCCATGTCCAGCGGTTTGAAGAAGCGTGCGTTTACTACTTTGATAGGCAGGTCATTTGCTTTAGCCTTATTCACGATGCGGCCGTAATCCGGTCCATATGAGATGACAATGGCTTTGGGCTTCCGTTTTTCGACGATGTCGGTATAGGACCATGTGCCAATCGTTATGGGTTCATCCGTCTTTCCATCGTCATCGGCATAGCCGTTGGGGAAGCGCATCGCGAAAGGATGGCTGCAGCCGGCGGCGGCATCCATCAGCGCCCGGGCTTCGGAAGGCGTCGCGGGCATCGATAGGATGATGTTGGGAAGCGGCGCCAGGATGCCGATATCGAATACACCATGATGCGTGGCTCCATCCTTGCCGACCAGTCCGGCACGGTCCAGCAGCAGTAGCACGGGCAGATCCATACGACAGATGTCATGGTTTATCTGGTCATAGCAGCGCTGCATGAACGAAGAATACACAAACAGCATTGGCTTCATTCCAGATATTGCCAGGCCGGCAGCGAAGGTTGCGGCGTGTTCCTCGGCGATGCCGCAGTCGAAACACCTCTGCGGATAGCGCTGATGGAACTTGTGGAGCTTCGAGCCGTTTATCATGGCCGGCGTGATGGCGCATATCATTGGGTCGGCATCCGCCATGGTTAATGCCTTTTCGGCAACGACCGCGCTGTATGTCGAACACCCGTCCGGTATCATCGTGGTGCTCTGCCCCGTCACCGGGTCGAAGCAGCCGACGCCGTGCCAATAGCCCTCCTCATCGTTCTCGCTGAAGCGGTAGCCTTTGCCCTTCTGGGTGATGACATGGATGACGATCGATCCCTTATGGCGCCGGGCCATCTGGAACGACTTGATCAGCGCCTCGATGTCATGTCCGTTGATCGGGCCCAGATAATCAAGGCCCATCTGTTTGAAGATCGTGTCAGGAGCCAGTATCTTACGCATGGAGTCACGGGCTTGACGCATCCCCTTAAGGACCTCGCTGCCCGTCTCGGTGTTGTTGAGACGTCCGGCGACCATGTTCTTGAAGTCGATGTAGCCGTAAGATGTTCGGATGGCGCTCAGAGTCTTATAGAAGGCGCCGTCGTTCCTGTTGATGGACATGCTGTTGTCGTTGAGCACGATGATGACCTTTGACTTTGTGGTGGCGATATGGTCCAATGCCTCCATGCTCTCACCATTGAACAGCGAACCGTCGCCGATGACGGCCACGACCTCATGGTCCTCCTTTTTCAGGTCCCGTGCGACGGCCATTCCTAAGGCGCCTGAAAGCGACGTCGATGAATGACCGGCCTCCCATACGTCGTGGATGCTCTCGCTACGCTTCTCGAAGCCGGCCAGACCGCCGAACTGCCTCAGGTTGTCGAAACCATTGGCCCGGCCGGTCAGTATCTTATGCGTGTAAGTCTGGTGACCGACATCGAACACCAGTTTGTCGTCGGGTGAGTTGAAGACGTAATGCAGTGCGATGGTCAGCTCGACGACCCCCAGGTTGCTTGACAGGTGTCCGCCTGTCTTGGAAACCTCCGAAACGATGAAAGCGCGGATCTGGTCCGCTAGCTCTTCCATCTGTTTATAAGACAGCGTCTTCAGGAATCCTGGATCTTTAATATCGCGAATATCCACTTGGAAACCACCCCTCAGTGATCGCGATGCCTGATGGCCTCAACCAATGCACGCAGACTAGGCATGGGCTGCGGAAGTTCATTCCATAGACCGTCAACCTGCTGCCATAGATCGTCGACGCGATTCTGGGCCGCTGACAGCCCCAGCATCGATATATATGTCGATTTATGGTTGTCGGCATCCCCTTGCGACTTGCCTAGCCGCTGGCTGGTCGCGGTCAGATCGAGGATATCGTCCTGGATCTGGAACACTAGCCCAATTTTACCACCAATGGCCTCAAAAGTCTTTATGCATTCTTCCCTTCCAGCGATGATGGCCGCACCCGTCAGCGGCGCGGTCAGCAGGCAGCCCGTCTTCAGTCCGTCGAGCCGCTCCAGATCAGCCTCGGACTCTATCCGTCCTTCCGCCTGCAGGTCGAGACACTGACCCAGGACCATACCCTCGTTACCCGCGCTGCGGGCCAGCAGTGCCGTCAGCCTGGTTTTCACGTCATCTTCCAGGTCGGACCCGGCAATCATCTCAAACGCCTTTGTCAGAAGCCCATCGCCGGCCAATATGGCCGTCGCCTCGTCGAACTTCTTATGGCATGTCGTACGGCCACGGCGCAGATCGGCATTATCCATGGCTGGCAGGTCGTCGTGGATAAGAGAATAGGTATGGACCATCTCCAGGCCGGCCGCCACGGGAAAGGCCCGCCGCGCTTCGAATCCAAAATCGTCCAAAGCCGTCAGCAGCATTAGCGGCCGGAGCCGTTTGCCGCCTGCCAAAAGAGAATAACGCATTGCCTGGCTGACGCGGTCGCTCTGAGGGATGGCCGACGCCAGATAGGCTTCGAATTCCTCAGCCCTTGTCATCCGTCATCGCTTCTGAAAGCTCCTTGACCTTTCCCTCATAGGCCTTGAGCTTATCGTCACAAAGTTTTGAAAGCTTTAGCCCCTCCTCGAACAGCTTCAGGCTGTCGTCCAAGGCAACTGAGCCATCCTGCAGCTGTGTTACTATCTCGCCGAGCCGGTTCATAGCCTGCTCAAATGTCATTTCCTTGTTCGCCATTCTCATGCCTTTCCAGCGGGGCCGCCTTCAGTGTGCCATCCGCATATCTGATGTCGATATCCGCCGTCATGTCTGTCTCTGACACCTTCTTAATGATCCTGCCCTGCTGGCTCGTTATCACATAGCCCCGATCGATGATCTTCAAGGGGCTCAGGCTATCCAGTACGGCGCAGGTGTTGACCAGACGCTGCCTGTAGGACGCCGGTATGACGGAGGCCTGACCAGCCATGACTTGCCGCTGGCTGCGAAGCCGATGCCGCTGCTGCTCTACCAGCAGGGTCATGGCCAGGACCATGGATCCATTGACCTTCATCCATGCCAACCGTTGCTTCTGAGCCAATGAGCCGCTATTAGCCAGTCGGCTGTTCATATAATCCATCTTCTGGCGCACTTCATCCAGTCGGCCCGTAAGGGCCTGTACCATCTCATCGCGACGCTGACCGATTAATTGGGCTACCTGCCCGCGGTCGGGCACGGCCCTCTGGGCCGCAGCGGTCGGAGTGGCGCAGCGCACGTCAGCGACGCTTTCCGCAATCGTGAAATCAATCTCATGCCCGATGCCTGTGATTACAGGTATCGGACAGTCATAGATGACCTTGGCCAGTGCCTCGTCGTTGAAGCACCACAGATCCTCCATCGAACCTCCGCCCCGGGCCAGGATGATGACGTCGCATCCCAGACTCACGGCTTTGGCGAAAGCCGCGATGATGCTGGCTGGGGCTGTGTCGCCCTGTACGACGGCATAGCATTCTGCCAGTCTCGCCAGCGGCCAACGGTTGGCGATGGTGACTCTCACGTCTTGCAATGCGGCTGTCGCCTGTCCGGTGATGACTCCCACAATGGTTGGATAAGGTGGGATCTGGCGCTTATGGGTCTCGTCAAAATAGCCTAAGCCTGCCAGCCGATTCCTTATCTTCTCAAGGCGCGCATGGAGGTCGCCCTGCCTAGCCGGCCGGATGGCCGTCACGACCAGCTGCATCCGTCCACCCTGCTCGAACACGTCGATATGGCCGCCGACAAGCACGCTGTCTCCGGTCTTAGGCAAAAAGCCAGCCGAACGGTTGGCGCTGCGGAACATCACCGCCTCGATAGTGGCGGATTCATCTTTTAATGTAAAATACCAATGGCCCGATGGATGAGCCGTGAAACGGCCGATCTCGCCGGCTGCCCAGACGTTTTGCAGGCGAAAGTCTTCACGCAGCGTCTCATGGATGATGCCGACAAGCTGCGATATCGTCCATGTCGCCATGCTCATAGCTGGTCCAGAACGCCGTTGATTAGCGCCGGTGCGTCGTCGTCGCAGTATGACTTGGCCAGCTCGACAGCCTCGTCGATGACCACGGCCCGCTCAAGCTCGCCTTTGCGCAGGTCGCTGGCCGACATCAGCAGGATAGCCTGCTCGACGTAGCCCAGCCGGTCGAAGGTCCAGTCCTTCAGATGGCTGCTGACCAGTGCTGTCAGCTCATCGATGTCATTTATCACATCGACCGTCTCATGCACAATAAAAGATATCGATTCCTTGTCATCGATATCCAGGTTGTCCTGCATGATCTCATCGGGATCCTTGTCGAGCAGGAGGTATTGATATAGGCAGGTCATGATGACCTCCCGTTGCTGATGCCTGTTCATGTATCGATCTGTAGCCTTCCTCAGTTGAAATAGAACCCGACGACGTTGACGGCGATGTTGTCGATGTTGACACCGGTCATCTGCAGTATATTGTCATGGATGCGCTTCTGGGCGCATTCCGACAGGTTGGCCACGTTTTCGCCATATTTGATGACGATATCGGTTTCCAAGGTGATGCGACGGCGGTCGGCTTTGCAGACAACGGTCTTCTTGAACGTCGCGGGCTCGGCGGCCTTGACGTTGGCGATATCAAGCAGGCTGAGGCTGGCGATCGACTCGAAGACGGCCGTCGACATGCCGATGACCCCTTTTTCCATGTCATGAGGGTTAGCCAAAATATACGATGCTGCCATAGTTACCACCTCTGTCTAATAATACCATATCCGGCGTCCGTTTGCACTCATTGCAGTCCTAGGCGATGATAGATTTCATCAACATGCCGGAAGTAGTAATCCATGGTGAAACAATCCTCCAGCTCGGCTTGGCACAGATGGCTTGCCACGTAGGTATCGGCGGCAGCCAGCGTTCTGAAGTCGTTATCACCATCCAGGGCCTGCATCGAAAGCTTCTGGATGACGTCATATGCTTCCTCTCTGCTAGCACCCTTGCCTATCATGGCTGTCATGACACGTTGGGCGAAGATGACGCCATGGGTCATGGCGATGTTCTCCATCATCCGCTGCGGGTACACGACGACACCGTCGATGACCTTGGTGAAGCGGTCCAGCATGTAATCAAGCAGGATCGTGGCATCGGGCATGATGATGCGTTCAGCCGAAGAATGTGAGATGTCACGTTCATGCCAAAGGCTTACGTCCTCATAGGCGGTGACGACATATCCGCGCAGCACCCTGGCGCAGCCGCATATATTCTCCCAGGAGATAGGATTTCGCTTGTGAGGCATCGCGCTGGAGCCTTTCTGTCCGGGCGTGAAATACTCTTCGGCCTCGTGTACCTCGGTACGCTGCAGATGCCTGAACTCGGTGGCAATCTGCTCGAGGGTGGTGCCTATCAAAGCGATGGTGCTGATATAAAAGGCATGGCTGTCGCGGGGAAGCACTTGTGTCGAGGTGACGGCTGAACCGATGCCCATTACCTGGCAGACATGCTCCTGGACCTGCGGCGGCACGTTGGCGTAGTTGCCGACCGCCCCTGATATCTTGCCGACTTCCATCTGTCGGCAGGCCAACTCAAAACGTTCGATGTCACGCCCCAGCTCGTCGTACCAGACAGCGTATTTCAACCCGAAGGATGTTATATCGGCATGCATGCCATGGGTACGTCCGATGCAAGGCATGTCCTTATAAGCCACGGCTTTGGCGGCAAGGACATCACGTAGCTTGACGAGGTCGGCCATGATTATGGCATCGGCCTGCTTGAAGATGGCCGCATACGCTGTGTCAATGACATCGGTGCTGGTAAGCCCGTAATGGACCCACTTCCGCTCCGGACCCAGGCTTTCGGACACACAGCGCGTGAAGGCGACCATGTCATGGTGCGTCTGGGCCTCGAGCCGCGCGATCTCCGCCACGTCGAAGCGAGCATTGCGCCTGATGGCATCCACGTCCGATTCCGGGATCACACCAAGCTTCTGCCATCCTTCCACGACGGCAATCTCGACCTTCAGCCATTGGCTGAACTTGTTCTGGTCAGACCACAGCTGCCTCATGGCAGTACGTGAATATCTATCGATCATATCGGATCCTCCTTGGCTTTTCAGCGTCCGACAACGAACGTCAGCACGGCCTCCGGATCGTCGGGGGCCTCGATATGCAGCCGTCCCTGACTAAGTACGGCATCCATCAAACAGCCGGCGTAATTTACCGTGTACATGCCATCCGGCAGGCGTGCATAGCGGATAGCCGGCGTCAGCCACCCTTTCTCCAAACGTCCCTGCCATTGCCATGGATGCCCCATCATAGCGGTGGCTAGGTCCAGGCGTCCTTCGGCCAAGCAGTCGCATATGCGCGTTGTCGAGATTTTGGCCTGGTCGTAGCTGACCTGCGGTATCTTGAGCGTCCGGAAGTACTGTCCGCCGATGCCTATCAGGTCTTCATAGTGACCATGGCCGCCCCGGCCGAAGGAGAAGTCGAAGCCGCATATCAGCTGACGGATGTTCATGCGTCCCAGGATTCCGGTGACGAAGTCATCCGGTTCCATGTCGCGCATACACTCATCGAATTCGATGATCATGGCCATGGCGAGGCCCTGCTGTTCGAACAAAGCTAGCCGCTGCCGCACAGTGGTCAGATAGAAGATGCTTTCGATAGGCATATATGAAGTGCGTGGATCGGGATTGAATATTATTGCCGCACTGGCGACGCCTTCCGCCTGTCCCTGCTGGCAGGCCGCGGAAACAAGGGCTTGATGGCCTTTGTGGACACCGTCGAAATTGCCGATGCAGGCTACATTGGGCGGCATGGCAGGCATGGCGTCGCAACCGACGTGGAAGATCTTCATGACCACAGCCCCCTCAGGCACCGGTAATGGCCAGGAGCATCGAGCTGGTAGGCGGCGATGATCTGTCCCTGATGGCCAATCATAATTACTGGTTCCTGACAGTCGACTTCCAAGGGGCGCCCGGTGAGCACACTGCTGGTGTCGTCTATCTCAATATATGGATACCCTGTCAATGCGCTGCGGATATCCAAAAGCTCATATCCGCCAGCCGCGACCTGCTCAAGCGTATAGGCGTCGCTTATCGTGAAAGGTCCGACGGCATTTCGCCGCAGCGAACTCATCGTCCCGACGGTTCCCAGCCGCTGCGCGATGTCCTCGCAAACAACCCTTACATAGGTCCCGGCCGAACAGTCCAGCGCGAAGGAGAGATTCTGTCCGTCGAAGCCTTCCAAAACTGCCCGATGGATGACAATCGATACGGCCTGACGTTCGACCTGCTGGTTGCGACGTGCATATTCGTACAGCTTGTGCCCATCGACCTTCTTGGCCGAGTACATCGGCGGCACCTGCATCTGCGGTCCGATCAGCTGGTTTATGACAGCCTCCGCCTGCCTGCCGTCGATCTTTGGCACCGGCATGCTGGCGATCGTCACGCCGGTCACGTCACCCGTGTCGGTGCGATGGCCTAGCACCATGGTCGCCTGATATGACTTACGGTGGTCTTTGATGAAAGGCAGAATCTTTGTGGCTCTTCCGACCATGCACACCAAAAGACCTGTCGCCAGCGGATCGAGGGTCCCTGTATGGCCGACGTGAGGCGACGGTAAAAGATGACGCAGCCTTATAACCGCATCGGAGCTTGTCATCCCGGCCGGTTTATCCAACAGTAGTATTCCGTCCATCTCCGCATCCTCCCTTCCAATGGTAACACATTAATGCGTATCTTGTTTTCAAATAAGATATAATTGACCCAGGTGGAAAAATGAACACTTTGAAACGTGTCTTGGGCAGCCTGCGGCGTGCCGACAACGATTATCAGCTGATACAGGATGGCGATAAGATCGCCATCGGCATCTCCGGCGGCAAGGATTCGAGCCTGCTGCTGTACTGCATGCACCTTTACCAGAAATTTTCCAAAAAGGATTACAAGGTGATCGGTTTATACATTGACCTGGGGTTCGGCGCCGAGGACATGACACCCCTGGTCGAATGGTTCCGTCCTTATGGCGTCGAGATCCGGACTGAAAAGTCGCAGATTGCGCAGATCCTCGACTTGCACCGTGACAAGAAAGGCCGCATCGAGTGCTCGCTTTGCTCGCAGTTCAAGAAGGCAGCGGTCATCAACGCGGCCAAGCGGCTCGGATGCAACAAGGTCGGTTTCGCCCATCACGTCGATGACGCGCTGGAGACACTGCTCATGAACGCCATCCACGGCGGAAGGCTGGCGACCTTCGAGCCGAAGATGCTGCTGGAGCGCAGCCAAGTGACCTTCATTAGGCCGCTCATCTACGCCCGTGAAAACGACATCGCGCACACCGTCAAAGACCTTGGCATCCCGATCATCCGCTCCAACTGCCCTAATGACGGCAACACCGAGCGTCAGCAGATGAAGCTGATGCTAAAGCAGCTGTATCATTGCTATCCCAGCGCCCGTGACAACCTTCCGAAGATGCTCCACAACCCGGATCAGCTCAAGCTGTGGACACCTCTGAAAAATGGCGGCACGCAGCACAACGATCAATAAAGCGTCAGGTCTGTGAAGCTTTTAAACTTCACTGCGGCCTGACGCTTTTTTTTAGTTCACTCTTTCTTGGTACCGCCTTCGGTAGGCTGCGGCACGACGTCCTTGAGGATGGCGTCGATGCGGTTGCCACGCGCCAGCGAATCGTCGAGCTTGAAAATCAGCTCCGGTGTCTTGTAGATGTCCAAGCCACGGGCCAGCAGTCCGCGGATCCGTCCCTTGGCACGGTTGAGGGCCTCCAGACCCGCTTCGTTGCGCGGCTGCTTGCCCAGAAAACTGACATACACGGTGGCATATGAGAAATCGGCTGTCACTTCGACATCCGTCACGGTCACAAACCCAACATGGGGGTCATTGACCTCGTACTGGATTATCTCGGAGATGTCCTTCTTGATGATGTTGGCCACCCGCTGCTGCCTGACTTTCATATCAGTGCTCCTTGGGGGCCTGCGTAATCGACGGAGCGGCTGTGGTGTCCTCGACCTGCTGGTTCTCGAAGCACTCCACGACGTCGCCTTCTTTTATATCGTTGAATTTCTCGATGGTGATGCCGCACTCGAAACCGGTCGTGACCTCTTTGGCTTGGTCCTTGAACCGCTGCAGGCTGCCCAGCACGCCGGTGTACACGACGATGCCGTCACGGATGAGACGCACGCCGCAATGGGCCTTAATGACGCCATCATCGACGATGCAACCGGCGATGGTGCCGACCTTGGAGACCTTGAAAATCTGCCTGACGGTGACCTGGCCGATGACGACCTCCTCATAAACTGGGGCCAGCATACCCTTCATCATCATCTCCATCTCTTCAAGCGCCTTATAGATGATGTTGTGGAGACGTATGTTGACGCCATTCTCCTCAGCCAGCTTGCGTATGTTGGCGTCCGGACGGACGTTGAATCCATAGATGATGGCATGGGAGGCGTTGGCCAGCATGATGTCGCCTTCGCTGATGGCACCGGCCGAGGAGCGGATGACGTTGACCTTAACGGTCGCCATGTCGAGCTTTTCCATCGAGCTCTTGACCGCCTCGGCGCTGCCGTCAAGGTCGGCCTTTATGATGATGTTTATCTCCTTGACGTTTCCAGCCTTGATCTGGGCCGCCAGGTCGTCAAGGCTCTGGGCCGCAGTTGATTTGCGGGCCGCCTCGACCTTGACCTCGTTGCGACGCTCGGCCAGCTGACGAGCCTGCCGGTCGTTAACGAACGCCTTGAAATGGTCTCCGGCCTGCGGTACGTCGTTTAAGCCGATGACCTCGACAGGCATCGAAGGCAGGGCCTGCTTCAACTCGCGTCCTTTGTCGTCGCTCATACGGCGGATCTTGCCATAGCAGCTTCCCACGACGATGCTGTCGCCCACGGCCAAAGTACCGTTCTGAACCAGCAGCGTCGCGACCGGGCCGCGGCCCTTGTCGAGTTTGGCCTCGATGACGGTTCCCGTAGCCTTCTTGTTGGGATTGGCCTTCAGCTCGGCCATCTCCGACATCAGCAGGATGGTCTCCAGCAGGTTGTTTATGCCCTCTCCGGTCTTCGCCGACACCTTGCAGCAGACGGTCTGTCCGCCCCATTCCTCAGGCATCAGGTTTTCATCGGTGAGCTCCTTGTATATGCGTTCGAAGTTAACACCAGGCTTGTCGATCTTGTTGATGGCGACCAGGATGGGCACATTGGCCGCCCGGGCGTGGTCGATGGCTTCCTTGGTCTGTGGCATGATGCCATCGTCGGCCGCCACCACAATGATGGCCAGGTCCGTTACCGAGGCGCCGCGGGCACGCATCGCCGTGAAGGCCTCATGGCCCGGGGTATCCAGGAAGGTGACTTTCTTTCCCTTGATCTCGACCTGATAGGCGCCGATCTTCTGAGTGATGCCACCGGCCTCGCTGGCGGTGACGTTTGATTTACGGATCTTGTCGAGCAACGTGGTCTTGCCGTGGTCGACATGTCCCATGATGGTCACGATCGGGGCGCGCGGCTTGAGGTCGCGTGGATCGTCCTTCTCATCTTCCAGGCTGTTGATGTCCTCAGGCTGCTTCTTGGTGATCGTGATGTCATATTGCATCGCCAAAAGCTGGATTGTATCATCATCCAGGCTGGTGTTGATGGTGACCATCTTGCCGAGCATAAACAGCACCTTAATGATGTCCGCCGGCATCCGATTGATCTTCTCCGCCAGCTCCTTGACGGTCACGCCGTCGGTATAGGTGCAGTCCTTGGCCGGGGCCTGCCGGCGCGGCGCGGGGGCGTCGTGATGGCGCTGGACATGCTGAGGTTTGTTCCTCTGGTTGCGCTTGGGCGCAAAATGAGTAGGTCTACTAGGCATAAGATACACCGCCTTTCAATGAATAATCTTCCACTTCAATTCAGGTACCGCTTCACTTCTTCAGCAGCTGGTCGAGCTGGGCGAAGACATCGTCGCCGACCGGGCAGCCCAACTGCCTGTCGAGCACCTTGCGCTTGCGGGCCTGCTCGAACACGGCGGCATCGATCTTGAGGTATGCCCCCCGGCCGTTGGCCTTGCCACTGGGATCGACCACGACCTGGCCCTCAGGGGTCCGCACGACGCGGATCAGGCTCTTCTTGGGCAGCCGTTCATCAGTGACGACGCAGCGCCGTAAAGGTATCTTCCTCATCGCGTTCCTCACTTGTTGTTGTCATCATAATACTTGTCATAGTCGTCATAGCTGGAATCGACATCGCTGTCATACCACTTTTCTTCTTCTTCGGCCTTCTTGATGTCGGCCAGCTCCTGCTCTGAGTATTCGGGCTTTATCTCATAATCCTTCTGCTTGAGCGTCTCGAGCTTCTTCTTCAGCAGTTCGTCATCGAAACTATTGGGTTTGGGTTTGCGATAAAACTTATGGACAGGCACCGCCGCATGAGGCTCGGTGCGCTTGGCATCGGCGAGCGTCTCGTATTTGGAAACATACTCGTCGGCATGAATCTCCAGCTTCG
>Ga0268263_1000867_pt1 | contig 34290 bp, 21 predicted proteins | sample Biomet5_FD_190358 | JGI IMG/M metagenome (GOLD analysis project Ga0268263, IMG submission 190358) | Microbial communities from bioreactor (seeded with sewage sludge) at LBNL, California, USA - Biofuel metagenome 5 (SPAdes) (version 4) | ecosystem: Engineered > Bioreactor > Anaerobic >... | reverse complement strand
TTTGCGACAACGCAGGCTATACCTGCATGTTTTAAAGCAAGGGGAGCCTGTTCTCTTGAGGACCCACAGCCGAAATTGCTGCCTGCTACAATAATATCCCCTGATTTTACTTTTTTTGCAAACTCGGGGTCAATACCTTCCATTGCATGAGCTGCAAAAACCTGCATATCTTTGGTCCGCAGGTATTTACCAGGAATAATTACATCTGTATCTATATCGTTTCCGAATTTCCAGACTCGGCCTATAATAGGGGTTTTCATCGCACTTCACCTGCGAAGTAGGTTTTTTTAATAGTATATAACTATATACCTAGATATATCCAATATTTAGGGAGTTACAAAGTGAGGTGGTTATATGAAATCTAAGGAATTAAAACAAGATAAGTATATAAAAGATTGGTTATCTGGTGTCAAAGCAAAGCCAACAACTAGGAAAGGATATATTGACAGTATGAGGGCTTATACTGAATTCCTACAAAAAACACCTGAGCAACTAATAGAAGAATCCGAAGAGGATATCGAATATGGTAGATTGATGAGAAAAAGAAAGATATTCAATGAACTCAGGGAATTTAGGGAACATCTTGAAAATTCTGATTTAGCTCCAATGTCAATCAAAGCTAAGATAACTGGTGTAAGAAGCTTTTACAATTACTACAATATCCAATTACCTGTTTTACCTAGATCAGATACAAGCACAACACCTTTGATGGAGAATAAAGAAATTCCAAAAAAAGAAGATATACAGGACATACTAGCTGTAGCCGATCCTTTAGAGAAAGCGTTAGTACTCACTGGTGCTTCTAGTGGTCTTGCTATCAATGAAATTTCAAACCTCAAGATTCAAGAGTTCTTAGATGGATATGACAAGGAAACGGAAATAACAACCCTTCACCTGATACGTCAAAAAGTGGGATACGAGTTTTATACTTTCCTAACCCCTGAAGCATCAAGGGCTATATGGGAATATCTTGAATATAGAAATAGAACATCAGAAAGAAAAGATAAGGATAGAATAGATGCAATGCTAAAAAGAAAGATAAAATACGATAGTAAGGGAAAAGCAACCGGATATCTATTTATCTGTAGGGCTATTGTGCCTGAATATTTAGAAAAGCAAGATGAAGAACTTAGAAAACTCGTTCCTACTACAATTCAAAGTATATATTCTGAGTTAAACGAGAAAGCAAATAAATCAAGCCCGAAAGGAAAAAGAAATCTTATTAGATCACATAACATGAGAAAATTCTTTAATAGTACTTTGTTAGCCAACGGTGCTGATATATTCACTACTGATTTCATGATGGGACACAAGATAGACGCTACAAAAGACGCTTACTTTAGAGCTGATCCAAAATCCCTAAGAGAAAAATACAAAAACTTTATTCCTTACCTCACAATTCAAAAGGAACTCAATGTTGCTGAGTCACCGGAGTTCAAAAGACTTAAAGACGAAAATGAGATTCTAGCTAGGGAAACGGCTAAAGCAACCGTTGAAAGGGCAGAAATACAAAACCTTAGATCTGAGCTTGAAGAATTAAAGAAGAAGAAAGAAGAGGCTTCGGAGATAAACAAAGAGTTTTTACTGACTTCTCTAAAAGATCCGGCAATTCAAGAACTTTTGAAGAACCTTTCAAAATAATTCAATAGGGGTAGTTTTCCGACTATCCCTTATTATTGGCTTCGATTTATTCTCTTTGGATCACCATATATAATAATTACAAGTTTTATCGATTGCGTTTTTTGGTTTAATTAGAGGCGTTTTAAGGCGTTTCAATATCGGGAGGTACAAACACTAAGCCCCTATCCTAAAAGCCTCACCTAAAGCCTATAAAAACGTCTAATTATAGCCCAATTTCACTATATAGGGAAAATAAACGATTTTTGATTAAATCAGAGTGTTTAACTTGGAGGAAAACAAAAATCAAAGATCAAAAACTTTTCTTTTTTGGATTAAAGGATGGAGTGTAAAGATTAAGCAATATGTATTAAAAAACTATATAACCTTTAAAAAAATTATATATTTAAAAAATAGTGAACTAGAACTATACAATGGTGAGTGGTATAATGAGTAGAGAAGAATATTTAGATGCAATAGAAGGAGTTTTACTTAAAAATCATGATGGGAAAATTGTTCAAGAAAACACCTTATTACAGTATCGGTTTACTGGTGGAATAAAAAAGAGAGATTCACCGAGATACAAAGTTTATCGTGATAAGATTAATGGACGACTGGTTATCGATAAATATAATCAAAAATCTACATTTGTTGTCTACATTAAACATGGTGATTATGATATCAGGTTTCAGTTTTCATATGAGCTTATGAATTTAATATTGGAAATTAGAAATTCGATGTATGATATGTCACCCGTAAGAAATCCATTTTATAATATTAAAAATTCACAAATAAATTTTGATAATTTAAGTTATACACCAAAATTGATAGAAGCATTAACAACAAAAAGAATGCCACTAACTAATGATAACAGAAAGCAAATATTACTGAATAATACAAAAGAAATATTGGCTATGAAGGATAAACACACAATAGATATAGCTAAGTTTCTGAAAAACGACATCTTGAAGGACGAAGAAGTGAACAACCAGTAATATGAAGAACTCTTCTATTCAATTTGTCCCTTTTACTCCCCCTATTTTCTATTTCTTACTATAAAATATCCTGAAAAACCTAATAAACCCCTTAATATTCTTTTTGACAAATTCGGCGATAGATCAACTTCTTTAGAGGCTCTATACACGGTTTTTCGGAGTGAGGTAAGGTATTTGTGCCCTACCCTATACGAAAACACGTTATAGAACCTTAAAATTCAATAGCAAGAGACTTACTTTTTAAAATACTGGACACCGAAGAATAGTAAAAATCGAAGCACAAGAAGGCCGTTAAGCAAAAACAAGAGCATTTGTGGAGATGGCAGTAAAGGTTTTCATCTCACCTTCACTGCTTTTTGGTCAGTTTAGTTTGTTAGATGCTTTGCTGTTTTTTTCTTTAATGATTGGTTCTCAATACTTCAATTATTATTTTGAACTTATATACTTTTTTATTACAGATGATTAGTGATCTAAAAGGTATTTTTCACATATTTAATAATACTTTTCAAATATATTTAACGGAGTGATTTTGAGGACTCCGAAGACTACAAAAACAAGACTCAAACAATCCTTTACAATCCTTTAAAAAACTTAAATTTAAGTTAATTGTAAGTTTCTTACCTTAAGTCTTATAGTTGTATCCTTTTTTCTTATCGCCTTTGAAATCGCCTTAAAATAATTATATTTTTTAGAGAAAATAATAACTTATAGTAATATTCTTTCTTTTAAGAGATGTTTCTTTAATTTTAGCTTATCACGTCTAATGGTATTTATTTTCACTATTTATCCAATATACTGCTAGTAACAAAACGATAACAAGAGATACTGTTGATAAAAATACTTATATACTTTACAAAGAGTATAATATCTTTGTCGGGAATCTACAAAAAAATAACACGATTTCCGAAGGAGATGTTAAATTTGACAACAAGAATGTGTAATTTAGGTAGAAATGTAGGAAGTATGCCTGTAAAAAAATTAGGCAGACCCTATGTATACAAAGATAGAGAAGTCGTGAATATATCTCTGCCGAAAAAAGCAAGAAGTAAAGCTGATGAACTAAGAGGAAAACAGCCTTTAGCAACTTTTCTAACAGAGCTGGTATGTAACAAACTTGGCGTTGATGATATTTATGCTTAAAGAAACAGTTGAGAAATTTAAAGAAATTTATAAAACAAAAAAGGATACGATAGACTGGATGGAAAAACATGGAACAGAATTTGAACAAATGCAAGCAAGGATTATTAAAAATGTAGCACTGAACAATTAATGAGGAATTTAAATGAGAAAAAAGCCATCCTTTGATCAATACAAAGATATTGGAAACCGGTTTAAGCGTCTTAGAAATGAGATTGTCCAGCTTCAGATAGATTCTGAAGAATTATTCGGAAAAGATGAAGTGGCCGAAATGAGGTTTGTCTCAAAAAATCTGAATAAAGTACGAGATAAACTGGATGACAGAGTATTCAATGATTATTACTGGAAAAGTACCAAAGAATTAACAGAAGTGTTTTATGGACAAATAGATAACGAAAGTATTTCCGAAAATGAAAGAGTTAATGAATATGAGTGAACCAAAGTCTTTGATTGATTGGTATAGAAAATGCAATTGAGAACAAGAACTAAAGTCACAAAGCGAAGGAAGATATAAGCTTGAATTAGCCGTTCCAAGCCTTAGAAAAGCTTTACAAAATTAGCTAAACCTTAATTGGTTTTTGAGTACTTAAGGCTTTTCTCTATTCGTTCCTTCATTTTACAGGGGGATTAAAATGCCTGCTACTTTAGATGAAATCTTCAACAAAGTAATAGATATCGGAGAAAATTCAAAAAGTCGGATTTCGATACTCCTTTGTGAACCCTCAGATCAAAAAGATCTGTATGAAATTGTTGACATTGACATTGAAGGAGAAAATCCTTCTTTCCCCATACGTGGTCTAAACGACTCTAATTCACTTATGATATCAAGCTGGATCAGAAAAGTGGAACTAAATAAAATAAAGAAGAAAAATAAAAATTTTAATTTTATTGTAGAGGTAGTCTAAATGAAATGTGAAAAAAGTTTAGAAATTGAAACATTAACTGGAGAAAAAAAGAAACTAAGCAAAGTTTACACTAAAACTGTTATTGAAAGGAATAGTGTATTCGATTTATATAATGAAAAACTTGCAAAACTTAGAGATAAAATACAAAATATAAATTCAAAAATTTATAAAATAAAACATCATGAAGAAGATTAAATTAAAGAAGTTGAGAAGAATGATTACACCACTTGAAGCGTTTATAATTAGTTGTATCTTATTTGCCATGATACTGATTGAAATTTGGAGTGAAGTTCACAATGGTAAGAATACTCGTAGGAGGAAAAAATAATGGTTGGAATAAATCCTGAAATTGAAAGATTAGAGCAAGAGAAAAACGAATTAGGCGAAATATATAGACAAACTGTAATAGAGAGGAATCAAAAAGTTGAACCGTTGGATAAAAAACTTAATAAAGTTCAAGATCAAATAAGAGATGTGAACTCAAGAATAAACGAACTAAAACCAAAAGAAGATAAAAATCAAACTGATAGAAATGAATTAAATTTAAAAAATAAGATTAAAAATAGACATATGAAAAACTAATATAGGAAAGTAATTTGGTATTGCAGTACCAAATTACCGGAAAAGCTTGTTTGACAAATAGAGTTAGTATATATATTCTTTCTAAAGATTTAAGCTTTCCGGTACTACTTTTCTTTTTATATTTTGGGTGGTATGGTTATGAATTCAATGACTGGAAGTCTCGAAGATAAAAGGAAAGAGGATGAAACCGTTGATAAATTACTAAAAAAGATTGCAACACAACAAATTACAATAGATAAAATTCAAGGTAAATATAAAAAATTAGTGAAACAAAATGAGGAACTAAAGCAAGGAATCAGAAAGGAGAAAAAAGAAGAGGAAAATGAAGAGGAAAACAATATTTACTTATACCCTGATGAAAAAAATATCCCGATAGAGGAATTAGAAGAAGCTGAGGAAGAGGCTTTAAAAATCCTCAATAAAGGAGATTCTATAAAATTCATTTTAGATTTGATCAAAACTAGGCATGCTGGTGATGAAAACGCCGCCGAAGGAATACTTATTTCGATTTCTAATCAAAGTTGCCTTAACAGCATGGGTATCCATACAGTATTTAACGGAGAAAGTGGAAGTGGGAAAAGTCATTTATTTAAAGTGATTTTAAAACTATTACCTTCAAGATTTGTTTTTGAGACATCACTCAGTAATAAAGCGATATATTATATGAATATAAAAGAAGGCTCAATAATATATTCAGATGATACGGAAATGAGCCAAGAAATAGAAGAAATTTTCAAAAGATCTAGTACAAACTATCAGGAATACACACAATATACTACAGTGATTGACCATAAAGGATCAACAAAAACTATTCCACCTAGATTAAACTGGTATCTTACGTCAGTAGATAATGAAGCCTCTGATCAAGTATTGAATAGACAATTAACCTTCTCGACTGTAACCGATTATAAACATAAAGAAGACATTTATAAAATGCAACAAAAAGAAATTGTGAATGGTGAAATATCATCTTTAAATATTACAAAAGAAGTTTTAGTCTGTCGTAGGATATTCAATGAAATTAAAAAGAAAACTTTCTATGTAAAAATTCCATTCGGTGATAGGATTGTAATGAAGAGTGTATCTGATAGTCGGATAACAACAATGTTCTTTAATATGATTATGGGATACACAATATTTAATTTTATGCAAAGAGAAAAAGACGATGATGGTAAGTTTATAGCGACTCTTAAAGATTTCTATAGAGCTAAAAAGCTGTTTGAATCTCAACAAAATAATATTGTTACTAAGCTGAATGAAAGAGAATTAAAAGTAGTACAATACATTGCAGAACATCAGAAATGTGAACTTAATGATATAGTAAGGGACTTAGAACTTGAGTCAAACGTTGCATACAGATTAATGAATGGAAGAAAAGGTAAAAATGGCACTATTCAAGGTGGATTATTGAGTAAAGTCCCTGGTCTAACTAAGTATGACAGAACCGAGAGTGAGATTGACATTGATCCGGATACTGATTATAAAGCACCTGATAAACGTATAAGTACAAGAGCAGTAAGATACATAATAAAGAATCCAGAAATATGGAAATTATATAAAAGTGACTTCATAATCTTGATAGATGAAACGAGTAATGTAAATCCTAATGAAGTAGCCCAATCTATCCCAAATTATTATAAAAGTTTAAAATCTCCGGCTAAACTAAAAGCTTAAATTCTTACAAGTACTTTATTGTACTTGTACTTTTTTAGATAGAAAACACTGGACTTTCAAAATGCCTACCACTCTTTTTTGCCTTATTTTGCCACTATTTTGCCACTATTTTGCCACAAAGAAACGCTATCGGACAGCACTTTTGCTTACTATTTTGCCAAATTTGAAGTTTTGAAAAAACAAAAATATTTCCTTAGACTTAACAAAAAAGTTTGTTCAGTGCCTTTACTCCACGACTTTCTAAACTTTTATAATTATCAAATAGAATTTTTTGTTCTTAAAACTACAAATTTGGCAAAATAGCCACAATTTTTTATATCTTTTACTTCTCTCTATATTGATTATTATTATTATTATTATTGGCAATATATTGGCAAAATAACGGCAAAATATTGGCAAAATAAGGAAAACAATATCGAAAGACTCCGTTGATACCTTAGAAGCCATCTGTAAACCGAGAATCATTTGTCCATTTGCTATAATGTCGGCAGACCCATTACAGCCTGATTCTATACCTTTTGGTTTAAGCGCATCAACCTGCTTTCGCTTATTCTACTTCACGATTCTTACGATGGTTCACTTTACGTTCTTCATAGTATTCTTATCCTAACCAATTATCAAAGTCAGGTTCCTTGAGTTCTTGATATTGTCATGTGAGCTTCACACACAAACGTTGCCATCAACACATGTCTTAGTAGGATTATCTCAAACAGAAGAGATAGCGTCTAAACAATACGTTTTATAACTTCTTGTCGCACCATAGTATAGCTTCTTGTCGCACCTGCCGAATGTAGGATCTTCATAAATCCATACTATTTTTATACATGTTTTACTTCTTAACATATATAACAATTACAATTTTTCAGGGCATTTTTATGGCAAAAGAATTCCTCAACAACCTGACTCAGAGACAAAAGAATGCAGTTGAACACAGTTCAGGCCCATTACTGATCCTTGCAGGGGCAGGTACAGGCAAAACTACAACAATAACTGAAAAAATTGCCTTCATGATAGAGAAACAGGGAATTGAACCAGGAAAAATACTCGCTCTAACATTTTCAAGAGAAGCTGCCAGAAACATGGAACAGAAAATTAGTGAACTTCTGGATCAAGGAGCTGATGTGAAGGTTAGCACTTTTCATGCCTTCTGTGCCGAGCTGATCAAAAATAATGCGGAAAAATGCGGAGTTTCGGAACAATTCAAGATTTTTCAGGATATTGACACAGCTATCATGATTTACAAAGAACTTGGTACTACCCCTGAAAAAGCTGCGTTATATTCCAAGACAATTTCAATTGCAAAAGACCTAAATCTTCCAATCAGTAAGTTCAAAAATTATCTACAAAAGAAGAAGAGTTCTTTGCTAGAGTTTGTTGAAGAAAGCAAACTGGAACAGTTTTATAGAGTATGTAAAGTCAATTTAAATACATTTCATTTGGAAAACAAAGACCAGCAGAAAGCTCTAAAAAATGAAAAGAAAAGATGGCAGGACTTTATTGAACTCTACGAGGAATATCAAAAGTATGCGGATTTCATAAGTGGCTGGGAAATATATGAGGAACGAAAAAAAGCCCTGAATTGCCTTGACTATGGAGATCTCAACTGGATTGCCCTTAATTTTCTTAATGATAATGAATATGGCACAACCGAACTAAATGACACATATTCCCACATTATTGTTGATGAATTCCAAGACACAAACTACGTCCAATTTGAGCTTATTAAGCACCTTACAAGAATAGAGCCAAATATTACAGTTGTTGGAGATGTGAATCAGAGCATTTATGCTTTCAGAGGTGCCTATTCAGACAACATTGAGGAGTTCAAAAAGCAATTTGGAATTTCAGAAAATGATGTTATCAATCTAGATGTAAGTTTTAGATCAACAAATAAAATTCTTAATGTGGCTCACAGGTTAATCTCACAGAACTATCCCGAAGACAGAAAAAGTGAGTGTATTCTTCTCAAAAATTGCAATGATGATAATGGAAAAAATGTTGTCATCCAAGAAACAAAAGACGATGGGGAAGAAGCCAGGAAAATTGTTGAGCAGATCGAGGCTTACATCGATAAAGGCATCCCTTTAAAAGAAATTGCAGTGCTTTACAGAACCCACGCTCAGGGGAGACAAATCAGACAAGCTCTCCAGAAACGTGAAATCCCTATAATTGTAAAAGATGATTCTGATTATTTAAAACAACCCGAAATCAAGACCGTACTCTCTTATCTTTACATATTAAATAACCTCACAAATCCCACTCCAAGAGGAACTGAAGCATGGTGGAGGCTCTTTCACTATAACAACAGCCTCGAAAATAGGGATTCCATCAAAATAGGGGAATATATAAAGAAAAACAAGATTTCATTTCAGGACGCCATCTACAATCACCTTGATGAAATGGAGTTAAGTGAAAATGGACGCAGTACCATTGAAAAGGTAAAAGAAACAATCAGGATTCTCAGTGAGAAAAAATTGATGGATATTTCCGATCTTTTGCTTGAAATTTATGATCATAGTGGATTTGTGAGGTACCTTAACAGGATGGACACGCTGAAGACGAGAGAAACATTCTTGAACCTGAGAAACCTGCATGAGATGGCAAAGAATTTTGAGCAATTCTATAATAGAGAGCTTTTTGGTTTCATAGAATATCTTGAGATCCTCGATGAAATGGGAGGAAACCCTGCATCTGCAAAGATCATGGAGGATGATGCAGTAAGCCTGATGAGCGTTCACGCAGCAAAAGGGCTTGAATTCAGGGTCGTTTTTGTAACCTGCATGGCAAAGGATAAGTTCCCTCTACTAAGGGGAGGGCAGGAACCTCTTATTCCTCTTGAAATTATGGACCGATACAAAGATTTTTTTTCTGCGGGCTTGAGTGAGAAAGATCTCGAAAAGGCAATTAAGGAGCGCAAAAAAGAAATTAAACTTGATGAAGAGCGTAGACTCTGCTATGTAGCTTTCACAAGAGCAAAAGAAGATCTGATACTTACACTTTCTCTGGAGTACGGAGGCAGGGAAAGAGAACCTTCTGAGTTTCTTATAGAAATAGGGTATGACGATTGGCGAAATCTGGAGATTGTTACAGAAGGAAATAAATACAGTGGTGCGCAAATAGAAACTTCTTTTGATGCCCTTAACCTGTCTTATCGAAGAGACCTTGAAATCAAAGTCGTGGGCCTTACAACGGACAATGAACTCGAAAGAGAGAAAAACAGGTGTATTCAACTTCTTATTAATGCCCTTGATAAAGATCTTGAGGAAGCTGTACACTACCTTATGGTATATAGGGCTTTGAGAGATGGGAAATGTAAGAATTATCTTGAAGAAATGCAGCAAAAGTGGAGCCTGATAGATCCAGCTGAAAAGGCAGAGAATATTTTTGGGAATTTGAAAACCAGAAGCAATGGATTAACATTTAATCCAGAAACTTTCAGTTTCAGCTTTTCTGCCTTAAAAGCATACGAAAAATGTCCAAAGCAGTATGAATTGCAGGAAATCCTGCGTATGCCAAGCCGGAAGAATGAAGATTCGACAGGAGCTATGGCTAGGGGGACTTTTGTTCATAATGTGCTTGAAATCGCAGTTAAGGAGAAAGTGACAGAAAAGCAGGCTATATATAAGATCGCAGAAGCTCTTCATAATAAGCCAGAATGGAAGTACTTGGATTTGAAATTGACTTTAACTCTTTTTGAAGTTTTCTGGCTCCGTAACAAAGACCGGATTTCAAATAATCTAAAGGTTGAAGAACGGTTTAGCGTTCCTATAGGTGGCTTTGTTTTTAAGGGGAAAATAGATAGAATTGATTTACTTGATCCTTACACCAAAGAAGTTGAGATTATTGACTACAAAACTGGTAAGTATGATGTGAGTCCCGAAGACAGGTCAAGGCAGCTTCTTCTCTACGCACAAGGCTTTGAACAAATGTACCCCGGATACAGGGCGAAGCGACTTACACTTGATATGCTAGCCATGGAAAAACCTCGGAGTTTTGAGCTGCAGCAGGATGGGGAGTACAGGAGTAATGAAGGCAGGGTAAGTCCCCTTAATAGAGAAGCAATCACCTCTATGGTGGAGACTGCACGAAATATTGCACATGATTACGAGCACGGATTTGGGAAGACAGAAGACTCCGACAACTGCAAAGAATGCGGGTTCAGGCTGTACTGCCAAGGAATTGATCTGTGAAAGTTTGAAAACCGAAACCAATAAACACTTTTTGGAATTATATGGCAAGCCAAAACTGTAAATTTTGATGATATTTCACAACAGAACCCTGAAAAACCAGAAACCGTAGTAAAATTCAGTTCCCAAATTTAACTCCTTAATCTTTAACTCTTTATTTATACTGCATCAATGTCTACAGCCTGAGCTTCGGGAAATCTTTCTAAAAGCATCTGAATAGGTTAATAGTCGCTTTTACTATCGGTCCAAGAAGACAGTACATTGCAGATGAATTGGCGAAGTTAACTGATGACAGTCTTTCTGAAAATAAGCTTTCTTTCTTTACAGATGGACTGGGTTTATGCAAAATAGCTCTCTTAAATCAAACGCATTTTGCTGACGATGACCAGACAATACCATTTATTCCAGAATCCCTTTTTACTTTGTAATGGTTACTTTATGAACTGAAAGGTGTTTGCATAAAAAGGCCGGATTAGAAGGGGGAGAGATATATAAGAAAAAATAGAAACAGTCAACATTATGCTAAGTGAACGAAAAAAACAGAGTGAGTGCAGTTTGCACTTATCTCTATTATAGTCCTTTCAGTACCTCAACGGCCGCTTTCACGTCCAATTCATTATAAAGAAACGCCATTCGCAATAATTCATCAGGAACCATCTTATCATATTTATCAACTTTTGGTACTTGATTTTCGGGTAATACCAAATCGGGGTCATGGAAGTTGATTTGAAGCTTGGACAGCTTATCGGTAAACTCAGCAACAGACAGGTCACTGGTTATCTGCAGATAATGATTTCCCTCAAAAATAGAATAAATTCGAAGCGAATCTTTTAGACCGCATGTCAGCAGGTTCTTAATTGTCTGTAATGTTTTACTTCCTACCCATGGACATAAGTAAAATGATCGCTTAGTATAGGGAATAATACTTTTTTGCAGTATCCCTGCTTCTCTGGCAATAAAGCGCGCATCATCTATGACTTGCGATGCTTTAGGCTGCAAATAACTATATCTAATATCCTCCCTTAAAATTTGCCTAATTCTCTGGATAATTTTCGTATGGATATGCCCTCTAGAACCATTCCAACTTGGTATGCGTTTGTTTTTTACATGGATAACGTATATGATTTTACGCTCCTCATTAACATCGCATACCTTCCATGTTCGACCAGCCAAAATGAATACTTCACCTACAGTTGGACAGCTGCCCAATGTACCGATTTCGCTATCTTGACTGTGCACATGATAAGCCTGCTCGTCTTGAAATACCGCATAAAAAGAATAGTGATTTGTAATCCTTTCGCCTCTTAAGCCAACGATGATGTTTCCTCCCTCAATACGCTGCAAATAGTCATTTGCTAACATGTGCCGCAGTAGTTCTTGATATTCCTCTTGGCTGACTGTACTATAGAATGCGGGAAGCATCAAGACGTTCCTTGCCAGTTCAGAGGGACTGAGTTCACCAAATGTCACTAAAATGCTGAGCGTTTGATGTGCCAACAAGCTGAACGGTTTTGCCTTAAGCTCAAATGGTTCTACCCAGCGCTCCTCAAGATAAAGCTGAATGATTGCAATGGCACGCAATAATTCCCATGGCATTTGCTCAAAAGGGTTTCTGTGTGATGGATGATATAAGTCAAGAAACATCATTTGCGATTTTCCACTGCGTCTTCCAGAGCGCCCAAGACGCTGCACAAAGCTTGCGCAGGAATAGGGTGCACCAATTTGTATAGTGGAATCTAGGTCGCCAATGTCAATGCCCAATTCCAATGTCAGTGTGGCAGCTGCAACGGTAGGTCCATTATTGTCCCTCAAAGCAGATTCCGCTTCATGCCGGAAGGCGGCTGAAACACTGCCATGATGAACATAAAATACATCTCTCTCATTTTTCTTCAGTGCAATCTCTTTCATATCGGCAATAGTTTTTTCTGCGTCACCTCTACTATTAGTAAAAATCAGGCACTTCTTACTATGGCAGTTTTCATAAAGAAAATTATTATATTCCTGCATAACTTTTCCGGCCTCTTCAGGGTCATCGGGTATGAAAAAACTTTCAGCACACAATGAAATCGTCCGTTTGTGGTGTTTGATACCCACTGCCTGTACTTTTCGGTTGCTTCCTGCTGCTAAAAATTGCTTGGCCGGTTCATAGTCATTCAACGTTGCGGAAAGTCCAATACGTCTAGGTTTACAGTTTGCAACTTTTTCTAACCGTGATAAGAGACAAAGCACTTGAAGACCACGATCTGTTCCCATAAGTGCATGAATTTCATCGATGATTATAAATCGCAAATCAGAGAACAAACGCGTTGCATCACCAGGATAGCGCATCAGTAATGCTTCCAGTGATTCAGGCGTAATTTGGAGTACTCCCTGCGCCTCTTTTAGCGCACGTTTTTTAACCGATTGCGATACATCCCCATGCCAAGGCCAGATAGGGATATAGCTTTCCTCAAGCAGTCCGCTAAGCCTTTCAAATTGGTCGTTAATCAGCGCTTTCAACGGTCCAATATACATAACGCCAATTGTATCTGGATGATTTTGATGCAGGGAAGTCAATATGGGAAAAAAGGCTGCTTCTGTTTTGCCAGAAGCAGTTCCCGAAGCGATGATAACATGATCATCTGTGTCCAGAATTGCTTCACAAGCTTCTACCTGAACCTCATGCAGATCTGTCCACTGTTTTTGATAAATATATTTCTGTATAAATGGCGCATAGCGCTCAAAAGCAGTCTGGCTCATATATCAAACTCGGCGAAGAGATCATCTTTTTCGGATACCTCTTCAGGGTTTAGTTCCGCACTCTTTACTGAGAATCCTTTTTCTGCTATCAGCATATCAAAAGTCAGATTGGGATTTTGATGCAGAATATTCAAAAGACCCAAAAAATCTTTAGTAATCTCACGTGGGGTCAACAATGGATCCACACCCAAACGTGCAGTTACAGTGCTAATAAAGGAGATAAGTTCTGTTTTTTCAAAAGAGCACGAGTAAGAATAGTGCGCACCATGAAGTTCACAAAGCCGTTGTAACAATACGTAAATATCTTCGTTAGTGAGTGGATTGAGCTTAATTACAGGACTCGTATAATCCACAAAACCCTGTGCACCAAAACGATTATCAGCAAGACGTGAGCGCAGTGCTTCATAGTTAAAAAGGCCTCTGCGTTCGTCGTAAATAAACTGAGGTGTCCCGCTAAGAAAAACACCAATATATTGCGCTTTCCCCTGCATGGTATCATTAAAAATAGTTAATATTTTCTCGTAGTTACTATCTCTGGCTTGTTTGTGTGTAATCTTATAAAGATTCACGCCTTCATCCAAAAACAACAACAAGCCTTTATATCCAGTTTTGGCTATAAAAACAGCAAATAACTTTAAAAATTCATACCAGCTCTGGTCATCTATGATGCAGTCCACCGAAAGATACTGACGAGCTTCGGTTTTTGTAGCAAATTCTCCGCGAAGCCATCGCAACGAAGCCTGCTTCAAATCTTCATCCCCAGTTTTCATTCCTCGCCAGTAAGCCTCAATAACAGAAGAAAACGCAAAGCCGTATGACATTTCGGATAGATAGGTCAAAACTTGGCTTATTTCACAGCTGACAGCATCAACAATTTCTGGGTCACCTGGATGAAACCCTCTTGCTTTTGTTACGTTGGTCTGTAAAGAACTGATCCACTTTTGCAGAATAGATTCAAGTGCACTACCCTCCGGTCTCATGCGTGTTGAGAGATGCTGCATAAGCTCACGATAGGTGGCAAGCCCTTGGCCTTTAGTTCCGGTAAGACGGCGCTCTGGGGACAAATCTGCATCGGCTACTACAAAATTCCGTTCCATTGCATTGTTACGAATCATTTGCAGCAAAAAGCTTTTTCCGCTGCCGTATTGCCCAGACACCAAGCGAAAAGATGCTCCGCCGTCTTTAATGGTCTCCATGTCAGATAAAAGGGCATCTACTTCATTGTTTCTACCAACAGCTATGTGTCGCAGACCGATTCTGGGTACCACTCCTGCGGTTAATGAGTTCATAAGAGCGGCTGACTCACGGCGATTGATCTTTACAGGCTGCATTTTGTTTTCTCCTATACAACGGATTTTTTGAGTAAATCTAAGTATTCATCCAAAATTTGAGGTTTCTGATCTATAGCATCAACAATAATGTCTCCCATTTGCTGCAATGCCAGTGCATTAATGTCATCTAAGAGGGGCTGCGGCATTGTGTTTGCTTCCTCGGCAATTTTTTCTAAATCACTCTGTGGGTTCTCACTTGTTATCAGCACATAGAGCACTTTTTGTTGTACCGGTTCAAGAGCATCAACTAACTCTTTCATCTCAGGTGATAATACTGATGAATCAAACAGTTTAGAGCCGTGTTTCTCGAATGATGTTGTAGGCTGGTTCTGATAAATATACTCTAACTCATCCCGATAATCATCTTCGGCGATTATTTTGGAAGCCTCTACCACTAAAAGTGCGCGGCCGAGATAGCGCTCAGCCAAACGGTTAATCTCCACTATCAAAGGTTCATCTTCTTGCGCTGCACTGCACTCCCATGTTGATTTATCCAAGCGGTCTAAAAGACTGCGTGCTTTGGGTGAAATAGCTGTATAGATTGCGGTAACTTCTCGAATATCTGTATACAACTCTTTGTTCTCAGGAGTGTTCGTTTCCTCCACTTCAAGCGCTTTGCGCACAGCATCGGAATCGTCTATGAGTATTTTAATTTTATTAAAATCTAATGTGACTATCTTTTGAGTAGGCTCATTTTCTTGTGTCGCCTGTTGCCCATATTCCTTTTTCAAGAAATTTACAATCAGTTTTGCAGTCTCCTCATCAATCGTCACACCGCGTAATCGTCCCTTGTAACCTCGCAATTCACGCAGAGTATTTTCGCTATACCTTACAAGCTCTTTGATATAGGCTCTTAACTCGGGGTATGTTGAGTAATCCTTTACAGTAACATACGTTTTTTTGTTGGCTTGCGGGCATAATGCACTTGAAAAAGCATAATATTCCTGCTTCTTTATACGAGACGGTCCATAAGTATCTAAAATTCCTTTTTGTTTATTTTTATGTAAAGCAGCATCTGCTAGTGCAATCGCCCTTGGGATCGCCTCATGCATAAGATCCTGATTCCCGTCTTTGTAAAATTTACTTTTAACAAGAGAATAATCACTTAAAGCATCAATCAATGAGAAATTAAGCTTAAGTGGCACATCTTCCGCATGTTGTGATATTAAAATATCTGTCATAACAGAGGGAGCTAATCGAGGATTCTCATCTACATCGGAAAGCCTATATTCCAAATTGTACTGCTGAGTAAAATCAAATGTCCACCTCGTTAAATAACTATCTAACGAAGGAAATTTTTTTTGATACGCTGCCCATAATTGCATAAGCTTTTGATATCCTTCCTGTGGATCTTGCCACCCGATACCGCTAAGAAGTTCATAAATCAACACAAAAATGTAGGACAAATCAGTATCCAAGTAATTTCCTTTACGAATTTGGGAGCGCCAATAAAAATACCATTCTTGTTGAGCCTTGTTCATGCTGTCATAAGTTGGCCAGTAGGACATAAAGGGGACAAAGGCTGCAGTTTTCCCCTCTCTTAAAGCATTTCTCTCCAGATCTCTGAAAAACTTCGTCTCCGGATCATGCATAGAAATGGAAACCCTAATATCCTCCGGAGCATATGAAGACCTTACAGGAATTGATTGTTTAGACTCCTGTTCCCCGAGAGCAACAATATCGGAAAATCTATTTTTAGACTCCTGTTCCTTGGAAGCAACAATATCGGGAAATCCACTGGCTGCGGAAGTGTTTTTAGTAGAAACGTCATTCCTAACACCTTCCAAAGCAGAAGAAGGCATTACAGGAATTGATTGTTTAGACTCCTGTTCTCCGGGAACAACAATATCGGAAAATCCATTGGATGCGGAGATAATATCATGAATAGGGGTCGTTTTTGTTTGTGTAGTGGACTTCCTCGTGTCGCCAATGATCTGCTTTTTTACGTTTCGGTATGCGACCGAATAATGAACTATACCCAATATCCAAATAAGAGGTGATAAGGAGATATCGGTAAATGTAATTAATGCATAAGCGACAGCACAAATGACATTTAGAGTACTGGAGTTAATCAGGCCGATATATAGCAACGAGATCCAATTAAAGGCTGGTATAAAAGAGAGGACTCTAAAACCTATTCCAGGTAATTTTCTTAGTGTATTCTTCATATCCTATTTCCTTCGTCTTGAGTCTGCAACGCAACAATTTCGGTTGTGGTGCAAAAACTTTAATCATGCAGTTTGACACTGTAACTCTTGCCTTTGTGTACTCTTTTTCATGATCATGAGAATGATAAACTTTCCTAACTGTTAAGGTTTCCACTATTTGGCATCAAAGTGAGGTTTTTAGCAATATCCCGACTTTTTGCAACAAAAACCGTATTTTTAATCAGTTTTAATTTTTATATACTTTTTCTTTTCGCCTTTTTAATATTGTTAATTTTAAGTGAATCATGTGTGTTAACATTTGGTCTTCGAATATTGTATACTCAAGTTGAGAACTCTACTTTTCTAACTAAACGCACATGATATTCTTCGAATAACAGACACAAAGAAATGAAAGTACTTTTCACTCACCATTTTTTTGACTATTGATCTCGTCATTACCTTAGGTAGTAAGGTTATCCTAACTATGGTTTTTCAAGCCATTGCTAAACTGATCAGTGAATTGCCATACAAGGCTTAAATTTGATAAGGAGCAGAAAATTAAAAGGAGTATTGGGAGCCAGTTTTGTTCCGTACTTTCATGCCAAATTGATAGCCTGATGTTGGTTAGACTCAAAGGACGTAAAAATCTTCTATTCCATCCGTGTTACACAAATAATCTACTTAAAAGGAGTGTTTAATCTAAAAATCCTCTTTTTATCCTTATTTTCCAAATTGGGTTATAAATCGACTTCTTTAGAACTTCTACACGAATTTAATAATAATCGGTCAAGGTATTTGTATCCACCACTATTGAAAGCCTCTTAAAAAGCCTTAAATTTCGTTGTCTAGTGCCTTTTTTCACTCTATAAATGGAGATGCGGGGAAATAGAAAGTAAAATCGAAACTCATTCATTCACTGAACTATACCGACTTAAGTATCGCTGTATTTCACTTCAAACTATACTGCAAATAATATACTTCATACTACTGTATACTTTTTTGAAATTAAAAGTAGATTTTCCACAAACTATATATCTATATAATATATACGTTATAGTGATTCTATATTAATAGGATTGATATAAAATATATAATTAATAGGATTTGATAAAATGGTAAAAAGTGTGTTGTCGGTTTTCAAGCTTGGAACTGGCTTAGTTGTAACGATTCCCAAAAAAATAGCTCTTGAATTGGGTATTGATGAAAATTCAATGCTAAAAGCAACTGCAAAAGATGGTTCAATTGTCTATAATCCGGTTGTTTTGAAATGAAGATTATAATAAAAAATCAAGGAGATGAATTAGTATGAATAAGATATCATTAAAGCAAGTTAAAGAGTATATAGATAACGAGGTAAAAGAAGGTAGAGTCAAAATCGGATTTGAAGACATTAATGGTAACATTTATGATTACGCTTATGTTTTCAAAAGACCTGTAGCAGGATTCATGTTAATAGGAGGCAAATTTTCAACTAGAGTTAGATCTGAGCCAATATTTTGTGTTGGTGAATATAATGACATGTATTATGACATACAAGACTATGAAAAGTTGGTTGGTATAATGCCCTCTCCCTGTTTTGCGGTATTTTGCGCAGTTCCTAATGTCCCATTCGTAAAACTCAAATCAACGCCTTATGATATGAAAACGTTACTACTTGGTTACGAGTATCCAAATTGTGATCACCCTGATTGGATTGAGGAATATAAGAAGGAATTTGTTAACTCATTCGAATCTGAAATTTGTATATGAAAGGGTTATCGAGGTTTGCTAAGAACAATTAAAAAATCAAATAAGGTAAAAGAGTCTCTAATATCAATTGAGAACATACTTAATTGATGTGAAGATTCTTAAAGAGATAAAAGAACATAAACGTTGAGGAAATATAGTGGTAAGGCAAAGACTGCATATAAAAGTAGGGGTCTTGTTTTTCCTTTTTGTGATGTACGATGTGAATTCAAAAGGGATAGATGTAAACTTTATATTCATTCCTATAATTCTGTTATTAACAATCATTGGATCAATATTACCTGATGTGATTGAACCTTCAAAAAATAAGTTTCACAGGAAGTTTTTTCACTCTGTCCTATTGTTAATGATAATATTTGTATTTATAATTATGACTTATAAAAAACTCATTATATCTGGTAATTTTGATAATCCGATATTGGCTTGTTATTTCTTTATAGGGTGTGGGTATGTTTCACACCTTGTCATGGATTCAATTACACGTAATGGACTTCCTTTAACCGGATTGTAAGTTTTGCGTATAGGTCTTAGGGTAACTTTAGATATAGCTCAAAAAGTTAGGGTTTTCTAAAGGGACTCTGCATTACATGAAACAAAACGCCAAAAATGAGGTGCCTTTTACCCTAAACAGCCACTTTTTGGAAAGAGTTAAGGCTTGGGAGAATTTGGTTTTGGGGATCAATCAAATTAATGCTTATAAATAGAATTTTAAATCCCATGACTCGGTTACGGAGTAAAAACAGGACAGAGCTCCTTGTGGAAAGCCACGACTGGCGAAAACTACCACCTGGCAAGAAGGTAAGGTAGCTATTTTTAATTGAGTGTAGATGGCTCTTTTCGTTAAGACTAGTAAGACTAGTAAGGCGGATAGGATACTGATACTGATTCTGTCAAAATTTAGGTAAGACTAGATGGGTTTTTAGGTAAGACGTAAGTAAAGAGAGAAAAATCACAGAGGAATATTACTATTAATTATTTTTATTATTTATTATTAGTATTATAGTCTACACTTCTCAATTTTCTTTTTCGAACCGTCTTACATGCCTTACCATATTTGCTCTTCTTTGAAACTCCTCTTCCATTGTGCTTTAGAGCATTTTACTTCTCTATTTTAGAATTTTGAAGTAAAATTAAGAAATAGTTCTATATTGAAATCTATTCTTTAAAGTTCTTTCTTTTCATCCCCGTCTATATCAAAGCCTCCGCTGATGATAAAGTCTTTGAGTAGCTTTTCGATTTTGATGCTTAACCGGAATTCGGGGATACTCATGCCTTCTACGGCTTCAAAGTAGGCTTTTGCTTTGCCCCTGTCTACGGTTTTCTTCAGGTCGTCGAATCTGCCGTATTCATTGATGTTCGCTTCGGTAACACCGACATTCATAAGGTTTTTCAACTTTGGAATATCAATCCCTAGAGCATTAGCTAATTGGCGAACTTGTTCGTTTTTTGCACGGAACTGGTATTCAGTGATGTAGTCCCTGAAAGGCTTACCGTCCTCAATTTCAACATTTCCGCTTTGTACATCATGGATAAAGATATTCGCATATTTCTGTTCTTCTTGGGTAAGGGTCGCAAAAGATTTATGCAACTCGTCTAGGGTTGCTTGAAGCTGATCTTGGTCGATACCTTCTTGATGCAACACTTTAAAATATTTCTCAAAGCGTGAGTTCATGTAGTCGGTATCGATTCTGCCAGTGTCTATGGCTACCAGATGGCCATCAATATCAAATGGGATATCCCCGCTGCCACCGCCGGTGCCTTCTGTAAAAAGCTCTTTATAACGCAAAGCTAAAATCAGATAAGTATTCTCGTCGAATGCCATCTCGACGACTTTTTTGGGATTCTTAAAAGTGTATATCTGTTGCTTCCAAGTGAAACCTTGTATCTTTGCTGCTTCCAGATAGTCATTTAGACTACTGAACAGCTTGGCAAACCTGCCGCACTCGTCCACATCGTCTGGCAGGCGAGAAAAATCCAGGATACCTGCTAAATTGAACAGGTGCGAAGTATCTGCGAAGATTTGATTCATCTTCTCCAGGTTGTAGTCCAGATGTTCCACGAACAGCCCAAGTGGCTTGTTGCCTGAGTATAGAGCTACCGCATCGTTGATGTTTCGTTCCATTGTGCTTGGATAACGGTAATAGCGAATCGTGCCAAAAGGCTTATCCGGGCCAAACAGACGGTTTGTACGAGAGAACCCCTGAATGATGTTCTCATATCTGAGCACCTTATCCATATAAAGGGTGTTCACCCATTTGGAATCGAAGCCTGTAAGCATCTGATCGACAACAATTAAAAGGTCAATCTGTTTTTCAGGGGTTCGTTCGATACGTTCATAGGGCTTTTTGTGCGCCAAGCGTGCAGCAATATCCTTCTTGAATTTTCCATGTGTGGCTAAGGTAAAGTCCTGCACATACCTTACATTGTAATCTTCCAGAATTTCAACAAGGCCGTCTTCCTTGAACTTCACACCACCATTATTATCGATGTTTGGATCAAAGAGTGCCGTGATTTTCAAGTCAGTCTTTAAATCTTTGATGAGCCTATAATACTCAATAGCTTCCGAGATACTGCTCGTAGCAAAAAGCGCATGGAACTTTGAGGCATGACTCAACCGCAGCCAGTTATCGATAATATCCTGAATGACCATTTTCTGGTGTTCGGCACGCTCATACTGTTCTCTTGGCAGATAGTCTTCAATTCCTTTGACATATTTACCACTCTTTTCGCAGTGTCCAGTCATTTTTACTTTGGCACTGTCCATGTAGTGGTAATATTTTTTTGCTTTCCTCGGGTCTTTTATAGCTTCTTCTTCCGTAGCGGCTCTCGCCATCATCAACGCCACCGCTTTACGCAGATCAATGTCCCTATAGGTAAGGACTTTATACGGGTCGAAGCCGAGCACATTCCCATCACGAATACCGTCAGCAATACTATAGCGGTGTAGCTCATCACCAAAGACGGTTGAAGTCGTATTCTTCTTTTTCTGATTTTCCTTCTGAATGGGCGTACCGGTAAATCCGAAAAACACGGCACCTGGGAATGTCTGCTTAACAGTGATCAACATCTCGCCAAAAGTAGAGCGATGTGCTTCATCCACGATAAAAACAATACGTTTCGAGTTCATCGCCTCAATATCTGCAGCATTCAATCCACCTTCTTCGTCCTTAATGTTACTCATCTTTTGAATTGATGTAACAATCAGGGTATCGGCAGGGTTCTTACTTTTGAGCTTCGTTATGAGAGCGTGGGTGTCCTCAGTCGCTTGCACTTCTTCGTTATCTTCCGCAAAAGCACGATACTCACGAAGTGACTGCGTACCAAGCTCGATCCTGTCCATAAGGAAGATTACCTTGTCAGAATCCTTCGAGTTAGCGATAAGCTGAGCAGACTTAAAGCTCGTCATCGTTTTACCAGATCCGGTTGTGTGCCAAATATAGCCACCAAGTTGTTGTTTATCACTCCAGTCAATCTTTGACACACGGTCAGAGATTGCATTGGACGCATAATACTGATAGCTGCGCATAACCTTCAGCACGCCATCAGAATCATCGGCAACCGTATAGAAACCAATCAGCTGGTGAGCCATAGGAATCGATAAAAGATAAGTCGTGATATCCTTCCAGTTGTTGATGGGCTCGTTATTGAAATCTGCCCAATGGAAATAAAACTCTGGATTAAAAACACCGTCTGGGCCGGGATTAGCAAAATAGACCGTCTCTTCAGGTTGCATCGCCACAAATACCTGCACCAAAGAGAAGATTCCCGAAAAAATACCCTCATCAGAATACTTCTCAATCTGGTGATAAGCCTGGCTCACAGGAATGCCATTCTTTTTAAGTTCAACATGGATAACAGGCATGCCGTTAATTAGTAGCATCAAGTCGCCACGGCGGTCGTTGAGAATCCTCGACTTAGATTTAAATGTCGGCTGCTGAGCAATTTGGTATCTGCTCTGCCCAGCAGCTATCTCACGTCGGTCATAAATCTTGAGGCTGACTTCTTTACCAAGGTGTAAAGGATCGTCCGAGTTATCACGGGTAATGGAGACCGTCTTTCCGTTAATAAAGCCACTGAGCTTTAAAGGACTGCGAAGTTCCAAAACTTGCTCTAAAATCTGCTGCATCTCCGTATCTGTCAAAGGAGCGTCATTCAAACGATCAATGCCACGATTATTCTCAAACAGAATATCTGCCCAGTTATTGAGTAAATCCTCTTCTGTCGGGTATTTCAGAACATTATTTTCCCAACCTTTATTTTTCAAGGCGGCAATCATGGCTGCTTCAAATTCCGCCTCGGTTTTAAATATCACAAAATCACGCTCCTTTCTTGTACAAACATCTTCTCAAGACAAGCTTTTTTCATATTTTGCAATTTTTCAAGCTTACGCTGATGAAGGGTGATAAGGTTGTCAAGGTGAGTGAAATATGAGCCGATTTCATTCTGTTCGTCAATGGAAGGTAAGCATATGGGTGTTTCTTTTACTTGCTCAATTGTGTAATGGGCTATTGTTCCGATATGAGAAATGCCGTTTAAATATCGCCTAAACTCCGGCGAGGAAAAATAAGTATACATGTATCGGCTGTTGAATTTCTCGGATTTTTTTACCCATATCAAATCGGCATCTTTTGAGTACAAAGGCTCGTTATTGGGCACAATATACGGAATTCCAATGGAACCTCCACCGGTAATCAAAATATCATCTTTTTCCAGTTTTCCGGAAACCCTTGCTAACTGTTCATATAATTCACATGAGATAAATGCCTTCTCGTTTTCTGCACCTTTGTAAGCAGACACAACATCACTTGACCTAAAAAACGGTATTCCGGATGAAGTCCATTCTTCTTTATGAACACGAGCCGCTGATACTACATTTGTCAACTCTCCAACCTTAGGCAGTTCCCAAGCGTCAGTAAATCCAGCAAATCGAATCTCTGGAACGCTGTTTCCATTTTTCGGAAACATTTTTTCCAACATGGCTTTTTTTACATTTTGAAGTTTTTCAAACTTACGCTGATGAAGGGTGATAAGGTTTTCGAGGGTCTTAAAGAAGCGTGACAAGAATCTTTGCTCTTGAACACTTGGAAGCATCAGCGAAACTGAACAATACTCTTCAAACGAAATATTCAACAACCCATCCATTCTTGCTCCAGAAGATATAATCCTCCTAAGTTGGCTCTCAACTCTTGAACTATTTAACTCTGTTGAAATAACCTCCGGATCATTGTCTTCAACTGAAAAACAGTGATAGACAAAGGGAACACGGGCTTCCTCGCACTCTAACGTAAAACACGAACCATATGGCCGAATCTTTGAGGCGCCATGATTATATGCAAGTTCATTCTGTTTAAGAAGAATATATTTCTTTAAACTATCCCCCGAATTATTAAAAGAATATCTTTCTGATTGATTTATGAATCCGTTATTCGCTGTTATCATCATAATTGGAGCCGTTGAATTCGGGTCGTTCCTAATGACCTTTTTTGCTATTTCTCCCAAATTACGCTGTTCCCAAGCGTTGGTGAAAACTTTGAACCTAATGGCAGGTGCTTTAGCTTTTTCAGCCATATCACTTACCCCCCAGTAGGACTTTCAGTTCAGTCAGTCCCTGCATATCCACATCGCTGCCGGTGAGCTTCTCAAGCATGGACGAGAGCGTTGCTTCTGTTTCTGTGATTTCATCTTCTACATCTGAAAATGTGGTGGCGTATTTATCCGCCAGTGCCTGCACCTTTGCTGCGAGGTTGTCGAGAATGACTACAGGCAGCTGTTGTAATCCTGCCATCAGCGGGGCAATCCATTTCAATTCCAATAAAGAGTAAACTTTCTCATCTGCCAGGTTTTCGATGGTTTCTTTTGTTAGTAAGTGCAGTTTGGCGGAATCATTCTTAATGACTTTCTTTAGGTCTTTTTCTTCATCGAGTAAGCTCACCACAACGAGGAGTTTGCCCTCCGGGCTGTCTTCTGCGTAGTCTGCTGCATCATGCCCCTTGAGCAGCTCTTTAGCCATTTTATTCACAGGGCTTGTCAGAAATGTGGTGTTGTCGTCATTTAAAACATCGTTTAGTTCCTCTTTTTCGTCTTCCGTCAGTGAATCAAGGATTTCTTGCTGCTCGGCAGTGACCTGCATGAGGCGTTCTTCTTTTTCTTTTAAGGCTGCCGCTTCCTCATGAAGCAGCGTTTCTTGCACGAGGTCAAATTGGATGATTCTTCCTAGCCAGCCTTCTTGAACTTCAACATCTTTGCCATTCTTTTTCTTTACGACCATGTTAGGCTCAACTTGTTTAGTAACCCCGAAGCCTTCAGTTTGAATCATTTCCAAGTCAACAGCTATCTTGACCCACTCATCATTAAGAAGCTGGTATGCCTTGTATTCATCCACCAGCGGCACAGATGCTAGACGATTAAAGATTTCATTGCTAAGTACAGCTTCTTCTTTTGAGATATTCAATGCTTCCATATTGTCTACTAGATGGTTGTACAGAATGGCATCAAAACCGGTGAAAGCTTTTGCATAGTGATCTTTGAAGGAGACCACATTCGGATGATTTTTGATGATGTCCTTAAGATTACCTTCTGCGATACGTACATGCTCTTCAGAGCTCTCAGCAAATAAAGCCATCTTCAGCTCAGGAAAGGCCTGCCAATAGGCAGAGAGTTCTTCAACTTCCTTTTTTGGTATGCCCCCGAACATAGAAGCGTAAATGTCCCAACTTTCAGGAGCCTCGGAAGAATCCACATAACGTGGGATGTTGAGATTGTATTCGTTGCTTCTAATCTCTTCACGACTGACCACACGAGCAAACTTCGGCACATCTTTACGCTCAGCTACCGTATCGGTGATTCGTTTGATATCTGATGCCTGAAGCTTGTTATTTTTTCCGACCTTGATGAAACCCTTAGAGGCGTCAATGATAAGCACGTCCGTATTCAGACGCTTTTGCTTAAGCACCATAATGACGGTTGGTATGCCTGTTCCGAAGAAAATATTGGCTGGCAGTCCGATAATGACATCGATATGGTTGTTCTCGATCAGATTCTTACGTATTGTTCCTTCTTCACCACCACGGAATAAAACACCATGCGGAAGAACGATGGTCATGATGCCATCGGGCTTGATGTGATACAGATCGTGAAGTAAAAAGGCGTAGTCTGCTTTACCTTTTGGTGCCAGACCAAAACGGGCATAGCGTGGGTCGGTGTCTTTGTTTTCCGGATCCCAGTGTTGCGAATACGGTGGATTGGAAACAACCGCATCTACATAAAGAGGGTTATAGGTGCCGACCGGGTCGCTATCTTCAAAATACGGCCAGTCGTCCTCCAAGGTATCACCGTTGCGAGTCGTGATGTTTGAGGGCAAAATGCCACGCATGACCAGATTCATGCGGGTAAGGTTATAGGTGTTTTGTTTCAGCTCTTGTGCGTAGTATTTGATGTTGTCATCATCATCGATATGTCTAGCAACGCTGCGCCCGATATTAATTAGCAGGCTACCAGAACCACTCGTTGGATCGTAGATCTGGATTTCCTTACGGTCTTTAAGGTGATTAGCAACGATTTCACTCATCAAAAGTGATACTTCATGCGGAGTGTAAAATTCACCGGCTTTCTTACCTGCGTTAGCTGCAAAGTTGGAAATGAGGTATTCGTAGATGAAGCCTAATACGTCATAATCCTGTTTACCGTCCATCGGGATATCTTTAATCAGCTGAATGAGATCGCTGATGGCTTTTGTCTGTGAGGCAGAGTTTTCGCCCAGCTTGGATAGACCTGTTTGCAGGGTCTCAAAAATGCCATCAAAGACTTTTTTGTAATTGCTATCAATTAGACGGCTGAAAGCAGAAAGCGCATCGCGCACATTGGAAACATCAAAATCTTTACCCATTGACAGCCAAGTAGAAAACAAGTCTTTATGGGCGATGAAATAGCCGATATTGTCTTGGATGTACTTGACGGTTTCAGTATCTTCTTCATTTAAGTGCTTGATGTCTTCGGCTGTAGCACCTTCGCTTTGCATGAAGCGGACTTCTTTATCCGACAGAAATTTATAGAAGATAAAACCGAGAATGTAGTCCTTGTATTCGTTCGCCTCAATTTTGGAACGCATCTTATTTGCAGATTCCCATATTTTTGTGGCTAATTTTTGTTTATTCACAATATCCTTCCAATTATCTCTGTTTTTGTTGTTTTATTAAAAATTCTTTCATTTTAGGTTATTCGTATCTACAAACACGACAGCAAATATTAAAAGAAACTGTTTCTACTTCTGTTTCTGAGGCGATTGAATGAGATCCTTAATTGGGCTAAAAAACGTCTTGAGACCTTAAAAAACAGCTTCGATCTTAAAGGCAGGGAGGCTATTAAAGTATTCATTTATCACCCTGAGGAAGGTATACCTTTTTGGGATCCTGAGCCCCCGGAAGCTTGGCAGGAGGTACACCCTAAAGGATATGCGATTATTTTAGAGCGTCGGAGCTGTAGGATAAAGTTAGAGTCTAAGAGTTGCTAAACTTGGGGGGAGAGATATGAGACAGATGCTTATCACGAATTTTTTATGATTATTTTTACAAATTATTGAGTCTTCGGAAAGTATCATTTCCTATGAAGAATTTTGAAATTACTAAAAGGTTTTCCATGCTTATGCGTGTGCCAAAGACTCATGGGAGCCTATTAGTAATTGACTCAGTCTTTTGATATATTAATAGCAAGGACTTTTGCTTTTCAAATAAATTAAAGTCGACCCATTCTACCAATGATCCATAAATTTTTTGTAATAAGTTTGAACACTAAATATAACGTTTTTTAACATGAACCTTATATTCTTCTAAAAGCAATACTTGTAGGAGTTATATAACAAATAATATAGATATATTAAATACTTAAGAAAGTTTTTTTTTCATTATAAGTAGTTTATATTCTAAAAATATTGTGTTTTTAATTTGTAGAAAAGCCTTTTAGAAAATAATTATTCAGAAGTCTTGCAATGAGTACAAAGTTTGACTTACTTTTAGAATTAGTTTATTTTTGAAAGAACTTCTAAAAACTATATATTTAGTTTTTGTAAGTGTGACTTATAATGCGGCTCATAATGAAATTTGAAATAACGATAATTTATAAATAAAATTACAAAAAGGTAATTCTCATCATCTATACAAATAATTTTATATTCCTTAATAAAAACCGGCTATGCAAATATTTTAAAAAGTAGCGTTGCCAAAATTTGAGTTGTATATATCCCAGACATTTAGTGCGAGGATAGATTCGAACCCATAAATACTTACGTGAACGAATCTTAAATAAAATGGTCTAGTACTTGAATTTTAGTTTTTGTGCCTTCCTTAATTGATTTTCGATTTTTTGATTTTTGAGTCCGCTTGATCACGAAATATTTATATAAATTTCTACAAATAATAATTTATTTTATACTTTTAGTCCCTCTTCTAGAGTACAAATTAAGATAAATCCTAATATTATAAGAACTAGAAATATACTAAACTTCGGGCTTATACCCCCTTTTTTCTAGGAATTTGTCTTACGAATTTTTGAAAAAAGAAGGATAGACCTTCTTTAAGTTAAATAAGCTCCAATATCCCTTAGAATTAGGTTATTTTTTTGTCTTTTCGGTTCCTTTTCGGTTCTTTTTCGTGTCTTATCGTGTCTTATGGATATTAGTGTTTATTGATATCGGTTTTTCAAAAAAAGTGTATATTGCCGTAACTTGAGTTATAAAGGCAAATTTAAAAAATGTGTGAGGGAAAGCAGTAAAGGGAGGTGATTAAAACCTTTACTGCTTTTTATGACAAGTGCAGGGTAAAGATAATTAGAAAACCCCGCTTAATCCTAAAAACCAGTTTTTAGTTGTTAAGTTATCTTTTATAGTTTTTAACGTCCAGTTTTTAGATAAACCGGCAAACTTGCGCAATTATACTAATAGTATACAAATATATATACTTTTTTATATCATCTTATTTCATATTTTTTGTAGAAAATTACTATAAAACACACACGAAATTCTTCGAATAACATGCACAAAGAAACGAAAGTGCTTGCAGATGGCAGCACTTTCATGCTAAAATATAATAAGGACTAAACAATAGGTAGGTGGGCGGGGAGATCGAACCCGCCCAGGCTTGAGATAGAACAGGCTTTCTGTTCTATAAGACCCAGCTGATTAGGTCTGCACATGAATATCGGTATTAAAAATATTTAAATGTTTCCACAATGTTTATTTTATATCCTAATGCCTGTTTTCAATAAATATTTAAACCTGCCTGATAATAGATACTACATAAATTTATTTTAGGTGATGTTTCGGTGGGGAAATATAAGGAGAGATACAAATTCCCAAAACTATCCTCTATATTAGCTCTGTACTTTATGATAACAGGACTAATGATTTTAGTGTTACAAGTATATTTCACGATTAGTTTTAGTCTTCCTACACACATTTTAAATATTGCAGGAGCTGATGGATCTCGAATAATCCTCCACAATAATATGAGTGCTAAAGATCCATCATATGAAGAGCTTAAAACATTTTTGAAGGCAGATCTGACAGACTCAATCCCTTATAATGATTCATTTGCTTGTTCGGACTGCGCTGAAGTGGTTCATAACAATGCTGAAGCTGCTGGAATCCGAGCAGCATTTGTTTCCGTCGATTTTTATGAAAGAGACAAGGGACATGCATGTAATGCTTTTAATACGACCGACAGAGGATTAGTTTTTGTGGATTGTACTGCCCCTGTTTTCTATGATTTAGAAAATAATGATGCAATAGTGATTATGAAGACAGGAGAGATATACAAATTAGAAGGGTTATTCGGATCTCATAAGTTTTTTGACTCAACAGTAAAAAGATATAAAATCTTTTGGTGAGACGAGCAGGTTTTTAACCCGCTCGCCACTATGAAGAAATTTAGACGCTCAGCCAAAGCGCCATTCTATTATTAGTGGTAAAAGTATTTAAGTTTTTTAGTAAGTTTCTACAAAAAAGATGTATAACGAAAAGAAAGTTTTTGATATGGTGTTAACAAACTTTGAAGTACCTGACTAGGAGTATTCCGATTCAAAAAATATGAAGATACGTAAGGTAGAGAAAATGACAAAAAAAGACGAATTTTGCCTTCTTGCAAAAAGCCACCTAGGAGCGCGAAGGATGAGGAGGAAGGCGCGTGTGGGGAAAGCGCGTGAGTGACACAAAAACACTTGCGGGAAGACAAAAAATTGTGGGTTTTGACCGTACCTAGAGCCAGGTAGTAATCGCGCCTAGAACCAGGCTAAAATCGTGTCTAGAACCAGGTAAAATCGTGTGTGTAGGGATCATATCGATACGAAAACACAAAAGGACAGTGTGTTCAAATATCTTTTTTACATGCCTAAATCCTCTTCTTCAAAAGGTGTCACACCAATAAATCAATATCGGAAGGCACTATACACAAAAAAACACTAATCCCGAAGCTTGTTTCTAGAAAAGCTATAGGAAAATCTCTTTAGGTTTCTCCTACCTTTCCCTACGATTTCCTACTAACCCGACTGAGAGGCTCTATACGAATTTTATAAAAATAGGCTAGTATACTTGTATTAATTTAGGTCTAAGCTTAACACGCGAATTCTAAAAAAATATTATATAAAAGTATTAATTATATAAAATAGCGGAAAAGACTATTGATCTAAATTTAAAAGGGGAGTATAGAAAGAAGCTTCAAACAAAGGTCAAGGCTTGAAGTATTATAGGGACAAAAAACCCGCGTGATAAGAACCTCGAATAGATATATAGAGGCAAAAATCCAAAAATATCGTAAATTGGCTGTTTGCAAACATAAGAGGAAGGACTGTAACATGTGATTGTAGAAACGTAACTGATGTAAGAGCCAAAAGGAAAGATCTTACTCAATGATTAAAAACCACAAATTGATAAGTATCGTATCCTAGCTGATTGGCTTGTTTAGCTTCAGCATGGTGCGGAAATAAGGTATATAGGTTATGTTTGAGCTGGTGTATTATTCTTTGTAATAAGCTTCAATATAATTGATTACTTTTAAAGCTTATTTAACCATGATAACATGTAGTTTGGTAAAATGAGAACATAAACACCCTAGAACTATGTAATGAGGTAAAAAATTGAACTAATTTTAATATAGACAATGGTGCAATGAGAATACAATATCGAAAAACAAGCCTCACAAAAAAATAAAACGTGAATAAAACTATAGGTAGGCACTAATTAGGAAGAACCAATTTGCTTTTGATGGATAGTAATCCTAAAAAGGAAAAATAAGTCTCACTTTTTGACTTAGATTTCTATAATTAAAATAGTTAAAAATAAATACATTATCAGATAACAGTCTTTTACAAAAATGAAAAGGTATAAAGTTTAAATATCTTTGTCATAGTCATTCATTTGTGAATTCAAACAAAGACTTCTGATCCGTCAGAACAATCATAGGATCTTGAGACTTCTTCCATACTATGTCTTGCCAAGGAGTAGCCTTATAAGTGCCTTCTTTCTTTTGAATTTTCATTTCCTTTATAGCCTGAGAGATAATCTTCTTGCTATCAGCTTTATTCACTTCTATAAACGGAGGGTAAACTCCTATGTGATCAATTAACCAACATATGGTTTCCATTTGATCATCCGTTATTACTCCAAATTTCCAAAGTGCTTTGGTTTTATTTCCATTAAAATCTTTGTCATTGAGACCTATGTCTTTAAATGCTCGACACATTGATTTTTTTCCAATTACTACTTCAACAAATGCATTATATTTATTTATAAAATATTTTGGTTCTGACCCTTTAATCTCTTTTATTTTCGCTTTCATTTTGTTTATTGCTTCAGTCCAACTACCAGCAGGTTCACTTTTAAGATACTCTCGAAATGCGTTATCATCGTCATCTGGAGTAAAAATTTCATTATCTAAATTAACCATTCTATACCCCCCATAAATAAAACTTAGATTAGCGTTTATATACACCAGTCTTGTCTTTTCATATATTATATAAGAGTGTAAACCACTTAAATTTTTTTAAATATTCTATGAAATTATTATATTAGTTTATTGAAAAAAGATAATGTTGATATTTCTACCAGCTCTAATAATAAGTTCTATTAGTTAGAAAAATTAAATTTAGCTTAATTGTAAATTTTTTATCCTTCTTCCCTATAGTTAGCTCTAATTTTTCGGTGACCTCTTAGGAAGGTTAATAATTAATTTGACTTTGAACTAATATGTCTATAGAAATTTTGAAAAAAAAACCAAATTCAGACAACATGAAGAGTTTGGTTCCGGAACATAATAAATTAAATAATCAAGTAAATTAAATACTAAGCTTTTACGATATGTCAACGAAAGTAAGTCATAGTGGAAGCTTTGGTAAGGTTTGGACTATCAGTTAGCAGATATATGAGAGGTATTTTTCAGATGGAAACCCGATATTTGAAGTATTCTAATGGTCGATATGAAGCAGATATTGATATCACTGTGGAAGAGTGGAAGTCAATGCTTCAAGATACAAACATTTTTTATAAAGAAGCTTTAGATATGATTTTGAAATGGTACAAAGAAATTGACCATCAAGCAACAAATAAAACAATAATGGAAAAATATCCTTCTAATTTGAAAGGTACTCCATACAATGGAATTGTTGGAGGGTTGACTAAACGAATTTTAAAACATCTAAATAGATTTGAAGTCAAAGGTACTACAGGTAAAAACTCAACGTTCATCGTGCCATTTGAAGGGTGGTACGAAAACTACAAAGAAGGCAACCTTTTTGTCTGGAAGTTAAGAGATGAATTAGTCCAAGCGTTAGAAGAACTTGGTATGGTCGATGAGCAAAAGTCTCCATCTGAAGAAGATTTTCTTAAAAAAGAGCAAGAAGATCTTGATAAAGCATTACAGTTGTCTAGTGAGGAATTGCTAAAAAAGATTAAAAAAATAAAAAATAGAAAAGAAAAGAGTAGCCCTAAGCAAACAACTTCTTTAAAATATGATAGGAACGGTTACGTTGCCGCATATGCTTTAAAAAGAGCAAATGGATTATGTCAACTATGTGGTAATTCAGCCCCTTTTATTAGAAATAATGGAAGTCCATATTTAGAAGTTCACCATATCCAATGGTTGTCAAGAGACGGACCAGATAACATAGAGAATACAGTTGCCTTATGCCCAAATTGTCACCGAAAGATGCATATTTTAGGTTTACAAGATGATATAGATTTCCTGATTAACTCAATAAAATGAAGGCTCTTCATTGTTTTGTGTGGATATCCTCATAATATTCTCATAAAAACCAATGTGGTCTTGAATTGAAAATCATCTTATCCATAGGGAATAACGAAGGGCCAAAATAAATAATGAATCTTAGTTATATCAGCTTATATAAATTTGGATCTGGTTCAACAAAACGAGAAAAACAAAAAAAGACTGTAAATAGAGTTAAAAAATAAATCTGACCCTATAAGCCCCTATTTTTCTTAAATCTCAAAGAATATTCCGTTATTTGCCGGAAGTGGCTTAAGGACAAGCCCGTAATTAATTTTATAAAAATTGGTTAGGGTATTTGTATTACCCAAAAGTTGAAGGTCTTAAATCGCCTCTTATTAAGTTCGTTATCTAGTGGCGTTTAATTAAAAATTAGTTTTATATTAATTGTTTCTCCGAGAATTTCACCGGATTTTTCACAAAATCCCACAATTAACATTAGAAAATTAGATTAGAAATTGTATTTAGAAGTTCTATTAAGAAATTTTGTTTAGTAATAAATAAGATTATTATATTTACTTAATTATTAGGTTATAGTTATACTATAAATTATATATTTACTTAATAATACTAATTTGATTTCCTAATTTAATTTCCTTAGAAAATTCGGCAATTTTAGACAAATATAAAGAATTAAAATAAGTGAAGGTACTATAAAGTGTAATCTTTTTTTAAGAGTTAAACTAAATAGAAGGATTTTAAGTGTTCTTTAAAGACCCAAAAAATGGTATAACTTTCCGAAATTTAGATATACCTATCGATAGATATTTATTCTTAATGGTATATCTAGATAGCGGGAAAGTGAAGTAAAAAATCTGCAGACCTGACTTAAAATAAAGTTGAAAAAATAGAATCCAAGAATAAAGACAAAGAAAAAAGAAGGAGAAATAAAGGTGAAACAGAGTGAGCAATAGTACACTCCGTAGCTTTATGCCTTTATTTCTTCTCCTTTTAATACGGCTT
>Ga0268263_1000859_pt1 | contig 34749 bp, 29 predicted proteins | sample Biomet5_FD_190358 | JGI IMG/M metagenome (GOLD analysis project Ga0268263, IMG submission 190358) | Microbial communities from bioreactor (seeded with sewage sludge) at LBNL, California, USA - Biofuel metagenome 5 (SPAdes) (version 4) | ecosystem: Engineered > Bioreactor > Anaerobic >... | reverse complement strand
CATTTCCTGACAAGTTGGGCGCAAATTCATCGCTATTCAGTCTCGTCCTGAACTCGAGGGTTTTCAGGGGCTAAAATCAGGGTGAAAGAGAGGGTATCCTCTTGCTCTCGGCGGGATGTCTGCTAGAGGCAGAGGGTCCAGCAGGTGGACCGCGGCACGGAGACTAAGGCCGTAGTCGGCCCGGGAAAAGTAAAATGCCCGCCACGAACCTGGGAACGTTCTGCGGGCACTGCCGGGGGGCAGGGGTCCGGCTCAGAGGAACCGGGCGGTGAGGCGATCGGCTCGGGGGGAACCACCCGCCTCGAGAAGAACTCTACGCAGGGATTTGCAGCTAAAGCAACCCCGATTGCCAGACAATTTCGATTGCATTCTTCCGGCTACTTACCCAGTCCCCCTCATAGGTGACAGCCTCGTCACTCGTCCGGGTGACCGGGTGGTTGTTGCCGTCGCGAAGCCCGGCTCGGGTGGCTCACGGTAAAGTAGCCAGCTGTGACCGCAGCAGACCTCCAGGCCGATCTGGCCAGCCTCGACCGAACCCTCCAGTCGATCGAGGCCGTCCTCGATCCCGCGGCCAAGAAGGTGGAGATCGCCGAGCTTGCCGAGCAGGCCGCGGCTCCTGACCTGTGGGACGACCAGGAGAACGCCCAGGTGGTCACCTCCAAGTTGTCTCGGCTTCAGGCTGAGGTGGATCGGATCTTCGCCCTGCGTGGACGGGTGGACGACCTTGGTGTCTTGATCGAGCTCGCTGTCGAGGAAGACGATCCGGGCACCCTGGCTGAGGCGCAGCGGGATCTGAAGGCGCTGTCGGCCGATATCGAGGCGCTGGAGATCCGCACTCTGTTGTCGGGCGAATACGACCAACGTGACGCCCTGGTCACCATCCGAGCCGAAGCCGGTGGCGTCGACGCGGCCGACTTCGCGGCCATGCTGTTGCGGATGTACCTGCGGTGGGCTGAGCGGCACGGCTACGCCACCGAGGTCTACGACACCTCCTTCGCTGAAGAGGCCGGGATCAAGTCGGCCACCTTCACCGTCAAGGAGCCGTTCGCGTACGGAATGCTCTCGGTCGAGCAGGGGACGCATCGGCTGGTCCGGATCAGCCCCTTCGACAACCAGGGCCGCCGCCAGACCTCCTTCGCCGGCGTCGACGTGTTGCCGGTCACCGAGGAAACCGACCACATCGACATTCCCGAGGCCGACATCCGGGTGGACGTCTTCCGTTCGTCGGGCCCCGGCGGTCAGAGCGTCAACACCACTGACTCGGCCGTGCGGATCACCCACCTGCCGACCGGTCTGGTGGTCTCCTGCCAGAACGAGAAGTCGCAGCTGCAGAACAAGGCGGCTGCGATGCGGGTTCTGCAGTCGCGACTGCTGGAGCGGATGCGTGCGGAGAAGGAAGCCGAGATGCGCGGCCTGAAGGGCGATGCGGGCAACTCCTGGGGCTCGCAGATGCGCTCCTATGTTCTGCACCCCTACCAGATGGTCAAGGATCTGCGCACCGAGCACGAGGTCGGCAATCCCGACGCAGTCTTCGATGGCGATATCGACGCGTTCATCGATGCCGGCGTGCGTTGGCGCCGGCAGCAGGGCGAGCGCTAAGGGGAGCGGGCTCACCGGCATCCGAGTCGGTTGATCGGGGCCGGCGAGCGAAGGCGGAAGCGGCAAGGCGACGGCTCGGCATGCATGTTGACACGCCGCACGGCTTGTCGGGGCCGGTTGGCTGCGTCCTCTAGACTCCTGCTTGACCGTTCCTCAGGATTTCTTAAGCTTACTTCCCCAATGTCTACCGGGACGGTCGGTTCACTGTGATCAGATTCGAGAACGTCACCAAGACCTACGACGGTCAATCGCGGCCTGCCCTGAACAACGTGACGGTCGAGATCGCCAAGGGCGAGTTCGCCTTCCTGGTCGGAACCTCCGGCTCGGGCAAGTCGACCTTCCTTCGGCTGGTCCTGCGCGAGTATCTGCCCACCGGTGGCCATATCCATGTGGCCGGCCAGGACCTCAGCCGGATGCACAGCTGGAAGGTGCCGGGGCTGCGCCGCCGGATCGGAACGGTGTTCCAGGACTTCCGGCTGCTGCCGGGCAAGACCGTCAACGAGAACGTCGCCTTCGCGCTGCAGGTGATCGGCAAGCCGAGTTCGGTGATCCGCAAGGTCGTGCCCGAGACCCTCGAACTGGTCGGCCTGGAGGGCAAGGGTGATCGCTTGCCCGAGGAGCTGTCCGGTGGCGAGCAGCAGCGCGTCGCCATCGCCCGGGCCTTCGTGAACCGTCCGGCGATCCTGATCGCCGATGAACCCACCGGAAACCTCGACCCGGCCACCAGCGTCGGAATCATGAAGCTGCTGGATCGGATCAACCGGTCCGACACCACCGTGGTGATGGCCACCCACGATGCCAACATCGTCGACCAGATGCGTAAGCGAGTGATCGAACTGTCCAACGGCGCACTCGTCCGCGACCAGACCAAGGGCGTCTATGGCTACCAGTGATCAGCAGCGGAGCGCGGGAGGCCGGCGATGAGACACACCTTCAATGAGGCGTGGTCGGGGCTGCGCCGTAATGCGTCGATGGCCGTGGCGGTCATCGTCACCATCTGGGTCTCACTGACCCTGTTCGGGACCGGGCTACTGGTCGCGCAGCAGGTCGATCGGCTCAAGGACGAGTGGTACGACAAGATCGAGATCAGCGTGTTCCTGTGCGTCCCGGATTCGCCGGGGGCCAACTGCGAGGACGGTGCCGGCACCACCGACGCCCAGCGGCAGGCGATCGAGCAGACGCTGAAGTCGAACCCTGAGGTCGCCGAGGTCTACTACGAGTCCAAGGAACAGGCCTTCCAGCAGTTCAAGGAGTTCGCCGCCGACAACCCGGTGCTGCAGACCACCACCGTCGACATGATGCAGGACTCGTTCCGGGTGAAGCTGAAGAACCCGGAGGAGTACCTCGGAGTGGTCTCAGCCGTGAACGGGATGCCGGGGGTGCAGTTGGTCCAGGATCTGCGCAAGATCCTGGATCCGATGTTCGCCTGGCTGAACCTCGCGCGTTGGGCCACCGTCGGGCTGAGCGGTCTGCTGTTGCTCGCGGCCGCGCTGCAGATCGGCAACACGATCCGGATGGCCGCCTTCTCCCGGCGGCGTGAGATCGGCATCATGCGACTGGTCGGCGCTTCGAACTGGTACATCATGCTGCCATTCCTGATGGAGTCCCTGGTGGCTGCCATCGGCGGAGCCGCACTGGCCTGCCTCACCTTGGCCGGCGTGGAGCAGTTCGTCATTGTGGACAAAGCCGCCCGGGAGATCACCACCATCCGGTGGATCGATTGGGCGCAAGTCGGCTGGGCGATGGGCATCATCTCCATCGTCGCGGTCGTTCTATCAGTCATACCTACCCTCATCGCGACTCGAAGGTTCCTTCGGGTTTAGCCAGACAACTGATAGGGGCGAATCGTGCGGGTGCCTTCCTCCACCCAGAACGTGGCCCGGGGCGGACGCCCTGGACGAATGCGGGCCGGACTGCGGTCAGCGCTGGTGATCGGCATTGTCGCGGGTCTGAGCGTGAGTCTCAGTGGACCTGCGCAGGCCGAGAACCTGAATGACGCCCGGGATCGGGTCCGTCGAGAGCTCTCCCAGACCAACAAACAGGTCGCCGCCGACAAGAAGGCTCTCGCCGACGCCAAGTCGCAACTGGTGGACGCCCAGGCGGAGCTGAGCAAGGCTCAGCGGGCCCTCGAGGCCGCCAAAACCAACCTTGACCAGGCAAAAGCCGATGATGCGCGGATTGCCCGGGAGTTGGCAGAAGCGGACGCGGCGGCGCAGGCCGCTCAGGCCGCTGAGCAGCGGGCGCAGGCGCGGGTGGCCGAGCAGCGGCGGGTGGTGGCCAATGCCGTCCGCGCGGCCTATCAGCAGCAGACGCCGCTGATCGGGGTGAGCATGCTGCTCGGTGCCGACTCGGCTGCGGACCTGGCCCAGCGGATGCAGTGGACCGACACAATCCTGGGCAGTGTGCAGGCGCAGTACGAGCGACTTAGCGCCGCAGAGGCCGAGCTCGCCGCGACCACGGCCGCCAAGGAGGCCGCCCAGGCCACGGTCGCTGAGCGCCGCCAGGCCAGTGCATCGGCCCTGGCGAAGGTCCAGAAGCTGACTCGTGAAGCGGCCGGCTACCAGGCGACGGTGACCGCTTTGGTGGCCAAGCGGGAGAAGGCCAAAGCCGCGGCCGAGGACGAACTCGACCAGTCCCAGTCTCAGTACGAGGCCCTGCAGCGCGAGGAAGCGAAGATCGCGGCGAAACTGGCCAAGGACAACTACAACCTGGTCAACAAGGGCGGCTTCATCCGTCCGGTGAACGCGCCGGCCGGATCCCCGTTCGGAATGCGCTTCCATCCGATCCTGCACTACTGGCGGATGCACTGGGGCACCGACTTCGGCGCGGCCTGCGGTGCTCCGATCCGGGCGATGGCCAATGGCAAGGTGGTTTCGGCCGGCTGGACCACAACGGGCTTCGGCAATTACACGATCATCAGCTACGGCAAGATGAAGGGCGCCCAGTTGGCCAGTGGCTATGCCCACCAGTCCAAGATCATTGTGAAGGCCGGCGAGTACGTGGCCCAAGGCCAGGTCGTCGGCTATGTGGGTACCACCGGGCTGAGCACGGGGTGCCACCTGCACCTGCAGATCTACCGGAATGGTGAGCGGGTCAACCCGATGAACTACCTCTGAGCTCGGGAGGCGGTGCGGTCAGCCGAAGTTGGTAGGCTGGCCGAACCGCACCGGGAAGGAGGAGCCATGCCGCGACCGCAGGGACGGATCATGGTGGCGCAGAACCGCAAAGCGCGGCACGACTACCACCTGCATGACCGCTTCGAGGCGGGCATCGTGCTCACCGGCACCGAGGTGAAGTCGTTGCGCCTGGGGCGCGCATCACTGGCCGACGCATTCGCCACGGTTGATGACGGCGAAGTCTGGCTGCGCAATGCGCACATTCCGGAGTACGCCTTCGGCACCTGGACCAATCACGCCACCCGGCGCAACCGCAAGCTGCTCCTGCATCGCAAGGAGATCAACAAGCTGGACCGCGAGACGTCGGCCACCGGCAAGACGATCGTCCCGCTGGCCATTTACTTCTCCGACGGCTACGCCAAGGTTGAGTTGGCGATCGCCACCGGCAAGAAGGACTGGGACAAGCGACAGACCATCGCGGCTCGTGACGCCGATCGGGATACACAGCGCGAACTGGCCGCCCGCAACCGGGGCGAGCGGTGATCCGAGGGAGGTTCCCCTCCTGGCTGGCCGCGCTGGCCGTCTTGTGGCTGACCGGATGGTCGGCGATCGCTTCCGCGCCGTCGGCGTTGGCCGCGTCCGGGGATCGGATCGACACGCTCACGGTCACCGCGGTGGTGGACGAACAGGGTTACACGACTATCACCGAGACCTTCGTGTGGCGGTTCGGATCGGCGTCCGGGCGGCACGGCCTCACCAGGACGCTGATCACTCGTGAGCCGGACGGCAGCGACTACGACATGGTGTATCGGATCGACCGGATCTCGGTGTCGAGCCCGGATCCTCAGGTCTCGACCGACGTGCAGACCACCGAGCAGGGCAGTGGACGCGAGCAGTACCTGCAACTGAGGATTGGCTCGCCGGATCGGACGATCAGTGCTGACACCGCCACCTATGTGATCTCCTATCGTGAACTCGGGCTGTTGCGATCGGTCAAGGGCGTCGATCAGCTCTACTGGGACGTCACCGGATCCTCGCTGCCGGCCATCGGCTCGGTGCAGGTCCAGGTGAGTGTCCCCGGGGGTGCTCGGGAGGTTGTCTGTTCGATCGCCCGCGCGGGCCAGGACGGTCCCTGCGGAAAGTCGGAGATCGTCGGCCACGCGGCATCGTTCTCCGGCTCCGTGCCGGCCGGACAGCTGCTCACCGTCGGCGTTCGGTTGGCCGACGGTGCGGTCACCGGCCCGAAGGTGATTCGCGAGGAGAACGCCGATGCCGCCGCCGGACGCAGCGAGGCCTGGCAGGTGGGTAGCTCACTGGGTGCCGCTGCTCTGTTGCCGTTGGCCGGCTGGGCATATCTGCGCCGCCGCAATCGGGACTACCGCTTCGCCGGGATGCCGCCGGGCACCTTCCCTCCGCCGGGTGCGCAGGAGATCGAAGTGATCGGCGACCCGAAGCTGGAGATCCCGGTCTGTTTCGCGCCGCCGTCCATCGCCGTCGCCGAGGCCGGCCTCCTGGTTGACGGCGAGACGCAGGTGCGGGACACGACGGCGACCCTGGTCAGCCTTGCGGTCAGCGGAGCCATCCGGCTGCGCAGCGACGACGTCCAGCAGGTGGAGTTACTCGACCCGTCCCTGCCGTTACCGGAGCCAGAGCAGGTGCTGTTGAGAGCGCTGTTCCCGATCGGACGGCCCGGCGAGCAACGTGACCTCGGCGAAGCCGGCACCCTGACCGATGCCCACGAGAGTGTGGGGCAGGTGGTGATGGACCGATCCAGCCGGGAACACTGGTTCGCTCGCCGTCCCGGCGGAGTCGTAGGTGTCGGATCGGGCTTCGGCAAGGTGATCTTGCCACTGACGGCGTTCGGATTCATCGGTGCGAACATCCTGGGCTCGCTATCGGTCGGCCTGCTGCCGATCCTGGCCTCGGGCGTGGTCACCTGGCTGGTGGTCCGCGTGAAGTTGCGGCGTGGGCAGCGAACCGGCGTCGGTCGGGCATTGACCGATCAGGTCGAGGGCTTCCGGCTCTATCTCGCCACCGCTGAGGCTGAGCAACTGAGGTTCGAAGAGGGCGAAGACATCTTCAGCAAGTACCTGCCCTGGGCGGTGATGTTCGATCTGACCGAGCGCTGGACGACGCTCTGCGAGCGCCTTGTCGAGTTGGGCCGAATCCCGCAGATCGCACCGACCTGGTACTACGGGTCGAACTGGAGCTTGAGCACGCTGGCCTGGCAGCTGAACCAACTGGACACGTCCGTGGTCGGCTCGGTGGCTGCCGCGGCCCCCGCGTTCAGCTCCGACACCGGCTTCGGCAGTGGCGGATCCGCCTTCGGCGGCGGTGGCTTCGGCGGGGGCGGCGGTTTCAGCTCCGGTGGTGGTAGCGGTGGTGGTGGCGCCAGCAGCTGGTAGCTGCTACTTCACTCCGACCAGGTCGCAGACGAAGATCAGCGTCTCACCGGGGGCGATGACGCCGCCGGCGCCGCGATCGCCGTAGGCCAGCTGCGGGGGGATCTCCAAGCGGCGACGCCCACCGACCTTCATTCCGATCAGGCCGGTATCCCAGCCGGTGATCACCCGGCGGGCACCCAGCGGAAAGACCAGGGGAGCGCCCCGGTCAAAGCTGGAGTCGAACTCCTCGCCACTGGAGTGGGCGACGCCGACGTAGTGCACGGCGACCGTCTTGCCGGCGACCGCTTCCGGGCCGGTGCCGACCTCGAGGTCGATGATCTTCAGTTCGGTGGGAGCTGGACCCTCGATCGGGTCGACGAATGGCTTGTCCATGCGCGGAACCCTACCGAATCGGCGTAGGGGTGCCTGTCAGCGTATACTTTGAAAGCTGAGCAGGCCTGGCCGGCTCGGTGACAACTCAACAGGGGGTGACTGGTTTCGACTTGGGACGGTAGTTCCAGGAGAAGCGGGCCGAGGATCGGGGACATCTCGTTAACGATTCCCGAAAACCAATAAGTGCCGATTCCAATCGCACTGACTTCGCTCTCGCTGCTTAAGCAGTGACCGAAGGGTCAGCCCGGGCGTGCCTTCCGTCCGGATCCTGGCCTCATCTAGAAGGCTTACCTGTTCGGTTTCGTTCCAGGGCCGAGTGGGGACATTTATGGGACTGGGCCTGTTCACCACTTGCCGATGAGAGGGTGAGAGCCAAGCAGAACGCCTAGTCGGCTGCGCCCGGAGAAGTCCTGGTTCACCTCTTGAGGACGCGGGTTCGACTCCCGCCACCTCCACCAGCTGTCCGACCTATCCGGTCGGTGGCACCCTGCTGAGAGCAGCCCTCGTCCGAATGGGACGGGGGCTGTTTCCTTTGTCTGCGCCGGCCAGCGGACAATTTGCGGCCGGATTGATGACCTTTCGGCATTTTCCGAATCAATGCCGGCGTGCTCCGATTAGCGTGACGCACGGCATGAAGAGCGGCACTCCCTCCACCACCCCCGGCCAGCACCACGTCGTCGACGTGGTGCGTTGGTTGTTGGTGGCGGCCACGGTGATGTTCGCCGTGGCCGGGCTGTGGATCCGCTACCGGTTCGGTGCCGTCCTACTCGACCAGGTGCTGCTCAACCTGCCGGCGATCGGCGGCGGCACCGGTGTCGGGAGTGGCGCGGTTGCCGTGGAGCTGATCGGATGGATGCTGGTACCGCTCGCGCTGGTGGTGAGCGTGTCGCTGGTGCTGGTCCGTCGTGGGCAGCGAGCCGGACGGGTGCAGGGGCGGGTCTCCTTGCGCGCGATCTGGCTGCCGCTGCTGGCCGCCGCGGTCTCGCTGGCGAGCTTCTTGTCGATCACCGGGGTGCCCCAGTATGTGTACTCCTTGGGCGACAACCGATCCATTGAGCCCTACTACCTGACGCCGGCGATCACGGCGAAGCCGGCCACGCCGCTCAACTTGATCACCATCTACCTGGAGTCGATCGAGAACTCTTTCAGTGATGCACAGCTGTTCGGGGAGGATCTGCTGGCTCCGGTCGAGGACGCCACCCGCGACTGGTCGTCCTACCGGAACCTGCAGCAGCCGGCCACCGGTGGCTGGACAATGGCCGGCATCGTGGCGACCCAATGTGGGCTGGCCCTGAAGAGCGACCTGATGGAGGCCGGCTTCGATCCCAACGAGACCGGTGAGCGGCTCGGCGACTATCTGCCCGGCGCGGTCTGCCTGGGTGATCTGCTGGCTCAGGCCGGCTATACCGGCACTTTCCTGGGTGGGGCCAGCAGTTCCTTCGCAGGAAAGGACAAGTACCTGCACACCCACGGCTACCACAGCGTTCTCGGCCTGGACGACTGGAGGCGGACCGGCGAGGCCTCCCAAGACATCTCCGATTGGGGGCTGTCCGACCAGCGACTGTTCGCACGGGCGAGGACGGTTGTCGACGACCTGCATGCGACCCAGCGGCCGTTCAACCTCACTCTGCTCACCCTGGACACCCACGAGCCGGCCGTCCTGCGGGACTCCTGTCCGGCTTCGGGACGAGTGCCGATGGTGGCGGCGACGCGCTGCTCGATGCAGGCGGTGGCCGGTTTCATCGACCATCTTCGGACCTCCGGCTATCTGAAAGACACCGTCGTCATCGTCACCGGCGACCACCTCAAGGGAATCGGTGCCGGCACCGCGTTCTACAACGAACTCTCCCGGGCGCCTCAGCGCACCGTCTTCTTCCGGTTGTGGAGCCCGACTCCGGTGCGCCTGGGGGCGGCTCAGGGCGACCAGTTCTCGGTGCTGCCGACCACCTTGGAGGCGCTGGGCTTCTCGATCGCGGACGGCCGAGCCGGGCTCGGCATGTCGCTGATCGGTGCTCGTCCAGTGGCGGGCGTGGCGTTAGCGCTGCCGCCCCAGGAGTACGCCTCCCTGCTTTCGGCGCCGTCACGATCCTTCTACGCCCGGATCTGGGCTCGCTGAGCCGCTCCTGTCGCTGGATAAGGTGGTGCCACAGGAGGTGTGATGGCCAGTTTCGGGGTGGGTGACTTACTGGTCGCGGGTATCGCGATCAGCGACGGTGTCTTCGACGGCACCGTGGTCCTGCTGGTCGAGGCCGACGAGTCCGGCACGGTGGGCGTCGTATTGAACCGCCTCTCCGACCTGGACCTGGCATCGGCGCTTCCTGCGTGGGCGGAGCTGGTCAGTGAGCCGACTCGGCTGTTCGACGGCGGCCCCGTCTCCCAACAGGGCGCGATCTGCCTGGCGGAGCCGTCCCATGCCGGCGAGGAGCCGCCAGGTTGGCGTCCGATCTTCGACAGGGTGGGCCTGCTGAACCTGGAGACACCGGTGGAGATCGCCTCGGGCGCCTACCGACGGCTGCGGATCTTCGCCGGGTATGCCGGCTGGGACGCCGGCCAGCTGGAACGGGAGCTCGACCTCGGCATGTGGGAGGTGGTACCCGCTCTGATCGAGGACGTCTTCGACACCCGGCCGGGCAGTCTGTGGCGGCGGATACTACGTCGACAAGGAGGAGAGCTTGCGCTGCTCTCCACGTGGACGGCGAACGCCGAACTCAACTGAGCGCGCCTTGTCGCATAGGATTACGCTGTTGCAAGTCCAAGGAGGGAAGTTGCTTTCAGAGGCTCCCCGCACCGCACCGGCGCGGATCTTGGTGGTGGACGACGACGAGGCCCTCGCCGAGATGCTGCACATCGTGCTGGAGTCGGAAGGGTACGACGCCCGGCTCTGCCACAACGGTGGCACCGCCCTGGCTGCTTTTCATGACTACCGGCCCGATCTGGTCCTGCTCGATTTGATGCTGCCCGGGCGTGACGGGGTGGACGTGTGTCGCGACATCCGTGAGGAATCCGGTGTCCCGGTGATCATGCTCACCGCGAAGTCTGATACCACCGATGTCGTGGACGGTTTGGCCGCGGGCGCCGACGACTACGTCCCCAAGCCGTTCAAGACCCAGGAACTGATCGCCCGGATCAAGACCCGGCTGCGTCGCCACGTGGTGGCCGACTCCGACAACGACACATTGCGGATCGGAGACCTGATGATCCGGGTCAACGAGCACACCGTCCGGCGTGGCGACAGCGAAATCACCTTGACCCCGCTGGAGTTCGACCTGCTGCTGGCGCTGGCCCGCAGACCGCGGCAGGCCTTCACTCGTGAGGTGCTGCTCGAAGAGGTGTGGGGCTATCGGCATGCTTCGGACACCCGACTGGTGAATGTCCATGTGCAGCGGCTGCGTTCGAAGATCGAGAAGGACCCGGAGAAGCCTGAGATCATCGTGACAGTGCGCGGCGTGGGCTACCGCGCCGGTGAGTCCAAGTCGGCCTGATGAGACGCTGGCTGACCCGGCTGAACCCGCTGCAGCTGTGGTCACGCTCGCTGCCGTACCGGGTGGTGACCAGCACCCTGCTGGCCGCTGTGCTGATCCTGATGGCCACCGGATGGTTCCTGACCGCACAGTCGGTTCAGGGGGTCATGGCCGGCAAGACCCAGGCGAGCCTCGCCGAGGCGTCCTCGGTGGTGACCAGCATGCAGCGCGACCTGTCGGCCACCGATCCGCGCACCACATCGCTGGGGGAGCGGATCACCCAGCTGACCAGGGAAGCCGCCAACCGCGGCAAGGTCGGCAATCAGTACTTCGTGGTGGTGGAGACCTCGATCGCCCAAATCGGAACCGAGGGCGTGGCTTCGGCCAGCATCCCTGATTCGATCCGCGCCGCCGCCGATGGGGACGGACTGTGGAGCACCCCCACGGTGATCCGGTTCACCGACAGCCGGGCCGAGGAGCCGGGCCTGGTTGTGGCCGCACGGTTGGTGGCTCCCGGTCAGGAGCCGTACCGGATCTTCTTCCTGTTCTCCACCGCTCAGGAGCAGCAGACGCTCGCCGTCGTCCAGCAGGCCACCTTGGCCACCGGACTGTTCGTGATCGTCGGACTGGCCGTGATGGTCTACCTGATCTCGCTGCAGATGCTGCGTCCGGTCCGCGACGCGCGGCTGGCGGCCGAGCGCCTGGCCGCCGGGCACCTGACTGATCGGATGAAGGTGACCGGAACCGAGGACCTGGCTGGGCTGGCCCGCTCGATGAATCACATGGCCGCCGAGTTGGAGCACAAGATCACCGAGCTGGAGCATCTCTCGGCGGTACAGCAGCGGTTCGTCTCCGACGTCTCCCACGAACTGCGTACCCCGCTCACCACGATCCGGATGGCCAGCGAGGTGATCCACGCCCACCGGTTCAGCTTCGATGCCGCCTCGGGACGTTCTGCCGAACTACTGGCCGCGGAGCTGGATCGTTTCGAAGAACTGCTGGCCGACCTGCTGGAGATCTCTCGCTTCGATGCCGGTGCCGCCCAACTCGCACTGGACGATGTCGACCTGCACGGCTTGTCGATCGAGGAGGTGTCCGGGGTCCAGCGGCTGGCCGAGGAGTCCGGCAGTGCGGTGACCGTCCTGGCCAGCGGGAACTGTGTGGCCGAGGTGGATGGGCGACGGATCCGGCGGATCTTGCGCAACCTGCTCACCAATGCCATCGAGCACGGCGAGGGCGCTCCGATCATGGTCCAGGTCGCCGGTGACGAGAAATCGGTGGCCATCGCGGTCCGCGATCACGGCGTCGGCTTCACCGTGGCCGAGGGGGGCCAGGTGTTCAACCGATTCTGGCGGGCCGATCCGTCCCGTGGCCGCCGGGTCGGTGGCACCGGGCTGGGGCTATCCATCGCCTTGGAGGATGCGCGGTTGCACGGCGGCTGGCTGACCGCCTGGGGACGTCCGGGGGAGGGTGCCCAGTTCCGGCTGACGGTGCCGCGCCGAGCCGGAGACACCGTCCGCTCCTCGCCGCTGCCGCTGATCCCCGATGACGTGAAGGAGGACATCGATGCGATCAGTAGTTGAGCGGCTGGCCATCGTGATGGCCACTGTCCTGCTGGCCGGCTGCGCCTCGGTGCCGACCACCGGGCCGGTCGCCCACCACACGCCACAAGGGGTCAATGTGGACGGCGGCGTCCGAGTCGATCCGCTGCCGCCATCGGACGGCGCCAGTCCGCTGCTCATCGTCGAAGGCTTCCTGCATGCGATGAGCACCTATCAGCCCGACTACGCGGTGGCGCGGAAGTACCTGACAGACCAGGCCAGTTCGGAGTGGCATCCCGAGGACGGGGTACAGGTCTACGCCGACGGCGTCCCGCTCACCGACGCAGGATCGTCGGTGCGGCTCATGGCCCAGCCGGTGGGGCAGGTGGACGCGAAGGGGATCTACACCAGCGCCGATGAGAAGGCTGAGCCGATCAGACACGACTTCGCCTTGGTCAAGAACGCCGAAGGTCAGTGGCGGATTTCCAAGCCGCCGGTCGGCTTGCTGTTGTCCCGCTATCTGTTTGCCACCGGGTTCACTGATGTGAATCTGCATTTCCTCGACGCGAGTGGCTCGGTGCTCGTGCCGGACTCCCGATTCTTCGCCAGTGGCGACCAAGCCATTCAGGCGGCCGTTGAAGCCGAACTGGCCGGGCCCTCGGTGTGGCTGAAGCCGGCCGTCCAACCGATCGACACCGCCGGCGTGAACGTCGTCTCACTCGACCTCGACCGGACCGGCCTGGTCAAGATCACGCTCGGCGGAATGGCCGGCTCACTGAGCGTCGCTGAGCGGCAGCGGCTGCTCGCCGAGCTGGCTTTCACCCTCGCTAGTTTCAGTCAGGTGACCGGGCTGACCGTGACCACCGATGCTGGACCATGGCTCGACCCGGCCGGGCGGGCAGTGGTGACCAGTGCCAGCTACAGCCAGCTAAGCCCGGACAACTCCGGCTCATCGGGACTGCTGTTTGCCGTTGAGGGGGCGGACCGCAAGATCCGCCAGGTGCGCAATATCAACGACAGCAATCAGTCGGTGGAGGTGGTGAACGGCCTCACTTCGCCTGGCGCATTGACTGCCAATGCGGCCGCCACCGAACTGGCGGCGGTGAGCGCGGATGGGCGTGTGCTCGAGGTCAGCCGGATCGGCGAAACCAAGGCTCGGCAGCTGCGCACCGGCACCCAGCTGCTGCGGCCTGACTACGGACGCAATGGCGAGCTCTGGTCTGCCACGGCGGCGAGCGTTCGGCAGCTGAAGGTATATCGCGCCGACGCAGAGGTGGCGGTGGATACCACCGCCGTGCCGAACCTCCCGGTGGTGGCTATGCGGCTTTCCCCGGACGGGGTGAGGCTGGCGCTGGTGCTGAAGGTGGGCAAGTCGACCCAGGTCGGGCTCGCCACCATCGTCCGGCAAGGGGAAAGCCTCCGCCTGGGCAGTTGGAGGCCGCTGGTCCTGGCCGCAGGCGGTGCCACCTCGGGTGCGGCGAGCGATATCGGCTGGACGAATGCAACCGGACTGGCCGTGCTGGTGACCGCCGACTCCGGGGATTCCAGCGTGCTGAAGTCCACCGAGGACGCCGACACTGTCACCGACCTCGGGCCGGGTGATGTCGGGCCGCTGGTTCAGCTCGCGGTGGCGCCGGGACGTTCAACTCTGGCCCGCAGCGCGGAGGGCAGCGTCTATCGCTATGACGGCGAGTTCGCCTGGCCGCTGACCATGTCGTCTGTGGGTTCGCTGGCCTACTCCGGCTAGTGCTGTGGACGACTGAACCGAGACCGATGTCGAGCCCCACTGTGCAGGTGTGGGCTGGCAGGAGGCGGGGCAGGCGGTGGCCGAACTGGTGCTGGGCGCCACCTGCCCGGGCTGTCGGCGTTCCGGACTCGGCCTGTGCGACCGCTGTCTGGCCACAATCCGCGCTGCCAGGCCGTTCCGGGCCGACGGGATGCCGGGGTTGCCGCCGGTCTATGCCGCAGGTGCCTATGCCGGGGTGTTGAAGGATGTGTTGATTGCAGCCAAAGAGCGCTCGGCGTTGGGCATGCTGCCGGTGCTCGCTGATCGGCTGGCGGCGTCGCTGGCTGCGTTGCTGCTCGCTTGCCCTGTCCCACCGCCGTCGCCGGTGCAGCTGGTCAACGTCCCCACCGTCCGGGCCCGCGCCGCCGAACGGGGGGTCGACCACACCCGGGAACTGACCCGGTTGGCCGCGCTGCGGCTGCGCCGCGTGGGCGTGGCGGTGACGGCCCGTCCACTGCTGGTGGTGCAGCGCCGGCCTCAGGACCAGTCGGGGCTGGCCCGCGACCAGCGTTGGCGCAACCTGGAGGGAGCGTTCCGGGCGAGGGCGGTCCCGTCCGTCCCGGTGATTCTGGCCGACGACATCGTCACCACCGGGGCCACCTTGACCGAGGCGGTTCGGGCTTGCCGGATGGCCGGGGGAGTCGTTTGGGGATGTGTGACCGTGGCGGCGACGGCAAAAGGGGGCCCCTGCTGAGGCAGGGACCCCCTTGGGTCGTTCGGTCGTGGATCAGATGGCTGAAGAGTCGCTTTCGCCGGTCCGAACCCGAACGACGGTATCCACCGGGATCACCCAGACCTTGCCGTCGCCGACCTGGCCGGTCCGAGCAGCCTGGACGATGACGCCGGTCAAGGCCTCGGCCTCATCGTCGTCCACCAGAACCTCCAGGCGGACCTTGGTGATGAAGTCGATGGTGTACTCCTCACCGCGGTAGACCTCGACGTGACCTCGCTGCCGGCCGTAGCCCGACACCTCGGAGATGGTCATTCCACCGACGCCGTGGCGAACCAGCGCCTTCTGCACGGTCTCCAGCTCTTCGGGCTGGATGATGGCGGTTACCAGTTTCACTTCGAAGCTCCCGTCTTCTCGGCCTCAGGCAGATCGTCCTTGGTGAGGACGAGGGTCCGCTGGACCTTGTTGGTGTAGTAGACCGGGCTGAGGTCGTAGCCGGCCTCGGAGTGCTCGGCCAGGTCGATCCCGCTGAGCTCATCAGCCGCGCTGATCCGCCAGCCGATGGTCTTCTTGATCAGCAGGGCGATCAGGTAGCTGACCACGAAGGCGTAGATCATCACCGCGAAGGCACCCACTGCCTGGCGCCAGAGCTGGTCGAAGCCGCCGCCGTAGAACAGACCGGCCTTAGTAGCCGGGCTGGCGGGATCGGCGAAGAAGCCGATCAGCAGGGTGCCGGCCATGCCACCGACGAAGTGGACGCCGACCACGTCGAGCGAGTCGTCGTAGCCCAGCTTGTACTTCAGGCCGACGGCGTAGGCGCACAGGACGCCGGCGATGATGCCGATCGCGACTGCGCCTAGCGGGCTGACCGAACCGGCTGCCGGAGTGATCGCAACCAGACCGGCAACCACACCGGAGGCTGCACCCAGGGAGGTCGGGTGTCCGTCACGCAGCTTCTCGACTACGAGCCAGCCGAGCATCGCGGCCGAGGTGGCAGCCAGGGTATTCACCCAGGCCACCGAGGCGTTCGTGCCGGCCGACAGCGCCGAACCGGCGTTGAAGCCGAACCAGCCGAACCACAGCAGGCCGGCGCCCAGCATGACCAGGGTCATGTTGTGCGGACGCATCGGCTTGGTGCCGAAGCCGATGCGCGGGCCGAGGACCAGCGCGAGGGCAAGTGCCGAGATGCCGGCGTTGATGTGAATCGCGGTGCCACCGGCGAAGTCCAGCGCGCCGAGCCAGTTGGCGATCCAGCCACCGTGCTCACCGGTGAAGCCGTCGAAGGAGAACACCCAGCCGGCCACCGGGAAGTAGACCAGGATGCCCCACAAGATGGTGAACAGTGTCCAGCCACCGAAGGAGGCCCGGTCGGCGATAGCACCAGAGACCAACGCCACCGCGATGATCGCGAAGCAGGCCTGGAAGGCCACGAACGCCAGCGACGGCAAGGTGCCGGCCGCCGCATCGGGGCTCATCAGACCCTGCAGTCCGGCGAAGTCCAGCGGGTTGCCGAGCAGACCGACGAAGGTCGGACCGTCCGCCCGCGTCGCACCCGCCTCGAAGCCGAAGGAGTTCCCGAAGGCCATGCTGTAGCCGAACAGCACCCAGAGCACGCCGATGGTCCCCATTGAAATGAAGCTCATCATGATCATGTTCAGGACACCCTTCGCCCTGACCATTCCGCCATAGAAGAACGCGAGACCGGGGGTCATCAACAAGACCAGAGCGGCACTGGTGAGGACCCAGGCGGTGTCGCCTGCGCTGATTTCCAACATGGTGTTGAGGGTTCCGTACCGGTGTTACGTGGCGATGCGGTCCGCGTTACTAACGCGTTAGCCCGTGTTACGAGGTGGTTTCGGCGCTGGGCTGGCTCATCGGGAATCCATAGCTGCAGTGCTGGCGAACCGGGGGTCGGCGAGCTAGGTTGGGGGCATGGCACCACAGCCAGCATCGGCCCCTTCGGGGTAACGGCTCGGCTTGGTGCCATCGTCATATCCGCTTGTCATTCGATGAGCGGACCGACCTAGGAGGTAGACATGGACGTCCTGGTTACTGGTCGCCATTGCCAGATTCCCGACGAGTTCCGCGAGCGGGTCATCGACCGGATCGCAGCGATCGAGAAACTCAAGGACAGGGTCATCCGGATCGAGGTTCAGGTCACCGTCTACGGTTACAAGCGCCAGCCCGATCAGGCCACCCAGGTCGAGATCACCTTGCGCGGACGCGGTCCGGTGGTCCGGGCCGAGGCGTCCGCTGATGACAAGAATGTCGCCTTCGATCATGCGCTGGACCGGCTCAAGGCGCAGTTGCGGCGCGCAGCTGACCGGCGCAAGACGCACCGCGGTTTGCGCGGCCAGGTGTCGGCGGAGGATCAGGGCTTCGAGATGGTCAACGAGCCGGTCGAGGAGCATCGTCCTGAGATCCGCAAGATCGCCGGGCTCGAGGTGCAGGGCGATGGACCGCTGGTGGTGCGCGAGAAGCATTTCGACGCCACTCCGCTGACCTTGGCTCAGGCTCTGGACGAGATGGAACTCGTCGGGCACGACTTCTTCCTCTACGTCGATGCCGAAACCGGCGCACCGAGTGTGGTCTACCACCGCAAGGCCTATGACTACGGCGTGATTCACCTCAGTGTGGAAGGGGCGAACGCCGCCAGCGCCTGAGTGCCGTCGAGCTGCAGGGGAGAGCTTGAGAGTTCTCGCCCTGCAGCTCGTTCGTCCTCGCTATGGTCGGTGGATGAGCCCGACGTTGCGCTACTGGATATCGTCCCTGCTGATCGGACTGCTGGTGCTCCCGATTGCGATTTCGGTGCTCAGTATCATCGCGATGATCTTTCTCCTCGAAGTCGGGGCCAACCAGCTGGGGCTGATCGCCAGTGTGGTGACCGTGGTCCTGGTCGCGGTTTTCAGCTACGCGCGTGCCGGGTCGCCGAACCGGCCGTCCGGGTGGGTCCATGCTTGGCTGCCGGTACTGCTCCCGCCGGCGTACTTCATGCTGGCCTGGGTGATCATCTTCCAGACCGAGGGTCTGGTCTTCGGCGACAGCTACAAGATCGCCTACTTCTCCCACGCCCCATTCCTGGTGCTGTTCTTCGGCATCATGATGGTGGCTGCCGCCCAGGTCTTTCCGTTGGTGCTCGTGACCTATCTGGTCACCGCTGTGGTGGTCTTCGGTATCGGGTCGTGGCGAGTGTCGAAGGCTCCGCTCGGCCGGCCGGCTCTGGCAATCCTGACCACTGTCGTCCTGGTACTGACCGGCGCTTGCGGCGGCCAGTTGCTCGTCGCGAAGGCCAACGCCGACCGATTGACCACCGGAACCGTGGTCTCTCAGGAGGTGGATCTGAGCCAGTACCTTCCGTTCGCCCCGGGGAACCTTTTGGTCACTCCGGAGACGCGCCCCTCGCTCCAGTTGCAGGAGAACTTCCCGGTCCTGGACGGCGCCACGGCGGCCTACCCGATCTATGCGGCGATGGGCCAAGCCATCTACCAACCGCCGGCCGGGCTGGGCGAGGACGGCCTTTCCGACTTCGCTTGGCGATACCTGGCCTGCAACAACACCTCCGGCGGCTATCAGCGCCTGATCAACGGTGAGGCGGACATCTTCTTCGGAGCCCAGCCGTCCCAGGCGCAGCAGGCGGCCGCGCAGCAGGCCGGACGCACGCTGAGCCTCACCCCCATTGGAAGGGAGGCGTTCGTCATCTTCGTCAGCCAGGACAACCCGGTATCGAACCTCAGCTCGGATCAGGTGCAGGCGATCTACACCCGCCGGCTCACCAACTGGGCGCAGGTCGGTGGCGCGGACGAGCCGATCCTGGCCTTCCAGCGTCCGCAGAACTCCGGCAGTCAGACGATCATGGAGGCCAAGGTGATGAAGGGCGTGCCGATGGCGGCCCCGCTGAAGGAGGAAACGGCCACGGGGATGGGCGACATCCTCAGCCAGGTCGCCGACTACCGGAACTCGCGCGGCGCGATCGGCTACTCCTTCCGGTGGTACGCCACGGTGATGAATGCCAAAGCCGGGCTGAAGCTGCTTTCGATCGACGGGGTGGCGCCGAGCGTGGAGAACATCCGAAACGGGAGCTACCCGTTCACCGTGGGCGTTCACGCGGTGACTGCCGGCACCACCAACTCGAACGTTCCGAAGCTGATCGACTGGGTGCGTTCGGCACAGGGACAGGCGTTGATCGAACAGGTCGGCTACGTCGGACTGACGTAGCCGGAACTGTCGGACGACCTGGCTAGGCTGCCCGACGTGGCAGCGACACTCACCTCGGCTCAGGCCCGACGGATCGCCCTGGCAGCGCAGGGCTTCGGACGTCGTCCCGGCTCGGCGGTCACCATGCGGCAGGTGCAGCAGGTGGTGAGTCGGCTGGGTCAGCTGCAGATCGACTCGGTGAATGTCTGCGTTCGGGCACACTACATGCCGCTGTTCGCCCGGCTGGGCGACTATGACCGGGCCCTGCTCGATCGGGCCGGCGGCATCGCGCCGCGCCGGGTCTTCGAGTACTGGGGGCATGCGGCCTGCCTGATCGATGTGAATCTGCAGCCGGCGCTGCGCTGGCGGATGGACGCCAATCGGAGCCGTCCGTGGAACCAGATGCGCGAGATCCTGGAAGGCCACCCGGAGCTGGTCGACAAGGTATTGGGCCAGGTGAGCGAACGTGGCCCGCTGACCGCTCGCGAGATCGACCACGAAGAGGAGCGGACGCCCGGCAGCTGGTGGAACTGGTCAGCTGCGAAGTCGGTGTTGGAATGGCTGTTCCTGGTCGGTGAGCTGACAAGTGCCGGGCGCAATACCGCCTTCGAACGCCGCTATGACCTGCCCGAACGCGTGCTGCCGAAGGCTGTGCACCAGCTGGCCACTCCGCCGGAGGATGAGGCCCGGTTGATCCTGGCTCGGCGCGCGGCCTCGGCATTGGGGGTGTTCACCGAGCCGTGGCTGGCCGAATACTTCTATACCGATCGCGCCCAGACCTCGGTCGCGCTGGCCGAGCTGGTGCGCAGCGGTGAGGTGGAGCAAGTGAGCGTCCACGGCTGGTCGAGCCCGGCCTTCCTGTGGGCTGAGGCGGCCCGTCCGCGCCGGGTCAACGGGGACGCGCTGGTGGCTCCGTTCGACTCGTTGGTCTTCGACAGGGATCGGCTGCTGGAGACCTTCGGTGTGCACTACCGGATCGGGCTGTACACCCCGGCCGCGCAGCGGGTGCACGGCTACTACGTCTACCTCTTCGTGATGGACGAGGCGATCGCGGCCCGGGTCGACCTGAAGGCCGATCGCAAGACCGGACGGCTGCTGGTCCAGGCCTCCTGGCTGGAGCCGGGCTCCGATGAGGCGCGGACTGCGGGTCGGTTGGCCGCCGAGCTGCGCCGGTTGGCCGACTGGCTGGGGCTGGACCAGGTGGTGGTGGCCCCACGGGGCGACCTGTCCGCTGCGCTGGCGGCGGTCAGCGACTGAGCGGGGTCGCAATCACCAAGATCGCCTCGAACGGCGCGTCGATCACCTGATAGCTGTGCGGTGCATCACTGACCCAGCTGAGCACCTCACCGGTGCCGGCCTCCTGCTCGGCACCGACGAGGCCGGCGCGCATACGTCCGCGGGTGACCACGATGTGCTCACGCACGCCCGGACCGTGGGCGGGGGATTGGCGTACCGCGCCTGGTTGGCCTTCGACCCGGAAGGTCTCGCGGACGGACTGGTCGTTGCGATGCACATCGATCAGCTGGTGGCTGATCCCGCCGGCCTCGATGCTGGTGCCCAGTTCTTCGCCCAGCAGTGCCGAGATCGGCACCTCCAACGGCCCGGCCAGCGAGTACAGGGTGCCGAGGGTGGGGTTCCGGACGCCGGCTTCCAGCTCGGACAAGGACCCCTTGCCGATGCCGGCCGCTGCGGCCAGCCCCGACAGCGTGAAGCCGTGGAGTTGGCGCAGCTCGCGCACCCGGCGTCCAACCGTTGAGTTGAGGTCCGGTTCGGTCACAACCACAGAGTACTCTTCGTTCCACATACAGAACGTTCTGTATGTGGAACGAAGAGGATCGGATGCGCAGAGCTGTCGTTGCCGGATTGGTGACCGTCCTGGTCGGCTACACGGGGGCCTTCGCTGTCGTGTTGACCGGCCTGCAAGCAGTGGGGGCGAGTCCGGCGCAGGCGGCGTCCGGGTTGGCCGTGTTGTGCTTCACGATGGGCCTGGCCACGATCGCCTTGGCCTGGCGGTTTCGGATGCCGATCACCATCGCCTGGTCCACCCCCGGAGCGGCGCTGCTGGCCTCGACCGGGATCCCCGAAGGCGGCTGGCCGGCTGCGGTGTTCGCCTTCATCGTCACCGGAGCCCTGCTGGCGGTCACCGGATTGGTGCCCTGGCTGGGCCGGCTGGTCGCCAAGATCCCCACCTCGCTGGCCCAGGCGATGCTGGCCGGAGTGTTGGTGCCGATCTGCCTGGTGCCGGTGCAATCGCTGCTGACGGCACCGCTGGTGATCGCCCCGGTGCTGGTCACCTGGCTGGTGATGTTGGCCTGGAAGCCGCGCTGGGCGGCGGCCACCGCGGTGGGGCTGGCCCTGGTGATCGCGGTGATCACCGTCGGTGCCGGCCCGGGCCTGGCCGTCCTGCCGCCACCGGGAACGGCCTTGGTCTTCACCATGCCGCTGCCGTCGGTATCGGCTGCGATCGGTCTTGCCGTTCCGCTGTGGCTGGTCACGATGGCCTCCCAGAACATTCCCGGGGTCGCGGTGCTGAGCAGCTTCGGCTATCAGGCGCCGTGGCGCTCAGCGCTCACCCTGACCGGGCTGGGCACCATCGTCGGTGCGCCGTTCGGCGGCCACGCGATCAACTACGCGGCGATCAGCGCCGCGTTGGCGGCCTCGCCGGACGCCGGGGAGGACCCGGCCACGCGCTGGCGGGCCGCCGTCGTGGCTGGATCCGGCTACCTGGTCTTCGGTGGGATCACTGCGACCATCACTGCGCTGGTCTTCGCCGGACCTCCCGGTCTGCTGCAGGCGGCAGCCGGGGTGGCATTGCTGGGCACTCTTGGCGCCTCACTGGCCGGCTCGATGGCCGAAACCGAGGGGCGTGAGGCTGCTGTGGTGACCTTCCTGGTGGCAGCATCAGGAATCAGTGTGGCCGGCATCGGTGCCGCGTTCTGGGCGTTGGCTGCGGGCCTGTTGGTGCGGGCAGTGAGCGTCCAGCTGCATCGCCGGGGCCAGAGCATTCAGGCAGCGGGACGCTCGGGCGGCCGCGGCTGAGCCCGATACTGTAACGCCACCTTCATATGCAATAGGTAACTTGCCGATACCAGTTGCACCTACAGAGTTATGCCCGCATTCAAGAAAGAAGCCCGCGTGATGCTCTTCAAGAAGACCTACACCCTTGCGGCGAGCGTCGCCGCTCTCGCCCTGGCCCTGACCGGTTGTTCGGGCGCCCCGGCCTCCCCGGCCACGTCTGCCGCGCCGAGCCCAAATCAGGCGGCCAGCAGCTCCGCTCCGGCCGTCGACTACAAGCTGGTGACCCCCGGCACCCTGACGATCTGCTCCGACATTCCCTACAAGCCTTTCGAGTTCGAGGACGCCTCCGCCCCGACCGGCTACACCGGGTTTGACATCGAGGTGGTCGATGCAATCGCCAAGAAGCTGGGATTGACCCTGAAGGTTGTCGTCACGAACTTCGATGCGCTGCAGTCCGGCACCGCATTGGAAGCCAACTCCTGTGACATGGCTGCCTCGGCGATGACAATCACCGACGAGCGCAAGAAGAACCTCGACTTTGCGGACGGATACTACGACTCACTGCAGTCGCTGCTGGTGAAGACCAGCTCCGGCATCACCAACTTGGCGGGAACCTCCGGTAAGCGGATCGGCTTGCAGAAGGGCAGCACCGGCAAGCTCTACGCCACCAAGAATGCGCCGAAGGATGCGACGCTGGTCGACTTCGCTGATGACGGCAAGATGTGGATCGCCCTCCAGGCTGGCCAGGTTGATGCCTTGCTGCAGGATCTGCCGGTGAATCACCAGCATGAGGTGGACGATGCCGATTACAAGATCGTGGAGACCTTCAAGACGAACGAGCAGTACGGCTTCGCTCTGGCCAAGGACAAGAAGCCGGAGTTGCTGGCGGCTGTCAACGCCGAGTTGAAGTCCATGCACAGTGACGGTAGCTACGACACGATCTACAAGAAGTACTTCGGCTAAGTCCCTGCGAGTGGGCCGGGTGACCGGCCCACTCACCTTCGTCTCTTCCTGGGAGCCTTGTGAGCGTCCTTCCTTACCTCAAGCCCACCGCGAGAAAGCGGCTGGGACGCATTGGGTCGTACGCGATCGGACTCGCCCTCATCCTGGTCGTGGTCGCGTTCGCCGATTGGCCGCACATCCAGAAGGTGTTCTTCAACCCGTCGGTCGCGATGAAGATGTGGCCGGCGATTCTGATCGTGGCACTGAAGAACACGCTGATCTACACCGTGTCCAGCTTCGTCCTCGGCTCGCTGTTGGCGGTGCTGCTTGCCGTCCTCAAGCTTGCGGGTGGCCCGCTGGGTTGGGCGGCGTCGGCATTCATTGAGCTCTTCCGCGGGATCCCTGCGTTGCTCACGATCTACGCCGCCGCCTATGTGCTTCCGATCGCGTTCGGCTTCCAGCTGCCCGGGGAGGGACCGGGGGCCGGCATCGTTGCGCTCACGATCGTCACTGGCGCCTACGCGGCCGAGATCGTTCGGGCCGGGATTCAGGCGGTAGCTCCTGGCCAGGCCGAGGCTGCCCGCTCGCTCGGGCTCAGTTCCGGGCAGACGATGTTCTGGGTGGTCCTTCCGCAGGCGATGCGGATCGTGATCCCGCCGATGACCAACGAGTTCGTCATGTTGCTCAAGGACACGTCGCTGCTCTACATCGCGGGGTTCACTGTGATCCAGAAGGAACTCACCACCTTCGGACAGGACGCCGTCAGCACAACGGGGAACGCGACGCCGATCGTGATGGTGGCAATCTCGTACCTGGTTGTTACCCTGCCGCTGACCTACCTGGTAGGCCTGCTCGAGAAGAAGCTGGACCCGAAGCGATGAGCAACCTGTTCCCGGATCTGGAGTCGACCCAGCCGCCGGTGGTGATCACCGACCTGCACAAGAGTTTCGGCGACAACGAGGTGCTCAAGGGCATCAATCTGACGGTGAGCCAAGGCGAGGTCGTCTGCGTGATCGGGCCGTCCGGCTCGGGAAAGTCCACCCTGCTGCGTTGTGTGAACCTGCTGGAGAATCCGACCAAGGGCTCAATCCAGCTGCTCGGTGCGGAGATGACCGATCCGGACGTCGAGCTGAACCAGGTGCGGGCGCATGTCGGCATGGTCTTCCAGTCGTTCAACCTGTTCCCGAACATGACCGCGATCGGCAACTGCATCATCGGTCAGCGGCAGGTACTGAAGCGATCCAAGGCCGAGGCCATCGAGATTGCCAAGAAGAACCTGGAAATGGTCGGACTGTCGGACCGGATGGACTACGTGCCGGCCAAACTCTCCGGTGGCCAGCAGCAGCGGGTGGCGATCGCCCGGGCGCTGTCGATGGACCCCAAGGTGATGCTCTTCGACGAGCCGACCGCCGCACTCGACCCCGAGTTGGTGGGTGACGTGCTCGCCGTCATGCGCGATCTGGCGCACGCCGGAATGACGATGATGGTGGTCACCCACGAAATGTCCTTCGCCCGGGACGTGTCAGACCGCACCATCTTCATGGACGGTGGCGTGATCGTCGAAGAAGGTCCCTCGCAGGATCTGATCACCGCGCCGAAGGAGCGCCGCACTCAGATCTTCCTCAAGCGCGTGCTCGATCCGACCCACATCGAAGACTCCGAACTCGGGGAGACCGAGGCGGACTGAGTTTTTCGGCATCGTCGCTAGGATGGTGCAGCCGCCGCACGTTTGTGCGGCGATGCTTTGGTGCGATCAGGAAGCGGATCAGCGTGGCTCTACTGGACAAGATGTTGCACATGGGCGAAGGCCGTCAGCTGAAGAAGCTGAAGGTGGTCGCCGATCAGGTGAACCTGATCGAGCCGGACTTCGAAGCCATGAGCGACGACGAGCTGCGCGGCCAGACCGAGGAGTTCCGCACGCGGTTCGCCGATGGTGAGAGTCTGGATTCACTGATGCCCGAGGCCTTCGCCGCGGTCCGTGAGGCCAGCAAACGAGTGTTGGGCAAGCGGCACTTCGACGTGCAGATCCAAGGCGCCACCGCGCTGCATTGGGGCAATATCGCCGAGATGAAGACCGGTGAAGGCAAGACCCTGGTCGCGGTGCTCGCCTCCTACCTGAACGCGATCCCCGGCAAGGGCGTCCACGTGGTCACGGTGAACGACTACCTGGCCAAGTTCCAGTCCGAGCAGATGGGCCGGATCCATCACTTCCTGGGCCTGAAGGTCGGGGCGATCCTGTCGGACATGAACCCGGCCGAGCGTCGCGAGGCCTATGCCTGCGATATCACCTATGGCACCAACAATGAGTTCGGCTTCGACTACCTTCGCGACAATATGGCCTTGTCACTGGATGATTGCGTGCAGCGTGGCCATTACTACGCCATCGTCGACGAGGTCGACTCGATCCTGGTGGACGAAGCCCGTACGCCGCTGATCATCTCCGGCCCGAGCGAGGACAACTCCGACTGGTACCCCGAGTTCGCCAAGCTCGTCCGCAGCCTGGAGCGCGACGTCCACTACGAGGTGGACGAGAAGAAGCGCACCATCTCGGTGCTGGAGCCCGGCATCACCGTCGTGGAGGATCGGCTCGGTATCGAAAACCTCTACGAGAGTGTGAACACTCCGCTGATCTCCTACCTGAACAACGCGATCCGGGCCAAGGAACTGTTCAAGCGGGACAAGGACTACGTCATCCTCAACGGCGAGGTGCTGATCGTCGACGAGCACACCGGACGCACCCTGATCGGTCGGCGCTACAACGAGGGTCTGCACCAGGCGCTGGAGGCCAAAGAAGGCGTCGAGATCAAGGACGAGTATCAGACGCTGGCCACGATCACCCTGCAGAACTACTTCCGGATGTACAACAAGCTGGCCGGCATGACCGGTACGGCCAAGACCGAGGAATCCGAGTTCCAGAAGATCTACGGCCTGGGCGTGCTGCCGATCGAGACCAACAAGCCGATGATCCGGATCGACCAGGCCGACCTGATCTACCGCACAGAAGAGGCGAAGTTCGCCGCCGTCGTCGATGACATCGTGGCTCGGCATGAGCTCGGCCAGCCGATGCTGATCGGTACCGCGAGCGTCGCCAAGTCGGAGGTGCTCAGCAAGCTGCTCACGCGAGCCGGTGTGCCGCACGAGGTGCTGAACGCGAAGAACCACGCTCGTGAGGCTGCGATCGTCGCCTTGGCCGGACGCAAGGGCGCGGTCACGGTTGCCACGAACATGGCCGGTCGTGGTACCGACATCATCCTCGGCGGCAACGCCGAGTTCTTGGCCGATCAGGTGCTGCGCAGCAAGGGCCTGGATCCGGTCGAATCGCCGGCCGAGTATGAGGCGGCCTGGCCGGAGACGCTGAAGACCATCGAGCAGCAGGTCTCCGACGAGCATGAAGAGGTCGTCGGGCTCGGTGGGTTGTACGTGGTCGCTTCCGAGCGTCACGAGTCCCGTCGTATCGACAATCAGTTGCGTGGACGTTCCGGACGTCAGGGTGACCCGGGCGAGAGCCGGTTCTACCTGTCCCTCGAGGACGATCTGATGCGGCTGTTCAAGTCCGACATCATCGCCTGGGTGCTGCAGACACTGAAGGTTCCTGACGATGTCCCGATCGAGAATTCCCGAGTCAGCAAGTCGGTGCAGCAGGCGCAGGAGCAGGTCGAGGCGCAGAACTTCGAGATGCGCAAGAACGTCCTGAAGTACGACGACGTGATGAACCGCCAGCGGCACGCGATCTATGGAGACCGGCGCCGAGTGCTGGAGGGTGCCGACGTCGAGGCGCAGCTGCGCAAGACCGTCGACACAGTCGTCGAGCAGTACGTCCGCAGCCTCACCGAAGGGTTCGTCGAGGACTGGGACTTCGACGGTCTGTGGACGCAGTTGCGCACCCTCTACCCGGTGAAGCTCGATCAGGCCGAGTACGAGGACCGCGGCGATCTCAGCGTCGACGACCTGGTCGCCGACTTCCAGGCCGATGCCCAGGCCGCCTACGACGCGCGCACCGAGATGCTCGGTGAGGAGACGATGCGCGAGTTCGAGCGGCAGGTGCTGCTCACCGTGCTGGATCGCAAGTGGCGCGAACACCTCTACGAGATGGACTACCTCCGCGAAGGGATCGGGCTGCGAGCGATGGCCCAGCGCGACCCGCTGGTGGAGTACCAGCGCGAGGGTGGCGAGATGTTCAACACCATGATGGATGCCTTCATGGAGGAGGTCGTCGGCTACCTGTTCAACCTGGAGGTCCGGGTCGAGCAGGCGCCGGCTCCCGTGGCCCAGGTCGCCACCACCGACGATCTGGTCGCTGGTGCCGCTGCCGAACTTGCAGCTCAGGCCAAGGGTTCCGCGCAGTCGGCGCTGAAGGCCAAGGGGCTGGAGCGCAAAGCAGCCCGTCCGATGGCCTACTCCGCGCCCGACGAGACCGGGACGGCCACAAAGGCGGGGGCGAACGGTGCCGATGTCGATCCCTACGCCGGGGTGGGCCGCAACTCCCCGTGCCCGTGTGGCTCGGGCAAGAAGTACAAGGTCTGCCACGGTCGCAACTCCTAAGGAGAGTCCTCGATGCGGTCACCTCGCCGGCTGGTGACTGCTGCAGCGCTGGTGCTGGTCCTGACTGGCTGCAGCCAACCCGCGGTGCCCTGGAGTGTGAGCCCTGCCCGGTCCAGCTCGGTCGTCCCTGACTTCGACGGGGACGACAGGGCCGACCTCGTCTACGGCATCGGATCGACTCATGGCCGGGTTGCGGTCGGGTACGGGTCCGGGAAGACGGTGAGCTTCGAGCGCACCGATGTCGGTGGTCCGGCGTCCGACAGCGACGACAGCGTCCGCGGGTTCGGCGACGGAGTGCTGGCGGCAGATCTGAACACCGACGGGTTCAGCGACTTGGTCGTCGTCGACTTCACCGTCGGTGCGGGCGGCTCGGCGGTCTATCTGATCTTCGGGGGCAAGGACGGTCTGAACCTCGCCCAGGCCCGGCGCTATCCGGTGGCCGGCGTCAGTGGAACCCCGGCGTTGCTCAGCGCACCCGACAAGCTGCTGGTGGTGGCCGGCGGCGGGAGCGGTGATGGTGGTGCGCTCACGACGTTCCGGATCGGCTCCGACGGCCTGCCGCTCGGCACTCCGGCGATCCTCAGCCAGCGCTCACTGACTGGCGAGGCCAGCCCTGGTGACCGGTTCGGCGCTGCACTGGCCGCCAGCGGTGACACGCTGGTGGTCGGGGTGCCCGGCAAGGACATCGGCGCGGCCACGGACGCCGGCGCCCTGTTCGTGGCCACCTATCAGGGCGGGGGTGCGCTCAGCGGACGTCTGGAGACCATCGACTCCGCCCGGCGCGGTGCCGGTCCGGGCCCCGGTGATCGGCTGGGTGCCAGTGTCGCGGTGGCGGACGGTCAGGTGGCCGCCGGGTTGCCGGGACGCAGCGTCGGCCGAGCCGATGCCGGGGCGGTGCTGGTGTTTCCGGTCGGAGCCTTCGGCAGCGCTCGGATGATTGACGAGTCGTCCGCCGAGTTGTCGGCCCAACCTGCAGGCGGTGAGCAGTTCGGCTCATCCGTAGCGCTCATTCGCGTCTGCACGGGCGTACCGGGGGTGTTGGTGGGTGCATTCGGAGAGAATGTCGACGACGTCGACACAGCGGGAGCGGCCTGGGTCATCCCACTGACAGCCTCCGCCGACTGCCCGGTCAGGCGGATCGCCGAAGGTGGTGTCCTGTCCGGCCGTCCCACGCAGATGGGACTGGTGGGGGCGGTTGTCGGCAGTCTGCGGACCGGTCCGGACCAGGCCGACACGGTGATCGTGGCGGCTCCGAGCCGCACAGAGGACAGCGTGGCCGCCAGGATCTTCCGCGTGGCGCCGGCCTACACCGACTCGGCCCTTGTTGCCGACCGGATGCTGCTCAATGAGGAAGGAACCATCGCGCTGAGCCCGCTGCCGGGCTGAGCCCGCTGCCGGGCTGAGCCCGCTGGCCGACGTGCAGCCGTCCAGGTTCGGCGCTAGGTCGCCGAACAGGGCACGCTGGGTCGCAGCGAGGACGGGCTTCGGTACCGAAACTGTACGACTTGTCCCACTGAAGCTACGCGAGGATGTCCAGGTCGCTAACCTGGAAACAGCCTTGCCAACGCCTCAAGGGGGCACAGATGCGATCACTGTCGACGATTCTTGCGGCTGTCACGGCCGTGGGGCTATTGAGCTGCGCGCCCGCAGTTCCGATGGCTGTTGCGGTGATGCCGCAGACGCCGGCTCCGGTGCGCGGAGCAAGCCCGGACTTTGACGGTGACGGGCGGCCCGACATCGTCTATGGGCTCAACAGCGACAACATCGAGGGTGCCGTCCGCGTGATCTATGGCAGCGGACGCACCCAGGAGATCCGCCGTGTCGTTGCCGATGACGTGTCCACGAGGTTTGGGGAATCCATTCTGGCCCGGGACTTCAACGGCGATGGGTATTGCGACCTCGCCGTGACCGACTCGGCGAGGTCGGGCTTGCTCGTCATGATCTTCGGCAGCGCGGAGGGTTTGGAGACGACCGCCGAACGGACCTACGCCGCACCGGCGGGGGTGCAAAGGTTCGGCCATTCATTGGCCTTCCTCAGCGCGCCGACACCGCTCCTGGTTGTCGGGGCTGAACAGTGGAGTGTCCCGGGGGGTTCGCTCGCCGCCTACCCGTTGGGCTCAGACGGGTTGCCGTCGGGTTCCCCGTTCTGGATCAACCAGTCTTCGCCGGGGGTGCCTGGCACGGCTGAGGCCGAAGACTGGTTCGGCGAGGCCTTGGCGGGGTCAGGATCAACGCTGGTGGTGGGGGTTCCTGGCGAGGACATCGGCAAGGTCAAGGATGCGGGCAATGTTGTCGTGCTCACCTATGCCGGTGGCCATCGGTTCACCGGGGTCGCGTTCGGCCAGAACTCGCGCGGCGTCGCCGACAAGGCCGAGTGGCGAGATGAGTTCGGATCCTCGGTTGCGATCGGGCGAGGCCTGGTAGCCGTCGGAGTGCCCGGAGAGGAGAAGCAGGGCGGCCTCGTCCAGCTGTTCAGCCTTTCCGGCTCCAAGGTGAAGCCACTGACCGCCATCGACCAAAACAGCAGCGGCGTTCCCGGTGTGGGTCAGTTTGCCGACCGCTTCGGCGAGGCCATCGCCATCGCCGAAGTCTGCACCGGTAAAACAGGCATCGTGGTGGGCGGGCCGAACGAGTCCTTCTCGACTGGCGGAGACGGCGCTGCCTGGGTGATCCCGGTGAAGCGCACGTCGAGCTGCAAGGCGCGGCGGATCGCTGAGGGTGGTGGCATCCTTGGCGGCACACTCGCGCCGGATGGGCGGCGTCTCGGCTCGCAGGTTGGCATCCTCAATTATCCCGGCACTACTCCCGACGCCGTCCTGGTGGGCGTCCACGGTAGTGAAGACCTCGGCCCCGGCGCGCTCTACGCTGTCGCAGCGCCGTACACCGCGGGTCACGTCACCTGGAGGGACACAACCATCGACAACCTTTTGGGCTTTGCGCTGAGCGCTGGCTGATTCTGCGAGGTTCGCACCTAGCCGGTCGACGTGAGCCGACCGGCATCGTGCACTGTAGGTGGCTCCAATGCGATCGCCAGTTGGGTGATCTGCCAGCGGCCGTGCCAGCGGGTCAGCCGCACAGCGGCAGCCCTGGATCGTCCGGACTGGCGCAGGTGGAGGGCCACCTCGACCGCTCGTGGGTGAGGCTGCTGAATGCGTAGCGAGAGCAGCCTCACGTTGCGACTGGTGCGTTGTGACCGGACGGTCTCGATCACGCTGAGCACATCGGGGCTCAGCCACGGCTCCAGCTGATGCAGCGGCCGGCGCCCGGCAAGAGTCTCCACCATGGCACTGGTCAGGTCCCGGGCCAGCCGATGCACCTCGGCCGGGACGAAAGCTGTCACGTCGATCACTTCGGGCAGTCCAGCCCACGGCAGCAGGGGCTGGTCGGGGGACGGCCACTGGGTGGGCTCGAACAGCGGTATCGCCGACGGTCCCGTGCGTGGTGCCGGTCGGCAGGTGGCCTGGGCTGGGTCCATTTTTCCTCCTGCTCCCAGCTTGGCCCGGCCACAACCGGCGCGAATAGCCGAAACCGGCAACCTGTGGATGAGTAGGGTTGAGCCGTGAGCGAGTTCGTCTCGGTCACCGAGGCGGCGCTGCTGGCCCGGGACCAACCGAAGAAGCCCTGGCAGCAGGTATTCGTGCTGCTGCTGGCTGGCGCCGTGACCAGGACGGAGCTGACCGCTCGGATCGGGGAGCGGATCGGCTACGCGCCACGCTTCCGGCGCCGGGTCGACGGCTGGCCGGTGGCCGCCTGGGTTGATGACCCGAGTTTCAGTGTGGCCGGCCACGTCCGACAACAGCGGCTGCCCGCCGATCAGAGTCTTGAGCAGTGGTTGGCCGACCTGCTCACCGAGCCGTTGGATCCGGAGCATCCGTTGTGGCAGGCCATCGTGCTGGACCAGGTTGCGCCCGGTCGCCAGGCACTGGTGTTTCGTTGCCATCCGGCTCTGGTCGACGGCTACGACCACGTCCATCTGCTGCAGGAGTTGCTCGACGAGCGGCCGATCGCCGAGATCGGATCCACTCCGAGGTGGGAGCCACAACCTGCTCCGGGTCTGGGGACGGCGCTGTCCGGTCTGCGGGATCCACTGCGGGCCGCCCAGGAGGTGGCCGGTGGGCTGCTCGGACTGGTTGAGAATGCCGTCCGGTCGGTCACCGTCACCGAACGGCGGCAGCATCTGGCCACTGCCGAGGTGGAACTGGCTGCCGTGAAGGTTGTCCGCAACGGCTTCGCCTGCACTGTCCATGACGTGCTGTTGGCACTGGTCACGGCTGGACTGCGCGGCCAGGCCCGACGCCTCGGCCGGACCGCGGCCGACCCGGTGGCACTGGTCCCGCTGGCGATCAGCGAGCCGGCCGTCCTGGAGTCGGCGATCGGCTGCCGAATCGCCCCGTCGTGGCTGTCGCTGCCAGTCGCGGAGGTGTCGGCTGCCGAGCGGCTATCCACCATCGCCACCTTGACCCGGGTCCGTAGCGATAGTGGCCAGTGCGTCCGAGTGCCCGAACTCGTCGAGCTGGCCGGCTTCGCCCCACCCACGCTGCATGCGGTGACCGTCGGCAGCGTCGGAGCGGGACGGGCACATCAAGTGCTGGTCGCCGATGTTCCCGGCCCACAGCGCGCCCGCTATCTGGGGACGGCACTGGTCGAGCAGGTCTTCGGGTGCACCGCCACCACGGACACCGAGGAGGTGTCGGTCGGGGTGACCAGCTACCGCGGACGGATCAGCCTGACCGCGGTCGCCACCCGGCCTCTGGACGGCTGGGCCGACGATGTTTCCGCCGAACTCATGATGCTGATCAAGGAGGCCCAGTGAGCCTGTTGTTCGTCCCGCTGACCCCGGCCGAACTGGCCGCCTGGGCCGGTGAGGGCCGGTTGGACGGACCGCGTCCGGGATTCTCGGCGACCGCCGGCCTGCGGGCCGCGTTCGAGGCCAGCGATGATGAAGAGGCTGAGCACATCGCCTTGCTGGTCGCCTCGGTGGCCGGTTTGGCCCGTCACGGAGTCCGGCTGGTCGCCGTGATCGAAGGTGCTGCCGAGCCGTCCGGAGATCCGGACTTCGGGGAACTGCGGGTGCCGGAGTCGCCCTACTCGGCCGTGCAGGCGATCTTCGCCGAGGAAGCTGATCCGGCCACCGTTCGTCCCGCTGCAGCGGCTGCCGCCGGCCTGGAACTCGCCGCTGCCTGGGACGATCCGACGGTGATCGCGCTACTGGAGAATGCTGACCTGCTCTGGCACGGCCCGGTCGAATGGAGTGCACTGGTAGGACGCTGACCGCCGACGTGAGGGAGCGCCGATGCCACGATCGATCTGGAAGGGCGCGATCTCCTTTGGCTTGGTCACCATTCCGGTGAAAGTCTTCGGGGCCACCGAGGAGCGCGACATCAGCTTCCGGCAGGTGCACTCCAGTGATGGGGGACGGATCCGCTACCAGCGAGTCTGCGAGGTATGCGGCGAGGAAGTCGCCTTCGCCGACATCGCCAAGGGCTACGAAGCCGAAGACGGACGAATGGCGATCCTTGAGCCGGACGACTTCGCCGGGCTGCCCGCCGCCGAAGGCAAGACCGTCGACGTCCAGCAGTTCGTCGATCTGGCCGAGATCGACCCGATCTACTTCGACCGCACCTATCTGCTCGCGCCGGAGAAGGCGGGGCTGAAGCCGTACGTCCTGCTGCGCCGGGCGCTGGCCGACTCCGGCCGGGCCGCGGTGGTGAAGGTCGCGCTGCGCAACAAGGAGTCACTGGCGCTGATCCGTCCGGTGGGTGAGGTGCTGCGGCTGCACACGATGCTGTGGCCCGACGAGCTGCGCGATGCCGAGTTCGCTGCTCCCGAGGCCGAGGTGAAAGTCAGCGATGCCGAGGTGGCGATGGCCGAGCTGTTGATCGACCAGCTGTTCGGTGCATTCGATCCGGACGCCTACACCGATGACTATCGCGAGGCGCTGACCGATGTGATCAATGCCAAGTTGGAGGGCGTGGCCCGGCCACAGGCCACTGTTGCGACGGAAGCCGGGGGCCAGGTCGTTGACCTGGTGGCCGCGCTGAAAGCATCGGTCGAAGCCGCCAAGAAGCGTCGCGACGAGGCTGCGGCTAGCTGATTCGCTGCGATTCGGCCCGGGCGGACGGCTGGGCGTAGAGTCGGAATGTGGATGCCATCACCGTTGTTCCTGGTCCCGTCAATGAGCCTGTACGCAGCTACGCGCCCGGCAGTGCCGAACGTGCCGCCATCGAAGCAGAGCTCGCCGAGCTGGCTGCCGATACCCGTGAGGTGCTGCCGGTCATCGGAGGTGTTGCGGCCGCCTCGGTCCAGGCGTCGGTCCACGAGGTGCGGATGCCCTCGGATCACTCCACGCTGCTCGCCAATGTCCACCAGGCCACCGCGACCGACGCCGCCGAGGCGATCGACACGGCGCTGAAGGCGAAGGCCGACTGGGCGGCGATGCCCTTCGACGAGCGCGCGGCGATCTTCCTGCGCGCCGCCGAACTGTTGTCCGGCCCGCGGCGGGCGCTGCTGAACGCGGCCACCATGCTGGGCCAGGGCAAGACCGTCCAGCAGGCCGAGATCGATTCAGCCTGTGAGCTGATCGACTTCCTGCGGTTCAACGTCGCCTTCGCCCGCGAGCTGTACGCCAATCAGCCGGCCAACTCGCCCGGCATCTGGAACCGGATGGACTACCGGCCGCTGGACGGCTTCGTCTACGCGATCACCCCGTTCAACTTCACCGCGATCGCCGGCAACCTGCCCACGGCCCCGGCACTGATGGGCAACACGGTGATCTGGAAGCCGGCCCTGACCCAGAGCCTGGCTGCCGACCTGCTGATGGAGGTGCTGATCGAAGCCGGTCTGCCCGACGGCGTGATCAACATGCTGCCCGGCCACGGCTCCGAGGTCTCCGAAGTTGCGCTGAGCCACCCGGAACTGGCGGGGATCCACTTCACCGGCTCCACCCGGGTCTTCCAGAGCCTGTGGGCACAGGTCGGGGCGAACATCTCCGGCTACCGTGCCTACCCGCGGCTGGTCGGGGAGACCGGCGGCAAGGACTTCGTGGTGGCCCACCCGTCCGCTGATCCCGAAGCGCTGACCGCGGCACTGATTCGGGGCGCCTT
>Ga0268263_1000855_pt1 | contig 34807 bp, 25 predicted proteins | sample Biomet5_FD_190358 | JGI IMG/M metagenome (GOLD analysis project Ga0268263, IMG submission 190358) | Microbial communities from bioreactor (seeded with sewage sludge) at LBNL, California, USA - Biofuel metagenome 5 (SPAdes) (version 4) | ecosystem: Engineered > Bioreactor > Anaerobic >... | reverse complement strand
GCGTGGTCTTCCCGTGATCCACGTGCCCTATCGTTCCGATATTGATATGCGGCTTGGTCCTTTCAAATTTTTCCTTTGCCATTTTATTTTCCTCCTGTATAGATTCCTATTTATTGATCTTCTCTACCAGATTATCCGGTAATTTCTCAAAATGATCGAACTGCATTACGTAAACACCGCGTCCCTGAGTCTTTGACCTCAGATCCGTGGCATATCCGAACATTTCGGACAGAGGGACAAATCCTCTGACTGCCACAGCCCCGGAATTGATATCGGAACCTTCTATGCGTCCGCGTCTGCCGCTGATATCGCCTATGACATCGCCCATATATTCTTCCGGCACTGTCACTTCTATCTTGCAGATCGGTTCCAGAAGTTTCGGTTTGGACTTTCTGGCAGCTTCTCTGAATGCCATAGTAGCTGCTATTTTGAATGCCATCTCCGACGAATCCACTTCATGATACGAACCGTCATAAAGTTCTACCCCGATGTCCACTACCTGATAGCCTGCGATAGGTCCGTTCTCCATAGCTTCTTTTATCCCGTCTTCTATCTTCGGGATATATTCCTTGGGGATGGCTCCCCCGATTATGGAGCTCTTGAATTCGAATCCTTCGCCCGGTTCTCTTGGATATACCTTGATCTTTACATGACCGTACTGGCCGTGGCCTCCGGTCTGCTTGGCATATTTGTAATCCACATCGGCAGGTTCCGTAAAGGTCTCCTTATATGAGACCTGAGGCTTGCCTACGTTGGCTTCCACCTTGAACTCTCTGAGCAGTCTGTCTACGATTATCTCCAGATGCAGTTCACCCATGCCGGCGATGATCGTCTGGCCTGTGTCATCATTTGTGTATGTCCTGAAAGTAGGATCCTCCTCGGCAAGTTTTGCCAGGGCTGTTCCCATTTTTTCCTGACCGACTTTCGTCTTTGGCTCTATGGCTATCTCTATTACAGGATCCGGAAACTCCATGGATTCCAGAACGATCTCATGCTTCTCATCACATAGTGTATCGCCTGTAGTAGTCACTTTCAGACCGACAGCCGCCGCTATGTCTCCGGCATAGACCCGGTCGATATCCTGCCTCTTGTTGGAATGCATCTGCAGGATCCTTCCGACTCTTTCCTTCTTTCCCTTTGTGGAGTTATAAACATAAGATCCCGAATCCAGCGTGCCGGAATACACCCTGAAAAATGCCAGTTTGCCTACGAACGGATCAGCCATTATCTTGAATGCCAGTGCAGCAAAATGTCCGTTGTCGTCAGCTGCCCTTTCCGCTTCCTGTCCTGTTTTGAGAGTACCCTTTATAGGCGGGATATCCAGCGGTGAAGGCATATATGCCACTACCGCATCCAGCATCATCTGTACTCCCTTGTTTTTATAAGCTGATCCGCATGTAACAGGCACCAGTTCACCTGCTATCGTCATTTTTCTTATGGTTTTCCTTATTTCGTCCTTGGTGGGTTCTTCACCTTCCAGGAATTTCATCATCATATCTTCATCGGTTTCGGAAACAGCTTCTATAAGCTTCTCCCTCCACTTCGAAGCAGCCGGCTGAAGATCCTCAGGTATTTCTGTTATTTCGAATTCCTTGCCCAGATCGTCTTTATATATTTCGGCTTTCATTTCGATAAGATCTATGATGCCTATGAAATTTTCTTCCGAACCTATAGGCAGCTGCACCGGAACTGCATTGGCCTTGAGTCTGTCCTTGACCATCTGCACCACTCTGTAAAAATCGGCTCCCATGATATCCATCTTATTGACGAATATCATCCTGGGCACCCCGTATTTTTCAGCCTGCCTCCATACGGTCTCTGACTGCGGTTCCACGCCTCCCTTGGCGCAGAGTACCATTACAGCTCCGTCCAGGACACGCAGTGACCTTTCCACTTCCACGGTAAAGTCAACATGCCCCGGAGTATCTATGATATTTATCCTGTTTTGCTTCCACTGTGCTGTCGTGGCAGCAGAGGTAATGGTGATACCACGTTCCTGTTCCTGTTCCATCCAGTCCATGGTCGCCGCGCCTTCGTGAGTCTCACCCATTTTATGGGTCTTCCCTGTGTAGAATAAAATCCGTTCCGTAACTGTCGTTTTTCCGGCGTCTATATGCGCCATTATGCCTATATTCCTGGTTTTTTCCAAAGGAAATTGCCTTGGCATCTCTTTTACCTCCTTTCTTTGATCTGGTACTGCCCTACCAGCGATAATGAGCAAAAGCTCTGTTGGCTTCTGCCATCTTGTGAGTATCTTCTTTTTTCTTTACTGATGCGCCCGTATTAGCTGCGGCATCTATCAGTTCTTTTGCCAGTTTGTCTGACATTGTTTTTTCCCCTCTGGCTCTTGTATATTTTGTGAGCCATCTGAGTCCGAGTGTTTCTCTTCGGTCCGGTCTGACTTCTATGGGGACCTGATAGTTCGCACCGCCTACACGTCTGGCTTTTACTTCCAGTACGGGCATGATGTTTTTCATTGCTTCCTCGAAGACTTCCAAAGGATCTTTGCCGCTCGTCTCTTTCACCTTATCAAAGGCTCCGTAGACTATGGCCTGTGCAGTTCCCTTTTTCCCGTCCAGCATGATGCTGTTGATCAGTTTTGCAACAGCGACGCTTCCGTAAACGGGATCCGGAAGTACTTCGCGCTTTGGTATGTTTCCTTTTCTTGGCACTTCTCTTCCCTCCTTGCCTAATGCTTTCGGTACTCGATCCGAAGCCGTAAAAAAAACTCTCTCCGGACCGCGATGCTCAATGATAATATATATCAAGGGCATTTGATTTCCCGATAAATTATTTCTTTTTCGGCCTCTTGGCGCCATACTTGGATCGCGCCTGACCTCTTTCCGCAACTCCGGCGGTATCCAGTGTTCCTCTTACGATATGGTATCTTACACCCGGCAGGTCTTTTACCCTTCCGCCTCTGATGAGTACGACACTATGTTCCTGAAGGTTATGTCCTATGCCGGGAATATATGCTGTAACTTCGATACCATTGGTAAGACGTACTCTTGCAACTTTTCGAAGAGCTGAATTAGGCTTCTTGGGGGTAACAGTTTTCACCGAAGTGCAGACGCCCCTTTTCTGCGGCGAATTCACATCAGTTGCCACTCTCCTTATGGAGTTCAGGCTTTTGCCCAGAGCCGGAGCGGTGGACTTTTTCTCACTGCTTTCTCTGCCTTGTCTTACTAGTTGATTGATGGTTGGCATATCGTTCTCCTTTCTCCTGAAAATTCAGGTTATTCTGCTGTTGAGCTTATGAATGCTCAAAGCTACAAAATAGAATATCACAGAAACGATATCAGTGTCAATGAATTGTTGTTTCATTTTGCTGATTTATTATCTTCACGTTCTTATGGCAACTTTTATCGGTACTATAGAATAAAGCGCTTATCATCTGATAAACGCTTTAAATCTTATGTGAATATTTCTCTTTCCATTTATATACTGTCAGCTTCCATATGTTTCGCCTGATAAAAAACATTGCTGCCAGTGCCAGGAATCACGGCACATATCTTCGATAGATTTCTCCGCTCGCCATCCAAGCATATGTTCAGCCTTTTCTGTACCGGCATAACATTCCGCAATATCTCCAGGGCGACGAGGTGAAATCGTATAATCGATGTGCACACCTGTAGCTTTTTCAAAAGCATCAATAATCTCAAGCACACTATATCCCGTTCCTGTGCCGAGATTGAATATCTCTGTCCCTGTATGTCTGTCGCTGTACTTCAAAGCAGCGATATGGCCCTTCGCAAGATCCACTACATGGATATAGTCTCTGATACCCGTCCCGTCATATGTCGGATAGTCATTTCCGAATACGCTGAGTTTTTCACGGATTCCCGCAGCGGTTTGTGTAATATATGGAAGAAGATTGTTCGGGACACCATTTGGTAACTCACCGATCAAACCGCTCTCGTGCGCGCCTATCGGATTGAAATAACGGAGCAGCACAACAGACATTTCCGGATAAGCTTTGGCTGTGTCTTTGAGTATCTGTTCAATAAAATACTTTGTACGGCCATAAGGGTTAGAACAGTCTCCGGCAGGCATATCCTCAGTATATGGGGCTTTCTCATTATTACTGTATACAGTAGCGGAAGAACTGAAAATGATTTTTTTTACCTGATATCTCGCCATCGTCTCTAGCAGTGACAGTGTAGTATCCAGGTTGTTCCGATAATACATTACCGGTTCCGCAACAGATTCACCCACAGCCTTAAAGCCGGCAAAATGCAGCACGGCATCTATATTGTTTTCCGAAAATACCCTGTCCAGTTGATCCGCATCGGCAACATCAACGGCATAGCATGGGATTTTAACGCCCGTTATAGTCAGTATATTATCTATGACACCGGCCTGGCTATTGGAAAAGTTATCCGCAACAACAATATCATATCCGTTTTTTATAAGTTCAACAGCAGTATGTGAACCAATAAAGCCGGCACCACCGGTTAAAAGTATCGGCATTTTGTCATGACTCTTATTTCATCCTTAAAAAATATTTCAGTTATAATTACTTGTTACTATTTCCCGATATTTTTCATATCATCGTCCGGATGAGACAACCGATATTTCGTATACCGGCATTTCATCCTATGCATAATCCTGTTGCGGAGTTCTTCAGCAGGCTTCCCGTTTTTCCACATCTTAGACTTAATATCTCTCAATTCACCCAGTGCTGTCTGGGATTCGTTCCAATATGGATAATAAAAGCACTGCGCTGTCGAATACCATAAAAATCTATCCGTATCATAAAATTCCGGACTTATCAAATTGTGATTTTCTTCCGGATCAAATTCAACATCATAAAGATACTCTTTGTTTCCTTCTTTATCGAAACAGTATTTGTATTTTCCCTTGATTATCGCTATTTTTCTTTTCGGCTGGGCGTAATATGCCGTTTCGCAAATTACATACTCAAGCGGCTCCACTCTGCGATTTTTCAGTATATCGAACATCTGGATCGTTGACGTCGGAAAATCAACTGCTGATATGCCATTGACTTTAGGTGTGATAAGCGGAATGCAAATAGCCTCTTCAGCAACATCATAACCATAATGATATTTATCTTTCCAGCCATTCATATGTCCATGATCGGCAGAAATAAAAATATCTTCGTCATCAAAAATTTTTCTCGCAATGCCTATGACAGCATCATAAACATCTATATCCGAACCATACCCCTGCCTGCCGCGCATTACATGAGGCAAATGCATCCAGATAAAGATATTATTTTCGGCATTATCCCTGATTGACTGCAACTCCTTTTTTACAATAGAAATACCGATCTGCGTTTCCACAGGATCGAACGAAACATCATCGAACTTTCCTTTTATGTGTCTCGATACATTTTGCTTGATTTGATGAAGACTATGAATTTTTGTATGAAGCCCTTCACATTTAAAATGAGTTTTTGCGAAAGCCGTATATGTATCATCCCATATTATGTGGCATTCATAGCCTTCCCCGTAAAGTCTGTCAAACAAAGTATTTCCGTTTATAGCTTGCTCATGTTTATAAACCCGTCGATCAGTTTTATAGCAGTAATCTGCAGTCGCCATGCTTGTAAATGCCATGGCAGTGCTTCCTGCTGCTGTATAATGTCGGTTAAATACAGTTCCTTTGGCTGCAAGGGCATCAATGTTTGGCGTTCGCCAATATGTATTACCATATATCGGCAGCGCATGTTTATTCAAAGCATCCTTAGAAATAAAAATAATATTGCCCATAGTTTTTACCTTTCGTCCAGCTCCGTTTTATATCTAAAAAGCCCTTTGCCAAAAGCATAAAAGTTCATAAATGAAAAAACTGTCATCAGATTTTTTTACGTTTATTTTTGAAAATAAAATACAGATAAATATTCGATAATATTGCACTTAATACAACTATCAACGTTGTGGCAACGGCGGCGCCCGCACTTCCCCATATTTTTATCAGAAAAAAATCAAGTATAACATTCAATGAGCAGGATATCAAACCGATGTACAGATTTACTCTGACTTTTCCGACCATCGCGATAATATTTCCCGTTATGACTCTAAACGGCGCTGAAACGACAAAACTGCCCAACAGGATCCTAAACGGAATGAGTGACGCTATATATTTTTTGCCGAAAAGAACTGTTATTATTTGCGGGGCAAATAAGTACATTATCACCGCGATTATAACGCAAATCGGTAAAAGCATCATCTGAATTCTCTTTGTATTCCGGGCAATCCATTGATAGTTATCCTTGTTTCTCGCAAAATAAGGATATATAAATGTCACTACTACTACAGGCAGGGCTGCCAGAGCATTAGGGATTATGGTGGCTGTTTTATAGCAGGCAATCGTGATCCCGTCTGCTGTAACAAGGCCTACGATATATATATCGATATAATACAACAGTTGTGATACAGCGTTCGTTACCGTTATAGTACCGCCATAAAGCATTAAAGAACGAATAAGTGACCTGCGCGGAAATTTGCTATGCCAGATATCAGGCATGATTTTTTTCAGATAAAGAAATCCGGCGATTACAGGTATCACATATCCCAGATAACGGCTGACGACCGCACCCTTTAGTCCGAAAGGGATAACACATATCAGCAGAAATATCAGATACGAAAGCGAAAAAATATTAGTTAATAAAGAATACTTTTTGTTTTCGAAACGCACACGCAGCAGAACTGTACAATAATTCAGCAGAAATGGCAGCGGTAATATCAATGACAGGCTCATAAGCACCGGCCTTGCCGCAGGAACAGAAAGTGTCGCCAGATATGATATAACAAGGAGTATTATAGCGCATACGATATTGGTGATCATCCCTGCGATCATTACATATTTTTCAAGGCCTCTTTTTTCTTCTTCTTTCCTGTCTTCACAGCAAAACTGCAGAAGCGCCAGATCCATTCCAAGGCTGCTGAAAATTATTACAACAGATATAATATTATATGCATAGGAAAAATACCCATACTCTTCCTGCGGCAGCAGACGGGCCAGCATTATATTGCTGAACAAAACAAATATTTTATTCAAAATGCTTGATAAAAATATGTAAGAAAAACCTCGTTCAAAAGCTTTTTTCAAATTTATATTTACATAATTCCAAATATTACTAAGCGATCTCACTGTCTCACCTCTGCAAATATGTAAAATCAAAAACTGAAATCGAAGCTAATAAAGTAATTGCCATCATTTTCTCGTAAATCGTTCCTTCAAACAAAATTCCTATGTCATCTCTGATTTTTCCGGCAGGGATCAAATCAATATGATCACGATAGTAATGATCGATTGCAGATCTGAATTTATTATTTTTTTCATACCATAACTCAAATGGATTCAATGAATGCTGTACGCCAAACAAGTCATGCAAAAAACGGCGTTTCATCCTTTTTGCATAGCAAACGATTCTGTTAGCACCCGGCTTGGAAAGTGTTGCTGTCCATATTTCTCTGCACAGATTCGGATGATACTTTTTCATCCAGTCTGTATAGAACCTGGAGTTTTTGAGATATTCAGAGGGAACCGAGAGTATAAACGTCAGAAAATCCTTATCAATAAACGCCGAACTTGCTTCAGTAAAACAATTTGCGGCCAGAAAACCATTTTCGCAAGCATTGACACCACGATTTTCAAGGCAATATGTTTTGCCGTTGCTGTAGGAATCTGTCAGCATTTTTCTGAAGTCGATGCTAAGATTATTTAACAGCTTTTCAGAAAAAGCCCCATTAGCGATTCCCCAGCTATCAGTATTATACTTTTCATATGAACCCCCGAATAAAAGATCCCCTATCATCCCGGTATGCACCATGCCGTATCTGCTGTCATAAAAAAGCTCACAGATTTTGTTCATACCCATATAACCGGGAAACGAGATCAGGCCGCCGTTAGATTTTACTGCTTTTTCAAATTCGAGGAAACAGCCGCCTCCATCTAAATCATAAGTAATATGTTCCATACCGAAATCAGCAGCAATTTGCGAAGCTATTTTTACATCCTGTGTTCCGCTCTGACCAAAGGTAACAAGCAATTGATCTGTATAACCCAGGTCATGTGCGACGACCGCAATACATCTGGAATCCAGGCCGCCGCTCAGAGTGCAGAAATGCCGATAACCGTACTCTTTATCTTTATCATATATGCGACAAATTGCCTGGCAAAATAAAGTATCTGCTCTTTTGAGTAATTCATCATAACTCATATCATGTCTTGTTTTTATATCCAGATCGAAGTATTTATTGATTGAAGATCTGCCGTCACAGAAACAGACATATTCTCCTGACTCGACCCTGTGCACATCTTTGGCTAAAGTTTTATTGCCGAGCATATATCCCATGCTTAACATGCAGTATGCGCCGTCATGATCCAAAAGCAGTCGAAGGCCATTATTTCTGACTGTGTTATACATCCAGGCGATATCAGTAGAAAAAAGAATCTGCTTTTCATTTATATAATAGTAAACAGGTTTATAGCCTATATGGCTTGAGAATATATAAACCTTATCTGACTTCTTGTCAATGATGACCAAGGCAAATACACCGTTCAAAATATTTATTAACTCTGCACCCATTTTTTGATATGCGCATCTGATCACATCAGATATCGTACTGCACCGCCATTCTGCTTTTAATACATTAGAATTCAAAACAGTGCCTTCCAATCCAATATACATATCCTCTGTATTTGTCCAGATTTTGTCGTCTGTAAACCGATTCAGAGTTTTTCTCTGTGCGACAAAATTATCTTCTTTTATACTTGCCTGAACAAAATCCTGTGAAAAATCCTCTCGACCGGTAAAGTCCAAAGATAGATCCAGAATTTTTCCCGAGCCATATGCTCCAATGATTCCGTACATTTTAAATCCCTCGCGATCCCCTGTATATTATTGACGCATTTTAACGACTTTGGCCGGATTGCCCGCTACAACAGAATATGGTGGCGTATCATGTGCAACAACAGCTCCAGCCCCAACAACAGTGCCTTCGTTTATAGTTACACCCGGTAAGATTATGACTCGATATCCGATCCATACATCATTTTTGATAGTGACAGGATCGATCCGGTCAAAACCTTGTTGGATCATCGGTATATCAGTCCTGTCATGGCGGTGATTTTTAGTATATATGAATACTTCAGGCCCCATCATAACGTTGTCTCCGATAACCGTACCGCTTTGTACCAGACAATTGATGCCAACACCCGAATTATCGCCAATAGAAAAATCCCGCGGCACAATAGCGCCTTTCTGTATATTTACATTTTTCCCGCATCTGTCAATAAAATTTTTTACAAGAACACATCTTATCCTTCTTGAACAAAGACTGATACGGGCGTTGGATTTTGGAAATCTGACAGCGAATATATAATAAAGCGCATAACAGAAATATTGCTTTACTTTTTTCATGATCAGTTGCCTCCCATAAGTTAAGATCATTGTTCTTTACAGATGATGTCCATCAGATCTTTGAAATTTCTGTCTGCATCCAGCAATCTCATGTAGGTTCTGTATGCTTCGGCACGAAGAACAGAACGGTCTTTCGGGAGTAATTTTGTAAGATAGTCAATTGCGTTCTCGACATTTTCTCTGCAGAAATCTCCGGAAAGCAAATATCCGTTTCTGCCGCTTACAATCTCCCGAGTTCCGCCGGCATCGGTTGCCAGAACCGGTACACCGAAAGATAATGCTTCCATGATCGAAACAGGCAGTCCCTCATATTGGCTGATATTGATGAATAAATCGATTGCATTATTTTTATAATAATTGATTACATCCGTATTTGACATGCTTCCAAGCAGCTTGCATTTTGCGTTGCCGTGAGCATGTCTTACAATTTTCTGTACAGTTTGATAATCTTCTCCGTCGCCTATATGGGTCCATTCGACAGGTCTTCCTTTCCAGCCGGCCATGATATCCGCCAGGATCGGCACTCTTTTTAAAGATGTCATTCTGGAACATGATAAAACACGGAATTGATCATCTGAAGAAACAGGAGACAGATCATGATCTGTTTTGTTGACCCCCAAACGATTTACGATATATTTATCATCGTTTTCAAATTTATGATAGTATTTTTTCATAATGGATTCATATTCTGTTTTCCCGTTTTCAGATACGAAAAAAATATAGTCTAAATATTTATCGACAAAACCTTTTAGCTGACAGACAGCATATTTATTGCGAATATAATCGGACTCCGAAGAATGAAGTCTGGAAAAGGCAATCACATCCGGGAAGTCCTTTTTTATTCTTGCAGCTGCGTAAGCAGTACCTGTCAGCCAGTACGATTCCACGACCCATTCACTTTTTATCTTTTGTGCGATTAATCTTTTCATGATTTTCGAAAAATATCGTCCGCAGATCACCTGCATCGCCGTGATCTTCAGATACTTCATATCAAAAATTCTATTGCTTACAGCCAGCCGCAGATCCTTCCAGAAATATTTTGAAAACAATTCCGGAATAAGATACCACAATTTGGAATATAACCTATGCAGTCCAATACTTATGACATGGACATTATTATATTTTTCGATTTCCGAAAACCCGCATTTCGCATCTAAGCATATCACATATACATTTTCAAATATTGCCTGAAAACGGCTCGTTTCATTAACTAAAAACGGATGAAGATTATTTCCGAGCTGACTGGCATGAAAGAGCAGAATCGCATTTTTATTACTCAAAAAAAGATCACCTTTGCTTTCCTGTATAACAACTGTGAATTATCTTAAAGGATCGATCTGACCATCTTTATAATTATTATCGATATTCGGGAAAGAGTATTCTGAGACCCATGCAATAATAATCATAAATAATATTCTATTTGTAAAGCCGTTTGCAAAAATAAAACCGTTATACATACAAACTGCAACAGCGCTGTAAATTGTAATAAAAATCAGCACAGCATATTTCAGAGGATTTTGGGTTCTATTTGCTGCATCAAAAGATTTCAGAGACACCGCTGTAATAAGGCAGGAAAGCAACGGACTTAAAAACAATCCGAAATAGTAATAAGACTGAGCAGCCATGGGAAGGATCTGTCCGGTTATTCCGTTTGCATTGTTCCAGCGTGTCGATATATCGACTAATCCGCCACTGTATCCAAACAACGTGGATCTGAATGGAACGGCGGCATATATATCTGCAAATAACTGTCCGACAGAATCGAAAATGTTCCGCGGCATCAATTTCATTATTCCTGCGCAGTTTGCAACACCCGGAAAATATGCATTTAAAAATGTACTGATCGATGTGCCATAATGATCCTGTGAGAAACGATTGATCCACATTAAGCATAAAAATACCAGGCAAAGAAAAATCACAATTTGGGCACCGGTTTTTTTGTATTTCGGAAATAACCTGAATGTTACTATAAAAAGCGCTATCATTAAAATAAGCACATAAGCATTCGAGTCTGTCATAAAAAAAAGATTGGCAACGACGATCAATAAGCAGAAAACAAAATTTTTAAATGTTTCGCCACGCAAACGTATTTTATAAAATAAAAAAGAACATAGTATAAGACGAGTTGCTTCAATAACAAGTTCTCCTGCTGAGTAAAAGATTCTGTGCAGCCCCGACGTATATACGATTTTAGTCTCCGCTATGCCCGATATTCCGGATGTAAATATAGAATAATATTGAGTCCTCAACTCAGGCAACATTAAAAAAGTCAAAATAGAAACGATTAAAGCGCCGGCAAAAATAAAATAAAATAATATGTTTCCTTTGTGCCTGACTGAATTGATCCGAATTTTTCTATATGATCTTTTTATTTTAAACGGCTTTAAAACATATATAAAAATAGTAAGAAAAACACTGATGGTTTCATAAGCCATCAAAAAAATACCAAAATCCGCATTATCTTTAGAAGGATAGCCAAACATTGTCAAAGCATTACCGTTGGCCATCACAATTGGAGTAATGACATTTCTGATAAAAAAAGTTGTTAGAATAATCAAAACAGGTAAATCAAAATAAAAATTCCCTTTCAAAAAAAAATATGCCCAAAATACTGTTACTATCAGAAAAACACCAGGCAACACATATAAATTTGAATACGACTCAGGCAAATTACCGCCCAGCAGACATAATACAAACGAATACAAACTCAGAAGCAGTACTGCGAACAGCAATAATGTCTTTGAACATATTCCCTGAATATGACTTGCAAATATTAATTCCGGATCCTTTATAATTATATTTTTCATATATCAGGCTTGATTAAAATTCTCCATTATTCGTTTTATTACCCGTTTTACAGCTAAACAAAAAGCTTTGTGACTGTAAAAAATACACCTTCCCTGTTTCAAAGCAGAGACGTAGTTTTTTTCTCTGAATTCAAGCAGCGCAATCTCCTGTGCATGCAATGCTTTGACAGTTTTCTGATCGCGGTTCGACAGTTTATCCATTAAGGGCTGTACTGCTTTAAAAAAGTCAGATTTGATCTCATACAACCTGCTGGCAGACGGGTTATTGTCACTGGCAGATATATCGATACATGTCAGATATTCCTTAAGCAGTCTGATTTCATATTTATCAGCCAGGAATGATAAAAATTGTATCTCCTGATGTCTGCTTAATCCTGTATCGAAATATCCTGTTTCTTCAATAGCAGCTCTGCGTACTAAAACCGAACAGGTCGTTACATCAGCCTGCCGTGACAGAATATCAAACATGATTTGTCCGTCTCTGTATGGTCTGGATTTTCGAACAAGCCTGTTGCTGTTATAGAACTTTAACAGCGTACTGACAGCTCCGCAAGCGGGTCCTTGTGCCGAAATGAATTCAACCTGCTTTTTTATCTTTTCCGGCTCCCACCAGTCATCGTCGTCCAAAAAAGCGATATATTCGCCACGGGATGCTCTTATCCCGGCATTCCTTGCTGCAGCGCCGTTTATATGTTTTTCTTGCTCAACAAACCTGAATCGCGGATCGCCTTCGAATTGAAGCAGATCCTGATATAAAACATTCGAATACTGATCACCCGGGATATTGTCATTGACAACAATGCACTCAATTTTTCCGTAACTTTGCGACAATACAGACTTGATTGCACGGCTAACTGTCGCTGATCTTTTATAAGTCGGGATTATCGCGCTCACAAGACCAGCAACATATTTATTCATGATTGGATTTTCTTTATCTTGTTGCATCAGTATTATACTTTAATAGTTTTAATCATCCATGCAGCAGTTCTTTGAATATCATTCCCCGAAGATGATTCGGAAGTATGCAGACTATAAATTGAACCAGTAATGTGTAATAGTAATCCAGTCCGCTTATGTAACCCGTGTCATAAATTTTTTTCCTGCCGGATTTATACTTTTTGAAGTATGCCAGTCCCCCGCGGCGTTCATACATATCCTGACCGATTCTCACATATACGAGATAATCATCTACATTTTTACACTTACACTCAGATTGAATCATATGTACCCAAAGCAGTGTGTCTTCCATAAACATACAGGACTGATAGTTCCCGGCCTTTAAAACAGAAGATTTTTTATACATTACAGTAACATGATTGAAGGCATCTCTACGTTTCTGATACTCTTTTATTTCTGCATCATTAATCGGCACCTTCCTGCGGGTGACAATTCTGGCCGTATCATTATCAAACTCCAGAATATGACTGCCGCATATATCAAGTTCAGGATCAGCTTCAAATTCAGCAAGCTGCTTTTCAAAACGATCTTTTCTTGACACATCGTCTGTATCCATACGGGCAACGAGTTCGTAATTGCAGTGCTGTATTCCCTCCGCAAGGGCCTGTCCCAAACCTCGGTTCTCTTTCAATGATATGATCGTATATATATCCGGATATAAAGAGATATAAGCCGATAACCGATCTTCCAGCGCATCAGTCAACGGGCCGTCTTTTACGATCACGATCTGGCTCGGCTTTCTTGTTTGGCTGATCATGCTATCCATACATGCAGAAAAAAATTCCGGTTTTTCTTTAATATACAATGACATAAGAACTGAAAAATCCTTGTTCAGCAATGAATACTCTCCTTTATGATTTTTTGTCATTACCTTTCCCGCACACAGCCAGCAATGTCATGATCATCAATTTAATATCACCCAAGAGGCTAAACTCCTCAATTCCTTTAAGATTAAAATACATCTTTCTTGGAAGAATCTGCTCGACATACATTTTATCTGTATCATCTGCTGTATTAAGTAATTTGGCTTCATCTGAATAATACATGCTTGTGAGATTAGTTACTCCCGCAGGAAGAAGCAATGTAGCCATCATCTCTGATGTATATTGTTTTGTATACTTTGGTACTTCCGGTCTCGTGCCCACAAAAGTCATCGTGCCGCGCAACACATCAATAAGCTGACCTATTTCATCCAGCCGGTATTTTCTTATAAAACGACCTACTCTTGTTACTCTTGAATCTTCTTTGACAGTGACCTGCGATCCCTTGTCAGCGTTTTGTACCATAGAACGGAACTTAAAAATGCGGAACTGCCTGTTATATTGTGTTACTCGAATCTGGCGATAAAAAACAGGACCCGGAGAATCTATCTTTATTGCTATAGCTGTTATAAGAAAAATCGGAGAAAGTGCTATAAGCATCAGAATTGAAATCACAATATCAAATAATCTTTTTAAAAACAAACTGAATCTTTTTTTATTCAGAATGTCATAATAATAATGAACATCCTCAGTCTGAAGCTCAGGCGGAAGCTGTTCCCATTTACATAAAATCATATGGATTTAAACCGTCAATATTAATAGTATTGCCGCAAGAAATACGCTTGATGCTGCCTCCCTCTAAAATGCATTTCATGGTCTCTGCCACATAATCGACCTCTTCATCAGTTAAAAGGGTATGAAGCGGCAACGTGATCTCATTGGCATATTGGGCGTAGGCATTGGGGTAGTCCTTGATGTCGAAATCCAAATTTTTATAGGCTGTGTGCATAGGCAACGGCTTGAAATGTACATTAGTTGCCACACCTGCTTCAGCCATTTTAATGATAATTTCATTACGCTGCTGCTCACTGATGCCAGGGATACGCATCAGATACAGGTGACCATTGCCAGCGAAATTATTGCCAAAATGCTCAAGGCTTTCAATGCCCAGTGGGAGCAAAAGCTTGTCATATTTTTTTATGATATTTTTACGTCTTTCCGCCATGCTGTCAAAACGACGAAGCTGTACCAGTCCTATGGCTGCTGCGATATCTGTCATGTTAAACTTATAGGCAGGGTATACAATATCATATTCCCATGCGCCAGGCTGCATCTTCGAAAGGGCATCCTTATTTTGGCCATGCATAGAATAGAGCATAAACCAGCGGTACATCTCATCATTATCGATATATTCATGGTCGCGCCAGGTGACAGCCCCGCCCTCTGCGGTTGTCAAATTTTTCACAGCATGAAAACTGAAACTGGAAAAATCGGCAGCTGCGCCAGATTTTATTCCATGCCATCTTGCTCCGAAAGAATGCGCAGCATCGGCAGCGACAACAACCCTGCCATAAGCTGCCTGAATATCGTTTGCAGGTTTAAACAAATTCTTCTTGCTTTCAACAGCAGCGAAAACATGCTCATAATCCACCATTACACCGCCGATATCGACAGGAACAACCACCTTGGTGCGCTCAGTGATCGCATCTGCCAGACGGTTGTAGTCCATATGATATGTACCTGGTTCTACATCGACCAGAACGATTTTAGCTCCAACATGATGAATAACTGCTGCAGATGCCGTATATGTATAAGCACTGGTAATGACTTCATCGCCCGGGCCAACACCCAGACGACGAAGAACGAGTTCCTGTGCAGCGGTGTTGGAATTCAAGCATACAGCCTTCGGAGTGCCGCAGTATTCAGCTATTTTATTCCCGAAAAGTTTTGTCCGGGGACCGGTGGTAATCCAGCCGGACTTCATTGCATCGACTGCTGCATTAATTTCAAGTTCAGTTATATCAGGCGGCGAAAAAGAAATTTTCACTATCAATTCCCCCTATTGCATATTTAATAATGAATCGCATTAATTATAATCTCCAGTAAGAATATCCGGCTTTTTCAATTGCTTTCCTGTTAAAAATACTTTTTAAATCGATAAGCACTTTTTCTTTATTAAAGATGTCCTTATAAAATGTATCCAGCTTGTCTAATGTCATTTTTCTAAAATCATCATGCGCAACTGCAAAAATAAGGCAGTCCGCATCTTTGACATTCTCCATTGTTGTCAGTTTGACACCATATTCAGACACAGCATCCCATTCATTCGCATAAGGATCGACAACGACAGGCTTTATTCCATATTCACCTAAACGCTTTATAATGTCCGCGACCTTACTGTTTCTTATGTCTGAACAATTTTCCTTAAATGTCAGCCCAAAAATGACAACTTTGGAATTCAAGACATTTTTACCTGCAAGAATCATCTGCTTAACAGCGACATCGGCCACAAAGGAACTCATACCATCGTTAACTTTACGTCCGGAAAGAATGATCTGACTGTGATAGCCAAGTTTTTCAGCTTCATAAGTAAAATAGTATGGATCGACGCCAATGCAATGTCCTCCAACAAGCCCAGGACGGAAACCGAGCGCATTCCACTTTGTATCCATACCGTCGACCACTTCAGTAGTATCGATTCCCATTCGATCGAATACCATTGCCAGCTCGTTCATAAAAGCAATATTTATATCGCGCTGGCTGTTCTCAACAACTTTGACGGCCTCTGCCGTCTTTATTGAGGACACCGGATAAGTACCTGCTTTGATTACTATGTTATAAATATTTTCTATCTCATTGCATGATTCCTTATCCATCCCGGAAACTATTTTTTTTATGTTTTCCAACCGGTGAGTCCTGTCACCGGGATTAATGCGTTCAGGAGAATAACCAACTTTAAAATCTACACCACATTTCAGACCTGATTCTTTTTCAAGAACAGGAATGCAGACGTCTTCTGTCACGCCTGGATATACCGTAGACTCATAAACCACAATACTATTCTGCGAAAGGTTACGCCCTATGACCTCACTTGCACATATCACGGGAGTCAAGTCAGGTGTATGATCCTGATTAACCGGCGTAGGAACTGCAACAATATAGAATTTGGCATCTTTGAGCCTTGTTTCTTCTGCAGTAAAATCCACACTGCAATCAGACAAGGCAGCGTTGCCAACTTCATTGGTAATATCTATATTTTTTTTATATTTTTCAATTTTCTCCGCATCGCTGTCATATCCAATAACACATAACCCTTCTTTATCAAAGGAAACCGCAAGTGGCATCCCGACATATCCGAGACCGATTATAGCCAGAAATTCTTTCTGATTTAAAAGTTTTTCGTAAATTGACATGTTTTTTCTCCTAATGTGTGTAGACAAACTCCCTGGTGTCAGGCAATTTATCTACATAAAAAAACATTCCCGGATAAAATCCATGCCATATTTTGACATAAATATCTTCTGCTGAATAAAAACAGCAAGCTCCGGAAAAAGCACTTCATTTTATGCATTATAATGTTGTTTAATATTAATAAAGGGAAAAAAAGATTTTTTGCATACAGAACTCATTCCTTACCTGTGGTAAGGATGTGTGATTTTATAGACACTGATCTCGTTCCGTGCACTGTCTGTGTCGCCGTACTCCTTCAGTGATTGTCCGGACTGAAATATAATATTGCTTAAATCTCATCAAACATTGTTTATTTTAACACAAAATCCATTCATCCTCAAGCATTCTATATTATTTTCAAATTTTAATACAGCAGACGGCATTTCTGCCGCCTGCTGCAAATGGATGTGATACGGAAAGTGCGGGATGAGGTGCATCCGCCTTTCCTTTTATTCCTTTTCCTTTGCAAAGCCCTGTGAGAAATCTGCTTCTTCCAGCTTCACTACCCTGGTCTTCTTTATAAGTTTATACCCGAACCAGAGAAGCAGGAATCCTATGGCACCTACATATGCCACCATGAATCCCATAAAGCTGAAGTCGTCATATACGAAGAACTGTCCGACAACGATTATGATGCAAAGCGTCATAGCAAGTATCGGGCCCAGCGGGAAAAGCTTGGCTTTGTACTTCAGTTCATTGAGACTGTGTCCCTGAGCAACGAAAGCTTTTCTGAAACGGTAATGGCTTATAGCGATTCCGAGCCATGCTATGAATCCGGCAACTCCGGAACCGTTTACCAGCCAGAGATATACAGTACCTTCACCTACCATCGAACCAAGGAATGCTGCCATTCCAATCACTGCTGTTATTATCAGAGCAGGTACGGGAACGCCTCTCTTATTGACTCTTCTGAATATCTTGGGTGCCTTTCCTTCGACTGCCAGAGAGTACAGCATACGTGTGGATGCGTACATCCCGGAATTACCGCATGAAAGTACAGACGTAAGGATGACTGCGTTCATTATTGAAGCTGCGGCGGCTATGCCCGCTCTCTTGAATACAAGTGTGAACGGACTTACTGCTATATTTTCCACACCGCTCTGCAGCAGATTTGGATCATTGTAAGGAATAAGGAAACCTATTACGATGATCGCGCCGATATAGAAAAGTATTATACGGAAAAATACGGTTTTGATAGCTCTCGGTATGCTCTTTTCAGGATCCTTTACTTCACCTGCCGCAACACCTATGAGTTCAGTGCCTTGGAAAGAGAACCCCGCTATCATAAATATACTTATTATTGCTGCAAATCCTCCCGGGAAAGGTGCATCTCCTTTGACCCAGTTTTCAACTCCCGGAGACTGTCCCCCGAGTATGCCCAAAATTACCAGTATGCCAACGATCAGGAATACTATGATTGTGATCACTTTGATCCCTGCGAACCAGAATTCGCTTTCGCCGTAAGCCCCTACCGAGAAATAGTTGAGCAGGAACAGTATGGCCAGGAACAGCACGCTCCATATGAGCGAGTTGGTATCAGGCAGCCAGTATTTTATAACTATAGCTGCTGCCTCCAGTTCACATGCCACAGTGATCGCCCAGTTATACCAGTAATTCCATCCAAGCGCAAATCCCAGCGCCGGATCGACGAATTTAGTGGCATAAGTCTGGAAAGATCCTGTTACAGGCATATACGTAGACATTTCACCCAAACTGGTCATAAGGAAAAATACCATGACACCGATGCCGGCATAAGCGACCAGTGCACCTCCCGGGCCTGCTTCAGACAGTGAACCGCCGGTTGCGACGAACAGACCTGTTCCGATAGCTCCGCCTATTGCGATCATGTTTATGTGTCTTACCTTCAAGCCTCGCTTCAGATCATTGTTTTCGGATTGATTTGACATATAAAACCTCCTTTTTTATATAATATTTCATATATTATATGAATTAGTACTGTATTATTTAATTGCAAATTCTATGCCAAATCGGCTGTATGGATAAAATCCCGTAAAATCAGCATTTTCAGCTTCTAAGTTAAATTAAAATTTTGAAAATTCGGTATCGTTTTCAGTTCAAAACGGCATCTTTGAGTCTTTTTAGAATCAAAGTAAAAAAAATCACAATTTCATCAGTGGTTTTATGTCAGAAAAATGTGCTTTTGAACCCGAAAAGGTTCAAGGATTTTTTGAATAGCATCAGTGAAGAATTCTCTTGAAATCCGGACCATATTCTTTTTTCGCTGCATGACTATCGAAAAAAGGCGGCTTCCTGAACGAAGCCGCCTTTCTGATGCTGTTTATCATTTTGAAATTTATGTTTCCGCCTGCAGACGTTTATTCCGTCAGTCCCTGTCTTTGCCTTCATCTTCAGGTTCCGGAGACGTTTCTTCTTCCGGCATATCAGTATCCTGGCCGTCAACAGCCGGTACTGTGATATCACCGGATGAATGAAATATTCCATCTGATATTAGCTGTACACCGTCATCCGAAACAAGTATCTCACGGTCGTTCTGAGGGAAAGCAAATTCCTCTTCCTCCTGATCGGAAAGCGTCTGAGAATAATTCTCCATGAATTCGGTATTTACGCCGTAATCCACTTCGATATTCTTATAACGCTTCATTCCTGTTCCTGCCGGTATGAGTTTGCCGATTATGACATTTTCTTTAAGACCCTGCAGTTTGTCGTTCTTTCCTTTTATCGCAGCATCTGTGAGCACTCTTGTAGTTTCCTGGAAAGATGCTGCCGAAAGGAATGAGTTGGTCGCCAGAGATGCTTTGGTTATCCCCAGCAGTATCCTCTTGGTCTCCGCTGTTTCTCCGTCTTTCTTCTGGGACTCCTCATTTGCGTCGTCTATTTCTGTCTTGCTGTAAAGTCCTCCCGGAAGCAGTGTTGTGTCGCCGGCATCTTCTATCTTATACTTCGAAAGCATCTGGCTGACTATTACTTCGATATGCTTGTCGTTTATATCTACGCCCTGAAGCTTGTAGACTCGCTGCACTTCCTTGAGCAGATACTGATATACGCCTTCAACGCCGTTGAGACGCAGTATGTCATGAGGATTCAGCGGTCCCCGTGTTATCTGTCCGCCGGCCTCTACGAAATCTCCTTCTTCCACATTGAGTCTGGCACCGTAAGGCACTGTGTATTTTCTTTCTTCCTCACCTCTTACTATGACTTCGGTCTTGTTGTCCTTGTCCTGGGTGATCGAAACTACTGTACCGTCAGCCTCGCAGATCTCAGCGATACCTTTCGGCTTTCTGGCTTCGAAAAGCTCTTCGACTCTGGGAAGACCGTGAGTTATGTCCGCTCCGGCAACGCCTCCGGTATGGAATGTCCTCATCGTCAGCTGTGTGCCCGGTTCTCCTATGGACTGAGCTGCCGTTATACCTACGGATTCTCCTATATTGACTCTTTCGCCCGTAGCCAAGTTCCTCCCGTAGCATTTTGCACAGATACCGGTCTTGCTGTGACATGTCATTACAGATCTTATGGCAACTGATTCTATACCGAGCTCTTCTATGGTCTCTGCCATATCCTCTGTGATCTCTTCATTCTGACGGCATATTATCTCTCCGGTCTGCGGGTTTTCGATATCTGTCAGCGAAGTTCTGCCTATTATTCTGAGCTTAAGAGGTTCTATGACTTCTTTCCCGTCTGTGAAAGCCCTGACTTCTATTCCCTCATCGGTACCGCAGTCGAATTCTCTTACTATTACATTATGGGAAACATCTACCAGTCTTCTGGTGAGGTAGCCCGAGTCCGCAGTTCGCAGCGCAGTATCAGCAAGACCCTTTCTGGCTCCGTTAGTTGAGATGAAGTATTCAAGGACTGAAAGGCCTTCACGGAAATTTGCCTTGATCGGGATCTCTATTGTCTTTCCTGCAGCGTTGCCCATAAGCCCACGCATGCCGCCTATCTGTCTTATCTGGTTCTTGCTTCCTCTGGCTCCCGAATTAGCCATGATGTAAAGATTGTTCAGACTTCCGAGCGAATCCATCAGAGCATCTGCCACATCGTCTGTAGTTTTGTTCCATATTTCTATTACTTTTTCATATCTTTCTCTGTCGGAAACAAGACCTTTGTTATATGCATCTTCATATCTGTTGACCAGTTCTTCCGACTTGTCTATTATCTCCTGCTTCTGCTCCGGGATCTCCATGTCCGAAATGCTTATCGTTATGGCACCCTTCGTCGAATAGTGGAACCCCATGTCCTTTATATGATCGAGCATCAGTGCTGTTCCTGTATTGCCGTGCACTCTGTAGCATTTATCGATGATCTGGCCCAGTTTCTTTTTGTCGCAGAGAAAATCAACTTCCAGTGAGTACGGGTCTGCCTCGCGGTCTTCCACAAAGCCCAGATCCTGTGGTATCTCTTGATTGAAAATAAATCTGCCTACTGTCGACTCGACCAGTTTTCCGCGCAGATCGTTTTCGTCAGCGAAACATCTTACCTTGACTTTCGCATGAAGGCCGACGTCCTTGTTCTGATAAGCCATGAGCATCTCATTTATATCTGTGAATATCTTGCCGTCTCCCTTGTCCGCTTCGGTGGATCTGTCCTCTGTACCTTCATGTGTAAGATAGTAGCTGCCCAGTATCATATCCTGAGTAGGTATGGTTATAGGCGATCCGTCTTTAGGCGCAAGGATGTTGTTGACTGACAGCATGAGGAATCTTGCCTCTGCCTGAGCCTCCATAGAAAGAGGAACATGCACAGCCATCTGGTCGCCGTCGAAGTCTGCATTGAAGGCGGTACAGGCCAATGGATGGAGCTTGATTGCCTTGCCCTCAACCAGCACAGGCTCGAAAGCCTGTATCCCCAGTCTGTGAAGCGTAGGCGCACGGTTCAGCATAACAGGATGTTCCTGTATGATGTCCTCCAGTACGTCCCATACCTGAGGTCTTACTTTTTCCACCATTCTTTTGGCGCTTTTTATATTATGCGCTTCCCCTTCTTCGACCAGTTTTTTCATTATGAAAGGCTTGAAGAGTTCCAGTGCCATCTTCTTTGGAAGACCGCACTGCCAGAACCGCAGTTCCGGGCCTACAACTATTACAGAACGTCCGGAATAATCCACACGCTTGCCGAGAAGGTTCTGCCTGAATCTGCCCTGTTTGCCCTTGAGCATGTCTGAGAGAGATTTAAGAGGTCTTGAGCCGGGCCCGGTCACTGGCCTTCCACGTCTGCCGTTATCTATAAGAGCATCTACGGCTTCCTGAAGCATCCTTTTTTCGTTCCTGACTATTATGTCCGGTGCTCCCAGTCCCTGCAGCCTGCTCAGTCTGTTGTTCCTGTTTATTACTCTTCTGTAAAGATCATTGAGATCGGATGTTGCGAATCTTCCTCCGTCAAGCTGTACCATAGGACGCAGATCAGGAGGTATAACAGGAATAACTTCCATTATCATCCATTCCGGTCTGTTGCCTGAGAGCCTCAGAGCTTCCACCACTTCAAGCCTTCTTACTATCCTGACTTTTTTCTGTCCGGAAGCGTTCTTCAGAGACTCCCTCATCTCGGAAGAAAGCTCGTCCAGATCGATATGGGTCAGCAGCTCTCTGACCGCTTCTGCACCTATGCCGGCCTTAAATGAATCTCCGAGTTCTCTTTTTGTATCGTTATACTGCTGTTCATTGATTATTTCTTTGTATTCAAACCCGCTGCTGCCGGGCTCGATCACTACATAGGCCGCAAAGTACAGCACTTTTTCGAGATTTCTGGGAGTCATGTCAAGCACAAGCCCCATCCTGCTGGGTATTCCCTTGAAATACCATATATGGGAAACCGGAGCTGCAAGTTTTATGTGGCCCATTCTTTCCCTTCTTACTTTGGCTTTGGTCACCTCTACTCCGCATTTGTCGCAGATTATGCCCTTGTATCGTATTTTCTTGTATTTCCCGCAATGACATTCCCAGTCCTTCTGGGGCCCGAATATCCTCTCGCAGAAAAGGCCGTTGGGTTCGGGTTTCAGGGTCCTGTAATTTATCGTTTCAGGTTCTGTCACCTCTCCTCTCGACCAGCCGAGGATCTTCTCTGTGGAAGCAAGACCGATCTGGAGCGACTCAAAATTATTCAGTTCATAATTGTTATTGTTATCCGGCATGATCCATTTCCCCCTTATTCCTGTTCTTCATTTTTAAAATCATCAACGACATCGTCGAAAAAATCGTCGTCACTCACCGTATCCGGCTCTGTATCGATGATATCATCAAGACCAGTTATGTCTTCAAACTCAGAGCTTTCCTTGATCTCTATCTCTTTTTCGTCTTCAGTCAGCACTTTGACATCCAGACCAAGACTCTGCATTTCCTTTATGAGTACCTTGAATGATTCCGGTATGCCGGGTTCAGGTATGTTTTCTCCTTTGACTATGGCTTCGTAAGTTTTCACCCTGCCCACTATGTCATCAGATTTTACCGTAAGGATCTCCTGCAGTGTATATGCGGCGCCGTAAGCTTCAAGCGCCCAGACTTCCATTTCTCCGAAACGCTGTCCGCCGAACTGAGCTTTTCCGCCCAGCGGCTGCTGTGTCACCAGCGAATACGGGCCTGTGCTCCTGGCATGTATCTTGTCGTCCACCAGATGATGGAGTTTCAGCATATACATATAGCCTACAGTAACAGGGTTATCGAAGCGTTCGCCTGTCCTGCCGTCTCTCAGTATAAGTTTGCCGCTTTCATCATATCCGCATTCTTTCAGAAGCTGTATTATGTCTTTCTCATTGGCGCCGTCGAATACAGGCGTAGATATATACCAGCCCTTATTTTTGGCAGCAAGGCCAAGATGTACTTCCAGAACCTGTCCTACATTCATACGCGAAGGTACGCCGAGAGGATTGAGCATTACCTGAAGCGGGCGCCCGTCTTCCATGAACGGCATGTCTTCTTCAGGAAGTATCCTGGAGATTACGCCTTTGTTCCCGTGACGGCCGGCCATCTTATCGCCAACGCTGATTTTTCTCTTTGTAGCAACATAGACTCTTACTACCTTATTGACTCCCGGAGGAAGTTCTCCTTCACTGTCTCGGGAAAATACCTTGACATCGACAACTATGCCTGTCTCTCCATGAGGCATTTTCAGCGATGTATCTCTGACCTCCTTGGCTTTCTCGCCGAATATAGCTCTCAGCAGTCTCTCTTCTGCGGAAAGATCGGCTTCGCCCTTGGGGGTGACTTTCCCGACAAGGATATCCGAAGATGTCACTTCGGCGCCTACTCTTATTATTCCCTCTTCGTCAAGATCCTTCAAAGCATCCTCACCCACGTTGGGGATGTCTCTTGTGATCTCCTCGGGCCCCAGCTTCGTGTCTCGTGCTTCTGCCTCGTATTCTTCTATATGTATGGAAGTAAGTGTGTCCTCCATGATAAGTCTTTCATTGAGGATTATAGCATCTTCGTAGTTATATCCCTCCCAGGTCATGAATCCGACCAGAAGGTTCTTGCCCAGAGCCACTTCACCGTTCTCAGTAGAAGGCCCGTCAGCTATCACTTCGCCTTTTTCCACATGTTCGCCGTTGAAAACTATAGGCCGCTGATTGATGCATGTTCCCTGGTTTGAGCGGTTGAACTTGAGCAGTCTGTATATGTCCACGCCGGTTCCGTCATCCCTCTTTATCCGGATCTCATCCGCATCAACGTGATCCACCCGTCCTGATGCCGAAGCCAGTTTTACGACTCCGGAATCCTTTGCGGCCTTGTGTTCCATCCCTGTCCCCACGATAGGAGCTTCAGTTACCATCAGAGGAACTGCCTGACGCTGCATGTTGGATCCCATAAGGGCCCTGTTGGCATCGTCGTTCTCCAGGAACGGGATCATGGCTGTAGCCACGGATACTACCTGTTTCGGCGATACATCCATATAATCGATCATATCCCTTGGGATCAGATCGATCTCACCGCCGGCGCCTCTGGAAGCTACTCTCATATTTGCGAAACGTCCGTTGGAGTCCAGCGGTTCGTTTGCCTGAGCTATTATCATACGCTCTTCTTCATCCGCTGAAAGATATTTGATTTCTGTTGTTACTACGCCGTCCTTCACTACTCTGTAAGGCGTTTCGATGAATCCGTATTCATTGATTATCCCATAAGTGGTAAGCGACCCTATAAGCCCTATGTTGGGGCCTTCCGGCGTCTCTATCGGGCACATCCTGCCATAATGGGAATGATGTACGTCTCTTACTTCGAATCCTGCCCTTTCTCTTGAAAGGCCTCCCGGGCCAAGTGCAGAAAGTCTTCTTTTATGTGTGAGCTCTGCCAGGGGGTTGGTCTGATCCATGAACTGCGATAGCTGGGAACTTCCGAAGAACTCCTTTATGGCAGCCGTTACGGGTCTTATGTTCATAAGAGCCTGGGGCGTCGTCACTTCTATGTCCTGTATGGTCATTCTTTCCTTGACGACCCTTTCCATCCTGGCCAGACCGATCCTGAACTGATTCTGGAGAAGTTCGCCTACGGTCCTCAGTCTTCTGTTGCCCAGATGATCTATATCATCGATGTTGCCTATACCGAACCTGAGATTCAGAAGATAGCTGACAGATGCAATGATATCGTCGATGATTATGCGTTTTGGCGAAAGTTCGTTTTTCCTTGCTGCTACAGCATCTCTTATATCTTTTTCCTCCTGATTTTCTTTCAGGATGTCCATCAGAACAGGATAATAGACCTTTTCCGGTATCTTGATATCGGAAATGTCGAAATCTATATATCCGGAAATATCCACAAAATTGTTGCCTATGATCTTCGTTGTACGTTCTTCGCTGTAACCCGAATAAGCCAGGACTTCCTGCACTCCGGAGTTTTCGATGATGCGTGCCTTCTCCACATCTATTTTATCGCCCTTTTCTGCCAGTATTTCACCTGTGTTGGGGTCGATTATATCCTGCGCAGTCCTTGCTCCTTCAAGTCTGTTTGATATGCCAAGTTTCTTGTTATATTTATATCTGCCCACTTTAGCGATATCATATCTCTTGGCATCGAAAAACAGCGACTCTATTATGTCGTACGCGCTGTCGAACGTAGGAGGCTCGCCGGGACGCAGTTTTTTGTATATTTCTTTCAGGGCATCGTCAAAATTGGCAGAAGGATCTTTTTCCAGCGATTTTCTGAGTCTTTCGTCATCGCCGAATATATCTATGAGTTCCTGATCACTGCCGGTCTGCAGTTTGCTGGCCACGCTGCTGGTTATTTCCCTGTATCTCCGAACCTTTTTCTTGAGATCATCCCTGAATTCGGTCTCAAGACCTCTGATCTCATTCTCGCTGAACCTGTCGATGCTCCAGCCTTTTTCCGGTTTGTATTTTTCTCTGTATTTCTGTTCTATTATGCTTCTTGTTTTCTGTCTTATCCCCTCTTCGGACAAGGCTCTTATCAATGTGGTTATAGGCTGCTTTCTTGTCCTGTCTACTCTTACTGAAAGAACCTCATTTGAATCTGTTTCATACTCGAGCCATGCACCGCGGTTGGGTATGACCTGAGTAGAAAAAAGCTCCTTGCCGGATTTGTCTATCGTTTTGTCGTAATAAGGCCCCGGTGAACGTACCAGCTGAGTTACTACTACCCTCTCTGCCCCGTTGTAGATGAAGGTGCCCGTTTCTGTCATCAGCGGGAAGTCCCCCATAAAAACTTCCTGTTCTCTTACTTCACCTGTTTTGTTCGTTATAAGTCTTACTTTTACTTTCAGCGGAGCTGCATAGGTCACATCTCTCTCTTTACATTTTTCCTGTGTGTACTTAGGAGGATCACTTAAAGAATAGTCGGTAAATTCAAGCACCAGGTTTCCCGCATAGTCTTCGATAGGAGAAATGTCTTCAAACACTTCCCGCAAGCCTTCTTCCACAAACCAGTTATATGATTTGGTCTGTATCTGGATCAGGTTAGGCATCTCAGCGACTTCATTGATCTTCGAAAATGTCTGACGCTCTCTTTTACCTAATTGTACGGCCTTTGGCATATTCATCACTCCTTGTAAATTTATAAAATCATATCACATGTCAGCCTATTATTATATCGCTTCTTTGTCAAATAATCAAGGATTATCTGAAATTTCTTCTGCCGCAGTCAGGCACAGACCTTTTGTGACATCAGTATATCCGTATTGCGAAACTTTTATATGCTTTTTTCAAAAATACATAATAGCTGAACCTTAAAGGAAAGGTCCAGCCACTATATATTATCTGCATTTACAGAAAAACTATTTCAGCTCTGCCACTGCGCCGACTTCTTCCAGCTGTGCCTTGACAGCATCCGCTTCGGCTTTTTCCACGTTTTCTTTGATGTTTGAAGGAGCTCCGTCTACCAGATCCTTTGCTTCTTTCAGTCCGAGGCCGGTGATCTCTCTTACGACCTTTATGACCTTGATCTTTTCTGCGCCGATCTCCTTGAGTACTACAGTGAACTCAGTCTGCTCCTCGACGCCTGCTGCCGCACCGGCTGCGCCTGCTGCTGCTACCGGAGCTGCTGCGGATACGCCGAACTCTTCTTCACATGCTTTTACCAGTTCGTTCAGTTCCATTACCGACATATTTTTTATGGCTTCAATGATTTCTTCTTTATTCATTTTATCTTCTCCTTTTCTTTTTTTTGGTGTTTATTCTTCTTTTGCCATTTCTGCCTCAGAAGCGGCTTCTTCAGCGGGTTTGTCTTCTGCTTTCTGTGCTTCGGCAGGTTTGTCTTCTGCCGGGGCTTCAGCAGATTCGCCGTTTTCGGCTTTTGCTTCCGCGATAGCAGCAAATGTCCTTACTGCTTTGCCTACCGGCGACTGGATACTGCCCATGAATTTAGCTATAAGAGTATCTCTTGCCGGTATCTGAGCTATCTGCTTCACACCATCGGCATCATAATACGTGCCCTCGATTATGCCGGCCTTGAAGTCCATCTTTTTGAATTCCTTGATTGCATCGTTTATGATCCTTGCAGGAGCAGTAGCATCGTCATATGAGATCGCAAAAGCACTGGGGCCCTGAAGTACTTCTCCCAGTTTCTCATAGTCCGTACCTTCGATAGCTCTTTTTACGAGAGTGTTCTTGTAAATGGTATAGTCCACATCAGCTTCACGAAGATTTTTTCTCATTGCATCTGCTTCCGCTACTGTTATGCCTATATAATCAACAACTACTGCTGACTGTGCTTTGTCCAGTTTTTCTTTTATCTCATCGATTATGACCTGCTTTTCCGCATAAGCGGCTCTTGCCTTGTCGTTCATCCTTTGATCTCCTTTCTGACCATGCCTTCAGGGCACGGTCGTTTCTTCCGGTACTCTATAAAAAACCTTGTCTGCCGCAGACAGACAAGGTCGATATTTTATATCGTACCTCGGCGGGGAATTAAGCTCTCGCACCCGCTGTCTACGGTGTTTTTCCCATATTCAATTCAGATTTTCCTAGTTGCCGATAAGTCTTGCAGGATTGACTTTGACGCCCGGTCCCATGGTCGACGTCACTACTATGCTCTTAAGATACTGACCTTTTGCGGCTGCCGGTTTCGCCTTTACTATGGCGTCCATCAGTGCTGAAAAATTATCGTTCAGCTTTTCGCTTCCGAAGGAAGCCTTGCCTATAGTAGTATGAATTATGTTCGTCTTGTCAAGACGATATTCGACTTTACCGGCTTTGATGTCGCCCAGCGCTTTTGCCAGATCCATAGTGACCGTTCCTGATTTCGGGTTCGGCATGAGACCCTTAGGTCCCAGAACTTTTCCGAGTTTTCCTACTATACCCATCATATCCGGTGTGGCTACTACAACGTCGAAGTCGAACCAGTTTTCCGACTTTATCCTCTGAGCCAGTTCCTCGGCGCCGACATAATCAGCCCCGTTTTCTTCTGCCTCGGTAGCTTTCGGTCCCTTCGCAAAAACTGCCACTTTCGTAGTCTTTCCGGTTCCGTGGGGAAGTACCAGAGCGCCTCTCACCTGCTGATCGGCATGTCTTCCGTCCACTCCGAGCCTGACATGTATCTCGACGGTCTCGTCAAATTTTGCCTTTGACGTCTTCGTTACGAGATCCATTGCTTCTTTCGGCTCATAAAGCTGCTTTTTGTCTATAAGTTCTGCAGCTTCCCTGTAGTTTTTTCCTCTTTTAGGCATTTTTTTCCTCCCTGTGGTGCTTTCGGCTTACGCCTCCCACTTTACTGATCTTCTATTACGATTCCCATGCTTCGCGCAGTGCCCATTATCATCGATGTAGCTGATTCCAGATCAGCTGCGTTCAGATCAGGCATCTTCAGCTTTGCGATCTCTTCACACTGTTCCTTCTTCAGGGTTGCGACTTTAGTCTTATTGGGTTCGCCTGAAGCGGATTCGATGCCAGCCGCTTTTTTCAGCAGTACTGCTGCCGGCGGCGTCTTGCATATGAATGAAAAAGATCTGTCTGCATAGACTGTGATCACGACCGGAATAATCATCCCACTCTGATCCTGTGTCTTGGCGTTGAACTGCTTGCAGAAATCCATTATATTGACACTTTTCTGCCCCAGAGCCGGGCCTACCGGGGGTGCCGGTGTAGCTCCTCCTGCCGGTATCTGCAGTTTTATATAGCCTTCTATCTTCTTAGCCATCATTTTGCCTCCTTTCCCTAGTATATATATTTATATGTTTATTTACATTTTATCTATCTGAGCAAATTCCAGTTCAACAGGCGTGTCCCTTCCGAACATTGATATTTTAGCCTTTACAGTTTCTTTCTCTTCATTGACTTCTTCAACCACGCCCATGAAGCTTTCAAACGGTCCGTTTATCACCTTTATATTATCGCCTGTGTGCAGATCGAGATCTATATTGATCTTTTCTATTCCCATCCTTCTTACTTCTTCGACAGTCAGAGGAACAGGATTAGATCCGTGACCAACGAATCCGGTCACGCCCTGAGTATTTCTTACCAGATACCATGATTCATTAGTGACTATCATTTTGACGATGACATATCCGGGGAACATCTTCCTGGTCTTTATTACCATCCTGCCGTCCTTAGGCTCGGCCTTGTCCTCTGTGGGCACTATAATACTGATTATGAGATCCTGCATCCCCCGGCTCTCTACAAGCTTCTCGATGTTGACCTTGACCTTGTTCTCATGTCCCGAATATGTATGCACGACATACCATTTGGGGGTGCCGTCACCGCGGAGGCCTTCACCTTCGACAGGTGCTGCCACGTTAGTCTCAGTATCTTCCGTACCCGGATCATTTTCCGTATTTTCGATATTTTTCTTATCTTTTTCTGTCATCTTTTCCCTCTTACATATCATATGCGCGGTCTGCCATTTTGGGACAGGATCACATATTTATCCCCAGAAGTTTTTCAAGTATCGCAAGAAATCCGGTATCTATCAGGAAAAACGCTACTGCGAAAAAAACACATGTAACAATGACTATCACGGTATATGAACCCAGTTCTTCTTTCGTGGGCCATACCACTTTCTTCATCTCCAGTTTCACGCCCTTGAAGTATTCCTTCAGGCTTCGTTTTTCACGCTTCTGAGTATTCGACGCTGCCTTCGCCGGTTTTTTGCCGGGATCTTTTTCTCTTTTCCTGTTTTTGTCCCTGTTTCTGTCTTTTGCCATTTTTCACTCCTTATTTTGTTTCTTTATGAAGTGTATGTTTTTTACAGAATTTGCAATACTTCATCAGTTCGATACGATCAGGATTCTTCTGTTTGTCCTTCATCGTATCGTAATTTCTCTGTTTACATTCTGTACAAGCCAATGTCACCTTAACTCTCATGTCATCCTTCCTCCGTACTATAAAATCACATAAAGTCGCCTGATAATTCTACATTATGGAGCTGTCAATGTCAAGGATTATCGAAAATTGACAGCAAAAACCATTATTTAAAACCTGTCTTCCAAAACTGCGGGCCGTCTCTGACTGGAAACGGCCCGCAGCAAGATGCATAAAATCATTTATGAGGATAATATATGATCCGAATACTACTTTTCATTTTTTCTTCTGAAAACCAGGGGAGAAGCTGCCCCTGCGGCTCCTGCCAGTATAAGCAGCGTCCAGAGTCCGGTATGCATATCGTCCCCCGTCCTGCTGGTAGTGCTTGTAGTACTGGTTGTGCCGGTATTGCTGCCTTTCTTATAATAGTGTTCTTCCTCACTGGTGAATTTGTTGGTTATCTGAGCTTCCGGCTCGATATTGTCAGGCGTTATGGTCACATATTTGGTATCCTGCTCGATCGTGCAGCCCAGCTGATCCTCGGGATCTGTTATTGCATTTCCGCTTTCATCAGTCTCTGCCACATAATAGGTAGTGCCCACCGACAGATAATTTCCTTCTTTATCCGTCAGAAAAGTCACAGAGGTGGAATCCTTGCCGTCCATTTTCAGAGCCTGTACGTCTGTTATCCTGTCTGTGCATGCTTCATCACTGAACAGTGCTGCATAGAATGTCAGATCGGTATTTTTGCCTTTTCCGTCAACAGTTACTTTCTTCGTGACCTTCACAGAACCATAATCGTACTCTTCGCCTTCCTTGAAATAATTTGTCACCGCAGCGCTGCCCTCCGGCACATCCTGGCTTATCGTCACGGTCTTTGTGCTGTACTGTATGTCATAAGCTCCTATATCATCCTTAGTGATGACATTGCCGTCCGCATCAGTTTCTGCTATGTAATAAGTGCCGAAATCGAGATTTTCAAAAGTCTTGGAAGCTGAAGCATTGTCAACGACATCCAGCGACACAGTACCTACTCTGTCTTTCAGACCTGAATCTTTGAACAGTGATACATAAAACGTTTTGTTTATTGGTGTATCGCCATTTATGTCAAGAACCTGTTTTGTCACAGTTATCTTTCCGTAAGGAGTATACGTGTTGTCAAAGGCTATGCTGTCGCTCCCGCCGGATACTGCGGCGCTCAGTGTACCGTCTCCGTTATCTGTTACGGATACATATACTGTCTTGACTGTCTTGTCCACCGTCACGCCGTTTCCGTCCGTACTAGTCTCTGTTATGTAGTACGTATGGTTGCCTGCCACAGTGTACTGTATCTTATCAAATGTTATCGTACCTTCGTCACTTGTCCCGTTCGCTACTGTCTGCAGGCTCCCGTTTTCCAGTTCCTGCACTTCGAAGCTGTAGGACTCGTCTTTGCTGAAGTCCCTGCCTGTCATCGTCTTCGTGCCTGTCAGCCGGATCTCTCCCTTTGCTCCGTAGCAGTTGGTGAATTCAACCTTGCCTCCGGAAATTCCCGAATAGTCGGCCGTTGCTTTCAGTGTACCGTCTCCGTTATCCGTCACATCGACTGTCACCGTGAATTCCTGATCGGAATATGTCACTCCGTTCAGCGTATTGTTCGCATCGACTCCGTCCGGTATCTTCTCCTTGATCACATATGTATGCGTCCCGGCTTCGGTGTAGTTTATCGGTGTGAATTCTATGTTCCTGAAGTAGTTGTCCGCACTGGTGCCTGAGTTATCCGATGCTGTCGTACCTGTTGCTACCGGTGTGCTTCCGATGTTGCCCGATGCGTCTTTCTCATATACTTCGAAGCCGAATTTCTCTCCTGTCCTGTAGTCTCTTCCGGTCAGATCCTTTGTCCCGCTCAGTGTTATCGAACCCTTTGCGCTGTATGTGTTCGTGAATGTCGTGTCGGAAGGATACGAAGGTGTCGCTGTCAGCGTGCCGCCTCCGTTGTCCTTTACATTCATAGTAACTTTGATAGTACTGGTATCGTAAGTTACTCCGTTTTTCACTCCGTCTGATGCCTCCGAAGGCACATTTTCTTTTATCTCATAGTAATATGTCCCGGCTTCTGCATAAGGTATCCTGGTGAAGTCTATCGTCCCGTCTGCTCCATTGCTTACAGTGTCGGTGTATCCTCCGGAAACAGTATTCCCGTCTTTATCCACCTGTGTAAGTGTGAAGCTGAAATCTCCGGCTGAAAGATCCTTGCCTGTCAGTGCTTTGTTCAGTATGATCTCGCCCTTGCCTTCTGATTTGTATGTATTGCTGAAGGTCATATCCTTTGCATCCTTGTCGGCCGTTACCTTCAGCGTGCCGTCTCCGTTGTCTGTTACAGTGACTGTCACCTGATATGTCTTGGTGTCGTATGTCACTCCGCCTTCCTTCTCAGAAGGTACTTTCTCCTTCACTGTGTATGTGAAGTCCTTGCTGGATGCTCCGTCAAGATCCGAAAGTGTGTAATCGATATCACTGAATTTGACGCTGCCTGATGCATCGTTCTTGCCCGTAGCGACTACCTTATCCGAGCTGTCGACTACTTCGAAGCTGAATTCGTCTGCCGCAAGGGTCTTTCCTGTCAGCGTCTTGGCTGCCTCCAGTGCGATCTTGCCGCTGGCGTCATATGTATTGTTGAATGTCGTATCGGAAGGGTACGAAGGTGTCGCTGTCAGCGTGCCGTCTCCGTTGTCCTTTACGTTCATGGTAACTTTGATACTGCTGGTATCATAAGTTATGCCGTCCTTCGTTCCACCTGACGGTGTTTCTTCAGTTATTCTGTAATAGTATGTCCCGGCTTTAGTATATGGTATATTGCTGAAGTTTATCTGACCGCCGGCATCATTTTTGACTGTTGCTGTATATCCTCCGCTGACTGCATCGCCGCTGGCATCTGTTTCCGTGATATCGAAGCTGAACGCATCCGCTGCCAGGCTCTTGCCTGTCAGTGCTTTGTTCAGTATTATCTGTCCCTTGCCTTCTGATTTGTATGTGTTGTCAAAGGCTATGCTGTCGCTCCCGCCGGATACTGCGGCGCTCAGTGTACCGTCTCCGTTATCTGTTACGGATACATATACTGTCTTGACTGTCTTGTCCACCGTCACGCCGTTTCCGTCCGTACTAGTCTCTGTTATGTAGTACGTATGGTTGCCTGCCACAGTGTACTGTATCTTATCAAATGTTATCGTACCTTCGTCACTTGTCCCGTTCGCTACTGTCTGCAGGCTCCCGTTTTCCAGTTCCTGCACTTCGAAGCTGTAGGACTCGTCTTTGCTGAAGTCCCTGCCTGTCATCGTCTTCGTGCCTGTCAGCCGGATCTCTCCCTTTGCTCCGTAGCAGTTGGTGAATTCAACCTTGCCTCCGGAAATTCCCGAATAGTCGGCCGTTGCTTTCAGTGTACCGTCTCCGTTATCCGTCACATCGACTGTCACCGTGAATTCCTGATCGGAATATGTCACTCCGTTCAGCGTATTGTTCGCATCGACTCCGTCCGGTATCTTCTCCTTGATCACATATGTATGCGTCCCGGCTTCGGTGTAGTTTATCGGTGTGAATTCTATGTTCCTGAAGTAGTTGTCCGCACTGGTGCCTGAGTTATCCGATGCTGTCGTACCTGTTGCTACCGGTGTGCTTCCGATGTTGCCCGATGCGTCTTTCTCATATACTTCGAAGCCGAATTTCTCTCCTGTCCTGTAGTCTCTTCCGGTCAGATCCTTTGTCCCGCTCAGTGTTATCGAACCCTTTGCGCTGTATGTGTTCGTGAATGTCG
>Ga0268263_1000850_pt1 | contig 35219 bp, 33 predicted proteins | sample Biomet5_FD_190358 | JGI IMG/M metagenome (GOLD analysis project Ga0268263, IMG submission 190358) | Microbial communities from bioreactor (seeded with sewage sludge) at LBNL, California, USA - Biofuel metagenome 5 (SPAdes) (version 4) | ecosystem: Engineered > Bioreactor > Anaerobic >... | reverse complement strand
GAAACGCCCGCAACACCGAAGAAGTATTACCGCGTCCAGCTCGGCGCATTCTCAGTCAAGGCAAACGCCGACGCCATGCTCACGAAGGTCAAAGCCGCAGGCTTCACTGATGCGTTTGTGAAATACAGCGAGTAAAGGATACACCGCTTTAGCTTACAAGTCCATATACCACAGGTCAAGTTGTTGACCTACAGTTATTGCCCAGCGGAGATTTTTCTCTGCTGGGCAGTATTTTTATGTCGAAACACCTCCCCAAAATTGCTCCATTTTCTCCGTATGGCGAGGAGGTGGTTTTGATGACCAACGAACAGAAATCAACCATACTTCACCTGCGATCTGCGGGTTGTAAGTATGTATCAATCGCCGAAACGGTCGGACTCTCGATAAACACAGTGAAGAGCTATTGCCGCAGACAGGGTTTAGCCTTGGCGGCTGAAAAATCATCTGTCATTGATGACGCTTCTCGCTGCAAGCAATGCGGACAGGCGCTTGTGACTAAGCCCGGGAGCAAGCCGAAAAAATTCTGCTCTGATAAATGCCGTAACGCATGGTGGAAAATGCATCCGAACGCCGAGAACCGAAAGGCGTATTACAGCAGGATATGCACTCACTGTGGGAAAGCATACACGGTCTACGGCAGACCGAACAGCAAGTTTTGCTGTCATGCGTGTTCGGCACAGCACCGCACGAAAAGAGCGGAGGCTGCCATATGACGCAGGACAGAAAAACAGAGCTGATGAAATACAAAGCCGTCGTCGCTGTGTTGAGGAGATGGCTGTCCGAAGGGCATATTACCATCCGTGATTATGCCAAGCTTGAGGAAAATCTCGCGGTCAAATATCGCGTATCTTTGTGCAGTATATGGCGCGAATTGCCTTGACTTTGTCGTCCTTTAGAGCGAATATGTACCCCCTGAAAGGAGGTGGAGTATCAATGGCAAACAGCCGAATTACACAGATAGAGTTTGCGCCGCGAGTTCCCTTTGAGGGAAAGCGCGTGGCGGCATACGCCCGCGTTTCGTCAGGCAAGGACGCAATGCTTCAGTCGCTGGCATCACAGGTCAGCTATTACAGCGACCGGATTCAAAAGCACTGCGGCTGGGAGTACGTCGGCGTATATGCGGATGAAGCGAAAACCGGCACAAAGGACAGCCGTGAGAGCTTTCAACGCCTGCTGGCGGATTGTCGCGCTGGGAAAATCGATATGGTCATCACAAAGTCTATATCGCGTTTCGCCCGGAACACGGTCACACTGCTATCTACGGTTCGAGAATTAAAAACGCTTGGCATTGATGTGTTTTTCGAAGAGCAGAACATTCACAGCATAAGCGCCGATGGCGAACTGATGCTGACAATTCTTGCATCCTATGCGCAGGAGGAAAGCCTATCGGTTTCCGAAAACCAGAAGTGGCGGGTACGCAAGAATTTTGAAGAAGGCAAGCCGTGGGACTGCACGATGCTCGGTTATCGGGTAAAAGACGGAGTTTTCCAGATCGTGCCGGAGGAAGCGAAGACGGTATGCCTCGTATTCTCGCTTTTTCTTGAGGGCTACGGAAAACAGGCCATAGCCAACAGGCTTAATGAGATGGGAATACCCACGCGCATGAACAAATCGTGGTGTCAAGCCACCATCAGCAAAATGCTCCGCAATGAGAAGTACGCCGGAGATTTACTGCTGCAGAAGACCTTCCGCACCGACCATTTATCAAAGCAAACACAGATAAACCGTGGAGAATTGCCACAGTATTTCGTGCAGGAGGCGCACGAGCCGATTATCGACAGGGCTACGTTTGAGGCTGTGCAAGAGGAGCTTTCACGCAGAGCAGCCGCTGTGACCGTGAAGACCGGCTCGGAAACCGCGTTCACAGGGAAAATACACTGTAGCATTTGCGGTAAAAACTATCGGAGGAAGACAACGCCGACCGGCTTTGTTTGGATCTGCGCCACATTCAACACCAAAGGGAAAAAGCACTGTGCTTCAAAGCAGATACCCGAAGAGACACTTAAAGCAGAGTGCGCCGCGATACTTGGAACGGACGGTTTTGATGCCGCTGCTTTTTCGGAGCGAATAGCATTCATCACCGCACAGTCAAACAATCAGCTTGAGTTTCATTTCAAGGACGGCACGGCAGCGACGACTCAGTGGCAAGACCGTTCACGGCGTGAAAGCTGGACGGATGATAAACGACAAAAAGCAAGAGAAAAAGCGACAAGGAGGAATGGCTGATGGCAAGAACAATCACAATGATACCGGCGACGGTCACATCGCGCTTTTCCAATCTTGCCGTGTCCGTGCCAAAGCGACGCCGGGTTGCGGGTTACGCCCGCGTTTCCACGGAAAAGGAAGAACAGCAGTCAAGCTATGAGGCGCAGGTGGACTACTACACCAAGTACATCAAGGAGCGCCCAGATTGGGACTTTGTGTTTGTATATACGGACGAGGGAATTTCGGCGACTAATACGAAAAAGCGCGACGGCTTCAATCAGATGATTAAAGATGCGCTGGACGGTAAAATCGACCTGATAATCACAAAATCAGTCAGCCGTTTCGCAAGAAATACGGTCGACAGCCTCACCGCCGTGCGAAAGCTTAAGGCGGCGAACATTGAAATTTACTTCGAAAAGGAAAATATTTGGACTTTTGACGCCAAGGGCGAGCTGCTCATCACGATAATGTCCTCTCTGGCACAGGAGGAAAGCCGGAGCATTTCGGAGAACGTCACGTGGGGCTGGCGCAAGCGTATCGCCGACGGCAAGGTGTCCATGTCATACGGTCAGTTTCTCGGATATGAGAAGGGCGCGGACGGTATGCCGCAGATCGTGCCGGAGGAAGCCAAAATTGTGCGGTTGATTTACACGATGTTCCTGCAGGGGAAAACACCCACCGCGATTGCCAAGCATCTCACGGCGCAGGGCATTCCGACGCCCGGCGGCAAGGAACGCTGGCAATGTAATGTGGTCGAAAGCATTCTCACCAACGAGAAGTACAAGGGCGACGCGCTTCTTCAAAAGACCTTCACGACGGATTTCCTGACGAAGAAGATGAAGCCGAACGAGGGCGAAGTGCCGCAATTTTATGTTACGGACAGTCACGATGGAATCATTGATGCCGAGGACTTCAATATGGTACGGGCGGAGTTTGCACGGCGTAAGGCATTAGGGCGCAGCTATAATTGTAAGAGCTGCTTTTCAGCGAAGCTGGTCTGTGGCGATTGCGGCGGTTTCTATGGCTCGAAGGTGTGGCACTCAACCGACAAATACCGCCGCGTGATATGGCAATGCAACAGCAAGTTCAAAAAAGGCGAGAAATGTGCCACGCCACATTTGACCGAGGATGAAATAAAGGAGCGCTTCATTCGGGCGTGGAACGGTATGCGGGACATTACCGAGGAGGTTATCCGTGAGTGCCGGTTGGCGCTCGCCGACCTTTTTGACAGCGCCGCCATTGACGATGAGCTTGCGGCAAAGAACGCAGAAGCCGAGGTGCTTATCGAAATGAACCGCAAGCACATCGCTGAAAACGCGTCGGCGGCGCAGGATCAGAAAGCGTATAAAAAGCGGCAGGAGGAGCTTGTGTCAAAGTACAATGCGGTGGTAAAGCACATCGCCGAGTTGAAAGCTGAAAAGGAAAAACGAAAAATCCAGCGCACGGTGCTCACAGCGTTTATTGACACGATGGAGCAGCAGCGCGGGTCGCTTACGGAATTTGACGAGCGCCTGTGGTTGGCGGTCGTGGAAAAGGCGACTGTTCACGCCGACGGACGTCTGGTGTTCACCCTGATGGACGGCAGCGAAATTGAATAAGCGATGGGCATAGACTCCCTGCGTCGAAAGCGATGCGGGGAGTTTTTTTATTGTGTTGCTTCCGCAGATGAACTGTGAAAATTCGGTTTGCACCAAAGATGCACCAAAGCGCAAAAAATGCACCAAAAAACTGCTCGTTAACGATTTGTCGGAAGCACAACGGCAATTGAGAGGTAAATCGGCGTTTCAAAGGCTGAAATCAATGCCCGCCGGAACTTCCGACGCTCACAGCCAAACACAAAAACAGCCCGAAAAGCCTGCAAATACGGCGTTTTCGGGCATAAAAATGTCGCAGAGAACGAATACAAGTATTGTATCAATTCTCTGCGACATAGTTGGTGGAGGCGGCGGGAGTCGAACCCGCGTCCGAAAGCTCATCCACCAGGACTTCTCCGGGTGCATCCGGTCATTTGCATTCCCTCGCCGGAGCGCCGATCGGCAGGCTATCCGGCTTGGTATCCACCTTGTACACCAACGGTGCGGCGGCAGTTCCCGTTGGCGTTCACCGCTTGTCGACGCCCTTATCCGGGCCGCGGTACTCCCGGTAAGGACGGCGGCCTAGTTAGGCCGCGTAAGCTAAATTATCGTTAGCGTTTGTGTTTTTGCCCGTATTATAGAGGTCGGGCGCCTCTACCCGCTATCCTGACTTCCGAACCCCCGTCGAAACCTTTACGCCCCCATATCAATGAGGCGGGCGGGGAAAACCTATTTCGCCCTTTCCTTCATCGTCCTTTCAATGTCGCGTTTGGCGTCGCGTTTGGCCATGTCTTCGCGCTTGTCGTAGAGCTTTTTGCCGCGGCACACGCCGAGCGCGAGCTTTACGCGAGAGCCCTTGAAATACAGCTCTATCGGTATCAGCGCCATGCCCTGCTGCTTTACCAGCGCGAACAGCTTGTTTATCTCCCTCCGGTGCATCAGCAGACGCCGGCGCCGGAGCGGGTCGCGGTTGAAGATGTTGCCCTTCTCGTAAGGGCTGATGTGCATGCCGTTTACGAATATCTCGCCGTCCTGTATGTCGCACCAGGCGTCCTTCAGGTTGACGGAGCCGGCGCGCAGGCTCTTGACCTCGGTGCCGCAGAGCTCTATCCCGGCCTCCATCGTCTCATCCACAAAGTAGTCGTGAAAAGCCTTTTTATTCTTCGTTATCGACTTTATCGATTCCTTTTCCGTCGCCGTCTCCTCCTTCCCTGAAGACCCAAAGCCGGCTCAGCGTGAAGTTTATCACCAGCGTGACGCCGATGAGCAGTATCTTGGCGATGTACTTGTTCATGTTCCAGTTGTCCACCAGCAGCCACAGCGCGCCGAGGCTGGCAAGATAAGTGACCGTGTTGACGACGACGAATTTGAGCAGCTCCGCACCGAGAAAGCGCCCGCTGCTCTTGAACGTCCACTTGCGGTTCCAGATGTAACTGTTGAGCACGCCACAGCAATAACCGGCCGTCTGCGCCAGATAGACGTTGGGGGAGAGAAAGCCGACGAGAGTGAAAACAGCGTAGTCCACCAGCGTATTTATGACGCCCACGGCGCCGAATTTGATCAGCTTTTGCAGCTCGTCTTTGTTGAGCATGTTTTTGAGCACGGAATTACCTCTTTTATTATATGGCGCTCCTGCCGTCGAGCGCGCGTGAAAGCGTCACTTCGTCGGCGTACTCCAGATTTCCTCCCACCGGTATGCCATAGGCGAGCCTCGTTACGAGCACGCCCAGCGGTTTGAGCAGGCGGGAGATATACATCGCGGTGGCCTCGCCCTCGACGGTCGGATTCGTGGCCATGATGACCTCTTTCACCGTGCCGTCCTCCAGCCGCGCGAGCAGCTCTTTTATGAACAGGCTGTCGGGGCCGACACCGTCCATGGGGGAGATGAGCCCGCCGAGCACGTGATACAGCCCGTTGTACTCGCGGGTGCGCTCAAACGCCAGCACGTCGCGCGGATCCTCCACAACGCAGATGACGCTCCTGTCACGGCTCTCGTCGCGGCAGATGGAGCAGCGCTCGCTGTCGGTTATGTTCTTGCATATCTCGCAGTACCTGATCTTTTCGCGGGCCTCAAGGATGCACTGGGCGAAGTCGCGCGCCTCGGCCTCCGGCATGCGCAGCACGTGGAAGGCGAGCCTCTGCGCGCTCTTTTTGCCGATGCCGGGCAGGCGCTCAAAATGCTCCGTCAGCTTTGTCAGCGGCAGGACGTTGTATCCCATATCCTCAGAACATGCCCGGCACGTTCAGCGAGCCGGTTATCTTGCCCATCTCGTCGGCGTTGGTCTTCTCCACGCTGGAGACAGCCTCGTTCACCCCGGCGACAATGAGGTCTTGCAGCATCTCTATGTCGTCCGGATCCACGACTTCAGGCTTCAGGGTTATGCTCTGTATCTGCTTTTTGCCGTTTATCTTTATGGTCAGCATACCGCCGCCGACGGTGAACTCATACTCGCGCGCGTCGAGGTCGGCCTGCAGCGTGCCCATCTGCTCCTGCATCTTCTGCGCCTGACGGAGCACGCCCTGCATGTTGGACGGGCCGCCGCCGTAACCCTGGGGAAGTCTTGCTTTCATATCGTGTACCTCCGTGGTGTATGGATTATTCTGTTACAGTGAGCTCTATGTCGGCGTCGCGCGCGGCCTTTTCAAACGCGGAGAGCGCGTCCGGCGCAGACAAAGTCTTTTTTTTGTAAGGCCCTATGGCGTAGCGCCGTCCGGTGACGGCCGCGATCGCCGCTTTTATGCACTCCTTCGCCGTCTCGTTGGTCTGCATGAAGCGCGTGAAGGTGGTGTTAGGTGAGTCTATCAGCACATGGGAACCGCGAACATACGCGCGCGAGCCCATGAGGTTGGCGTAAAGCATCGGGTTTTTGGAGAGCATCTCCAGCACGTTTTCCCAGCTCTCGAACGGCTCCTCATCGGCGCTTTCGGCGGGCTGTGCGGCCTTCGGGTTCGGGATGTCCTCGTCCACCGCAAGCGGCGCCTGCTCGTCCGCCGGCAGCGGCGCCGGCCCGGGCTCCTGCTTTTTCTCCGGTGCGGCGGGCCTCGACGGGGCTTCTTCCGCCGGTCTTGCTTTCAGCAGCGCGACCTCGTTTTCCAGCTTCTCGATCCTCGCCAGCAGCGCGTCCGGGCCCTGAGAGAGCGACGGATCGCACAGCCGCACGAGCGCAAGCTCGAACTCCAGCCGTTTGGAGGCGGAGCGCGCCATTCGGTTCAGCGTCTCCTGCAAGACCGTCGCGCCATAGAAGATCAGCGCGGGGGAGAGGCGCTTCGCCTGCTCGCGCAGCCTGACTATCTCGTCGGGCGGAGCTTTGAGTATGGCCTCGGCGTCGGCGGCGGTGCCGGCCACCATCAGGTTGCGGAAGTGGCCTATCAGTTCGTCGCACAGCCGGCCCACATCCGCGGATTCGGAGTATATCCTGTCCACCATGCCGAGCGCGGAGGAGGCGTCCCTCGCGGCCACGGCGTCGGTCAGCTCGAAAAGGTAATCCCTCCCGGCCAGTCCGGCGGAGCGCGTCACCACGTCCACCGTCACGCCGCCCTCGGCCCCGCGGCAGATGTCAAGCATGGAGAGCGCGTCTCTCATGCCGCCGTCGGCCAGCCGGCCTATTAACAGCGCGGCGTCGTCGTCGAGCGAAAAGCCCTCGGCCTTCGCCACGGAGAGCAGCCTGTCCGCTATCACCCGCGGCGGTATGCGCCTGAAATCGAAGCGCAGGCAGCGTGAGAGTATCGTTGCGGGCAGCTTGTTGGGCTCCGTAGTGGCCAGAATGAATATCACGTGCTCGGGCGGCTCCTCCATTATCTTCAAAAGGGCGTTCGCCGCGGGAGTAGAGAGCATGTGCGCCTCGTCAATGATGTAAACGCGGTACATGGTCACGGCCGGGGTGAAATTCGCCTCCGCCCGCAGGCTGCGCACATCGTCCACACCGTTGTTGGACGCCGCATCTATCTCCGTCACGTCGAGAACGGAGCCGTCATCCACTCCGGTACAGATCGGGCAGACGCCGCAGGGCTCGCCGTGTTCCGCGTTCGGGCAGTTGACGGCCTTGGCCAGTATCTTCGCGCACGTCGTCTTGCCGATGCCGCGGCTGCCGGTGAAAAGATAGGCGTGCGAAACAGTGCCGCTCTCCACCTCGCGCGCGAGAGGCACAGTGATGTGCTCCTGCCCGCACACGTCGGAGAAGCGCCTCGGCCGGTATTTTCGGTAGAGCGCCTGGTACATTTCGTCGCCTCCCGGGCGCTTTTTCGCCCATTATCACGAGCAGACTCACAAACGGACATGCGTTTGGTCACACGGTACACAGATTTGTCTGCGGCACCCAAATATACCGCTTAATGCTGCTCGGTTCCCCGCCTGACATGGTTCACGGCAATTTGTCGCACAGGACCCGTATACCGCATGGCAAAACGCACGTCCGCCAAACAGTGGATATGTTTTTGCTTACTTTTCGGGTTCGGCCTCGGCTGCGGGCGCGTCGGCAGCGGCGGCGTCGGCCGCGGGCTCCTCGGCTGCGGGCGCGGGAGCGGCTTCCTCATCCTCGTCCGGGAAATCACCGTACATGTCGTCGTCCACATCGTCGCAAAGCAGGCAATGCTTCTTTGTAAAATAGACAGCGGCAGCGGCTCCGGCGGCCAGCAGCGCAACGACCGCCACGACTATGGCAATAACTGTTCCGGCTTTCATAGTGTCTCCGCCTTTCTTTTCTGGTATGATACTTGTTTTGATGCTTTCCCTGACGTTTTCAGGGCTGAGTTTCTGTATGCGCTCCTGCACGGCATCGTAATACTCGACGCATTTGCGCATGGAGGAAATGACATTGTCGATCTTCAAGCTGATCCTTCTCTCTGGCATTTCATATAAAATCTATTATACAATAAAACGTTTTCAATGACAAGAGGTTTTTCGCCTCAGCGCACCTCGCCCATAAAGAACAGCCCTATCGTGCCGGGCCCGGTGTGCGCGCCTATCGTCGGGCCGATGTAGTCGATCAGGAAATTTTTGACCTTGTAGCGCTCGCGCACATTGTCGGCCACGAACTGAGCCTCCTCCAGGCAATCGCTGTGGCAGATGAAACAGGTGTCGTTCTCCCAGTCGCCCATCTGCTTGCCCATGTTGTCCACCAGCGCGAGGAGCGATTGCTTGCGTCCGCGCACTTTTCCGGTCGGGGTGAGCGTGCCCTCATTGCTGGTGTGCATGACGGGCTTGATGCCCAGCATGGTGCCGAAAACGGCCGCCGTCTTGGAGACCCGCCCGCCCCTGTAAAGGTGGTTGAGGTCGTCCACGGTGAACACGTGGCAGACATGCAGCTTGTTCTGCTCCACCCACTCGGCCGCCTTGTCGAGCGTGAGGCCCTGCTCCTGCTTCTCAAGTGTGTGGTGTATCAGAAGGCCGAGGCCGAGGGAGGCGGACAGCGTGTCTATCACAATTATCCTCGCCTCGGGGTGGCGCTCCATGACCTCGTCGGCCGCAAGGCGCGCGGCGTTGTAGGAACCGGACATTGCGGACGAGAACGCGAGGTGCAGGATGTCCATGCCGCTCTCGACGATGCCTTCAAAGATCTCGGCGGCCTCTTTGGGGTTTATCTGCTGCGTCACAGGCATGGAACCCGCGCGCATGCGTGCATAAAATTCTTTCGGCGGCAGAGCGGGGTCATTGCAGGCGTGGCGCTCGCCGTCTATCTCATAATACAGCGGAATGACCGGAATGCCGTGCTGCGAGAGATAATAGTCGGGAAGATCGGCATTGGTATCCGTCGTGATGATGTATCCTCTTTCGTTTGACAACAGATGTCTCTCCTTCCAGTGTGGGAAAGGGGGTATCCCCATAAATAATCGTTCCTATATTATAGCTTAAAATGACTTTTTAATCAACCGCCGCGGCTCTTTCTTTTCAGTTTCGTAACAAATCATGCCATTTTGGACGGCTTCGGACAGCGTCACGCTCCGCCGTACAGCGCGTACAGCCCGTTGGCGATGTCGCGGAAAACGGGAGCAGCCCATTCTCCGCCGGAGTCCATCCCTTCCGCAAGCACGACTATGGCGTAGCGCGGCTCCACAGCCGGCCAGAACCCCGCGAACCAGGCCTCCACCACCTCGGTGCCGTCCTCGCGGAACCTGCCTGTCTGTGCGGAGGCCGTCTTTCCCCCCGCGCCTCCGGCCACGGGTCTGGCGGCGGTGCCGCTGCCTTCCTCCACCACCTCGGCCATCATCGCGCGCAGCATAGCGGTGGTATCCTCGCTGAAAACGCGGTTTTGCGCGCAAACGGGGGTCTCGGTCAGCCGGCCGTCCTCCAATGTGCCGAGCCATAGCTTTGGCGTTACGGCGTACCCTCCGTTGGCGATGGCGGCGATGAGCTTTGCCAGCTGCACGGGTGTGGCGGCGAGCGTGCCCTGACCGAAGGCAAAATTTGCGACATCGGCGGGGTTTGCGAGCTCGCTTTCGCTTTGCAGGTGGCCGTCGGCCGTCTCCCACCCGTCGGCGAAGACGTCTCTCACGCCGAAGCCGAGATTCTCCGCGTCCTCGCGTATCCTGCCGCTTCCGAGCGAGAGGGCGAGGTTGATGAAATACGGGTTGCAGGAAAATTTGAGCGCGGTGACCATATCTATCTTGCCGTGCCCGTAGGCCCAGTGGCAGGCGAAGCTCTTTCCGTGCACGTCGGTCGCGCCGGTGCAGGTGTATTCCCAGTCCGTTGAGTACCCGGAGTCGAGCGCGGCGCCCGCGACGAGCAGTTTGAATGTGGAGCCCACGGGCCAGGCGGCGAACGCGCGGTTCAGGAAGGGGAGCCTCTCGTCCGCGGCGGACGCGGACAGGTCGTTTATGTCGAACGTCGGGCAGGAGGCCGCTGCCAGTATTTCGCCGGTGCGCACGTTCATCACGACGGCGGCGCCGCTCGCGAGCCTGCGGGACAGGGCTTTTTCGGCGCGGCGCTGCAATTCGCAGTCTATCGTCAGGATGACGCCGTCCGCGCTGTCATTTCCGCCGAGCGTGACCTCGGGAGCGGAATTTTTGAGCACGGAGCCGGTGCCGTCCGCCGTATAGGTGATGCTCACGCTGCGCCCGTGCGTGCTCAAAAATTCGTCGAAGGCAAGCTCCGCACCGTAGACGCCCTCTCCGTCCCTGGTGTAGCCGATGAGGTGGGCCGCCGCCTGGTTACCGTCGTACCTCTCGTGCGCGGCAAAGCGGTATATCCCGCGGCCTGAGAGCCATTCCGGCGCCTCGCGCACGGAGAAGGGAGCGCCCGCGGAGACGAGAGCCGAGTATTCCTCCGAGCCGGCCGCGAGCCGGGAGAGAAGCGCGCCGTCCGCGAGGCCGGGGAACACGACGGCACAGACGGAGCTCACGCGGTTCACCAGCGGGCGCATATATCTGTCGTAGATGTAAGCTCTCTCCGTCAGCACGGTCATGGTGCGGGAGCTCTGCACTTCGGCGGCCTGGGCCAGCGTGTCTCCGCTGCCGAGGGCGGCGACGCGGGTCAGCATGACGCCGAGCATGAGCATTATGGCGCAGAACACGCCCACGGCGCGTTTTTGCATAAAAAACACCTCCGCAGAAAGTATCGGCGGAGGAGGTGCGATATATTCAGGTGAGGCTCACTGTCTTTCGTCGCTGTTGCGGCCGTCCGTATCCTCGAATATCTGTTCCGCGGGGCCGGTCTCTCCGTCGGAGCCCTGCAATACGCATCTTCTGAGGATGATAGGCCAGCAGTTGAAGCACGCGATGAAGCTGACGAGCGCCGGTACGAGCGGGATTATGGCCAGCAGCGTGTACGGGAACAAGAGCACGCACGGCACGACGATGACGGCGCACCAAAACAGCGTGATGAAATTGTTCTTTATCTCCGCCAGCGCGAGCAGCAGCGAGTTGCGCAGGATGGAGAAAAAGCCGAGCTTCAGCTTGACGATCATGGGCATGGCGTAAAAATTGGCGAACAGGGCGACGAGCGCGGCGAACAGCACGGCGCTTATCGGCAGCGCGGCCAGGAAGCCGAAGCTCTCCTGCGAGGCATAAAAACTGACCGCCACAGAGGTGAGATAGAACAGCACGGCGTCGCACGCGCTGAGGAGATATGCCTTCCAGTAATTCTCCTTAAAAGCGTCCATGAAGTCCGACGGCATGAACACGGGCTTTTCCTCCGTGAACAGCAGCAGCACCTTTACGAGCCCTGCGGTCGCGGGCCCGGCCAGCAGCAGCCCGAGCAGTACGACCGGTATCTCCACCCAGTACGGCAGGGACAGCGCGAATATCGCTATGTATCCTGCCAGTATGGGCAGCCAGAACAGGAGGTAGAACAGGTTGAGCGTTATCAGCCGTGTGAATTTGCGGGTGAACAGCTCGAAAAAATGCGCGATGGGCTTCTTCGGCGGCTCGTTCTTGGGAACGCCTGGCCCGTCCTTCAAATAGCGCGGCTTAAACAGTTCCATACTTCTCCTCCTCTTTGTCTGCGGGTGGTCGCTCCGCGCCGGGGCGCAGATTGAGTATATTATAGCCCATCTTTCGCCAAAAGCAAAGCGGGGAGCGCGATTTCACAATAAATTCAAAAATAGGCGTATTGACATTTGGCGGGAGGGGGTTATAATAAAGCTGTTAGCACTCGTGATATTGGAGTGCCAAATTCGTAAGACAGAGGTGTTCTCAATGGCCAAACGGCAATTCAAGGCCGAGTCCAAGCGGCTGATGGACCTGATGATAAATTCCATCTACACTCATAAAGAGGTGTTCCTCCGGGAGCTGATCTCCAACGCCAGCGATGCGCTCGACAAATATTATTTCGAGGCGATACAGGCGGGGGAGACGGGCGTTTCCCGCGGCGACCTCAGGATACTGCTCAGGGCGGACAAGGGTGCGCGCACCATAACCGTGGAGGACAACGGCTGCGGTATGACGAAGGACGAGCTGTGCGACAACCTCGGCACCATCGCCAAGAGCGGCACGGGCGAGTTCAGGAGCGAACACGGCGCCGAGTCCGACGCGGAGATAATCGGGCAGTTCGGCGTGGGGTTCTACTCCGCGTTCATGGTCAGCAAGCGCATAGTGGTGGAGAGCCGCGCTTACGGCAGCGATGAGGCATGGAAGTGGGAGAGCGAGGGCGTGGACGGCTACACCGTCGAACCCTGCGAGAAGGATTCGCACGGCACAGTGGTGACGCTGTATCTGCTCGACGACCACGACGACGAGGACTATTCGCACTTTCTCGACCAGTACACGCTGCAGGATCTTGTGAAGAAGTACTCGGACTACATCCGTTTCCCGATAATCATGGATATGACCCGCAGCCGTCCGAAAGAGGACAACAAGGACGAGTGGGAGGATTACACCGAGAGCGTGACCCTGAACAGCATGGTGCCCATTTGGCGCAAGGGCAAGGGCGAGGTCACGCAGGAGGAGTACGCCGAGTTCTACAAGAGCAAATTCTCCGACTGGGAGGATCCGTCCCGCGTGATGACGGCCCACGTGGAGGGCGCCGTGACATACGACGCGCTGATGTTCATACCCGCGAGCCTGCCGTACGACTATTACAGCAAAAATTATGAAAAAGGGCTGTCGCTGTACTGCAACGGCGTGATGATAATGGAGAAGTGCGCGGAGCTGTTGCCGGACCATTACGGTTTCGTGCGCGGCGTCGTGGACAGCGAGGACTTTTCGCTAAACATCTCGCGTGAGGTGTTGCAGCACGACCGCCAGCTCAAGCTGATAGCGAAAAAGCTGGAGCAGAAGATCACCTCCGAGCTCGAGAAGATGCTGGAGGAGGAGCGCGAGGCCTACGAGAAGTTCTACTCCGCTTTCGGCCTGCAGCTCAAATACGGGCTCTACAGCGATTTCGGCGCCCACAAGGACGAGCTGAAGGACCTCGTGCTGTTCCACTCCGTGGCCGAGGACAAGCTGATAACTTTCAAAGAATACGCCGCGAAGATGCCGGAGGATCAGAAATACATCTATTACGCCTGCGGAGAGACGGCGGCGAAGGTGGCCTCGCTCCCGCAGACGGACGCCGTGCGCGAAAAGGGCTGGGACATCCTCGCCATGACGGACGACGTGGACGAGTTCGCCGTGAAGGTGATGCACGATTACGAGGGGCACGAGTTCAAATCCGTCTCTGACAGCGACCTGGGGCTCGAAACGGACGAGCAGAAGGCGGAGATAGAGAAAGAGACGAAGGACAACGAGGACCTGCTGGAGCGCATGCAGAAGGCGCTGGACGGCAAGGTCAAGACGGTGCGCCTCTCCGCAAGGCTGAAGAAGCACCCGGTCTGCCTCGTGGCTGACGGAGACCTCTCCATGGACATGGAAAAGGTGCTCAGCGCCATGCCGACGGACCAGCACGTGAAAGCCGAGCGCGTGCTGGAGATAAACCCGGAGCACCCGGTGTTCAGGGCGCTCTCCGACAGCGCGGACGACGACGAGAAGGTCGCGCGTTACGCAAGGCTCCTGTACGACCAGGCGCTGCTCATCGCCGGCATGACGATAGACGACCCGGTCGCGTTCTCGAACGACATCTGCGAGCTGATGGCCAGGTAAAACGCACAAAAAAAGGACGCTTCCGCTGAGGCGCCCTTTTTTCATGCCCGTTTTCCCCTCGAACGAAATGCTTCCATTCTGCGGAACGTCATGTTATAATATAATTTATCATGAGAATGTGCAGATTGGAGTGGAGTTATGAAAAAGCTGCTGGCTTTGCTGCTCGCGGTGCTGATGATGTTCGCGGCGGGCTGCTCGGAGGTGGAAAAGGCCGCCTACAGCGCGCTCGACGAGGCCGTGAGCGAGGCCGCTTCGGAGGCCGCGGAGGGGACTTCGGAGGTATCGGAGACAGCGGAGGACGCGGGGACATATTCGCAGGCTTCCGAGCCGGAAAACACCGGTGCGGCGGCGCAGGCGGCGGAGAGCGGTGCGCAGTCTTCGGAACAGGCGCAGCCGGCGGCTTCCGGCGCGATGGACGAAGACGGGAGCTACACGACCAGGGACGACGTGGCGCTCTACATACACACGTATGGCAAGCTGCCGGGCAATTTCATCACCAAGGCCGAGGCGCGCTCTTTGGGCTGGCCGGGCGGCTCGCTGGAACCGTACTCTCCGGGTTCGAGCATAGGCGGGGACAGGTTCGGGAACTACGAGAATCTGCTGCCGGACGCAGAGGGACGCGTCTGGTACGAATGCGACATAGACACGGCGGGGGCCGACTCCCGCGGCGCGAAGCGGATCGTTTTTTCCAACGACGGGCTCATCTATTACACGGACGACCACTATGAGAGCTTTACCCAGCTCTACGGAGGCTGACATGAAAAAGATAGTGATAGACGGCGCGAGCCTTAACGACAGGGAACGCGCGCACGATATGCTGGCTCAGACCTTCTGTTTTCCCGATTACTACGGGCGGAACCTTGACGCGCTGGCGGACTGCCTGGGCGACATAGGCGAAAGGACCGAGGTGGAGGTGGAGGGCGCGGGCCCGTTCGGCGAGTACGGGGAGCGTGTGCGCCGCGTGCTGTGCGAAAGTGCGAAGGAAAACGCGAACATCGTGCTCTCGTTTCCGGACGAGGAGGCCGAAAAGCTGGCCGCGCCGTTTTTCGAGACGACTCAGCCGCCCGTTTTAAAGAGCTACCCGTCGAAGCAGAAGAAGGAGATGGCCGTACTGCGCATAATCGCGAGGGTGTTCGAGCCCGGCCGCGAATATACGGAGCGGGAGGTCAACGCCCTACTCTCCGGTGTGCACGAGGACTATGTGACGCTGAGGCGTCAGCTCGTGGATTTCGGGTTCCTCGAGCGGGAGCGGGACGGGTCCGCCTATAGGCTGCGCGCCCGCGGCTGAGGCGAAAACGGGGCAGATGCGGCCCTCCAAAAACTCACGGGCCGAATAAAACATTTTGTCGTTTGATACTTGACTTTGTACCTGCCGCTTGTTATAATTAAAACCGCGCTTTAGAAATGCGGCAGTGCTGGAACTGGCAGACAGGCACGTTTGAGGGGCGTGTGTCATTAGACGTACGGGTTCAAGTCCCGTTTGCCGCACCAGGAAAAAGGCTCACAAATGGTTTGGTTAAGCCGTTTGCGGGCTTTTTCTTTTGTCCAGAACGCGATTTGTCGCTTATTTTACGCTTATGGCGAAAAAAACAGCCGTCGAGAGCGGGAGATTGTCCCTGTCCCGGCGGCTCGTTTTATGCCGCCGAATAAGGGTGTTTGCGGCTGTTGGGGCCGCGCGCCGGCAGCCGGTTTTGGCGGCCGGGTTTTCTTTTCGCAAAAAACGATGATCTGGGGTATGGAAATATGACCGGCCTTCTGGTATAGTAAAAATATAACAGCCGGCAACTTGTGATTTTTCCTGTGCCCTGCCGCGCGGGGCCGGCCAATGGTCCGGATGCCGCCGGAGCGCCGAAAACGAGGCGGGATCGGCTGGGCACATTTCATAAACGTTGTTTAAGGGGCGAGCCTGTTTTGTCTGAATACTATACTTTGCTGATGGCCTTGACGGCTTTTTCGATGTTGTCCATGCTGATATGCGTGAATTCGAGCGGGACGATGACCAGAAACAAGAAACGCTATTTCCGGCTGTTGTTTGTCAGCGTGGCGGCGGCCGCCCTTTGCGAATGGCTCGGCATCTGTCTGCAGGGGACCGGCGGCGCGACGAGAGGGCTGCACATAATGGTGAAGGCGATAGAACTGAGCGTCGCGCCGGCGATAGCGTTCCTGGTCGCCGAGGTGATCGAAGAAAAGAACACGAAGGGGATCTTCGCTTTTTTGGCGGCGAACGCAGCCCTTGAGTGCCTCTCAGGGGTGTTCGGTTTTATCTACCGCGTGGACGACGGCAGCAATTACACGCACGCGGAGTGTTACTGGATCTACATCGCCGCGTACGCCTGTTCCATCCTGTACGGCATCTGCATAATCGCGCGGAACATGAAAAAATACCAATACGGCGGGATAGCTTTCTTCTGCATGATAACCGCCTTTCTCTTCTTCGGGATCGGCGTCCAGCTCTTCAACGCGGACCTGAAGATCGTCTATATCACGGTGGCCATCGCGTCGATCATGCTGTATGTGTTCACGCTGGAGATGATACAGCAGACCGATGAGCTGACCGGGCTGATAAATCGGAGGGGCTATGAGAACTATCTGGCGCACATGGACGAAAAGTGCATCATCCTGATGTTCGACGTCGATAAATTCAAATCCGCCAACGACAGGTACGGGCACCAGTTCGGAGATCTGTGCCTGAGGGAGATCGGGAACGCGCTGAGGGCAAACTACGCGAAATACGGCAAATGCTTCCGCATCGGCGGGGACGAGTTCTGCGTCATCCAGACGAAGAAGACGGAACAGGTGGACGCCGTCAATACGGATTTTTTCGCGCGGATGACCCAAAGCCGGAAAAAAGAGGCGCGGATGCCGTACGTGTCCATCGGCTACGTGCCCTTTGATCCGGAGGAAAACAACATTCAGGACGCGCTGAGAGAGGCCGACGCGATGATGTATAAGTATAAAAAGGAACACATGGAAACCTGCGGGGACGCGGATCGGTAAAATAACGCGGCGCTGCGGTATGTCACGGCTTTTCGGGCCGGGCAGTATCGCAGCGCCGCGTTTTTCAGCGCGAACGGTTTCAAAAGGACGATATGTTCTATAAAGGCGCGGTGACATCGGGCTTTGCCGCCCGATCTTATCCGGGGAGAGGCCCGCGTTTATTTGTGGGCGCGGCTCCCGCTTTTGCCCGTGAAATCCCTGTCCCGCCGTTTCTGGACAAAGTAATCGAGTATGCCGCCCACTATGATGAGGATGACCGCCATCACCAGGACGCGTTTGGTCGCCTCCTGGGGCAGCGTGTCCTTTGAATCTATGGAGTCCGAGTAGAAGGTCAGGTAATACTCCACCTCGTGTGGGGCTCCCATTGCGGTGGTGTCGGCGATCACGGCCATTTCGCTGTCGAACGTGGTGATCGGGATCGTGAAAGTGGAGTATCCGTTTTGGTTTTCGTTGAGATACTTTTCTCCGTCCACGATCATGTAGTCATAATTGGAGCTGCTCCACTCGATCTTCGCGCTGGCCTTTCCGTCTTTGACGTACAGTGTGGTGGGCGTGACGATGGCGGCCTTGCCGCTGCCCCCTGTCATCGTCACCTCTATGGCGTATTCTCCGTCCGCGGCTGCGGATTCCGACGCTTCCGCCCGCAGCCCCGCGGCCAACAGCAGGCACAGCGGTATTATAAGCATCGCGATCACCGGGAGGGTATTTTTGCGCTTCATATTCTCCGATTGCTCCTTCCGGGCATAGGAATGACCATTGCCTTACAGATTTTTTTTCCTGTATAAAAATATGAATGCGACCGTTAAAAACACGGCGAAATAGAGGAACAGAATGGCAACGCCGCTGAAACTGACGCTGCCGCCACCGGAAATGCTCCGCAGCATGGCGCTCGCCTGAGACAGCGGCAGCGCGCCCACCACCTGCCGCAATCCGTCGGGCATGTTCTCCGTGGAGAAGAACGTGTTGCACAGATAGGACATGGGCATGATCACGTAGTTGGAGAAGCGGGGCACGTCGGTGTGGGTCTTGGCGTAGAACGACACCACGACGGCGATGGCGGAAAAGACGGCCCCGTTGAGAAACATGATAAGAAAATAAAGTCCGTTGTATACAAGCCCGGTGGGAATGGGCGCCACCATCAAAACGATGATGCAGCCCGCGTAAAGGCCCCTCAGGCTCCCGCCGATCACCTGTCCCAGAACGAACTGCCAGAGCGGCGTGGGCGAGATCATCACCTGGTCGAACGCCTTTTCATACAGCCGCTGCACGTTCAGGTTCTGCGCTATCGCGTTGAAGCTGCCGTTCATAGTCGTCAGGGCGACAACGCCGGGGATCAAAAAGTTCAAATACGGCTCTCCGTGAGAGATGGTCTGGATCCCGATGCCAAAGACGATCAGATACATCAGCGGCGCGATCATGGCGGACAGGGTGATCTTGTAAAAATCACGGCGAAACTCCGTCCATTTTTCCCATAGTACAGTTATAATTCCCATATCATACTCCCGTGCTTCCCTTAGGTCAGGTGCTTTCCGGCCCTGTTTAAAAATACGTCCTCGAGCGTGGTGCTGCGGAGAGTCGTCTGCCCCTCCAGAGAGGAAAGGTAGTTCACCGCGTCTTCCCGCAGCGTGAAGTATCTGCTGCTGACGCCGTCCTCCGTCGTCTCGTCCACAGCGAACTTTCCCAGTTCGTTGATCATTGCTCGGGGCGTGTCCACCTGCTCCAGCCTGCCGCGGTACATCAGCGCGACCCGCCCGCAGAGGCTCTCAGCCTCTTCCATATAATGGGTGGTCAGCAGGATGGTGAGCTTTTCTTGGTTCAGCTTCCGCAGCAGATTCCACATCTGTCTCCGCGACAGGGCGTCCATGCCCGCCGTCGGCTCGTCAAGGAGCATGATCTCCGGCTCAGTGAGCAGCGCGCGGCAGACCATCAGCTTGCGCTTCATCCCGCCCGAAAGCTTTCGCACCATTCTTTTCCGGTAATCGAGCAGTCCGCAAAACTCCAACAGTTCTTCGGTGCGCTCTCTGCGCTTTTTGCTCGGCATATAATAGAGCCTGCCCTGGTACTCCATGACTTCGTCTATCGTCATATCCTGTCTCATGGAGTATTCCTGGGTGATCACGCTGATCTTTCTTTTGAGCTCCGTGGATTTTCGGGTCAGCTTCTCCCCGTCGATCAGGATCTCCCCGGACGTCGGCAGCAGCAGCGTGGAGAGCAGGCCGATCGTCGTCGTCTTTCCGGCCCCGTTAGGGCCCAGCAGTCCGAAGAACTCGCCCGTCTCGATCTGCAGGTCGAGTCCGTCCACAGCGGTGAAGCCGTCGAATTCTTTTGTCAGATGATTTAATGTGATCATGGCGTTTTCAACCTTTTGGACGGCTCATTCCGTCCGCTCTTTGGCAATGATAAGAGAGAAATAACCGGCGTCGTCGGGTATCTCATCCGCGCTGCGGTATATTTTCTCTCCCGGAAGCCCGCAGTTTTCCACCATGGCCACATCCCTGCCGCTCGCCCGCAGGATGTCCTTGACCGCGTCCATCTTTTTTCCGGATTTCATTAAAATGTAGTTGCCTTTCAGGTCCAGCTTTTCATCCAACTGGTGGACCGCAGGGACGATGTGCAGCGGCTCGTCCCATTCCGCCAGCGCGATGTTGAGCCTGGCCGCGGCGGCGCAGAAAGAGGGGATACCGCTGACCAGTTCGGTCTTGTAGCCGTCTTTTTCCACGATCGTCTGTAAGTAAGAGAAGGTGGAGTAGATCGTCGGATCGCCCAGCGTCAGAAACACCACGTTTTTCCCGGTCCGCAGCACGTTTTCCAGCGTCTCGGCGCCCTCACGGTGGCATTTCTCCATAACGGACGCATCGTGGGTCATGGGCATGAAGATGGGAAGCAGCTTTTTCTCCGCCAGCTCCGGCACAGCCTGCACCGCGATCTGATAGGCGGTCGTCTCCTCCACCTTTTGGCCCGGAACAGCGACGTATTCGTTTTCCCGAATGATGCGGACAGCTTTTAAAGTCATCATCTCCGGGTCTCCGGCTCCTACGCCGACTCCATACAAGATTCCATCCATTTTGTTGATCCCTTTCTTTTTTAAATGCTGTGCATTTTTTATCGTCAGGCCGCCCGTTGCGGGCGAAATTAAGAAGTGAGCCACACGGTCTTTGGCTTTCCCGACCGTGTGGCTTTTTACGTCTTTATGGGGTATCGCTGCGCGAGCTTATGAGTTGGAGCCGTAGAAGAAATCGTACAGGGTCTTGGCGGCGTCCACAAGGCGCGGGCCGGGACGGGAAATCTCGTTGCTGTCGGCGTTCAGGACGGCGCTGTTTTTGATGGCCTTCATGTCCTGCCAGCCGGTGCGGCCCATGATCTCGTCAACGGGCTTCTCGCCCTCGCCGAAATACATGGTGATCGTGACGATGTAGTCGGGGTCGCGCTCTATGACCTGTTCCTCGGAGATCTCGGCCCAGCCGTCCACGTCGCCGAAGGCGTTCTTCACATGCAGCATGGTGCACAGCTCGTCCATAAAAGTGTTCTTCCCGGCGGTCCACAAACCGTACTGAAGCGGCGAGACCTCGAAATAAACGGTCTTTTCGGTGTCGCCGGCGGCCGCTTTGGCCTTGGATTCGATGTCTGAGAAGGAGGCCTTCATCTGCTCTATGAGCGCGGCGGCCTCGTCGTTTTTGCCCACGACCTTGCCGATGAGCTCGATGGCCGTGTAGATGCCCTCTATGTTCTGCGCGTCGCTGACGATGACCTTGATGCCGGCATCCTCAAGAGAGGCTATCTGCTCGTCGGTCTGAGCCATGGTGCTCATGATGACGGCCTGCGGAGCCAGCGAAATGATCTGCTCGATATTGGTGTCGGAGCCGGACTGTACGGAAGGCACGTTCGTGACTTCATCGGGGTAGTCGCAATACTCGCCGCGGCCGACGAGCGTATCCCCGGCGCCAAGGGCGTAAAGGATCTCGCAGTCGGAGGCGGTCAGCGCGACGACCTTTTCCGCCGGCGCGTCGAGCGTGATCTCCCGGCCCTTCATGTCGGTGAAGGTGAGGGAGGAAGACTCCGACGAAGATGCTCCGGACGACTCGGAGACGGGCTCGGACACGCTTTCGGAGGCGCTCTCGGAGGAGGAGGCGCTCTGCGCGGAGCAGCCGGCGAAGGCCGTCATCACCATGAGCAGCGCCAGCGCCGCCGCTATAAATTTGATGTGTTTCATGATCTGTGTTCCCCTTTCATTGTTTGGTCATCCGCCCGCGCAGGCGCGCATACTGCCCGCGGCGAGGCGGCAAAAAGGATCTGCCCTGTCTGTCCATTATAGCCCGGCGCATAAAACCATGTCAACGCCGCAAGGGGCTGAAAACGGCCGCGGGACGGTTCCGTTTTTGCTGAATTAAGGCCGGGTGAGACGGTTTTTGCTCTGTTGGTCCGGAGAGGTTGAAATCATCGGCGCGGGTGATATACTGAAAAGCAGAAAACAGAATCAGCGCGTTGAGCGCGGCAAGGAAGGCGGTCAAAATCCGCCGCTGTGGCCACAACTGTGTGTGCGGACAAGGGGACATATGCCACTGCCGGAAGGTGGGAAGGCGTCCCGGAGGGTGATGCACGAGCCAGGATACTTGCGTCGGCAGGAGCCTTCGGGTCAAGGGGAGGCAGCCGGTGAGCTTTGCATGAAAGCGGTCCTTGACGGGCTGCTTTTTTTATTTTAATAAAGGAGGGGATCCCATGGAGGAACCGAAAGGAAAAATAACCGACGAAGAACTGAAGCAGCGCGTAAAAGAGGCTGTCTGTGAAAAAATGCCGAAAGGCCCGGGCGAAGCCGGGAACCGCATGCTGGACGACCCGCTGCACCGCCGCTGGAAGATCGCCGTGAACGACGCGCCTGTTGTGGCGAAATAATCAAGCTATCCTCACTTCTCAAACATACATCTGTTTACCTCTCTTCATGAAAAGCGGACGATGCTCAGGCACCGTCCGCTTTTCATATATATCAGGCATTGAGCACGAAAAATGAGCTATTTCAGCGCGCGCACGGCGTTGAGCACGGCTATGACCGTGACGCCCACGTCCGCGAATACGGCCAGCCACATGGGCGCCGCGCCGAAAGCCGCCATGACGAGCACGAGCAGCTTGACCGCCAGCGCAAAGATGATGTTCTCCCGGGCTATGCGCATCGTGCGCTTGGCCAGACGGATGGCGAGGGCGATCTTCGAGGGCTTGTCGTCCATCAGCACGATGTCCGCCGCCTCTATCGCCGCGTCGGAGCCGAGCGCACCCATGGCTATGCCGATGTCGGCGCGGGCGAGGACGGGCGCGTCGTTGATGCCGTCGCCCACGAAGGCGAGCGTCTGTCCCGGCGCCTTTTCGGAGAGCAGCTTCTCCACATACGTCACCTTGTCGGCGGGGAGCAGCTCCGCGTGGTATTCGTCGAGCCCCAGCTCATCCGCCACGTATTTTCCGATGGCCTCGCGGTCGCCGGTGAGCATGACGGTCCTGCCCACGCCCGCCGCTTTCAGGGCCTTTATCGCCTCTGCGGCGTCCTCTTTCATCTTGTCGGAGATGACGATGTGCCCGGCATATTCGCCGTCTATGGAGACGTGTATGATGGTGCCGACGTGATGGCAGGGCTTCCAACCGGCGCCCACGGCCTCCATCATCCTCTCGTTGCCTACGCAGACGATGCTGCCGTTTATGTTGGCGCAGACGCCCTGTCCGGCCACCTCGCGTATGTCGGTCACGCTGCAGGAGTCGGCTTCGTTGGCGTAAGCCTGCCGCAGGGACAGAGCGATCGGGTGTGTGGAATACCTCTCCACATGCGCGGCGAGGTGCAGCAGCTTTGTCTCGTCGCACTGCTGCGGGTGCACGGCCGTCACCTCGAAAACGCCCTTGGTCAGCGTCCCCGTCTTGTCGAACACGACCGTACCGGTGCGGGAGAGCGTCTCCATGTAATTGGAGCCCTTTATCAGTACGCCTTTTTTGGAGGCTCCGCCTATCCCGCCGAAGAAAGTCAGCGGCACGGAGATGACGAGCGCACACGGGCAGGAGACGACGAGGAACGTCAGCGCCCTGGCCAGCCAGGTGGCGAAATTGCCCGCAAAGTCGCCGGAAAACAGCGGCGGCAGCAGGGCCAGCGCCACGGCGGAAAAAACCACGAAAGGCGTATATATATGGGCGAACTTGGTGATGAAGTTTTCGCTCCTGGATTTGTTTTCGCCGGCGTTTTCCACGAGGTCGAGTATTTTGGAGGCGGTGGATTCGCCGAACAGCTTTGTCACGCGCACGCGCAGCACGCCGGAAAGGTTGACGCACCCGGAGACGACGCTGTCGCAGGGGCCCACGTCGCGCGGCACGCTCTCTCCGGTCAGGGCCACGGTGTCAAGGCTGGAATCGCCCTCCAGAACGACGCCGTCCATAGGCACCTTCTCGCCGGGCTTTATCAGTATGGTCTCGCCCACGGAAACGGTGTCGGGCGCTACGGTCAGGACCTCGCCGTTCCTCTCGACATTCGCGCTGTCGGGGCGGATGTCCATGAGCTGGGAGATGGAGTCCCTGCTGTGTCCCTCGGCGATGTCGCTGAAAAGCTCGCCCACCTCGTAAAACAGCATGACGAACACGGCCTCGGCAAACTCCGGCTCCGCGCCGGGCAAAAAGCCGATGGAGAGCGCGCCGAGGGTCGCCACGCACATGAGGAAGTCCTCGTCGAACACCTCGCCGTGCGCGATATTTTCCGCGGCCTCGCGCAGCACGCCTATGCCGGCCGTGAGATACGGCACCAGATACACGAGCAGCCTGCCCCAGAGCGGGAGCGCGAAGCTGTGGTCTATGATATACGCCGCCGCCAAAAGCACTGCGGACGCGATTATGCGCATGAGTTTGCCCCTTGTCTCCTTTTCCATTGAAAAGCCTCTTTTCGTTTTATTCCATTGTGTGTTCCATGCCGGATTCCAGCATGGCGCGCACATGCCCGTCGGCCAGGGAGTAGAAGACCTCCTTGCCCGCGCGCCTGTAGGTGACGAGATTTGCCTTGCGCAGGGTCGAGAGCTGGTGCGATATGGCTGAAGGCGTCATGCCCAGCGCCGCGGCGAGGTCGCACACGCACATCTCCGACTGGTCGAGCATCCAGATTATCTTCGTGCGTGTCTCGTCGCTCAGCGCCTTGAAAAACTCCGCCGTGCGCTGGAACACCCCCGCCGCGGGCATAAGGGAACAAACCTTTTCCACCGTCTCCTCGTGTATGACGCCGTCTTCGCAAAGCTCGATGTCCATCGTATACCCCTCCCGGACGTAAAATGAAAATCTGAACAAATGAGCAATCGTTCAAATGATAGGCATATTATAGTCCCGCGGGCGGCTCGTGTCAAGTTCCCGGCCGCTAAAAAACGCAACTTAGCAAAAAATAAAAGGCCCGCCGTCCGTTATCCGCAGACCGCGAGCCCTTTTGGGCGACTGTGACGATAATATCTTTTTACCGGCTTATCAAGGTGCCCGTCTTTCCGCTGATGCCGTCGCTGGCCTTTTCCAGCAGGGTGATGAGCGAGGTGCGCCCCTCTTTTGACGAGGCGAAACGCACGGCGGCCTGCACCTTGGGAAGCATGGAGCCGGGGGCGAACTCGCCGTCGCCGATGTACCGCTCGGCCTCGTCCACGGTGAGGGAGGAGAGCCACTGCACCTCCGGCGTTCCGAAATGTATGGCCACCTTTTCGACGGCGGTGAGGATTATCAGGCAGTCCGCGTCCAGCTGCTGGGCCAGCACGCAGGAGGCGAAGTCCTTGTCTATCACGGCGGCGGCGCCTTTCAGGTGATGGCCCTCCGTCGGAAACACGGGTATGCCGCCGCCGCCACAGGCCACGACGACGTGTCCGGTCTCCACCAGCGCGCGTATCGTGTCTATCTCAACGATGGCTTTGGGCTGCGGAGAGGCGACCACACGTCTCCAGCCGCGGCCGGCGTCCTCCACGACGTCGTAGTCGCGTTCTTTCACCAGCCGGTCGGCCTCGTCCTTCGTCATGAAGGCGCCGATGGGCTTGGTCGGATGGCTGAAAGCGGGATCCGCGGGGTCCACCTCCACCTGGGTCAGCACGGTGGCGACTCCATTGTTGATGCCGCGGTCGAGCAGCTCCTCGCGCAGGGCGTTCTGCAAGTCGTAGCCGATATATCCCTGGCTCATGGCTACGCAGACGGACAGCGGGCAGGGGATGTACTTTTCGGGGTCGGAGCGGGTGAGCTGCGCCATGGCTGCCTGTATCATGCCCACCTGCGGGCCGTTGCCGTGCGCTATGACGACCTCGTGTCCGGCTTCTATCAGGTCGGAGATGGCCACCGCCGTCTTTTTAACGGCCGCCATCTGTTCGGGAAGGTTGTTGCCCAGCGCGTTGCCGCCGAGGGCTATGACTATTCGCTTGCCCATATAAGGATACCTCTCACATCGAAGTTTTATTTTTCATTGGCGCGGATTTTGCCGCCAAACGGTCGGAACCCGCCCGCTTCCGTTTTGGGGAGAGCGGCCGGGCTGTGCGGCGCGTCTGAGATCTATTTCTGGAACCAACGGGCGGTGCCGCGCTCCTCGAGCGCGCTCAGGGTGGCCCCGGGGTCTTTCACTTTGGCGAGGAATATCATCGCCGCGATGATGTAGGGCTTGAAGCTGGCCTCCTTGTAAAGCGGGTCGCGGTAGCGGTCGAACACGCTGGCGTCCACCTCGCCGGTCTCGCAGGACACGCCGGAGATGTCCGCCGGCAGGCAGTGCAGATAGAGGGCGCGGCCGTTTTTGGTGGTGCTCATCAGCTCCTCGGTGCAGGCCCAGTCTTTGTGCGCGGCGTTCTGCGCCAGCAGCTCTTTTTCGAGCGCGGCTATCCCTGCGCCGTCCCCGGCGGAGTAGAGCTCCGTGCGTTTTTCCATGGCGGCGAAGGGGGCCCAGCTCTTGGGGTACACGATGTCGGCGTCCTTGAAGGCGTCGGCCATGGAGCTCGTCTTTCTGAAAGAGCCGCCGGTCTTTGCGGCGTTGCGCAGGGCCACCTGTTCGACCTCGGGCATGACCTCGTACCCCTCCGGATGCGCCAGCACGACGTCCATGCCGAAGCGCGTCATCAGGCCGATGACGCCCTGCGGGACGGAGAGCGGCTTGCCGTAGCTGGGGGAGTAGGCCCAGCTCATGGCGATCTTTTTGCCTTTCAGGTTTTCGGCGCCGCCGAACTCATGGATGATGTGCAGCATGTCGGCCATGCACTGAGTGGGGTGGTCGATGTCGCACTGCAGGTTGACGAGCGTGGGCTTTTGCTCCAGCACGCCGTCTCTGTTGCCCTGGGCCACGGCCTCGGCTACAGCCTTCTCGTAGGTGTGACCCTTGCCGATGTACATATCGTCGCGTATGCCGATGACGTCAGCCATGAAGGAGATCATGTTCGCCGTCTCGCGGACAGTCTCGCCGTGCGCTATCTGGCTCTTGCCCTCGTCGAGGTCCTGCACCTCGAGGCCGAGCAGGTTGCACGCGGAGGCGAAGGAGAAGCGCGTGCGGGTGGAGTTGTCGCGGAAAAGGGACACGCCGAGGCCGGATTCGAAGATCTTGGCGGAGATGTTCCTCTCACGCAGGCGGCGCAGTGCGTCGGCCACGGTGAACACGGCGGAGAGCTCGTCGTCCGTCTTGTCCCAGGTCAGGAAAAAGTCGCCGCCGTACATATCTGCGAATTCAAGCTCGCCGAGCCTGTCGATGTAGCTCTGTAGGGTCTCGTCCATGGTATGTTCTCCTTTATCGGTCGTAAGCGTCGTTTTTTACTTTATGTCGTTGCCGGTGAGCGAGGCGCGGAACTGCGTGGCGTCGCCGGTGTTTTTTTCGCCCTTGTAAAAGCTCGGCACGGCGGCGTACAGCGCGGCGCAGGTGACGAGGTCCTGTTTCCAGGTTATCTCGTTCGGGGCGTGCGCCTGGCTCTCCGCGCCGGGGCCGAAGCCTACGCACGGGATGCCGTAGCGGCCCTGTATGGCCACGCAATTGGTCGAGAAGGTCCACTTGTCGATCAGCGGGCGGCGGCGCAGCGGCATCGCGCTTTCGGCCCCTATGCGCTTGTCGCCGTAGAGCGCGTGATAAGCGTCCACGAGCGCCTGCACGTGAGAAGCGGATTCGCGGTTTATCCAGGTGGGGAAGTAGCACTCCGTCTCATAGACCTCGCCGGTCCAGGACGGCCGGTCGTACATGTACATCGAGACCTTCACGTCGTCGCCGTATTTCCTGACGGAGGGCAGGTCGCGTATCTCCTGCAGGCAGTAGTCCCACGTCTCTCCGGCCGTCATGCGGCGGTCTACGGAGATGGAGCAGGAGTCCGCCACGGCGCAGCGGCTGGGGCTGGTATAAAATATTTGGGAAGTGGTGCAGGTGCCGCGCCCGAGGAAACGCGCGTCCTCGTAATGCTCCGGATTGTACCTGGGGTCCAGCATCTTGCAGAGGCCCTTTATCTCCACGCTGTCGTCGGCGGGGTTCTCGTTCAGCGCGCGCACGTCCTGCAGGATGTCGGCCATCTTGTAAATGGCGTTGTCGCCGCGTTCGGGTGCGGAGCCGTGGCAGGAGACGCCCTTCACGTCCACGCGTATCTCCATACGGCCGCGGTGGCCGCGATAGATGCCGCCGTCGGTGGGCTCGGTGGAGATGACGAACTCCGGAACGATCTTGTCCTTGTTATAAATGTACTGCCAGCACATGCCGTCGCAGTCCTCCTCCTGCACGGAGCCCACCACCATTATCCGGTAGCCCTCCGGTATCAGGCCGAGGTCTTTCATTATCCGCACGCCGTACACCGCGCTGGCCATGCCGCCCTCCTGGTCGGAGCCGCCGCGGCCGTAGATGATCTCGTCGGTCTCATAGCCCTTGTACGGGTCGTCTTTCCAGTTGTTTATGTTGCCGATGCCGACGGTATCTATGTGCGAGTCTATGGCGATTATTTTTTCGCCGTCTCCCATCCAGCCTATCACGTTGCCGAGGCCGTCCACCTCCACCTTGTCATAGCCGAGCTTCTCCATCTCAGCCTTGATGCAGGCGACGACGTCCTTCTCCTCACAGCTCTCGCTCGGACGAGAGATCATGTCGCGCAGAAAGCGGGTCATGTCCGCCTTGCGGCTCTCGGCCGCGGCCTTTATTTTCTCAAGCTCCATTTTTTTGCCCTCCGTATCGTCAGTTGTATGAAAATCATCGTTTGTCATGTCAGACCGTGGGATATTCGCCGTCCCACAGCACCTTGCGGAATTTCATGGGGTCGGTGTTGCCCTCGGTCGAGAACATCAGCACCTGGCTGAACCTGTCGAGCCCGAGGCAGTCGCGCAGCTCTTTGTACTCGTCCGTCTCCATCAGCGCGGCGATGAGCCCCATGCCCACCGCGCCGGATTCGCCGGATATGACCACCGGGTCGCCCTTTACGGGCACGCCCAGCATCCTCATGCCGCGGGCGCTCACCCAGTCGGGGCAGGAGACGAACGCCGTCGCGTGGTTGCGCAGGATGTCCCAGGAGATGGTGTTAGGTTCGCCGCACGCAAGTCCCGCCATGATGGTGGAAAGGTCGCCCTCCACCTTGCGTGGCTCCCCGTCGCCGGCCAGCGCGCCGCGGTAAAGGCAGTCGGCCGCGCTCGCCTCCATCACGATGAATTTTGGCGGGTCGTTGGGGAACAGGTTCGTGTAGTAGCCGATGACGGCTCCGGCCAGGCTGCCGACTCCCGCCTGCACGAACACATGCGTGGGACGGTTCACGCCGATCTGCCGGAGCTGATCCGCCGCCTCGCTCGCCATCGTGCCGTAGCCCTGCATTATCCAGGCGGGTATCTCCTCGTAGCCGTCCCACGCCGTGTCCTGCACGATGACGCCGTGCTCCGTGCGCTGTGCCTCCGCCGCCGCCATGCGCACGCAGTCGTCGTAGTTGACGTTCTCTATCGTGACCTCGGCGCCCTCTTTGGCGATGTTGTCGTAGCGCGCCCTGGAGCTGCCCTTGGGCATATGTATCACGGCCTTCTGCCCGAGCCGGTTCGCCGCCCAGGCTACGCCCCTGCCGTGGTTGCCGTCGGTCGCGGTGAAGAACGTGGCCTGTCCGAACTCGCGGCGGAACGCTTCGCTGGTCAGGTAGTCGTACGTCATTTCGGAGACGTCGCGGCCCATCTGCTGCGCTATGTAGCGGGCCATCGCGAAGGAGCCGCCCAGCACCTTGAAGGCGTTCAGCCCGAACCTGAAGGACTCATCCTTGAAAAACAGGCCGCCGAGCCCGAGGTACTTCGCCATGCCGTCCAGCCTCGCCAGCGGAGTTATCGAGTACTGCGGGAAGCTGCTGTGGAAAAAGCGGGCCTTCGCCACGTTGCCGAGCGACATGATGGAAAGCCTGTCGTCGCTGCTTTTGGGCATGTGGTTGTCGGTCCACTTTATGGGTTCTTTCATGAAGTTCGCCTCCGAATTTTTTGAAGCACGCCAAACTTTTTGTTTGGTACGCTTTAATAATAGCACAGCACGCCGCTTTGTCAATACGATATTAAAAATATTTTGTATTTCAAAAATTTATTTAGAAAAGGCGGCGCAAAAAAGACCCGCTGCACAGCGCAGCGGGTCTTGCCGGTCGCTCTTTTTGGAGATGGTCTGTAAAGATCCCGCACGGGGAGGCTCTTTTTCAGCGTCTGTTCCCCAGCGTGATTGCATGCCCGCCACGCGGGAGCGTGTCGCATATATCAGGCAGGCCTGGCTCCGGCGGGCGTTGCTCAGGCATAATGGTATCTGGTCCTGTTTTTTGCGAGCAGGGTGAACGACACGACAAGCGTGATACTTTCCGCCGCGGTAATGGCGAACCATATGCCGTCCAGCCCGAGCAGATGCGGAAGGAGCAGCACCGCTCCCGACTCGAAAACGAGCGTTCGCAGAAAAGAAATGAGCGCCGAGAGCGGCCCATTGGACAGCGCCGTGAAAAAGGCCGAACTGAACACGTTGAAACCGCAGATCAGGAAGGACAGCGAATACAGCCGCAGTCCGTGCACGGTCATGGCCAGCAGTTTGCTGTCGTATCCCACAAAGATGGAGGAGAGCGGCACCGCCAGCGTCATGGCCGACACGGTCATCAAGGCGCCGATGATAGCGGTGAGGACAAGGCTTTTGCAGAAAAGGTTCTTCAGCTCGGCCGAATTGCCGGCGCCGTAATCGTATCCGACAATGGGCGCACAGCCGATGGAATAGCCTATGAAGAAACTCAGAAAGATCATTTCGACGTACATGACCACCCCGTAGGCCGCCACGCCGTCGTCTCCGGCATAGCGCATCAGCTGATAATTGTAAAGCATCCCCACCAGCGACATGGACAGGTTCGTCATCATTTCGGAGGAACCGTTAAAGCAGGCCATGCCCAGAGCGTGCAGATCCATTCCCGCCGGCACGAGACGCAGCAGGCTGTCGTTTGGGCGCAAAAAATAGGCTGCAGGGATCAGAGCCCCGACCCCCTGGCTGATCGTGGTCGCCAAAGCGGCTCCGAACACGCCCATGCGAAACACGTACACCATCAGAAAATCAAGGACGATGTTGCACACTCCGGACAAAACCGATACGGCAAGTCCGAGCTTGGGCTTCTCCGCCACCGCGAAAAAGCTCTGAAAAGCGTTTTGCAGCATAAAAAAAGCGCCCGCGACGACGACGGTCCTCCCGTAGATCACGCAGTTCTCGATCAGCGAATCGCTGGCGCCCAAAAGCTCCGATATCTGGCGCATGAATATGAAGCCGAGCGCCGACAGCAGCGTTCCCGCGACGGCCGTGACGGCGATCAGCATGGAAAAATATCGGTTTGCCCTGTCTTTATCGCCTTCGCCCAGAGTCTTTGAAACCAGCGCGCTGCCTCCGGTGCCGATCATGAAGCCGAAAGACGACAACGCCATGAGAAAGGGCATGATGAGATTGACCGAGGCAAAGGCGCTCTTCCCGACGATGTTTGAGATAAACAGTCCGTCAACGATGCCGTAAACAGAGGTGACGATCATCATGGAGATCGTGGGGAACACGAACCGCAGCAAACGCCCGTAGGTGAAATGGTCCGATAATTGTATCCTCATTCTGCCTCCGTCTTCGTCATCTCTTCCTTGAGGCAGCGGAACTGTTTTTCCATTAAGCCGAGAAAAGTCTGCCTCTCGGCGTCGTTCAGGCGCGATAAGGCGCGCTCTTCGGCATCCAGCAGCGGGATCACGGTGCGCGCGCAAAATGCCGTTCCGCTTTCCGTGAGGACCACGTTTTTCCTGTTTCGGGTGCCCGGCAAAGGCACCAGGGATATGATCCCCGCCTTTTCGAGCCTGGCTATCGCCGAGTTTACCGTCTGCTTGGGGAAGAACCACGCGTTTGCCAGGTCATATTGCGTGGAAGGCCCTTCCGAGGAGCAGATCGAATAAAGTATCCAGAGCGCGGTATCGGAGACACCGAAGCGCACCGCGAAATCGTGGTAGAGCTCATCCTGCTGTTTGTAAAGCTGGTTCAGTTTTTTTATTTGCGTTTTTGCGCTGTCGTACATGACGTCCTCCCCAAACGAAGTATCCGAAATCGGACATATCCCATTTATACTCCGATCTCGGACACTTGTCAAGCGCGGCGGGATATAAACCGGGCCTTGGTCCGTGCGCGGATAGAAAACAGCCGCCGCACCGGAAGTCTGATCCGGGACGGCGGCTGTTTCAGAGCGCCCCGCCTTGCGGCAGGAGGCGCGAAAACTTATTGCCTTTTGGCAGGCTTATAAAAGGTGTCCTGCATGGGAAGGCTCCTTCTCAGCACATGGTCCCGCGCGTAATACGCGCCCTGTGCCGCCGGAGCCGTAGGTATGCCAGCTATCTCGCCCACGCCCTTGGCGCCGTAGGCGAACGGCAGCAGCTCCTTCTTTTCCACGTATATCGTATGGATGTCGGGTATCTGGTCGGCCCTCATCAGGCCGAGGGTGCCGAATTTTGCCTGCGGTACGCAGTCCTTCAGCGGGAAGTCCTCCGTCAGCGCGTAACCGAGGCCCATCAGCACGCCGCCCTCTATCTGTCCCTGTATCGAGATGGGGTTGACCACGCGCCCGGAGTCGTGCGCCGCCCAGACCTCCTTGACGCGTCCGTCGTCGTCGAGTATCACGACGTGCGTCGCGTAGGCGTAGGCCACATGGCTCTTGGGGTTGGGCTTGTCGGCGCCCAGCTTGTCGGTCGGGTCGAAAAATTCGGCGAAGAACTCGCGTCCCTCCAGCTTCTCCAGGTCGCCGCCGGCCTCGTCCATGGCTTTCGCCAGGTCCGCCGCCGCCATGCGCACGGCTTCGCCCGTTATCAGCGTCTGCCGCGAGCCGGAGGTGGTGCCGGAGTCCGGCGCGAGCTCCGAATTGCTGCCCATGTTCATCATCCGGTCGCGGGGAAGACCGGCCGTCTGGCCGAGTATCTGCAAAAACACGGTGGCGCAGCCCTGCCCGATCTCGGAGGCGGCGGAGTAGAGCTCCACCTTTCCGCCGTGGACTTTCAGCTTTGCGCGCCCCTTGTCCGGCAGCCCGACGCCGACGCCGGAGTTCTTCATCGCGCACGCAATGCCGGCGTGGGAAGCGTTCTTCTCATAGACGTCCTTTACGGCCTCCAGCGTCTCTTTCAGCGCGGTGGAGCAGTCGGCGATCTGTCCGTTCGGCAGCACGCGGCCCGGCTCTATCGCGTTGCGGTAGCGTATCTCCCACGGCGAGATGCCCACCTTTTCGGCCAGCAGGTTTATGTTGGATTCCAGCGCGAACTCGCTCTGACACACGCCGAAACCGCGGAAAGCCCCGGCCGGAGGGTTGTTGGTGTAGTAGCCGTAGCCGCGTATATCCGTGTTCTGGTAGCAGTACGGCCCGACGGAGTGCGTGCACGCGCGCTCGAGCACAGGCCCGCAAAGCGACGCATAGGCGCCCGTGTCGAAATATATGTCGCAGTCGAGGCCGGTGAATATGCCATTTTCGTCGCAGCCCAGCGTGAACGTGCCCTCCATGTAATGGCGTTTCGGGTGGAACGCGATGGACTCCCTGCGCGTCAGCCTGACTTTTACCGGCCGGCCCACCTTCAGCGCGGCGAGCGCGGCGATGTGCTGGACGGAGACGTCCTCCTTGCCGCCGAAGCCGCCGCCGACGAGCTTGTTTTCCACGACCACGCGCTCAGGCTCCCACCCCAGCATGATGGCGATCTCCTTGCGGGTGTCGTAGACGCCCTGGTCGCTGGTGTAGACCTTCACGCCGTCCTTATAAGGAAACGCCACGGCGCACTCCGGCTCGAGAAAGGCGTGTTCGGTGAACGGCGTCCGGTAAGTCTCGCTCACGACGTATTTTGAGGCGGCCAGAGCGGACTTGGCGTCTCCGCGCGTCACGTGGCGGGACTGACAGAGGTTGCCTTTGGAGTGCACGAGCGGCGCGTCCGCCGCCATCGCCTCCTGTACCGTGCGCACGGGCGTGAGCGGCTCGTAATCTATCTTCACGAGCTCTTTTGCGCGTTTGAGCACGTCCTCCGTCTCCGCCACCACAAGGCATATCGCGTCCCCGACGCAGCGGGTCACGTCGCCCTCCGCGATCATCACGTCCCAGTCCTGCTGGATGTGGCCGACCTTGTTGTGGGGCACATCCGCCGCCGTGAGCACGGCGAGCACGCCCGGCAGGGCGAGAGCCTCAGAGGCGTCTATTTTGAGCACGCGGGCGCGCGGATAGGCGGAACGGACGGCGGAGGCGTGGACCATGCCCTCCATCTCCACGTCGTCCGTATATATGCCGCGGCCCAGCACCTTGTCCCGCACATCCATGCGGAAGGCTCGGTCCCCCACGCCGAAAAGGTCGCCGCGCTCAAGCCCCGGCTCGACCTTTTTTTCGCCGCGCAGTATGGCCGCGGTCAGGGAGATGGCCTCGATGATCTTTTTATAGCCGGTGCAGCGGCAGATGTTGCCGCGGATGGCTTTTTTGATCTCGTCGTCGGAGGGATCCGGGTTTTGGCCCAGCAGCGCCTTGCCCGCCATGACCATGCCCGGCGTGCAGAAACCGCACTGCACCGCGCCAACGGAGCCGAAAGCGTACACGAACGCCTCCTTTTCCGCGTCGGAGAGGCCCTCGGCCGTCAGGATTTCTTTCCCGTCGGCCTTTTTTGTCGTCATTATGCAGGATTTTACGGCTTTTCCGTCCACGACGACCGTGCACGTGCCGCAGGCGCCCTCGCTGCAGCCGTCCTTTACGGAGGTGAGGCGCAGATCGTCCCGCAGGTAGCGCAGCAGCGGTTTTTCCTCCGCCGTCTCGCACGGCCTGCCGTTTACGGTGAACTTGAAGACGTCGCTCATGGAGTGATCCCTCCTTGTTATCCCTGTGCGGAGCCAGCGCCCCGCCGCCTGTAAAAATATATGTTCATTCGCCGCGGCGCGCCTATGCCCGGGCCGTGGACGACTCCCCGAGCCACACGGATTTCAGCCGGCCGAGGCGTCGGGTGAACAGCTTTACGAGCTGCCCGACCGCGAAGGCGGAGACGAGGGTCCCTTCCCGCACGCCGTTCAGCCGGTGGAACGCCAGCAAAGCGACGACGAGGGCGACGGCGGTGAGCGACGAGTCGAAGCAGATCTTCACATTGCCGAACTCAATGCCGTATCTCTGCGATAGCGCGCGGACGAGCGCCTCTCCCGGCAGCATGATGACGTCCGCCATGACCTCGAGCGAGACGCCGAGCCCCATGATGACGCATCCGGCCGCAAGGTACAAAAGCGACAGCGGATACGGCCCGCCGTACTGCGTAGGTATGATGGAGAGGGAGGCGTCTATGCACGCGCTGAATATGAGCGTCGCCGGTATCTGCAGGGCCTGACGCCAGGTGAAGCGGCGGCGGAGCAGCGCCTCGCAGACGAGGAACAGCATGTTGAACGACAGCGTGTATACGCCCATGGACAACGGAGTTATCAGGCTCAGAACGAACGGCGCGCTCGATATGGGAGAAGTCCCGAGCCCAGCC
>Ga0268263_1000849_pt1 | contig 35232 bp, 32 predicted proteins | sample Biomet5_FD_190358 | JGI IMG/M metagenome (GOLD analysis project Ga0268263, IMG submission 190358) | Microbial communities from bioreactor (seeded with sewage sludge) at LBNL, California, USA - Biofuel metagenome 5 (SPAdes) (version 4) | ecosystem: Engineered > Bioreactor > Anaerobic >... | reverse complement strand
CTTGATGTGCTCAGGAGACCACGGTCTGTAAAGTCTTACTTTTACCAGTCCCACTTTTTCTCCGTCTGCAACCATGTGCTCCAGTGTTTCTTCGATCGTTTCGCATACGGATCCCATCGCTATGATGATCTTATCCGCATCCGGAGCGCCGACATAATCGAACGGCTTGTATTCTCTGCCTGTCGCTTCGGATATGTCTTTCATATATTTTTCCACTGTCTGCGGCACATTTTTATATTTCGGCTCGCAGGCTTCTCTTGCCTGGAAGAATACGTCAGGATTCTGGTTCGTTCCTCTTATTACCGGATGCTCCGGGTTCAGCGCATTGTCTCTGAATGCCTGTACTGCATCTTTATCCACCAGTTTGTCGAATACATCATAATCTATAGTTTCGATCTTCTGTACTTCGTGAGACGTCCTGAATCCGTCGAAGAAGTGCAGGAACGGTATCCTGCTCTCTATCGTTGACAGATGCGCAACGCCTGCCAGATCCATTACTTCCTGAACGGAACTGGAGCACAGCATCGCAAATCCAGTCTGACGGCATGCCATTACATCGGAATGATCACCAAAGATACAGAGTGCATGAGTAGCCAGAGTCCTTGCAGTAACGTGGAAAACGCACGGCAGGAATTCTCCCGCGATTTTATACATATTCGGTATCATCAGCAGCAGTCCCTGTGAGGCTGTATATGTTGTAGTGAGAGCTCCTGATGCGAGAGAGCCGTGCACAGCACCTGCTGCACCTGCTTCGGACTGCATCTCAACTACCTTTACTTCCTGTCCGAAAATGTTCTTTGCGCCATGGGCTGCCATATCGTCAACTACCTCTGCCATAGGGGAGCTGGGCGTTATGGGATAGATTGCTGCAACATCGGTGAATGCATATGAAACATATGCTGCCGCAGTGTTTCCATCCATGGTCTTCATGTTTTTCTTTGTCATTATATCCTCCATATTTTTGCAAAAAAATAAAAAGTGCTCGTACGGTGTCGTATGTTCTGCAGCCGTTTCCGCCTGTATGCAAAAGCGCTGTCGTCATACAATGACTACTTTAATATATGCATAGTTTTTTGTCAATACATGTACGTGAAAATAAACAGTATACATTATGCAAAATCCAAGCGCATATTTTTCAAGACTTGCGACTATACATATTCTCAATAAATGATTTGTAAAAATTAGCTGATTTGTATAAATATCCAGCTGCGGCCCTTCATATAAAAAAGGACCACGGCCGCTGCGGCCGCAGTCCTTCATGTTTGTTTTCCTGATCACTCGATCTTAAGACATTTTTTCGGGCATTTTTCAACACATACTCCGCACGTCACGCAGGCATCTCTGTCCACTTCCCAGACCTTCTCTTTACGATCGACCTTAAGAGCATCGCTGGGGCAGTTCTTTGCGCAAAGCCCGCAGTAAATGCATTCTTCGATGTTGTTTTTCAGCTCTCCGCCCTGGGCAGTGCCGCTGCCGCCGGCTGCTTCCTTCTTGGGTATCTCAAAGGTATCGACTGTTTTTTCAACATCCGGTGTCGTATAGTCCGGAGCCATGGTCAGGCATTTCTTGGGGCATGACTCTACGCAGCTCCCGCACTGTACGCACTGCATCCTTTCGATCGTCCATGTCGATGATGTCCTGTCGACTGTTATTGCATTAGTCGGACATTTTTTACTGCACATCCCGCACAGGATACAATCCGGTTCGCTGATGTCGATATGTCCTCTCGTCCTGTCCTTCCACTCTCTCGGCACTACAGGGTACATGAGAGTCGCGGGTTTTTTGAACAGGCTGTTCATTACTACTTTTCCAATTTTAAAAGTTCCCATTCTCTCACCTACCTTTCTGTACAGCTGATACACGGATCTATAGTCAGGACCAGCATAGGAACATCTGCCAGATCACATCCCTGCAGCGTTTTTACCATTGCAGGTATATTCATGTTGGTCGGAGTCCTTACTCTCATCCTTTCGAGATGCCTGCTGGCCTTGTCGCCATCAAAACCCTTGGCGTAGTAAACTGCTTCACCTCTGGGCTGTTCCATCCTGGTGATGAATTCACCTGTTATATTTCCTTTGACCGGCACTGATATCTCTCCTTCCGGGATCATCTCTGCCGCCCTCTCTATCAGATCGATAGACTGGAATACTTCGCGTATCCTCACTTTGCATCTTGAATATGAATCGCCGCCTGTTTCAATGATCGGCTCGAATCCGATATCATCATATTTGCCTTCTCCGGCCAGCCTGATATCCTGAACGACTCCGGAACCCCTTGCTACCGGACCGACTGCGCATAACTCCTCGGCATCCGCCTTGGACAGCACACCTACTCCGCAGAGTCTGTTCTTTACCGATGTGTCATTGAGGAAGACATCTGTAAGCTCCTTGATATCCTTTTTCAGGTCCTTGAGAGTTTTCACCATTCTGCTCAGCGTATCGGCATCTATATCTTTCCTTATCCCGCCCGGTTTGCATACCGAGAAGATGACTCTTCCGCCTGTCGTCTCTTCAAACAGATCAAGTATCGTCTCTCTTACTCTCCAGCAGTGCATGAACAGACTTTCAAATCCGAATCCGTCAGCCAGAAGGCCCAGCCACAGCAGATGCGAATGTATCCTGCCCAGCTCATGCCATATCGTCCTCAGATATTCGGCCCTGTCAGGCACCTCTATATTCATGGCGCCTTCAACTGCCGCACAGTATCCCCATCCGTGACCGAAACTGCAGATACCGCATATCCTTTCTATAACATATACCATTTCGGTATATTCCTTTTTCTCGACCAGCTTTTCCAGGCCTCTGTGGATGAATCCGATAGAGGGTATGGCTTCGAGCACCGTTTCGTCTTCGATCACCAGATCCAGATGGACCGGTTCAGGAAGCACCGGGTGCTGCGGTCCGAAAGGAATAATAGTTCTTTTACCCATGATTCTACCTTCCTTTCTACTTCCATGGATATGGTTCAGCTGTCTTGAAGAAATTGCCGCCGTAATCCAGCGCATTATGCTTGAATGTTATGTCGAACAGATCATGGACCTCATTCTCATATATGAATGCAGGCCAGTATTCCTTCGTTATGCTTTCCACTTCATCTTCATCTGAAATAATTAATCTTAAATTCAGCAGTACATGTTCCTTGTCGAATGAGTAAAGGATCTCATATCCTTCTTCTTTTTTCGTACCGCACAGCTGAACGAATCTGTATCCGTCGTCTTTTATATCTCTTACCTGTGACAGAAGATCTACAGGAGCGATATTCCGGATGTCCTGTATCTTATACTTTTTTTCACTCATTTACATCCGCCTCCTTTGCTTCTTCCGTGCCCTCGGGCGCCCCGACAGATATTTCCGGCTCCGGTTTTCCTGCAATGTCCTCAGCTGTCGCTGCAGCATCCATGCGTGCCCTCTTTTCGGCAAGCACGCCGAGTCCCTTTACAACGCCGTCTATGATTGCCTCAGGTCTCGCTGCGCATCCGGGAACATAACAGTCCACCGGTATCACAGTATCTACTCCGCCCATGATATTGTAGCATTCTTTGAAAATGCCGCCGTTGCAGGCACATATGCCCACAGCCACTACCACTTTCGGCTCTGGCATCTGCTCATATATCTGTTTTACTACATCTTTGTTCTGCTCATTTACCGAACCTGTTATCAGAAACACATCTGCATGTTTCGGGTTTCCGCAGTTGATGATCCCGAATCTTTCTACATCGTACATAGGGGTGAGGCATGCCAGTACTTCTATGTCGCATCCGTTGCAGCTGGATCCGTCATAATGGATGATCCATGGTGATTTTGTTACATATGACATCTCTACACCTCCTTTATGCAAACAGCAGGACGAACATATTCACACCGCCGAGAACCAGCGCGACTATCCACGCCGAGTTGATGGCAACCTGCCATTTCATCCTTGCAAAACTGTTGTCTATGAATACTTCCAGGAAGTATGTCAGCAGACAAACGACAATACCTAATACAGCTCCCCAAGCCGTTCCGTTTGCGAAAAACAGGAACACGATGCCGAGAAGGAAAATGTTTTCATACCAGTGTGCTATCTCGATCATTGCCATAGTCTTGCCTGAAAATTCTGTGGTAAGACCTTTGACCAGTTCCTGATGCGCATGATGCGACATGGACAGATCGAACGGTGATTTTCTGAACTTGATAGTCAGTATGAATATGAATCCGATGAATATCCCTGCCAGATACGGAAGCGGGAATTTAGTTCCCATCATTATCTGGCTCACCTGGAAGCTGCCTGTGCACATATAGAATCCGATCGCCGCGATAAGAACCATCGGTTCATATGCCATCATCTGCAGCAGTTCTCTTTCTGCGCCTATCTGGGCGTACGGAGAATTGGATGAAAATGCGGCCACGATCAGGAACACGCTTGCAAGTGTCAGTGTGAATATCACCAGCAGCAGGCTTTCTCCCGCAAAGAAGAAGCAGCCTGTGACAATAACGAATATCAGGAAGCACATTACATAAAAGTCCTGCACTTTATTGACAGTTATGTCTTCTTTTTCTGTCAGCTTGAAAAAATCATAAAACGGCTGCAGTACCGGAGGGCCTACCCTTCCCTGCATATGCGCCGTTATTTTTCTGTCGATACCGGCCAGAAGTCCGCCGAGAAGCGGTCCTATGATAAGGTATGCGATTACACTGATTATTATTATCAACATCTTACATACCTCCCATCATCATACTGCCTACGACCATCCCGATTGTTATCACTATGACCGCCGAGGTGCTCACGACCCCGATCACGTTCATTTTGAATTCGCCGAAATAACCGTTCATATACCAGTTGCGCAGGCTCACTTCTTCTCTCTGTTCCATAGAGCCGACAAATGACAGATCGTCGCCTTCATTGACGCCGCCCATATATATAGGCACGATCCTCTTGTTCGTCCTGCCGAAGAAGAAGGCGAACAGCAGCACTATCACAGCTACCATTATGCACATTATTATCATGTTATTGACCGACAGTGCCAGTTTGTCCACGCTTCCGAATATCCCTTCCAGGAACGGTACGACGATACCCTTGGAAACGAACGGGAAACCCAGACATGTCAGTATGGTCAGGACCACGAGTGTAGTCTGTGAGAACCATTCCGATCCATGCACTGTTTTCTCTACGTTTTCTCTCTTGGCCATTACTGCCGCAAGCTTGCCCATCCACTTTGTCCAGTAGAAGGCCGTTGCCGCTGAGCCGAAGCATATTATCAGGATGAGGATTATGTTTCTCGAATCGACGAACGATACCATCGTTGCCCATTTCGATATCAGCATGCCGAAAGGTGCCAGGAACATGCCTGCTATGCCTATCAGCATGAAAGCTGCCAGTCTGGGCATCTTTTCAAACAGTCCGTCCATATCTTCTATGTCACGGCTGCCGATGTGATGTTCAGCAGTTCCCACACAGAGGAAGAGGAGGGATTTGGTAACAGCATGGAATATTATCAGCATTATTCCCGCCCAAACTGCTTCTGCAGTTCCGACGCCGCCGCAGGCTGTTATCAGGCCCAGGTTGGCGATCGTCGAATAAGCCAGAACTCTCTTGGCATTTGTCTGAGATATGGCTGCGAATGAAGCCATCACGAAAGTGATGCCTCCGACCATCATCACCATTATTCCCGAAATATTCATTCCGAGCAGCGGTGACAGTTTTATTATCAGGAACACGCCCGCCTTGACCATTGTCGATGAATGGAGCAGAGCGGATGTCGGCGTCGGGGCTACCATGGCTCCCAGCAGCCAGCTGTTGAACGGCATCTGCGCCGCTTTGACTATTCCTGCAAAGGCGAGGAAGATCGTCGGTGCCAGCACGCTGTATCCCATAGTGCCTATCGTCAGCATTGTGGACAGTTCCAGAGTACCGTATACGCTTCCCAGAATAATTATCGCGATCACGAATCCCAGTCCGCCCAGGAGGTTCATGATCAGCTGTCTGAAAGCATTCCTCGTTGCGATCTTGTCTTCGTTTTCTTTTTTATGGAACAATCCGTTGTATCCTATGAGGAAGAACGAGCAGAGTGTCGTTATCTCCCAGAAGAAGAACATCCAGACCAGATTATTCGACAGTACGATGCCGAACATGGCAGAAAGGAATATGAACATCATGAAAAAGAAATACGGTCTTCTGTCGGGCACGCCCTTTTTCTGATGCGCCTGAAAATCCTTCATGTATCCGATCGCGTATACACATATCAGACTGCCTATGATACCGATTATCAGTACCATTATCAGCGACAGCCTGTCAACATACATGGCATGCTGGACTGTAATGGCATGACCTTTTGATAGCTCGAACCACACAAAGAGCGGGGTCTGGATAGCTGCAAGAATAACGGCAAGCGGCTTTTTGTAAATAAAGCCGAGCACGATCGTCAGGACAGCAAGCGCGATCTCGATTATCATCATCAATGTTCCTATGGCTTCGCCCTGAACATCGATATACTGACCTCCGCTGCTGTACTCCTGTACTACCAGACATACAGATGCCGCAGCTGTCAGAGCTGCAGCAACCTTGACGATTATGTCACGCGCCGTGTCTGTCTTGAGTATCAAAAGAGCTATCGCTGCAATAAACGGAAACCCGATTAAGAATGCGATAGTAAAATTAGTGCTCATTTAATCCTCCTGTACTGTAATATACATTAATTATAATAAATACATTGGTTACATATATTAAAATATTATATATGTATACAAGAATTAAAACAAGCACTTGCGTTTATTTATTAATGGTTTTTATTCAGTACATCCTGCCTGACTTCTTCATTGGTCAGCTCCGGATCCTGCTCTCCGCATGATCCCGTCCTGTCAGATACAGATGATATCCCAGTGCCGCCAGACCGGTCAGCACTATAAGCAGATAATAATTGATTCCTCTGGTCAGAAGCATCCCCGGCATGAGAGCACTTTGAGAATATATCGTCCCGAACACTACCATAAAGCTCATCTCCGCCGCTCCTATGCCGCCCGGAATAGGCAGACTGTACATTGCCAGAGTTACGAGCACCTGCAGCGTCATCACCGACCAGAACGATGCCGAATCATAGCCGAATGCTCTGTAGACATAATAACCGATGCTGAAAAAGGCCAGCCTCTCGAGAAGATTCGTTCCGAACAGTTCCATCGACATCAGCGGCTTTGTCCTTACCATCCTCATGCAGTCTTTATAGCGTTCTATGCCTTCCACCGCCTGCTTCTTTTTGCCTTCTTTGTCCTTGATTATCTTCCATTTGTCGCAGCATCTTATCATGAAACCTTCGAACCAGTTTATGGCCTTTTGCGAAAACATGCATATTAGACAGCCTACTACCATAGCTATCTGCCAGAAATTCCCGACAATAAAGAGTATTTTGAACAGCACCGGCGTCTCTGCCAGATATGCAAAATTGGTTATGACTGCCGGTACCTCCATGACAAGAAGAACCAGCGCATACATGAATAGATTCAATATGAACATGAGCGTGCCGTCAGTCACACGTATACCGTCTCTGTTCATATAATAAACGGCTACCGGCTGACCTCCGGCTGCAGAAGGCGTTATGCCCGAAAAATACATTTCGATCGCCGCATATATGGTCGCCTGTCCGAGCGACATCCTGGCATTGAAATAATGGCTGAGCACCTTAAGGCACAGCCCTTCGCAAATGACGTACAGCACAAGGAAAAGCACAGCCATAGAAAGATAGTCCATATCTATGCCTTCGATTTTTTCCGCAAGATCAGAAATGTCCGTCGCTTTGAATTTTTTTGCCAGTATCCAGACAGTCAGCATAATGAGCAGAACGATGATCAGCAGATTGAGTATCTGCCGCTTTGCGGTCACCGGCTGCTTCATTTTTTTATCCTGTGTCTGACGCTCATCCTCATTCATTTTTCTCTCACACCATTTTTCCAGTAAGGCTGAATGTATTGCCTCCCGTTATCTCCACATCACACAGCTGCCCTATGCAGCTGCTGTCACCGATAAAATTCACCAGCTTGAACCCTTCGGTCCTCCCTGTCAGCATATTGCTCCGCGTTTTACTGAAGCCGTCTGCCAGAACACGTTCGATCTTCCCCGTATGCGCCCTGTTTTTTTCTCCCGCGATACTGTTCACCGTTTCCACTAGTCTGTTGAATCTTTCATGCTTGACATTCTCGGGGATCTGATCGGGATACTTTTCTGCAGGCGTTCCTCTTCTCACAGAATATATAAAAGTGAAGGCAGAATCAAATTCCACTTGTTTTACCAGCCTCAGCGTTTCTGCAAAATCTTCTTCTGTCTCCCCGGGAAAACCGACTATTATATCCGTCGTTATCGCTATATCGGGTCTGACGCTGCGCAGTTTTTCTGTCATGCGGATATAATCAGCCGCAGAATATTTTCTGTTCATCCTGCTCAGCACTCTGTCGCTTCCCGACTGAACAGGCAGATGTATATGGCCGCACAGTTCAGCGCACTTCCCGAATGCCTCTATCAGTTCTTCCGAGAGATCCTTGGGATGCGAGGTCATGAATCTTATCCTTTCAAGTCCCTCTGTCTCCGCCAGCATATACACCAGCTCCGCAAAGCCTGCGGTACTGCCGTCTGCGGAAACGCCCCTGTAGGAATTCACATTCTGGCCGAGCAGCGTGACCTCGCGCACCCCGTCTGCCGCCATTGCTCTTACCTCTCTGAGTACATCTTCCGGACTCCGGCTGCGCTCCCGCCCTCTTGTATATGGGACTATGCAGTAAGTGCAGAAATTGTTGCAGCCGTACATGATGTTCACAAAGCTCCTGTGCCTGTACAGACGCTTCGCGGGCAGGCCTTCGACTATGCTGCCGCCTTCTTCCCAGACATCGATGATCTTCTTTCCCTCATCAGCGGCTTCCTTTATCAGCCGCGGAAACTCATGTATATTATGGGTCCCGAAAATAATATCGACCCAGGGGTATTTCTGTTTTATCGTATCTGTTATATGCTTCTGCTGCATCATACAGCCGCACAGGCATATAAGATGGTCAGGCCGCTGCTGCTTTATCTTTTTCAGCTGGCCGAGCGTACCGAAAAATCTCTTGTCCGCATTCTCGCGCACGCTGCATGTATTGATCACAGCTACATCGGCCTTCTGTATGTCTTCCGTTTCTTCATATCCCATCTCGATGAGCATGCCCGCGATAGTCTCGGAATCGCGTTCGTTCATCTGACAGCCGAAAGTCTGTATGTGAAAAGTCTTAATCTCGCTCATGCCTGAGATCACGGTCCATAAGGATATCGACAACTTCTTTTGCGTTCATTTCGCCGTTGATGAGCTTATATATATGCTCTGTTATGGGCATCTCCACGCCGTATTTCTGCGCCAGAGCATAAGCCGCCTCTGTCGTGTACATCCCTTCCACGACCATGCCGACTTTTTCAGTGGCGGCTTTCGGATCCAGACCTTCACCGATCATAATACCGCAGCGGCGGTTGCGGGAATGCATGCTCGTGCAGGTCACGATGAGATCGCCGACTCCGGTCAGGCCCGCAAATGTCAGAGGATCTGCCCCCAGTTTCTGTCCCAGCCGCTGGATCTCAGCAAGACCCCGTGTCATCAGAGCCGCTTTGGCATTGTCGCCGAAACCCATGCCGTCTGATATGCCCGCTCCGAGAGCTATGATATTCTTGAGCGATCCGCCCAACTCTGCTCCGACCACATCATCTATCGTATATATCCTGAACCTGTCGGTACTGAATTCTTCCTGAATATATTCTGCCAGCTTTCTGTCAGAAGACCCCACGGTAACAGTTGTCGGCATTTCCCGGCCAACCTCTTCAGCATGAGAAGGCCCCGACAGCGTCACATATTTCAGATCCGGAACGATCTCATAGGCGACTTCCGACATCCTTTTAAGCGTTTTCTGTTCTATTCCCTTGGCCACATTCACCGCTACCATTTCCGGCTTCAGATACTGCTTCGCGCCTTCAAGAGCACTGCGGAAATGCTGTGCCGGCGCACTGAAGAGCACGATATCGACACCGTCCAGAGCTTCCCTGACCGAGGATACCGGCTGCAGATTGCTGCCGAACTTTATACCCGGCAGATATCTCTTGTTCTCCCTGTTTTCAGCAAGTTCCTCAAGGTGCTTCTCATCAAGGTCCCAGATCTTCACCTGATGTCCCTTGTTGCTGATTGTGATCGCAAGCGCTGTCCCCCAGCTGCCTGCACCGATTACTCCTACTTTTTTCATTTGCTGCTCCTTAATTTTTCAATACTTATCCTGGGCTCTTCGCCATGTACCATCCTGACGATGTTGCCCCAGTGTTTAATGAATACTATAACCGCAATAACTGTTCCAATCAACAGGAAATCCGGTTTGAACACCCATGCTACCAGAGGGAATGTCACTGAACCTGCCAGAGATCCTCCCGACATCATGCGCGATACCAGGACCCCGATCACTACTATGGCGAGCGCCGTGAATCCCATGGGCGGACTCAGAGCAACAAATGCTCCGAATGCTGTAGCTACCCCTTTGCCGCCTTTGAATCCGAACAGCACCGGCCATACATGCCCGAGGAAAACCGCCAGCGCGCATATCATGGCAAGCCCTTCTCCTCCAAGAACTCTGCCGATCAGCACTGCCGCGATCCCTTTGCAGATATCCGCCGTCAGAGTGAGTGCACCGGCCTTCTTGCCGAGTACCCTGGTTGCATTGGTCGTTCCTGCATTGCCGCTGCCGGCTTTCTTTATGTCTATGCCCTTTGCCCGCGCAAGAATGGTCGCCGTGCTGACATTGCCGAGCATATATGCAGCTGCTGTGATCAGTATTATTATCAGGACCTTCATCGGTCCCTCGATGCCTCCAATTATATCAAAAACCATTTTCGTGTTCGCCTTTCTCCCTGAATACGAATTTGATGCTGGTCCCGGCAAAGCCGAAAGCCTCTCTGATCTTGTTTTCCAGATATCTAGAATAAGAAAAATGCATCAGTCTTCTTTCATTTATCTGGAACGAAAACAGCGGAGGGCATACCCCGACCTGTGTTCCGTAATATATCTTCAGACGTTTGCCCTTGTCCGCCGGAGGCTGCTTCATCATCACCGCATCCGATATCAGACTGTTGAGTCTTCCGGTAGGCACCCTCATGGCCCGGCTTGCCGCCACGGCATGAGCCGCCTCTGTCACTTCGTCGATGCGCTGGCCCGTCTTGACCGATATGAATATGCACGGCGCATAGGAAATGAAAGTGAGCTCTCTGCTGATCTCATCGAGAAAATTTTTCATTGTCCTGTTGTCTTTCTCGATAAGGTCCCATTTATTCACTGCTATCACTATGCCTTTTCCCGCTTCGTGAGCCAGACCTGCGATTTTTTTATCCTGCTCCGTAACTCCGTCGCAGGCATCTATCATCAGCAGACATACATCAGATCTTTCAATAGCCGCTACGGCCCTGATGACGCTGATCCTTTCGATCTCCTCGCTTACTCTGCTCTTCCTTCTGATTCCGGCAGTATCTATGAGAAGATATTTCTCGCCGTTTTTTTCAAAAGGCGTGTCTATGGCATCTCTTGTTGTCCCTGCTATCGGAGACACGATAACTCTTTCTTCGCCGAGCAGTCTGTTTATCAGAGAAGACTTGCCTGAATTGGGCTTGCCGGTCACAGCGATCTTTATTCTGTCTTCGTCATCATCACTGTCGCTTTCCGGCAGTACGGCGACGACCGCATCCAGAAGGTCGCCGATATTCAGCATATTGGAAGCGCTGACCGGTATCGGTTCTCCCAGACCCAGTTCGTAAAAATCATAAAAATCATCAGGAAGCTTTGCAGTGTCGACTTTATTGACAGTGAGCACGACCTTGCCGGCCTTGCGGCGCAGCATCTCTGCAACTTCTCTGTCGGCGGCAGTCAGACCGTCGCGGCCGTCCACCATGAACAGTACTGCATCGGCTGTTTCGATAGCGACCTCTGCCTGTGCCCTCATCTGCGCAGGTATGACCTCCTGTGTCCCCGGCTCTATGCCGCCGGTATCTATCATGGCGAATTCTCTGCCGTTCCAGTCCGTCTCTGCATATATACGGTCTCTTGTCACACCGGGAGTATCCTCCACTATGGATATGCGTTTCCCTATGATCTTGTTGAACAGTGTCGATTTGCCTACGTTTGGTCTGCCGACCACGGCAACAACAGGCTTACTCATTGAAAATACCTCCGGTGAACTCCCATGGATCGAACTCCTTCAGATCTTCTATGCCTTCCCCGACGCCTATGAATTTTACAGGCATATCGAATTCGTCTGATATGGTAACGGCGATCCCGCCCTTGGCGGTACCGTCGAGTTTGGTAAGTATCACTCCGGTCAGCTTTGTGACTTCTCCGAATTCTTTGACCTGCGATACCGCATTTTTCCCTGTAGTGGCATCCAGCACCAGCAGCGTCTCTCTGGCTGCATCAGGGAACTCTCTGTCTATCACTCTGTTCATCTTTTCAAGCTCTGCCATCAGATTAGATTTGTTCTGAAGGCGTCCTGCAGTGTCGCAGATAAGCACGTCTGTGCCTTTGGCCTTTGCAGACTGTATACTGTCAAAGATCACAGCCGCCGGGTCGCTTCCCTCTTCATGACGGATAACATTTATCCCCGCTCTTTCGCCCCATATCTCCAGCTGTTCTCCGGCAGCCGCTCTGAAGGTATCTGCTGCCGCCAGAACGACACTCCTGCCTTCTTTCTGGAACCTGTGTGCCAGCTTGCCTATGGAAGTGGTCTTGCCGCCTCCGTTTATCCCTATCATAAGCACGACCAGAGGCGTCTCTGAGGACAGCTTAAGAGCTTCGCCCTTGTCAAGCATTTCCGTTATTATCTTTCTGAGAATCACTTTTACTGTCTCAGGCTTTTTGATGGATTCATTTTTGATAATATCTCTCACCTGATCCATTATGTGCATAGTAGTCTCCATGCCCATATCGGAAGTGATCAGCACTTCTTCCATCTCTTCGAGCATTTCGTCATCGACCTCTGACCTTGCCATTATCACATCAGACAGTCTTTCCGACATTTTCCCGAAGAATCCCTTTTTATTCTGAAGTTCCATTGTACAGTTCTCCTGTTTTGTTACTTATATGCCGTCTTATACCGCCGGCTCCTCGCCCATCTGCAGGGAGTAGACTTTTGATACCCCGCTCTCCGGCATCGTGATCCCGTACATCACATCCGCATGTTCCATAGTCTCTTTCTGATGCGTGATCAGCGTGAACTGCACGCCTTCGAAATTCTTGAGATATTTCCCGAATATCTCAAGATTCCTGTCGTCCAGAGCCGCCTCTATCTCATCCAGGATGCAGTACGGCGTGGGCTTGGTTTTCAGTACGGCGAACATCAGCGCGATGGCCGTCATGGTCTTCTCTCCTCCGGAAAGAAGGTTGATATGCTTGAGCTGCTTTCCGGGCGGCTGTGCTATGATCTCTATCTCCGAGCCGAACGGATCGTTTTCATCGGCCAGCGATATGCGGGCATGCCCGCCGCCGTAAAAATCTCTGAATACGGATTCGAAGTTTTCCACTACCTGATCGAAACTTTCCTTGAATCTGGATCTGATTATCCTGTCCATATCAGAGATGATCTTCTTCAGTTCATCACGCGACTTTTCTATATCCTGTCTCTGTGAGATCAGGAATTCGTATCTTTCACTGACAGCTTCATATTCGCTTATCGCACCTACGTTGACCTCTCCCAGCTCTTTTATCCGTTTCTTTATCTCTCTGTTTTCCCTGACTGCGGAGCTCATGACAAATTCACTGTTCCTCATATCGAGTGCCTGCACGTATGATACTTCGAATTCATCCCACAGCTTAGACTTGGCATTCTCCAGCTGCGTATCCTGTCTTGCTTCTCTTATCTCGAGTTCATACTTCTGATTCTGCAGCGCTGTTATCGTCTCATCGAGCTCCTCGCGGGCCGTTCCGCTTTCATCGAGCCTTGTCAGCAGCTTTTCCTTTTCTTCATTGTATCCGGCAAGCATCCCGTCTATCTCGCTCTTTGCAGTCTTTCTTGCTTCGAGTTCACTTTCACTGTCGTCGATATTGGCCGTGATGCTGTTCTTCTCTTTTTCAAGGCGTTCCATTTCTGCAGATCTGTCTGCAACTCCGGCGCTGAATCTTTCTATGGCCTCGCTTACCCTGGCAGCCAGAGCATCCACCTTGCTCTTCTCGCTCTCGCAGCTGCCTGCCGCTATGCGGGCTTCTGTTATTTCATGACTGACAGCATCCAGTTTATCTTTCTGTTCATTATATACCTCGGTTTCTTCTGCCAGACGCCTTTCTATTTCTGACACCCCGCTGTTCAGCTCCTCTATTTCGTGGCTGAGCTTCGATGTTGCTTCACCGGCATTCTTCTGTTCGTCTGCAATGCTGGACAGTTCTCTTTCCCAGCGTTCATTGTTACTGGCATAATCAGACAGAGAAGCCTCGGCCATGGCTATCTCGTTTTCTCTGCTGAACATTTCCTTTTCCAGACCATTTATCTGTCTGTCTTTTTCAGCGACAGCAGTCAGGGCATCTTCTATTTTTTCTCTGAGTTCTTTCAGCTTTTTCTCGTCATTTTCTTTTTCTTTTCCCGCTTCATTCAGTTCAGAATCGAGAGAAGATATTTCAGCTTTTCTTTCAAGGATATTGGCAGTCTCGTTTCTGTACCTTCCACCTGTAATGGAACCGCCGACATTGATGATTTCGCCTTCCAGTGTGACATACTTCCAGCCCTTGTCCGCACGGGCCGCCATGCTCACGGCGTTGTCCATGCTGTCAACTACGATCACATTCCCGATCAGATTTTCTATGGCGGGCCGGTACTTTTCGTCAAACTGTATACAGTCTGCGCCGTATCCCTTGAAGCCGGTCATCGTCGACAGGAAAGTCGCTTTTTTCGCTTCACGAGGTCTTATCGAATCCAGCGGCAGGAATGTCGCCCGGCCGGCCTTCTTGGATTTCAGTTCTTCTATGGCCGCCTTGGCATCATCGGCTGTGCCGCATACAATGTTCTGCAGCTTGCCGCCGAAGGCGGTTTCCATCGCAGTTTCAAAACCTGAAGGTACCCTGATAAGGTCCGCTATCACACCGTCGATGCCTCGCCGGTCTTCTTTCATGATATGCTTTACAGCAGCATTGTAGCCTTCATAATTGGCTTCCATTTCCTCGATGGTATTTTTGCGTGAATAGATCTGTCCTATCCTGATTTTCAGATCCTCCAGCTTTCTGGACATCTCTGTCTCCTGCTGACGGCAGAGACCGTGCTCCTGTCTGATGCGTTCCTTTTCGCTCCTTGCCGCCTCGAGCTCGCTCTTGATCCCGTCTCTGCTTTTTTTGGCTTCCTCCAGAGATTCCCTGCTGCCGCTGCTCGTTTCATCGCCTTTGTTTTTTTCTGCCAGAACAGCTTCCCTTCTCCTGTCAAGTGTCTCAGAGAGATTGTTCATACTGTTCAATTCAGCCTTTTTCGAACTTATTGTATTCTGGATATCGAACATCCTGCTTTTTCTGTCATCGATCTCACGTCCCTTTTCAGTGAGACTCTGCGACCCTGATGCGAACCTCTCGTTTTTCTCGCTGAGTTCCGCCTGCAGTTTCTGCATTTTTTCATCAAGCCCTGATTTGCTCTCGAAGAGTTCTCTTGATCCTTCTTTTTCCCTGCGGATGTTTTCTTCCAAACCGAGTATTTCTTCTCTGAGTCTTTCGCTGTCGCGTGTGATGGCGGACATTCTTTCCGTGCGCACCTGTCCCCTGTTCACCAGTTCATTGATCGCCTCCGTCACCGTCGACTGACGCTCTCTCGCCTTCTCTGCGAGTTCATCCAGTTCTGTTCTTCTGGTGCTGTCAGAGGCGATCCTGGTGCTGATATCTCCCCGTCTTGTTTTGGCAGAGGTTATCTGACCTTCCAGTTCATCGATGTCATTCTTTATGCTTTTGTTTTTTTCTTCGATATTATCTATGTTTTTCAGAGTTATGTTTATTTCCAGTTCTTTATGCCTGTCACGCAGTTCAATGAATTCCTTCGCCTTCTCGCTGTCCTCCTTCAATCCTCCTATGCGGCTCTCTATTTCCGAAACGATGTCATTTACACGCTCCATATTGGCTGCTGAAGAATCAAGTTTCCTTTCGGCCTCGGCCTTTTTGCTCCTATACGAAACTATTCCTGCAGTCTCCTCCAGGATCTCTCTGATGCTCTCGGTCTTATTGCTGATTATATCCGATATCTTTCCCTGTCCGATGAGCGAATAACCTTCTACGCCGATACCTGTATCCATTATCAGCTCTCTGATATCCTTCATCCTGCACTGATTGTTATTGATCAGATACTCGCTTTCACCTGAACGGTACATCCTTCTGGTGATAGCGACTTCATTATAATCTATATCCAGATCGCCGTCTGAGTTATCGATAGTGAGAGTGACCTCAGCCATGCCCCTGGACTTCCTGCTCGCAGTCCCGGCAAAGATCACATCTTCCATTTTATCACCGCGCAGAGTCTTTGAGCTCTGCTCGCCCAGCACCCACCTTATAGCATCGCAGATGTTGCTCTTGCCGCTGCCGTTGGGGCCGACGACACAGGTTATCCCTCTGTCGAACTCGACTGTTGTCGGTTCCGCAAATGATTTGAATCCGTGCATTTCCAGCTTTTTAAAGTACATGTCGGTCTCCTCTCAGCATGGCATCTTTGGCCGCCTGCTGTTCTGCTTCTTTTTTGCTTTTTCCTTTCCCCTGACCTTTTTCAACATCATCTACGGTTACTCTCACATAAAAGGTCTTGTCATGGTCCGGGCCTTCTTCGCTTACCAGTTCATAGTTTATTTTAACGGGTCCGTCAGCCTGCGCCATTTCCTGGAACTCGCTTTTATGATCATCATGCATATTCCCTGCGATCGCCTGCTCCAGACGTTCTCTGAAATACCCGAGCACAAACTTTTTCACGCATTCGTAATCAGAATCCAGATATACGGCCCCTATCAGAGATTCCATGGCATCGGCAATGATCGATTCCCTTTCTCGTCCTCCGGATGTTTCCTCGCCCCTGCCGAGTTTCATCTGCGATCCTATTTCTATGGATCTGGCTGTTTCGGCAAGCGACTTCTCACATACGATAAGCGCCCTGTACTTGGTAAGACACCCCTCTTTTTTTTCAGGAAGCCTCCTGTACAGTTCCTCTCCTATTATCGCATCAAAAAAAGCATCTCCAAGGAATTCCAGTCTTTCGTTGCATGCCGCACGCGGCAGATTGTTTTCCCGTGTATATGAGCTGTGCGTAAGTGCCTGATCGAGCAGCTCCGGATCTCCGAACCTGTACCCGATCTTTTCCTGAAAATCATTCCTGTTCACTTATTATTATCTCCTCGATATCAAGGACTGAATTCTGTATTATCTCAACAACATTCTCTTCCGCAAAGGGAATGGCTTTTATTATTGTGTTTTTGACCGCATTGGCCTCTGAAGCTCCGTGCATCTTGACTACCGGTCCCTTGACCCCCAGTATCGGCGCGCCGCCGTATTCCGAATAGTCGAATTCCGTTTTCAGATCTTTGAATTTGTCTTTCAGCAGAGCTGCTCCGAGCAGTGCCTTCGCACCTTCGGTGAATTTTTTCTTGAGCAGCTTAAGTATATGCCAGGCCAGGCCCTCTGTCAGTTTTATTATGACATTGCCGACGAAACCGTCGCATACTATCACGTCGCAGACGCCCTCAGGCACTTCCCTGGCTTCAATGTTTCCGATAAAATTTACTTTGCTCTTCTCCAGCAGATCATAGCTTGCTTTTGTCAGCATACTGCCCTTGTTTTCCTCTACCCCCAGATTGACAAGGCCGACTTTCGGATCATGCCTGCCGATGACCTTATCCATATAGATGCTTCCCATTATTCCGAATTCAAGAAGATTGTCAGGCTTGCATTCCGAATTTGCGCCCGCATCTACCAGCAGCGAGGCTCCGCCTCCCAGGACCGGATATATACTTGCCAAAGCCGGTCTGTCTATGCCCTGTATCCTGCCGAGAACAAAAAGACCGCCTGCCAGCAGTGCACCGGTGTTCCCCGCGGATATGAACAGGTCTCCTTCACCGTTCTTTATCATTTCAAGGCCCTTTACCATTGACGAATTCTTCTTTGTTCTTACGGCCTTGACAGGCGCATCCGTCATTTCTATGACTTCTCTTGCATCTGCCACCGTGATCTTATCAGTGTCATAATTGCACTTTTCCAGTTCCGACTCGATAAGTTCGCTCTTGCCTATTATGCATATCTCATGATCTGTGAGCTTCGAAGCGTCTACCGCACCTTTGACGATCTCGGCAGGAGCATTGTCCCCTCCCATTCCATCGATTATTATTTTCATTCATACCTCCAGTTCCATTATCTCGGGATGACAGTTCCTGCCGAACTGCGGGCAGGTAAGACATTCAAAAAAATCAGGGGCGTTTTCGCCGGGTATGCTTTTGAACCCGCGTGTCCTGAAAAATCCCGGTGCCCTGGCAACGAGATAAAGTCTGCTGCCGCCGCGCGATCTGATCTCCTCTACTGCCTTATCCAGAAGCCTGCTTCCCAGATCTTCATTCCTGTATTTTTCATCCACAGCAATGCCGTCGATGATATATTCACCTTCGCGTTTTGCCAGCACTGATGCGCCTGCGAGTTTGCCGTCTGCAGTTTCCGCCTTCCAGCATCTGACCAGATCTGTAGGCACAGGATCATCATCGGAAAATTCCAGTTCGTTGGCAATAAAAAACTCTACCAGACTATCGTAGTCATCTGCAACAGTTATCATGATATCAGTCATTGACAAAATCCTCCGCTACAAATATACGCAGCTTGTTGTTCAGGACGGTGAAATGCAGAGGCAGCTTCTCTCCGTGCTCGCCGTCAACATCAGTCGATATCGGTATCTCTGACTCTACAGTGAGTTTTTCAGTCTGGAAAAACAATACTTTCTTATCCTTGGGATGATCACCGTTTATAGCGCTTATCAGCAGAGGCATCAATCTCACGATGGGCATTTCCCTGAACACCATGACATCAAGTTTGCCGTCGTTGATCTCGGAATACGGGGAAATCTTTTTGAATCCGCCGGCAGATCTTCCGTTCATTACTATCATAAAGTACATTTTTTCCTTATATACTTTGTCCGGAGTAGTAAGTTTGATTGGCAGAGACTTGAGAGTCGCCACCTCCGACAGCCCTTTAAGGTAATATGAGAAAACTCCCAGGGTGTTCTTCAGATTGGGATCTGTTTTCTGAGATACATCGACCAGGTTGCCGATGGCCGCCACATTGATAAAATATTTGCCGTTGCATACACCCACATCTGCAGTGGTCATTATATCTCCGGCCGCGATATCCAGCATCCTGTCTATATCGCTGGGTATCTCGAAATAATATGCAAAATCATTCGCAGTCCCCGACGGCAGCAATGCCACAGGGAGATCAATACCGTGCCTTATCAGGGCATTGACGCATATATTGATCGTTCCGTCTCCGCCGGCAACTGCTATACGACTGTATTCTTCGGGATCTATTTCATCAAGGATCGTATCCAGCCTGCTGCCTTCGGCTGCCCTCACAGGTATGACCTGATTGCCCTTCTGCTGGAATTTTTCTATAATATTATCCAGATAATTCTTAAACAGTCCGTTTCCTGAATACGGATTGTAGAACAGCAGTACTTTTTTTCCGTCTGTATTATCCATTTTTAATGATCCTCCTTACGGCCCCGATCAGATACAGCGAACCCGTACATACGACCGTGTCATATCCGGCCTTTTCTGCAGCAGTTATCGCATCTGCAGGAGATCCTGCTTCAAGGCAGTTTTTACCGCGTTCTTTTAATTTGCTGCAGAGAATCTGTGCTGACAGTTTTCTCGGACTGTCAGGTTCGGATGCGATGAAATCATCAGACAGATATGATGCCATATCCAGTATTTCATCCACTGCCTTGTCTGCAAGTATGCCTATTATGACCAGCGGCTTCTTGCCCGGCATGATATCATCCATGGCCTTTACGAGAGACTCCATGCCTTCCCGGTTATGTGCACCGTCAAGGATGTACTCGGGATCGCCTTCTATTATTTCAAAACGCCCTTTCTGAAAGGCTTTTTTCATGCCTTCATACAATTGAGGACGTTTCATGTTTATTATACTATTTTTCCGCAGTATTTCAATAGCAGCGAGGGCCGTGACCGCATTGTCCACCTGATGTTCGCCCGCCATGGATATTTCGACATCCGCATACTGCGTTTCTCCTATGACTGCGCTGAATCTGCTGCCGTTCCTGCTCAATTCCGCCACTTCCGGTCTTATCCGTGAAGCATCATGGAGTACGCATCCCTTTTTGTATGCTTCCCTTGCCAGTACTGCCGCAGCTCCGTGATCATCGACATTGATCACGACAGGCGTTCCTTCTTTGATTATGCCGGCCTTCTCCCAGGCTATCTTTTCCAGCGTATCGCCGAGTCTGTCCATATGGTCGTAGGATATCGAGGTTATGATATCGATCAGCGGATGCTCGGCCACATTGGTCGAATCTCCTCGCCCTCCCAGACCCGTCTCCAGCACCACAAAATCGAGAGCCCTTTCTTTGAAAAACTGAAGCGCGATCGCCGTGATCACTTCAAATTCCGTGGGGGATTCATGGCCTTCGGCCACCATTCCGGCAACGCATTCGAGGACTTCATCGGTATGCTTCTCCAGATCCTCATCGCTGATATAACGTCCCTCGGCCTCGATCCTCTCATTGAAAAATTCAATAAAAGGCGATGTGTACAGACCGGTCCTGTAACCGTTTGCCTGCAGGACTTCATAAAGGAAGCGGCATACCGATCCCTTCCCGTTGGTCCCGGCCACATGTATTATTTTCAGCGATTCCTGCGGCCGTCCGAGCCTGTCGAGCAGCTCGTTCATTCTCTCCAGTCCCAGTATGCTCCCGAATCTGCTGAATTCTTCTATTCTGTCTACAGCATTTTTCATTTTATGCGTTTTTCCGCAGCCTCCAGCTGAATGCATACCTTGCTGAGCATATCCTCATACTCGGCTTTTTTGGTCTTCTCTTCATTGATCTTTTTCTCGGGAGCCTTGCTCAGGAAACCCTGATTCGACAGCATTCCCTGCGATCTCTTCACTTCTTTTTCCAGTCTTTCCTTTTCTTTCCTGAGTCTTTCGCATTCGGCTTCCATATCTACCAGCTCTTCCAGCGGTATGAATATCTCAGCGCCGCTGATAACAGCCGACATGGCATCTTCAGGTATGCCCGCCCTGTCTTCGGTAAATGTTATCGCCGTAATGTTGGCAAGTTTCTTAATATATCTTTCTCCGGCTCTGCATCTTTCGGCCGCAGCGTCTGACGCCTCGATGTATGCTGTCAGTCTGACGCCCGGTGAAGCATTTGCTTCCACACGGATCCCTCTTATCGCCCTGATTACTTCCTTGGCAGTCTCCAGCCGCGCTGTTTCCTGCGGATATTCTTTCGACCCGTCATATTCAGGCCATGCTGCATTGATCAGGTATCCGTCCTCGTCTTTTTCTTTCGGCAGATATCCCCAGATCTCCTCCGTTATAAAAGGCATAAAGGGATGCAGCAGGCGCAGCAGATCTTTCAAGACACTGTTCAGTACCGCCAGTGCCGTGTTTTTATCTGCCTCATCGCTGCCGTACAGTCTCTCCTTGACTATCTCTATATACCAGTCGCAGTACTCGTTCCATATCACGTCATATACTTTCTTTCCGGCCAGAGCAAGATCGAATTTATCCATCGCATCAGTGGCATCTCTGACAGCCTCATTGACCCTGGAGATCATCCACTTGTCTTCGTCTTTCAATTCGCCGCATACCGGCAGACTTTCTCCCATATTCATGATCACAAATCTGGAAGCATTCCACAGCTTGTTTGCAAAATTCCTTGCTGATTCTATCTTGTCCTCTGAAAAACGCATGTCGTTGCCCGGAGTGATGCCGGTAGTCAGCATGAATCTGAGCGCATCGGCGCCGTATACGTCTATTATCTCCAGAGGATCTATGCCGTTGCCCAGAGATTTGCTCATCTTCCTGCCCTGGGCATCACGCACCAGCCCATGCACATATACATATTTGAACGGACTCTCCCCCGTGATCTCAAGTGCCGAAAATACCATGCGCACTACCCAGAAGAAGATGATATCGTAACCTGTCACCAGGACATCAGTCGGGTAAAAATACTTCAGATCCTCAGTCTCTTCAGGCCACCCCAAAGTAGAAAACGGCCACAGTGCCGATGAGAACCATGTGTCCAGCACATCCTCATCCTGATGTATTTTCGTGCTGCCGCACTTTGTGCACTTGTCCGGCGCCGTTTCCGAGACCATCAGTTCCCCGCAGTCTTCACAGTAATAGGCCGGTATCCTGTGGCCCCACCACAGCTGTCTCGATATGCACCAGTCTCTTATGTTCTCCAGCCAGTGAAGGTAGGTCTTGGTGAACCTGTCCGGAACATGATTCAGACGTCCGTCCTTTGCCGCCGCGATCGCCGGCGCTGCCAGTTCGTCCATCTTCACGAACCACTGTTCCGACAGCATCGGCTCTACTGCAGTATGACATCTGTAGCATTCGCCCACCGGTATGGTCAGTTCCTCTGTTCTGACAAGATAGCCTGCAGCCTCCAGGTCGCTGACCCAGGCTTTTCTGCACTCATATCTGTCCATGCCCTCATATTTTCCAGCCAGTCCATTCATGGTCGCATCTTCATTTATGCAGCACAAAGCTTCCAGTCCGTGCCTCTCTCCGACTTCAAAGTCGTTCTGATCATGTGCCGGCGTGATCTTTACTGCACCTGTTCCTTTTTCCGGATCGGGATATGGATCGGCTATGACAGGTATCTCTCTGTTCACCAGCGGCAGTACGACTTTCTTCCCTGTGATATCTCTGTATCTGTCATCATCAGGGCTGACAGCTATTGCCACATCTCCGAACATGGTCTCAGGCCTGGAAGTGGCCACGACGATGCCCTCGCCTCCGTCTGCACCCGGATATCTGAAATACCAGTATTTCCCGTTTTTGTCCTCATGCTCCACTTCTGCATCAGACAGCGATGTTCCGCATTCCGGGCACCAGTTTATCAATCTGTTGCCTCTGTAGATCAGACCTTTATTATACAGCCTCACAAAGAACGCATTGACTGCCCTGCTGCATCCTTCGTCCATCGTGAAACGCTCACGCGACCAGTCGCAGGAGTCACCCAGCTTGCGGCACTGCTTCGTTATCCTGCCGCCGTATTCCTTCTTCCATGCCCATGCTCTTTTAAGAAATTCCTCTCTTCCTATTTCTTCTTTTTCCTTGCCCTCTTTTTCACGAAGCTGATTGACTACTTTCACCTCAGTAGCTATGCTGGCATGATCGCTTCCCGGAAGCCACAGGGCAGAATATCCCTGCATCCTCTTCCATCTGGTGAGCACATCCTGCAGCGTCTGGTCCAGTGCATGGCCCATGTGCAGCTGCCCCGTGATATTAGGCGGCGGCATGACGATAGTGAACGGTTTTCTGTCGGGATCCCTTTCGGCCCGGAACGAACCGCTTTTTTCCCACTGCTCATATATGCGATCTTCAAAGTCCTTGGGATCGTATGTTTTTGCAAGATTCTTTTTCATTGTTTTTCCTCCATTACCGCCCGCCCGGCTCTGCAGCCGCAGGCAGGATATAAAAAAACGCCCTGCTAAAGGACGAAATCATTCGCGGTACCACCTTTATTCCGAACCGCATATCCCGGCGTATCCTGTCGCCGCCGATATGAGCCCGGCGCTCTTGTTCAGGGGACTCGGGAGCAACCTTCATGAATTCTTATCCGGGAGATCTTTCAGCCCGGGATCTCCTTCTCTGCAGGATAGAGTTTTCACTACTCCTCTCCTTCATTGTCCTATTCGACTATATCTTATGATTTTATTGATTTCGCATGACTGTGTCAAGGAAAAAATCATGACAAAACTTTGCAGAACTTCAAAATGACACCTGTAATACAGTTATGCGATGTGTTATACTTAAAAAATACAGGATTTTGTTGCCACGGTTACTAGGAGAGGATCTTGAGCAGAGAAGCAAGGCATTTCAAAAGCAGAAAAAAACCGGCCGCCGCCGTAATTATATGTGTCATCGTGATAGCGGCTGTTATATTTGGCCTATGGTACTGGATGGGACATTACCGTGAGGGCGTACTCATCAAAAAAAATGTAACCAAGGTGGGCAATATGGAAAAGGGCGATGTCAACGGCCTTGAGAGTTCGATTGCCAAAATCGATGCTTCAATGAAGCATCTGTCACGCTACAACGCTTCCGGAAAGGCCGGACTCAGACATCAGTTCGAAAACACCGTCATTATGGGCGACTCCATCACAGAAGGCCTCGTCAGCTACGATATGCTGGGAACAGATGTCGTAGTCTACCGGCGCGGTGCCAGCCTCAGCGGATCGTTCCCCCTCATATCGAAAGCAAAGGGGCTCGATCCCAAAGTAGTGTTCCTTTCGTTCGGCACTAACGATCTGATCACATACCGCGGTGCTTCCGCGCCATATATAAAAGAATACAGGAAATTCATCAAACGCGTAAAAAAATCGATGCCGGATGCAAAGATATGCATAAACGGCATACTTCCTATACAGAGATCCGCCATCAACAGACAGCATTCTCTGGGTGCTTATCCCAAATTCAATGCGGCTCTGAAAAAGATGTGCAGCGATATGGGCCTCATTTTCATAGATAACGGCTATATCGTACGCGAGCATCCGAAATTCTATGCCGGCGACGGGATACATCAGAGTGCGGCATTTTATCCATTGTGGCTGTCAAACATGGCTGATCGGGCGGGGCTTTGATCATGAAAATAATCAAGATAGTGCTGGTAGCGATACTGGCTGTATATATTGCATTTATCTGGAACATGAACGGCGTCTCTGACAGATCTGCCGAGGCGATAGCTTCTGATGTCGTCTCGAAGCAGGATACTGTCGAAATGGTGAAAGGCAATGACAAAACACTGCTCCAGTTCTACGGCCTGGCAGCGATCGACTATGACGGCTATGTCGTCTGGTCCTCCAAAAAAAAGATAGATGTAGATGAACTACTGATAATCAAAGCAAAAAACAAAGACCAGATCAACACGCTGCGCGATGCAGTCGACCAGCGCGTCAAGGCGCAGGAAGAGGCATTCGACGGCTACGGCACTGCTCAGATGGCACTGCTCAGGAAAAACATCGTCACGACACGTGGAAACTATCTGTTCTTCGCCGTATCAAAAAAGGCGGGAGACTGGAACAGCCTTTTTGTAAAAGCTGTAAAAAAATGATCCGGGATGCATCTGCTTCATGATAGAAATGAGTGTGTTATAAAAAAATGGTATTCAGCAGCATAATATTTTTATTCATATTTCTGCCTGTCACACTGCTTATATATTTTGCAGTGCCACGTGCTGCCAAAAATCCGGTACTGCTGATCGCCAGCATATTTTTCTATGCATGGGGCGAGCCGGTATATGTTTTTCTCATGCTGTTTTCTGCAGTGTTCAATTACTTCATGGGTCTTGACATATTCGACAGGCGTCATGATCATCATCTGGCCAAAAACAGTCTGATATTTACCATAATAATCAACCTGCTCATGCTCGGATTCTTCAAATACTACGGCTTTGCCATCGAGACTTTCAACGGCATCTTCGGCACCGACTTTGCGCACAGAGATCTGGCACTGCCTATCGGCATATCGTTTTACACTTTCCAGGCACTGTCGTACATAATAGATGTCTACAGACGCAATATCGATGCGCAGCGCAATTTCATCAGCTTCTGCATGTACCTGACTCTGTTCCCGCAGCTGATCGCAGGTCCTATCGTCAAGTACAAGGATATCGAACATCAGCTGAAAGACAGACAGATAACCATGGCCGGATTCGGCGAAGGCGTTGAATGCTTCATCAAGGGACTCGCCAAAAAAGTCCTGCTGGCCAATAACCTCGGCCTGCTGCACAGCGCCATCGTGGCGCTCCCCGGCGACGACCTCTCGGTACTGTCGGCGTGGCTGGGCATAATCGGATATACTCTGCAGATATATTTTGACTTCAGCGGCTATTCAGATATGGCTATCGGCCTCGGCAAAATGCTGGGCTTCGATTACATGCAGAACTTCAATTATCCGTATATATCGAAAACAATAACCGAATTCTGGCGGAGATGGCATATCTCCCTCAGTACATGGTTCCGCGAGTATCTTTACATACCGCTGGGCGGCAACCGCGTCCCCTGGTACAAACATCTGCGCAACATTTTTGTGGTCTGGTTCCTGACCGGACTATGGCATGGCGCCAGCTGGAACTTTGTAGTCTGGGGCCTGTACTATGCAGTATTCCTGGTGCTGGAAAAATATCTTCTGAAAAAACCGCTAGAAAAAGCGCCTTCTTTCGTATCGCATATATACACTATGCTCATCGTGACTGTAGACTGGGTATTCTTCTGCAGTCCCGACCTCGGTTCAGCTCTTTCGTATATAGGCGATATGTTCGGCAGCAGCGGTGTTTTCGCAGATGCGGCAGGCTTGTATTATCTGAGATCCTTCTTCCTGTTCCTTCTCATCGGAGGGATATGTTCGGTGCCGGCACCGCAGAAGGCTTACAGAATGATAGCCGCATCAAAACCGAAAGCGGCTATCATCATAGACATACTGCTTTTTATCCTGTGCATAGCCTACCTTGTATATGACACATATAACCCGTTTCTGTATTTCAGGTTTTGATAATGAGAAGAAAAAACAAATCAAAACTTCATAATTTCTTCGTATACATGACGATCATTTTCGTCATAATAATCGCTGTCTTTCTGGCGGCAATTATTATTTCGCCTGACAAAAAATACTCTGCAGAAGAGAACCGTATGCTGGAGACAAGACCTGATGCGACAATAACCAGCATAACCTCAGGCCGCTTCATGAACGACTTCGAGAACTACACCAACGACCAGCTGCCGCTGAGAAATATGTGGATACGCATCAAGACCACATCCGACATGCTGATGGGCAAGACCGAATCCAACGGAGTTTACAGATGCCGCGACGGCTATCTTATGGAAACTTTCCAGCCGCCCGAAAAACGCAATTTCGACAGCACCATGACGGCAATGAAAAAATTCTCCGGCAGATACAAAAAACTGAAGAAATACTTCCTGCTGGCGCCTAACGCCGCCAACATCCTGTCCGACAAGCTCCCGTCCAATGCCCCGGCAGCGGACCAGAACCGTTTTATGGACAAAGTTTTCAGCACCACCGGTGCTGCCGGAATAAAAAGCATCGACGTGCGTGATACCCTGAGGTCGCACCGTGACAGACAGCTGTATTACCACAGCGATCACCACTGGACTACTGACGGCGCATGGTACAGCTTCCTGCAGGCATCGAAGACGATGGGACTCAAGGGCAGCAGGGATCTTTATTCCCGCCTTCTCGTCGCCAATGATTTCAAAGGCTCGCTGGAATCCAAGAGCGGATACTATATGTGCAAAAATGACGACATCTACATTTATTATCCGAAAAAAGCGGCTAAGAGATCCGTGGTCAATTATGTCGATGAGCAGAAGAAGATCACATCCTTCTACAAGACTGCCAATCTGAAAAAGAAAGATGCCTATACGGTGTTTTTCAACGGCAATCCTCCCTGCGTAAAAATAGACACGCCGGTAAAAACGACGCGTCGTCTGCTTGTGTTCAAGGATTCATATGCCAACTGCTTTGTGCCTTTTCTTTCTCAGTATTACAGAAGGATCGTCATGGTGGATCCGCGATATTATTATTCGAACATCAACGACCTGATCGATTCAGAACAGATCACCGATGTGCTCTTCCTTTACAATGCAAATACATTCTCCCAGGACACCTCGCTCAGCACGATGCTTTCCAACTGATATGAAACAGCACGGCTGATGCGCACCTGAACGCCTCAGTGATGCGTTCAGCGTTTGAGTCTGTTTATTTTTTCCGCCAGGCAGGCGGCACCGTAGCCGTTGTCTATGTTCACTATCCCGACTCCGGCCGCGCAGCTGTTGAGCATCGACAGCAGCGCTGACAGACCTCCAAGATTGGCGCCGTAGCCTATACTAGTCGGTACAGCTATGACCGGTGCTTTTACCAGTCCGCCGACCACGCTGGCCAGAGCGCCTTCCATGCCCGCCACGACTATTACTACATCTGCTTTTCTTATGTCATCGATTTTATCTATGAGACGATAAAGACCGGCAACACCGACATCATATATCCTGTCGACAGTATTGCCCATCACCTCTGCCGTCACCGCAGCTTCTTCGGCAACAGGTATATCCGCAGTTCCTGCGCTGACTACCGCTACAGTACCGTGCTTTTCCGCGTTAATGATATTTTCGACAGAGATCATTCTTGCCGCTTCATGATACTTTGCTTCCGGAAGAAGCTTTTTCACCGCTGCAAAATCGGCATCGCTTGCCCTAGTGCCGATAATGTTTTCCTCGCTCTGCGAAAGGTCATACATAATATCAGCCACCTGCTGCGGGGTCTTGCCCTCGCAGAAAACAGCCTCCGGCATTCCTGTACGCCCCGCTCTGTTATGATCAAGTATTGCGAAATCTTTCAGTTGTTTTAGATGCTCATCCATGATATCCTCCGTAAATCCCCGCCGTCATCTGTTCTGCAATGATGCGGCCTCTACCACATGCTTCATCAGCATCCCTGTAGTCACTGTTCCGACACCTCCCGGCACCGGAGTGATCGCCGCCGGACAGTCCGCTGCCGAGCTGGCCACATCTCCGCAGAGATTTCCATCCGCATCAAGACCTATGCCGACATCTATGACCGTCTGTCCGCTGTTCATGAAGCTGCTGTCCACCGCTCCTGTCTTTCCTGCGGCAACAACAAGTATATCTGCCTGCGCAGCGACTGCTGCCGGATCCCCGGTCCTGGTATGGCAGACGGCAACTGTTGCATTTCTCCTCATCAGCATCATCGCCGCCGGTCTTCCCACCACCATGCTGCGTCCTATTATGCAGGCTTTCTTTCCTTCTATCTTTATGCCGAAGTGATCGAGTATTTCGATACAGGCTTCTGCTGTGCACGGCGAAAATCCTCTGTTCGTCCCCGAGTAGACGCCGGCCATGGATATATCCGTGATGCCGTCCACATCCTTGCGCGGATCCAGCATGTTCCTGACTGCATCATCATCGATATGCAGCGGCAGCGGACGCATTATAAGCACTCCGTGTATACTGCTGTCGGCATTGGCTGTCCGCAGTATTTTCTCGACCTGCTCCTGCGGTGCATCCTGCGGGAGCTGCGTGCATACCGTTTTGATCCCGAGCTTTTCCGCCCGCTTCACTGCACCTTTTTCATAAGCGGCATCATCAGCAGACCCGCCCATACGCAATATCATGAGACACGGTTCCACGCCTCTTTGTTTCAGTCTGCTGACCTTATTCGCCAGCACATCGTTCATTGCCTCCGTCACTGCAGAGCCCTTAAGTATTTTTGTCGTCATCTCGTCACCTGTAATAACGGTCTATCTGACCTTCTTCTTCATTGTCTCTTCCACATATCCGAATATGCCGTCAGCCATTTTCCCGTATTCATCCAGCATTTTTTCCGCCGCAGCTTCAGTCTTTTCAGCATATCCGCGGTCCTTCATCAATACTGTATTCGCCAGTACATTCATATAGGCGCCTTCCAGCGCTGCTCTGCATATCGCCGCCCCTGTGCCCGCGTCCGACACAGCCAGTCTGCTTCCCTTCTCGGCAAAATCCTTCTGCAGGATTATCGCCTCGCAGCATTTGCTCATTATTTCGAACGGCACAGAGCACGCCTGCCGCAGACATGTCTCCATTACTTTATTCTTCTGCTGCTTTTCTTCTTCCGTCTCCGCAGGCAGGCCGTAAGCCTCAGCCAGCGGACCGAATACAGCAGCATCCCTCTCGACAAGTTCAAGCAGCTGATCCCGCAGAACTTCAGCTCTGCTCATGGCTTTTCTGATATCCGTCTCCGCAGCGGCATATTTTCTCTTTCCCGTCGTCAGAGACCCGACCATGTTCCCCAGGGCGACCCCCACAGCCCCGGCAAGAGCACTGGCTCCGCCGCCCCCGGGCGTCGGGGAGCCGCTCCCCAGCATCCTGATGAATTCACTGCATCCTTTATCTGTCAGTACCATACATTTTCTCCCTGTGCAGACCGCATCCGGTCATTCTTCTAGAACAGTCCCGATATCCTGCCGCTGCTGTCTACATCGATCTTTTCTGCCGCAGGGACCTTCGGCAGTCCCGGCATAGTCATGATGTCGCCTGTCAGCGCCACGATGAAACCTGCACCTGCCGATACCTTCATATTCCTCACCGCCATGGTGAATCCCTCCGGTGCTCCCAGCAGCGAGGGATCATCAGAAAAGCTGTATTGCGTCTTGGCCATGCAGACCGGCATCTTTCCGAATCCGAGTTCTGTCAGACGTTCCATCTGCTTTCTGGCGGCAGGCAGTATGTTCACAGCTCCGGCATGGTATATCTTCTTTGCGATATCATTGATCTTCTTTTCTATGCTGTCATCGGCATCATAACTGAATGTGAAATCATTGGGCTGTTCACAGAGTCTCACCACCTCTCTGGAAAGCGCGCGTCCGCCCTCTCCTCCTTTTTCCCATACCTCCGAAAGAGCGACATTCACGCCCAGCTCTCTGCATTTTGCTTCGACAAGATCGAGTTCCGCTTTTGTATCTGTCGGGAAAGCGTTGATGGCAACGACCGTCGGAAGTTTATACACTTCCGTCATGTTCTTCACATGCTGCAGCAGATTAGGCAGTCCTTTTTCGAGTGCCTGCAGATCCTCTTCATTGAGCCTGTCTTTCGGCACTCCTCCATGATGCTTCAGTGCTCTCACTGTCGCTACGACTACGGCCGCCGAAGGTTTCAGGCCTGCCATACGGCATTTTATATCCAGAAATTTTTCTGCTCCCAGATCTGCACCGAAACCTGCTTCAGTGACCACATAATCGGCCATCTTCAGGGCCATCCGCGTAGCCATTATCGAGTTGCATCCGTGCGCAATGTTCGCAAAGGGTCCGCCATGGACAAAGGCCGGCGTATGCTCCAGTGTCTGCACCAGATTCGGTTTCAGAGCATCCTTCAGCAATGCCGTCATCGCGCCCTGCGCCTTGAGGTCTCCGGCCCTTACCGGTTCGCCTTTATATGTATATCCCACTACTATGTCGGAGATCCTTTTCTTAAGATCGTCTATATCGCGCGAAAGACACAGTATCGCCATTATCTCGCTTGCCACCGTTATGTCATACCCGTCCTCACGCGGCACTCCATGCGGCCTGCCGCCCAGTCCGTCGATAACATTCCTGAGCTGCCTGTCGTTCATATCCACACAGCGTCTCCATGTGATCTTCTTGGGATCGATCCCCAGCTCATTGCCCTGCTGGATGTGATTGTCGAGCATGGCCGCCAGCAGATTGTTTGCCGCTCCTATAGCATGCATATCTCCTGTGAAGTGAAGGTTGATATCCTCCATCGGCACTACCTGCGCATGTCCTCCGCCTGCAGCTCCGCCTTTGATGCCGAACACCGGTCCCAGCGACGGCTCTCTGAGCGCCACAAAAACATCATGACCCTCCAGTCGCATGCCGTCAGCCAGCCCTACAGTAGTCGTAGTCTTTCCTTCTCCTGCCGGTGTCGGAGTTATTGCTGTCACCAGTATCAGCCTGCCGTCCTTCTTATCCTTCCGTTCTCTGAGCAGACCGTAATCTATCTTGGCCTTGTAATTGCCGTACAGTTCTACATACTTCTCGTCGATCCCCGCCCGTTCCGCTATATCAGCGATCTTATCCATTTTGGTTTCCTGTGCGATCTCGATGTCTGACTTGATTTTCATACTGCTTCTCCTTCGTTTAAAATGGGAACCCTGCCATGTTCAGGATATCCGATATGTTTTTCTGTTTATTGAGAGAATATATATGGAGGCCGTCTATGCCTTCGGCAATGTATCTGTGTATGAGACTGCATGTATATTCTTTCCCTGCTTTTCTGAAATCATCCGGATCATCTCCGTACTTGCCGATGATATCAGCCAGATCCCTCGATACGGAACAGCCGTTGCCGAGAGTCATATTTATGACAGCATCCTTATTCAGCACGGGCATGACTCCCACTACGACCGGCAGACCTATGCCTGCTTTGCGTATCCTGTCGATGAAGCGGCGATAGGCATCTATATCATAGCAGAGCTGCGTGGTCAGAAAATCGGCACCGTTGTCCTGCTTCTGTCTGAGATGTGTTATGTCTGCTTCGAATGAAGGCGCCAGCAGATGTTTTTCCGGATAACAGGCAGCTCCTATCGACAGATCCGGATAATTGTCCCTCACGAAACCTATCAGGCTGTCCGCATTTTTAAAGTCGCCCTTCGTGCCGTTCCAGCCCTTGGGAAAATCTCCTCTCAGAGCCAGGAGATTTTCTATGCCGATAGCCGTATACTCCCCGACATACTTCCTTATGTCCTCTCTGGTATTGCCGATGCACGTCATATGCGGCACTACATTGTGTCCGCTTTCTTTCACCGCTTTGCAGACCTCAAGGCTCCTGCCTATGTTAGTGCCGCCGGCGCCGTAAGTGCAGCTGATATAGTCAGGCTCGAACCTGTACAGCTCATTCAATGTCTCAAGGAGCGGCTCCATAGGTTTGTCCTCCTTGGGCGGAAACACCTCGAAAGAGAATGTCATTTTCTTTTTCATGATATCAGTTACTTTCATATTCTACCTGCTTTCATAATATTTTTCTGATGAAGCTTCGTCTGTGTATTGGCGAAGGCCCGTGTTCCTTCAGGCCCTCGTAATGCTCCTTCGTTCCGTAACCTTTGTTTTTATCGAAGGAATACCAGGGGTATTCCTCATTGTATTTTATCATCATGGCATCTCTCGTCACCTTAGCTATTATCGAAGCCGCCGCTATCGATACGCTCTGGCTGTCGCCCTTTATTATCGCTGTCTGACTGTATCCGAGATCCTTTATGCTTACAGCATCGATGAGTACGTGATCGATATGATGTCCTGTCTTTTCCATCAGCATGCTGTCGGCCTGCGCCACTGCTATCTTCATTGCGCCCTTTGTCGCTTCCAGTATGTTTATACGGTCTATTATTTTTTCATCTGCCTTTCCCAGGCCGTAGGCCAGTGCTCGTTCTCTGATAAGCGGAGCGATCTGCATACGCTTTTTTTCGCTGAGTTTTTTGGAATCATCGACTCCCAGAAGATCGAAATCCTCCGGCAGCACCACGCATGCCGCAACTACCGGCCCCGCCAGCGGGCCCCTGCCGACTTCATCCATTCCTGCCAGAAACACCTTGTTCCCGCCGCGGAACCTGTCCTCAAACTCCTTCATCTTGCGCAGTTTTTCCCTCTGCAGCTCTTCCCTTTCCGCTTTTTTCATCTTACCGCACGTTCCAGAGTGATAGCCCCGATCTTTCCTGACCTGAACTCGTCAAGCACTGTCCGTGCCGTCCGTTCATAGTCCGTCCTTTTCCCTGACATTATGAACCCTCTTGCATATGCTATCATTTCCATGGTCTCAAGAGGCGTTTCTCCAATAGTATCGAGTTTATATCTTTGTTTCAGCAGTTCCGGCCATTCGTCGGCCAGCACCGCTATCAGTTCCAGCGCCAGTTCAGGCATATCCATGATCTCGTCTTTTATCGACCCGCAGAAAGCCAGATGCAGTCCTACCCTGTTGTCTTCGAATTTGGGCCACAGTATGCCCGGCGTATCCAGCAGCTGCATGCCGTTTTTCAGCGTCAGCCACTGTTTTCCTCTTGTGACTCCCGGTCTGTTGCCCACCTGAGTGCTTTTTTTACCTGTCATCCGGTTGATGAAGGACGATTTTCCGACATTGGGCACTCCTGCCACCATTACCCTAAAAGGTCTGTCCGATCTGCTGCCTTCATGCCTTTCATTCTTTATCGCTGCCGCTGCAGAAAGGAATTTGGATGATCCCTCGCCTGTCATCGAATTCATCATGACTGTACGGTGTCCTTCTTCAGTAAATTTTTTCATCCACTCATGATTGGCATCGTCATCAGCCAGATCGCTTTTATTCAATATGATGATCCGCGGCTTCCCTGCAGTCAGCTGATCTATTATCGGATTCCTGCTGGATACCGGGATCCTGGCATCGATTATTTCCACCGCAGCATCGACCAGTCTGAGATTCTCCGAAATCAGTTCCCTGGTCTTCTTCATATGTCCCGGATACCAGTTGATATTATCTATCATTGCCGCTGCCGCCTTTCTTTTCTGATTATAACATAAATACGGCCATAAAAAAGACCCGGCTGCAACCGGGTCTGTGTCTGACGACATTATTTTCTGAATGTCTTGTGCGCAGTTTCCTTATTCTTTACGTCTACTTCATCCATGCTGGGATACAGCCATTTCCCGATGCTGTAAACCGAAAATTCCTTTACCTCTTCCTGCTTGCCGTCTATCTCGATCACCTGATTGTTTTTATCGAGCCACTCGTGCCTGCACCCTTTTTTATCGGCAAGACGCATATATATGTAATCCTCTTCGCGGTAAACCACTTCCATCTTCCCGTATGCCCAGTGGTAATACACTGATTCCGGGCCGCATTCCGCTATTTCGCCGCTCCAGTCTTTTCCGTCCGGCTTTTCTTCCCTGTTTTTCGTAACGATATCCGATACAGGCTCGCTTTCCGCAGCATCTCCCGCTGCTTCCGCTTCCTGTTCCTTGTCATTTTCCATTTTTTTACTGCGTGTCGCTATTTTTTTATCGATCTCTTCCAAACCGGTTTCGATCGCCGCCTTGCTGCGCTTGATATCCTTCCACTCAAGCTTCATCCATTTATTATCTTCGAACGCTGCTGCTATTTTATCGCCTGTTTTGATAAGTTCTTCCTTTTCAGCCTTTTCGTTCTTTTGTTTCTGATATTTCTTCAGCTGTCTTCTGACGCTTTCAAGCGATTTTTTTTCTTCTTCCCATTTTGCGTACAATTTATCGCCCATTACCCGATATCCTCCTTCGGTAGTGTAATTTTCTGTTAACAGAGTATACATGAAATTATTATAGACTCTTGATTTTGTTTGTCAACATAATATTGTACTAAAATAAAAACAAAGTCTTAGCTGTCAACACATATGTTACATTTTGAAAAGTACTCCGCTACTATCTGGTCAGGGCTTTTAAAGTTCAGACATGTCTTCGCCGTCCCGTTATATCTCTTTTC